>JABLTH010022023.1_pt1 | contig 12425 bp, 8 predicted proteins | sample 7875711 | NCBI WGS metagenome assembly JABLTH01 (sample SAMN14941262, study PRJNA633318) | bioreactor metagenome | isolation source: bioreactor | place: China | collected 2019-03-05 | reverse complement strand
GTGAGCGTGGACTCCAGGCCGTGCGGGCGCAGGGCCGCGACGGACAGGGCGCGCTGCGTCTCCAGCGCCCAGGTGCGACGCGCGTACGCCTGTGCGGCGATGGCCTCGGCGTGGGCGCGGGCGACGGCGAGGAAGGGCGTCCCGTAGGGCACCTCGAACAGGGGCAGGCTCGCCTGCGCGCACGCGTGCGCGAGGTCGGCGGGGATGCCGCTGCGGTGCACCTAGGTGCCGAAGCCGAGCGCGACCACCCCGCGGTCCACGAGCCGGTGCACGTAGGCGCGGACGCCCGCCGCGTCGTCGTCGGCGAACTGTGTGCCGGTCGTCAGCAGCGCCAGATCGTCGGTGAGGAACGGGGTGGGATCGGTGAGGTCGGAGTTGTGCACCCAGCGCAGCGGGTGATCGAGGGATCCCGCGGGCAGCGCCGACTCGTCGCCGACCAGGCGCAGGTGCAGATCGCGCCGTCCCAGCAGTGTGCGGAGGGTGGGATCCTGGTCCACGGAGCGCTCCTTCCCGGCCGACAGCGACGTGGCCGTGCCGGCGAAATCATCCACCAGATTGTACGCGCCGGCGAATGCTCCGCGGTGTCGACCTCCGTAGTCTCGACGCCATGAGCACCATCGACGCGCAGGCTGACACCCTTCCCCTCGGCGGACCCTCCCTTCCCCAGGAGCGTCGCCTCGTCACCGAGCTCCCCGGCCCCCGTTCGGCGGAGATCCTCGCCCGCAAGGCCACCGCGGTCCCCGCCGGAGTCGGTCACACGGTGCCGGTCGCGGCCGTCGCCGCGGGCGGCGGCGTGGTCGTCGACGCCGACGGCAACTCGCTCATCGACCTCGGGTCCGGCATCGCCGTGACCACCGTGGGCAGCGCGCACCCGAAGGTCGCCGCGGCCATCGCCGCGCAGGCCGCGCAGTTCACCCACACCTGCTTCATGATCTCCCCGTACGAGTCGTACGTGGAGGTCGCCGAGGCGCTCAACCGCCTCACCCCCGGCGACTTCGCCAAGAAGAGCGCGCTGTTCAACTCCGGCGCCGAGGCCGTCGAGAACGCGATCAAGATCGCCCGCAAGCACACCGGTCGCCAGGCGGTCGTGGCCTTCGACCACGGCTACCACGGCCGCACCAACCTCACCATGGCGCTCACCGCGAAGGCGATGCCCTACAAGAGCGGCTTCGGCCCGTTCGCCCCCGAGGTGTACCGCGCGCAGGCCTCGTACCCCTTCCGCGACGGGCTCTCCGGCGCTGAGGCGGCGGCCCGCACGATCCTGCAGCTCGAGAAGCAGATCGGTGCCGACAACCTGGCCGCCGTGATCATCGAGCCGATCCAGGGCGAGGGCGGCTTCATCGTCCCGGCCGACGGATACCTCCCCGCGATCGTGGAGTGGTGCCGCGCAAACGGCGTCGTGTTCATCGCCGACGAGGTGCAGACGGGCTTCGGTCGCACCGGTGCGATGTTCGCGAGCGAGATCTTCGGCATCGAGCCCGACCTCATCACGACCGCGAAGGGCATCGCCGGCGGCATGCCGCTCGCGGCCGTGACCGGCCGCGCCGAGATCATGGACGCCTCGCACTCGGGCGGCCTCGGCGGCACCTACGGCGGCAACCCGGTGGCGTGTGCCGCGGCGCTCGCCGCGATCGACGCCTACGAGACCGAGGGTCTGCTGGAGCGCGCGGTCGAGATCGGCGCTCTGCTCAAGGACCGCCTCACCGCGATCCAGGCCGGCGACCCGCGCCTCGGCGACATCCGCGGACACGGTGCGATGATCGCCGCCGAGTTCGTCGACCCGGCCACCGGCGCCCCGGACGCGGCGCTCACCGCCGCGGTCGCCAAGGCCGCGATCGCGCAGGGCGTCATCGTCCTCACCTGCGGCACGTTCGGCAACGTGATCCGCTTCCTGCCCCCGCTGACGATCGGCGACGCCCTCCTGAACGAGGGTCTCGACGTCATCGCCGCCGCGCTCGCGGCCCACTGAGACGTCCGGGCGCGATCGGGATCGGGGGATGCTGGATCGCGCCCGGCAACTTTCCAACAAAACCGCAGGGAGACCTGCACTGCGCACCGCCCCGGTGCGAGACCGATGAAGGAGTCGAAATTGGCCGATATCACCCGTGACGTGCTCATCGTGGGAGCGGGCGCCGCAGGCACCACCGCCGCGAACGAACTGCGCAAGGCGGGTCTGTCGGTCGTGGTGCTGGAGGCCCGTGACCGGGTCGGCGGCCGGCTCTGGACCGACGTCATCGACGGCGCGATGCTCGAGATCGGCGGCCAGTGGGTGTCGCCCGACCAGGACGCGCTGATCGAGACGATCGACGAGCTCGGGCTGGAGACCTTCAGCCGCTACCGCGAGGGCGACAGCGTCTACGTCGGCCCCGACGGCACGCTGCACCGCTTCACGGGCGAGATGTTCCCCGTCTCGGCCGAGACCGAGAAGGTCATCGCCGAGATCACCGAGCGTCTCGACGCGATGGTGGCGGAGATCGACCCCGACCGTCCGTACGCGCACCCGAAGGCCGCCGAGTGGGACTCGATCACCTGGGACGCGTGGCTGCGCCAGCAGACCGACGACGACGAGGCCGTGCGCAACCTCGCATTCGCGACCGGATCCGCGATGCTCACCAAGCCGACGCACGCGTTCTCCCTGCTGCAGTCGCTGCTCATGGCCGCGTCCGCCGGCTCCTACTCGCACCTCGTCGACGCCGACTTCATCCTGGACAAGCGCGTGGTCGGCGGTCTGCAGCAGGTTCCGCTGCTGCTCGCCGAGCGCCTCGGCGACGACGTGCTGCTGAACCAGCCCGTGCGCACCCTGGAGTGGGACGACCCCTCGACAGGCTCTGGGGCCGGCGTCACCGCCACCACCGACTCGCTCACCGTCCGCGCCCGCTACGCGATCCTCGCGCACGCCCCCGTGCTGTACGACCGGATCTCGTTCGTGCCGTCGCTGCCGCGCCGTCAGCACCAGATGCACCAGCACCTCTCCATGGGCTTCGTGATCAAGGTGCACGCCGTCTACGACCGCCCGTTCTGGCGCGAGCAGGGCCTGTCCGGCACCGCGTTCAGCCCGTACGAGCTCTCCCACGAGGCGTACGACAACACCAACCACGGCGACGAGCGCGGCACCCTGGTCGGCTTCGTCAGCGACCAGAACGCCGACGACGTGTTCGAGCTCAGCGCCGAGGAGCGCAAGGAGCGGATCCTCGAGTCGCTCTCGCACTATTACGGTCCCGAGGCGAAGAACCCGGTCGTCTACTACGAGAGCGACTGGGGCACCGAGGAGTGGACGCGCGGCGCCTACGCGGCGAGCTTCGACATGGGCGGTCTGCACCGCTACGGCAAGGACCTGCGCACGCCCGTCGGGCCGATCCACTTCGCGTGCTCCGACCTGGCCGGCGCGGGGTACCAGCACGTCGACGGCGCGATCCGCATGGGTCGCCTCGCCGCCGCGCAGATCCTCGAGGCGGACCGCGGTGACGACACGGCGGCCGACGACGCGCCAGAGCTCGTCGTCGCCGAGGTCTGATGACCACCTCCATCGTCGTCGGCTACACGGCGACGGAGACCGGTTCCGACGCGCTGGCGCTGGGCGTGCGACTCGCCCGCGCCACGCGGCGGCACCTGCACGTGCTCATCGTCCTGCCCGGCCACGGCGACACGTCCGCGGCGGAGCCGGTGCGGGAGAGCCCCATCCAGGGGCAGGCGCGGCAGTGGCTCGACGAGGCGGAGGGGATGATCCCCGCCGACGTCGCGCACACCGCCCACGTGCGCGTGCACGACTCCTTCGCCGAAGGGCTCGTGCTCGCCGGGGAGCAGCTCGATGCGGCTCTGATCGTCGTCGGCGCGGCCAACGGCGCCACCATCGGGCTGCACCGGATGGGCAGCGTCGCACAGGCGCTGCTGCACTCGTCGCCGATCCCCGTGGCCCTGGCGCCCGCGGGCTTCGCGCGCAGTGCCGACGTGCAGGCGCCGATCTCGCGGATCACGGCCGCGATCGGCAACCGCCCGGGAGCCGATGCGCTCCTGGAGGCCGCCGTCGCGCTCTCGGCGGCGACCGGGGCGACGCTGCGGCTCGTCTCGCTGGTCGCGTTCGACGTGCCGCGCGGGTTCGACCCGCAGGCGATCCGGCTGGTGAGCGCGGCGCACGGCGACGACGTGCTCGCCCGCGCGGAGACGGAGCTGCCCCAGGGCGTGCGCGCCGAGCTCGAGCGGGCCCCGGGGGACACGGTCGAGGAGGCCGTGGCCCGGCTGACCTGGCTGCCGGGGGAGCTGATCCTGGTCGGATCCAGCCGGCTCGCGCAGCCTCGGCGGCTGTTCCTCGGCTCGACCGCGGCGAAGATGCTCGACGTCATCCCTGTGCCGATGATCGTCGTACCGCGCACACGCCTGGACGACAGCGCAGACTCTGGGTCCTGACCGGACCCGCACCATCCGATTGCATGAGAATCGAAGCATCTGACAAGGAGGATCGCATGACCGATCTGGAGAAGACCCTGCTGGAGAGCGTCCCGACGGGGCTCTACATCGCCGGCGAGTGGATCGCCGCCGAGGGCGACAAGACCTTCGACGTGCGCGACCCCGCGACCAACGAGGTGGTGCGCACGATCGCCGACGCGTCGCCGGCCGACGGCATCCGTGCCCTCGACGCCGCCGTCGCCGCTCAGGACGCGTGGGCCGCGACCCCGCCGCGCACCCGCAGCGACATCCTCCGCCGCGCGTTCGACCTCGTGCAGGCGCACAAGGAGGACCTGGCGCTGCTCATGACCGTCGAGATGGGCAAGCCGCTGGCCGAGGCCCGCGGCGAGGTCGGCTACGGCGGCGAGTTCCTGCGCTGGTTCAGCGAGGAGGCCGTGCGCATCTCCGGCCGCTACGGCCTGAACCCCGAGGGAACCGGGCGCATGGTCGTGTCCCAGCGACCGGTCGGCCCGTCGTTCTTCGTCACCCCGTGGAACTTCCCGTTCGCGATGGCGACGCGCAAGATCGCGCCCGCGCTCGCGGCCGGCTGCACCGTGGTCATCAAGCCCCCGGCACTGACGCCGCTCACCACGATCTACTTCGTGAAGCTCCTCGAAGAGGCCGGTCTCCCCGCCGGCGTCGTGAACGTCGTGCAGACCTCGCGCTCGTCCGCGCTGTCGGCGCCGATCATCGCCGACCCGCGTCTGCGCAAGCTGTCCTTCACGGGCTCGACCGAGGTCGGCCGCAAGCTCATCGCCCAGGCGGCGGAGGGCGTGCTGCGCGTGTCGATGGAGCTCGGCGGCAACGCCCCGTTCGTCGTCTTCGAGGACGCGGATCTGGACAAGGCCGTCGAGGGCGCGCTGGCTGCCAAGTTCCGCAACATCGGGCAGGCCTGCACCGCGGCGAACCGCTTCATCGTGCACAAGGACGTCGCCGACGAGTTCGCGCGCCGCATCACCGAGCGCGTGGACGCGATGAAGATCGGCCGCGGCACCGAGGAGGGCGTCACGATCGGCCCGCTGATCGACGACGACGCCGTGGCCAAGGCCGCGGAGCTCGTGGGCGACGCGGTCGAGCGCGGCGCGACGCTGCTCTCGGGCGGCAAGGCCGTCGAGGGCGTCGGATCCTTCTACGAGCCCACCGTGCTCGCGAACGTGCAGGCCGGCAGCGAGATCCTCCGCGAGGAGATCTTCGGCCCGGTGCTGGCGATCGCGACCTTCGCGGACGAGGCGGAGGCGGTGCGCCTCGCCAACGACACCGAGTACGGCCTGGTCTCCTACGTCTTCACGCAGGATCTGGCCCGGGGTCACCGGATGATCGACGCGCTCGAGACGGGCATGATGGGCCTGAACGTGGGCGTCGTGTCCAACGCGGCGGCCCCCTTCGGCGGCGTCAAGCAGTCCGGCGTCGGCCGCGAGGGCGGCTTCGAGGGCATCCACGAGTACCTCTCGACCAAGTACACGCTGATCCCGGTCGACTGAGTTCCCCGGCCGGTCCTCGCTCCACGGCGAGGGCCGGCCCCTTCCCGTCTGTTTGCGTCAAACTGTTGGACGAGGCCTCCGCCTGCAACGGTTCGACGCACACAGACGGGCCACACAACCCACTGAAAGGAACCGGAATGACCGACTACGCCGTCGTCAACCCGGCCACGGGCGAGACCCTGGCCACCTACGAGACCTTCACCGACGCGCAGATCGACGACGCCGTCGCGCGCGCCCACGCGGCCGCCGCGGTCTGGGGTCGCACGCCCGTCGCCGAGCGCGCCGCGGTCGTGCGCCGGATCGCCGAGGGCCACCGCGCCCGCCGCGACGAGTTCGCCGCGATCATCACCCGGGAGATGGGCAAGCCGCTCGCCGCCGCCGCGGGCGAGGTCGACTTCGCCGCCGACATCATCGAGTTCTACGCCGACAACGCGGAGAAGATCACCGCCGACCAGCCGCTGGACGTCCTCGGCGACGGCTCGGCGGTCATCCGCAAGGCCCCGCTGGGCGTGCTGTTCGGCATCATGCCGTGGAACTTCCCGGCCTACCAGGTCGCGCGCTTCGCAGGCCCGAACCTGGCGATCGGCAACACGATCATCCTCAAGCACGCGCCGCAGTGCCCCGAGTCCGCGGCGATCCTCGAGGAGATCTACCGCGACGCGGGCCTTCCTGACGGCGCCTACGTGAACGTCTACGCCACCAATGAGCAGTCCGCCGCGATCGTCGCGGACCCGCGCGTGCAGGGCGTCTCGGTCACGGGCTCCGAGCGTGCGGGCGCCGCGGTCGCCGAGATCGCCGGCCGCAACCTGAAGAAGGTCGCTCTGGAGCTCGGCGGATCCGACCCGTTCATCCTGCTCTCCACGGACGACCTGGACGCCACGGTCGAGGCAGCCGTCGCGGCGCGCCTGGACAACAACGGCCAGGCCTGCAACGGCGCCAAGCGGTTCATCGTGGTCGACGGCCTGTACGACGCGTTCGTCGAGAAGGCGGTCGCCGCTCTCGCCGCGGTCACGCCGGCCGACCCGACCCAGGAGGACACCGTCCTCGGCCCGCTCGTGTCCGAGGCCGCCGCGGTCAACCTGCAGAAGCAGGTCGACACCGCGGTCGCTCAGGGGGCGACGCTGCTGACCGGAGGCACGCGCGAGGGGGCGTTCTACGCGCCGACGCTGCTCGCCGACGTGACGCCGGAGATGGACGTGTACCGCGAGGAGCTGTTCGGCCCGGCTGCGGTGGTCTACCGCGTGGCGGACGAGGATGCGGCCGTCGCCCTCGCCAACGACACCTCCTTCGGGCTCGGCTCCTACGTCTACACCACGGACGAGGCGCAGGCCGAGCGTGTGGCGAACGGCATCGATGCGGGCATGGTCTACGTCAACGTCGTGCTCGCCGACAGCCCGGAGCTGCCCTTCGGCGGCGTGAAGCGCAGCGGCACCTCGCGCGAGCTCGGTCTGCTCGCCGCAGACGAGTTCGTGAACAAGAAGCTCATCCGCGTGGCCTGATTCCGGCGACTCGGATCCCGTCCCGCCGCACACAGCGGGAGTGAAGGGCCGGACGACGTGACCCACGTCGTCCGGCCCTTCGTCGTGTCCCGGAGCGTGCGCACACCTCGAAGAGAGCATCAGGAGACGGTTCGAGAACTGGGGATCGGATCCCTCCGGCCCTCGCCCACGCCTGCGGGCGTAGCCTCGAGATGTCCTGTTCGCTTTCACGAGAGGCATCCATGACCACCGTCGCCGAGAACATCGTCAGCTCCCTCCACGCGAACGGGGTGAAGCGCGTGTACGGGATCCCGGGGGACTCCCTGAACGGCTTCACCGACGCGCTCCGCAAGGAGGGCACGATCCGCTGGGTGCACGTGCGCCACGAGGAGACCGCCGCCTTCGCCGCCGCGGCGGAGGCCGCGCTCACCGGCGACCTCGCCGTCGTCGCCGGATCCTGCGGGCCGGGCACCCTGCACCTGATCAACGGCCTCTACGACGCGAACCGCTCGCGCGTGCCGGTGCTCGCGATCGCGGCGCACATCCCGACCAGCGAGATCGGCACCCAGTACTTCCAGGAGACGCACCCGCAGGAGCTGTTCCGCGAGTGCAGCGTGTACGTCGAGTACGTCTCGGATCCGGTGCAGATGCCGCGGCTGCTGCAGGTCGCGATGCGCCAGGCGATCGCCCGGCGCGGCGTCGCGGTGCTGGTGATCCCCGGCGACATCGCCCTGGCGGAGGCGGTGGACGACCGCGTCGCCGTGATCGAGCGCAGCCGCCCGATCGTCGTGCCCGCCCCGGACGAGCTCGAGCGGGCGGCCACCCTGCTGAACGCGGCGTCGAAGGTGACGATCCTCGCCGGCGCGGGCGCGGAGGGCGCGCACGACGAGGTCGTGGCGCTCGCCGATCGCCTCGCCGCACCGGTCGTGCACGCGCTGCGCGGCAAGGAGTTCGTCGAGTACGACAACCCGTTCGACGTGGGGATGACGGGACTGCTCGGCTTCGCGTCCGGCTACCGCGCGATGGAGGGCGCGGACGCCCTCCTGATCCTCGGATCCGACTTCCCCTATCCGCAGTTCTATCCGGCGGACGCCACCACGATCCAGGTCGACGTCCGCGGCGAGAACCTCGGGCGGCGGCACCCGCTCGATCTGGGCCTGGTCGGCGACGTCGGCGCGACCGCGGCGGCGCTGCTTCCGCGCCTCAAGGGCGATCGTCGACGGGCCCACCTCGACGACGCCACGGCGCACTACCGCAAGACCCGCGCGAAGCTCGACGAGCTGGCGGTGCCGTCGCGGGGCAAGGCTCCCATCCATCCGCAGTACCTGGCGCGGCTGCTGGACGAGGCGGCCGCCGACGACGCCGTGTTCACAGCGGACGTCGGCTCGCCTACGGTCTGGGCGGCCCGCTACCTGCACATGAACGGGAAGCGCCGGCTGATCGGATCCTTCAACCACGGGTCCATGGCGAATGCCCTGCTGCACGGCATCGGCGCGCAGGCGTCCGAACCCGGCCGCCAGGTCGTGGCGCTCGCCGGGGACGGCGGGCTCACGATGATGCTGGGCGAGCTGATCTCCCTCACCCAGAACGACCTGCCGGTCAAGACGATCGTCGTGAACAACTCCTCGCTGAACTTCGTCGAGCTCGAGATGAAGGCCGCCGGCTTCGTGAACTACGGCACCGAGCTGCGCAACCCCGACTTCGCTGCGGTCGCAGAAGCCATGGGCATCTTCGCCCGCCGGGTGGAGCGCAGCGAGGATCTTCCCGCGGCGCTCGCCGAGGTGCTGGCCCACGACGGCCCCGCGCTGCTCGACGTGGTCACCGAGCGGCAGGAGCTGTCGATGCCGCCCGCGGTGAACGCGGAGCAGGTGAAGGGCTTCGCGCTGTACGCGATCCGCACCGTGCTCTCGGGTCGTGGCGACGAGCTGCTCGATCTCGCCAAGGCCAACTGGCGTCAGCTGTTCTGAGCCGATCCGGATCCCGTCCGCCGCCGTCCTCTGGGATATGCGGGGAGGGGATCCGGACCCTGTTCAGTCCTCCGCCAGCCGGCGCACCTCGGCGGCCTCGGCCTCGCGGCCCAGGCCCTGCAGCACGTCGCCGAGCTCGAGCGCGGCGATCTGGCGCAGCGGCGGGATCTGCTCGGCCTGGTCGAGCACGGCCCGGTATGCGGCGACGGCGTCCGCGGCGCGGCCGACGCCGTGCAGCGCCCGCGCCGCGAGCAGGGCCGACCCGCCGGCGGACTGCGGGTCGCCGACCTCGGCGAACGCGTCCGAGGCGGTGAGCGCGGCGGCGACGCCCTCGTCGATGCGGTCGGCGGCGAGCAGGGCCCTCGCCCGGGAGTCGCGGACGTCTGCGATCACCCAGGCGGCGTCGTTCGCGCGGGCGATCTCCTCGACCTCGTCGAACAGGGCGAAGGCGCGGTCGTCGCGCCGTGCCCCGTAGGACTGGCCGAGGTTGTGGAGCACCTCGACGACGGCGGCCGGGGCGTCCTCGGCGGTGCGCACGATCTGCGCAGCCTCCTCGAGCGTCGCCACCGCCTGCTCCGGCTCCTCGTACTGCGCGAGGATCTGGGCTCGACTCATCAGCGCGAGCGCCTGGTCGGCCGGGTTCTCGGCCTCTCCGAAGAGCTCCGCCGCATAGCCGAACACGCCGTACGCCTGCCCGCCCTCTCCCGCGGCGCGGAAGGCCCGGGCGAGCATGAGCGCGGTCATCGCGCGGCTTCCCGCTGGGACGTCGGTGCGCTCCTCGAGCTGCAGCACCTCGCCGAACAGCTCCGCCGCCTCGTCGGCCGCTCCGGAGCTCAGCATCGTGCGCGCCACGCGGTACTTCGCCCCGGCGACGTCTCCGCCGGTCTGCTCCACGAGGCGGGCGCCGACGCGATAGCGGGCGAGCGCCTGCTCGGGCGCCTCCGCGTCCTCCCAGAGCGCTCCGGCGAGCATCTGCGCGTTGGCGAGCGAGACCCGTCCTCCCAGCTCCGCGAGGAGGCGGCTCGCCTCGTCGGCGTCGGCGGCGCCCTCGGTGAACTCGCCGCGCCCGCCGCGGATCCGGGCCCGCAGCTCGAGCGTGCGCGCGCGCACGCCGCGGGGGAGTTCGGGGTCGGCGAGAAGACGCTCGATCCGGGCGTTCCCCGCTTCTGTGCGGTCCGCACGCAGCAGCGCCATGATCGCGGCGAACTCGGCGCCGTATCCCATCCGGGCGTCCCCGGCCCGGGCGAACAGCGCTCCCGCCTGCTCCGCGAGCTCGAGCGCGGCGTCGGGGTCGTCGTCGATCCGGCCGAAGGCGATCGTGAGGGCGATGTCGCCCCGGGTGTCCGGCGGCAGGACGGCGGCCGGATCCGCGGACTCCGCGAGGAGCTCCGCGAGCGCGGCCGTGTCCTCCGCGGTGGCCGTGCCGAACAGCGCCAGCCCGAACCGTTCCTCGAGGTCCGCCTGGGCGTGCCGTCCTGCGGCGCGCAGCGTGCGGATCCGGTCGGGCAGCAGCTCCTGGGCCTCGTCGATCCGCTCCAGATTCACCAGGGCCGCCAGGCGCTGTCCGGTGAGCACGGCGCGGCGCTCGGGATCCACCTCGTCGATCACGTGCGGCAGGACGTCCAGCGTCTCGGCGGCCGCCCCGTAGCCGGAGATGTCCAGCGCGCGGCGGTACCAGCCGTCGGCGTCGGCCGGAGTCGTCTCCGGCGCGGGGGCCGTGAACACGTCGCTGCGGATCGGCACCTCGTAGCGCTCCGCGGCCCTCTGCCGCGCGTTCTGCAGGCGACGGGCATGGTTGTCGGTGCCGTCGCGCTCGTCGAAGCGCGCGCCGAGGCGCTCCGCTCCGGCCCAGGCGACCGGGGCCAGCTCGGCCGCGGTCCAGACGCCCTCGTGCGGTCCGAAGAACCGCTCCAGCCCGGCCGCGTCCGCACCCCGCACCGGCGTGGTCCCGTGTCCGGCGGCGGCGACGGAGTCGAGCGCGGTGCCGACCGCGGTGAGCATCCCGAAGTGCCCCTGCGCGTTGAGGGCGTCGTGCGCGAGCCAGGGCAGGTGCCGCTCGACGAGCGCGAGCGCGCGCGCCTCGTTGCCGGTGACCGCGCAGAAGCGGATGCTGTTCGCGATCGCGGTCAGCAGGTCCGGGTTGTCCTTGGCGAGGCGGTAGCTGCGCAGGTGCGCGGCCTTCGCCTCCTCGCCGCGATCGAGACGCAGGTAGGGGAGCAGAGCCAGCGAGAGCGCGTGCTCGGGCTCCTCGCCGCAGGAGAAGCCGCCCTCGACCATCTCCTCGACGAGCCGGATCGCCTCCTCGTCGCGGCCCGTGTCGGCGAAGAAGCCGGCGATCTGGCTGCGCCCGCACGCGTCGCAGTGGCTGTGGGAGTCGCGCGGCGTGGTCTCGAGCCGGATGCGGAGCTGCTCCGCCTCGTCCAGGCGGCCGGCGGCGTGCGCATCCTCGAAGCGGGCCATGAGCACGCCGCTGGGTCCGAGGCCCGCGGCGCGGTAGTGGGACTCCATGTCGTCGAGCACGGCGGCGATCTGCTCGGGGGCGAAGGCGGGCGACCCGCGCAGCGACGACGCCATCCACTTGAACTGCCACATCAGGTCGGCGGCGCCGTTGTCGATGTCGGCCGGGAAGCGCGCCGGGTCGGCGTCATGGCGGGCCAGGCACCACGCGAACGAGCTCAGCATCAGATCGGTCAGCCCGCCCATGTTCGCGGACGCGGTCTGCCTCATGCGGGCCTGGTACTCGAGCGTCTCGTCGCCGAGCTCCTGGGCGAGCGCGACGGCCTGCGCGACGAGGTCCTGCTCGTGCGGTCCCCACGGGGTGCGGTCGATCTCCTCGAACAGCCGGGTCAGCTGCGTGTTCTGGCCTGTCATCATCCATCCTCGGGGTCGAGAGCGGTCGGATCGTCGTCGGAGAGGACGACCGGGAGCGGATCGGGGGCGCCCGGGACGACGCCGGCCGAGAGCGCGATGAGATCGGCGAGGGCGCCGGTCATCAGCGCGCGGTCGGCGTCGCTCAGCGGGCGGTGCCCCGCCAGCAGCGCCTGGATGTAGAGCAG
>JABLTH010069618.1_pt1 | contig 12431 bp, 13 predicted proteins | sample 7875711 | NCBI WGS metagenome assembly JABLTH01 (sample SAMN14941262, study PRJNA633318) | bioreactor metagenome | isolation source: bioreactor | place: China | collected 2019-03-05 | reverse complement strand
GTGCACGGTGCCGCTGATGCCGCCCACGCTGACGAAGTCGCCCACCTTGAACGGTCGCAGCACCAGCATGAAGGCGCCGGCGGCGAAGTTTCCCAGCATGCCGCTCCAGGCCGCCCCGATGGCGACGCCGGCGCCGGCCAGCATGGCGGCGAAGCTGGTGGTCTGGATGCCGAAGTAGCCCAGGATGCCCAGCACGAGGGCGATGTTCAGCGTGACGGCGACGATCGAGCCCAGGTACTTGGTGAGCGTGGGGTCGACGTTGTTGCGCCCCATCGCCGCCGCCATGACGGCGATGACGCGGCCGATGAGCCAGCGGCCGATGATCCAGAAGGCGATCGCGGCGGCGATCTTGATCGCCAGCTCGCTGACGGTCGTGCTCAGGAATGTCTGGATCGAGTGCATGTCCATCGCCGTTCCTCCTTCGTGTGGATCGAAGGGGCGATGCTAGCGGCACCGAAGCCGCGGACTCAGCTGTCCAGTTCGTGCAGCAGCCGCAGGACCGGGTCGTTGCCCAGGTGCAGAAGGTTGGCGATGTCGGTCACGTCGTCGGGCAGGGCGGCGTTGTCCCAGCCGCGCGCGCTGTGGCGCGCCAGGCGGATGGCCAGCACCACGTTGCGCACCTGGTCGGAGTCGACGTGCCGGTCGTCGCTGATGCGCACCAGCAGCGGCGGCAGCCGCCAGGCCAGCATCAGCTCGTGCTGCAGGTCGGCCAGCTCCACGTTGAGCAGCTCGCGCTGCACGGCAGCGCTGCGCAGCGTGGGGTCGGTGGCCTGGCGGTCGGCGATGGCCTGCGCCAGCGCGGGCGCGCGCAGCCACAGCAGCAGCTCGGCGAAGTCGTGCAGCAGCGCCGCCTCGTGGATGACGGCCGCGTCGTGGTCCATGCGGTGCACCGCGAAGCCGAGCGCGAAGTTGGCGGCGCGGTGGCTGCGGCGCAGCACCTCCTGGAAACCGGCCAGCGCCTCGGGCTGCCCGGCCAGCGTCTCTTCCACCGTCGGCTGCGGGCCGAAGGCGCGGAAGAACGGGCCGATGCCCAGCAGCACCAGCGCCGCGGTCACCGTCTCCGGGTGGCCACGCGTGCCTTCGTCGCGGCCTCGGCGCAGGCGTGCCACGTGCGCCAGCACCTTCAGCGTGAGCAGCGGGTCGGCGGAGACCGTCTCGGCCAGCAGGTGGGCGTCGACCTGGTCTTCGTTCGGGCGCAGTTCCTCCAGCATCTGCGCGGTGCCCGAAAGCACCGGCAAGCTGGTGGGGTCGAAGCAGCGCACCCAGCCTTCCACGTCGCGCGGGACGCGCACGATTGACGGCGGTGGAGTGGCGGCAAGCATTCGAAGACCTCTTCAAGGCGCTTATCGGCCGCCTGCCACAACGACTTGAGGCGGCCGGTGGCCCTACAGCGAAAACATCAGCCCTTCGCGGGCGTCGGAGCGGCCTGCCAGCACGCTGCGGTAGGCCGCTTCCACGGCGGCCGCGCCGCGCCCTTCGCGCACCTGCAGCCAGGGCGTGGAAGCGTCGGCCACGCGGTCGGCGAAAGCCTGCCAGGCCTCGCCGCTGCGTTGCTGCCAGCCGGCCGGCCCCCAGCCTTCGGGCGGCGGCGCCAGACGGCGCTTCACCTGCGCCGGGGCGAAGAAGAGCGTCGGCTTCGGGCCCGGCAGGCCGCCGCCGCCACCCAGTTCCTGCCAGTGGGTGCCGCCGACGGCGCAGCTGTGGCCCAGGCGGTCGGCCCAGCGCTCGTGCACCGCGCGCCGCAGCGGCGCGCTGCCGGCGAAGTCGACGTAGACCGCCGGCACGTTGCCGTCCAGCCGGCCCAGGTCTTCGTAGGCCAGCACCTCGTCGTAGCAGCCGAGCGAGCGCACGAAGTCCACCCGGCCGGCCGAGGTGAGGCCGGTCACGCGCGGCCGCTGCGTGCGCCGCGCCAGGCAGAACGCGGTGGCGTAGGCGGTCTTGCTGGAGGCGCTGGACAGCAGCACCCGTTCGGCGCCGAAGAAGCCGGCCTCGGCCAGGAAGTCGTCGATCAGGAACGAGGTTATGAACAGCGGCTTCAGCAGCGCCTGAATCGCTTCGCGCGCCGGCACGTAGCCGGGGTCGGCGTCGCAGAAGACGTACTGGTTGTAGACGGCGGCGAGCGCGGCACGGTGCGGCGCCGTGTCGGCGAAGCCGGCGCCCGCCACCTTGCCCGGCCGCACCACCAGGTGCGTGCCCATCGGCAGGTAGCCGTAGACGCGGCGGCCCACCGCCAGCCCTTCGGCGCGCGACTCGCTCACCACCGCGAAGCCCCACACCGGCACGCAGCCCCAGGCGCTGTCTTCGCAGGGGAAGAACTGCCAGTACTGCATGCTTTCGCCGAAGGCGGCGTAGGTGATGTTGTTGGCGGTGAAGGCGAAGGTCGCCACCGCAAGCCGCGCTTCGCCTTCGGCGAGCGGGCGCTGGGCCGGCGCGTCGGGGTCGGGCGCGACACGCACGTCGGACAGGTCGCGCCGCGCGACCAGGAAACGGGAACCGGCGTCCTGCACCATGGGCAACCTCCGCAGCAAGGGGGCGCCAGCATGATGGGGCCGGCCGCGGCCGGCTGTCACCCCCGCGACGCCGGCGCGTCGCGGGGCAGCAGCCATGAGCCAGCCGTTCATCACAGCCGGCTCACGCCGGGCAGCAAGGCCACGAGCTGGCCGTCCACGTAGAGCGCGCCTTCGGGCGCACCCGACTGGGCGTAGAACTCGTAGACCGGTTCGCCGGCGGGCGCGCCGTGGCGCGCGTGCAGCCGGCGCGCCAGCCGCGCGAGCGCGGCGCCGGCGCCGCGCAGCGCGCGCGCCGCGAGGTGCCGCGTGCGCGAGGGCCGGGCGAGCAGGGAGCCGTGGGCAAGGTGTCTCGTCGTCATGATCGTGTCTCCGTGGCGCGCGCCTTTGGTGGGCGCGCTGGCGGTTCAGGGGCTGTGTCGCAACTGTTCGAGTTCGGCCCGCAGGCCGCGCTGGGCGGCCTGGCGCGCGCTGCGCGGGCGGTGGGCACCGGCGGCGCGGCGGCGGCTCGGGGCCACCAGCGGGTTGCGGGGCTTGGCGGTCTTGAGGGTCAGCTTCATCGTCGGTTCTCCTTCGGGCGGGGCCGGAAAAACGAAAGGCCCGGGTTGCTGGTGCAACCCGGGCCTGGTGGGATGGGGCTTCGGCTTGGGGCCGGTCCTCAACCGCTCCAGGGCGCCCCGGGCGGGGCACCATCGTTCAGTGCGACGGTTCGTGCGTGGGCATGCGCTGCACAAGCCGCGGTGCGGCCGGTGAACAGGGCAGTGCTGGACACGGAAACGAACATGACGCTCTACAGGTGGGTGGATCGGATCGTGGTGCGGGTGCTTGCGGCGGCTGCGCCGCTTCAGGACCTCTTCATCACGGGCTTGCGCTCATGATAAACACGTGATTATCAAAGAGCAAGTGCTCTTGATCCCGAATTCTGGGGAGGCGCCGGGACTTCAGCGCTTGCGTTTGAGGGGTTCCACGCCCGCCTGCGTGCGGCGCCACAGGTCGGTCGGGTCTTCCTTGGCGGTCGGGCGTTGCGGGGCGGCCGGCGCTGGCGCCGCCGCCTGCGGCGTGAGCACCTCGCCCAGCAGGTCCAGCAGGCGCGTGCGCGCACGTTGCGGGTGGCGGCGGTAGTAGGTGAGCACGAGGCCGACGATGAAGCGCTCGTCGTCGTCGCGCGGGCCGCTGTCGTCGGCCGGCGCCGCCTCGCGCGCGGCCGCGGGCGTGGCCGGCGCGGGCGCGGGGACCGCGTCGTGCGGCACGTCCATCCAGCCGGCCGGCTTGTGGCACAGGTGCTCGAACTGGCGCGCCAGCCGCTCGCCGATCTGGCGCGAACGGCTCTTGATCTGGCTCCAGTAGCTGGGCTGGATCTGCACCCGTTCGGCGAATCGGCGTTCCAGCCCGCGCAGCGTGGCGGCGTCGGCGTGGCGCGCGGTCTGGCGCACGAACTCCTCGAAGAGCGCGAGCGCGTTGTCCAGGCGGACCTGCGCCAGGTCGACGGGGGCTTGGGGCATGGCCCGCAATGATAAATCCGCGTTCACCTGCCCCTTCGGCCTAGGATGGCGCGATGGATGCCACCGTCGAGACCCCCGCGGGCGAACGCTGGCCGGCGCTCGGCCTGGGCACCTGGCAGTACGGCGAGTCCTCCGGGCGCCGCGCCGCCGAGGTGCGCGCCTTGCGCGAAGCCGTGGACCTGGGCTACCGCCTGTTCGACACCGCCGAGATGTACGGTGAAGGTGGCGCCGAAGAGGTGCTGGGCGAGGCGCTGAACGGCGCCCTGCGCGCCGGCGCGGTGAAGCGCGAGGACCTGGTCGTCGTCTCCAAGGTCTACCCGCACCACGCCAGCGAGAGCGGCGTCGTGAAGGCCTGCGAAGGCAGCCTGAAGCGCCTGAAGCTGGACCGCGTCGACCTCTACCTGCTGCACTGGCGCGGCGCCGAGCCGTTGGCGGCCACGGTGGCGGGCTTTCGCCGCCTGCAGCAGCGCGGCCTGGTGCGCCACTGGGGCGTGAGCAACTTCGACGTCGACGATCTGCGGGAACTCGAAGGCCTTGCCGGCGGTCGCGACTGTGCCTGCAACCAGGTGTACTTCTCGGTCTCCGAACGCGGCCCCGCCTTCGCGCTGCTGCCCTGGCAGCGCCAGCGCCGCATGCCGCTGATGGCGTACAGCCCGATCGACCAGGGCGCGCTGGCCGCGAACACGCAGCTGCGGCCGCTGGCCGAACGCCACCGCGCCACGCCGGCGCAGGTGGCGCTGGCCTGGGTGCTGGCGCAGCCGGGGGTGATCGCGATCCCGAAGGCGGCGAGTTCGAAGCACCTGCAGGAGAACCTGGCCGCCGCGCAGCTGCCGCTGGACGAAGCCGACTTCGCCGCCATCGACCGCGCCTTCCCGCCGCCCACGCGCGCGCGTCCGCTCGCGATGCGCTGACCCCTCCGGCGGGCCTTGACAGAGCGTCACTCATTGGTTACGGTAACCGCATGGTGACCAAACGGAGCCCCGTCGCCGCCTTCTCGGCCCTGGCCGACCCCACGCGCGAGTCCATCGTGCGCCTGCTGCTCGAACGCCAATGCTCGGTCGGCGAGATCGCCGACCAGCTGCCCGTCACCCGCCCGGCGGTGAGCAAGCACCTGCGCCTGCTCGAAGGCGCGGGCCTGGTGCGTTTCGAAAGCGTGGGCACGCGCAACGTCTACTCGATCGACCCCGCGGCGCTGGCCGCGCTGCGCGACGAGCTGGACTCGATGTGGCGCCACGCGCTCGCCCGCTACGCGCTGGTGGCCGACAACACCCGGCCGCGGAAGGTGCGCCGGTGAACGCGCTGCCGCCGGTGCGCCACAGCGTGGTCGTCGGGCTGGCGCCGCCCGACGCGTTCGACCTCTTCACGCGGGGCATCGGCCGCTGGTGGCCGTTCAAGGGCCATTCCTGCAGCGACACCGCCGGCGCCGACGTGCAGTTCGAGCCGCGCCGCGGTGGCGCGGTGACCGAGGTCGCCCCCGACGGCACGCGCCACCCCTGGGGCACGCTCACCGACTGGGCGCCGCCGCACCGCTTCGAGATGACCTGGCACCCGGCGCAACCGGTGGTCAACGCCACCCGGGTGGTGGTGCGCTTCGAGGCGGTGGCCGGCGGCTGCGAGGTCACGGTCGAGCACGACGGTTTCGAATCGCGCGGCCCTGCGGTGCGCGACAACTACGACCAGGGCTGGCCGCTCGTGCTGGCCCGCTACGCCCAGGAGGCTGCAAGATGAGAAGGTTCCTGCCCGCCGCGGCGCTGGCGGTGGCCGCCGCCGCCGCGCCCGCCGCCGAACGCGCCCTCGACAAGGAAGTGGTCGTCAAGGCCGGTGCCGAACAGGTCTGGCAGGCCTGGACCACGAAGGCCGGCATCACCAGTTTCATGGCGCCCGACGCCGTCATCGAAGCCCGGGTCGGCGGCGCCTTCCACGTCCACTTCGACCCCCTGGCCGAACCCGGCGGCAAGGGCGCCGACGACATGCGCTTCATGGCGCTGCAGCCGCCGCGCATGCTCAGTTTCGACTGGAACGCGCCGCCTTCGCTGCCCGAGGCGCGTGCGCAGCGCACCTTCGTCGTCGTGCGGCTGGCGCCGGTGGACGAGAAGACCACGCGCGTCACCCTGCACCACACCGGCTGGGGCGACGGCGGCGAGTGGGACAAGGCCTACGCCTACTTCGACCGTGCCTGGGGCATGGTGCTGGGCAACCTGCAGAAGCGCTTCGAGTCGGGTCCGGTGGACTGGACCGACTGGATGCGGCGCCTGCAGGAAGCCCACAAGGCGCCGCCGAAGTAGCCGGGCTTCAGCGCGCCGCGCGCGGGGCCGTGCGCAGGCTCAGGAACATCGTGGTGCCCAGGATCGCGACCACCACGCCCAGCGAGAGCCACACCGGCAGCTTGACGAAGTCGACCACCAGCATCTTGGTGCCGATGAACACGAGCACCAGCGCCAGCCCGTAGCTCAGCAGGTGGAAGCGCTCGGCCACCGCGGCGAGCAGGAAGTACATCGCGCGCAGGCCGAGGATGGCGAACACGTTGGAGGTCAGCACGATGAACGGGTCGGCCGTGATCGCGAAGATGGCGGGAATGGAGTCGACCGCGAAGATGATGTCGGTCACGCCCACCAGCGCCACCACCAGCAGCAGCGGGGTCGCGATGCGGCGGCCGTTCTCCAGCGTGAAGAAGCGCTCGCCGTCGAAGCCGCGGCTCACCGGAATGAGCCGGCGCAGCAGGCGCAGTGCCGGGTTCGCCTCCAGGTCGGGCTCCTTGCCGGCGGCCCACCACATCTTCACGCCGGTGGCGACGAGGAAGGCGCCGAACAGGTAGAGCACCCAGTGGAACTCGGCGATCAGCCAGGCGCCGCCCAGGATCATCAGCGTGCGCAGCACGATGGCACCGACGATGCCGATCATCAGCACCCGCTTCTGGTACTCGGGCGGCACCGCGAAGTAGGTGAAGATCATCAGGAAGACGAAGATGTTGTCGACCGCCAGGCTCTTCTCGATCAGGTAGCCGGTCAGGAACTCCAGGCTGCGTGTGTTGGCGGCGGCCAGGCCTTGTTCCTGCCACACGGCCCACCAGAACAGGCCGTTGAAGGCCAGGCTGGCGGCCACCCAGACGAGCGACCAGTTCAGCGCCGCGCGCAGCGTGACGCTCTGCGCGCCCTGCTTCTTCAGCACCACGAAGTCGATGAACAGCGCCGCCAGAACGGCGCTCACGAATACGGCCCACAGCCAGGCCGGCGCAACGGTGTCCATGGACACGCTCTCCCAAGTGAGTTGAGGATTGCGCCGAAAGGTCTTGCGAAAGCGGGGAGCTTTCCGCGGTCCCGGGGCACCGGCGGGCGCCGGTGTCCGTGCTGACGGGGGCCGCCGCGGCCGGGCGGCCGCGTGCTACTCCCCTCTCGACGGACGCGATCCTAGCGGGGGCCGGACAACCCCATGAAATCTGGGGTTGAGTCTCAGTCCTCTTCCTTCACGTGGAACTGGCTGACCAGCTGCTGCTGCACGTTGGGCGGCACCGGCTCGTAGTGGCTGAGCTCGATCGTGTAGCGGCCCTGGCCGCTGGTCATGGCGTTCAGGCGCGACTGGTAGCTGGCCAGTTCGGACAGCGGCACCTGGCCCTTCACGATCATGGTGCCGGCGGCGCCGTTGGCGGTGCCGCTCACCAGCCCGCGCTTGGAAGACAGGTCGCCGGTGATGTCGCCCATCGCCACGTCGGGCGCGGTGATCTCGATGTGCACGATGGGCTCCAGCACGATGGGCCGCGCCTCGCGCACCGCCGCCATGAAGGCCTTGCGGCCGGCGGTGACGAAGGCGATCTCCTTGCTGTCCACGCTGTGGTGCTTGCCGTCGTAGACGATGACGCGCACGTCCACCACCGGGTAGCCGGCGACGGCACCGCCGGCCAGCACCTCGCGCACGCCCTTTTCCACCGCGGGGATGAACTGGTTCGGAATGACGCCGCCCTTGACCTGGTCGACGAACTCGAAGCCGCTGCCGCGCGGCAGCGGTTCCACCTTCAGGTAGACCTCGCCGAACTGGCCGGCGCCGCCGGTCTGCTTCTTGTGGCGGTGATGGCCTTCCGCATTCGCGGTGACGGTCTCGCGGTAGGCGATGCGCGGCGGCCGCGTGTTGACCTCGAACTTGTAGGTCTCCTTCAGGCGTTCGAGCAGCACGCGCAGGTGAAGCTCGCCCAGGCCGTAGACGATGGTCTCGTTGGTGCTGGCGACATGCTCGATCTTGAGGCAGGGGTCCTCGTCGATGAGCTTCGTCATGATCTCCCACATGCGCTGCTCGTCGCCGCGGCGCTTGGGCTCGATGGCCAGGCCGTGCACCGGCACCGGGAAGTCCAGCGGCTTGAGGTGGATGTGGTCGTCCTCGGCCGCGTCGTGCAGCACGGCGTCGAAGTGGATCTCGTCGACCTTGGCGACGGCGACGAGGTCGCCCGGCAGCGCCTTGGCCACTTCGACGTGGTCCTTTCCCTGCAGCATGAACAGGTGGCCCACCTTGAAGGGCTTGCGGCCGTCGCCGACGAAGAGCTGGCTGTCCTTGGTGACGGTGCCCTGGTGGACGCGGAAGATGCCCATCTTGCCCACGTAGGGGTCGACGGTGACCTTGAACACGTGCGCCAGCACGTGCTTCGAAGCGTCGGGCAGCGCGTGCATGGGCTGCGCCTCGGCGCCTTCGCCGTTCAGGAAGTCGGGCGGGTTGGCCTCGGTCGGGTTGGGCAGCAGCTTGACGATGACGTCCAGCAGTTCGGCCACGCCGGCGCCGCTGCGCGCGGACACGAAGCACACCGGGATGAGGTGGCCTTCGCGCAGCGCCTGCTCCAGCGGCGCGTGCAGTTCGCTCGCGTCGACGTCGCCGTCGTTGAGATAGCGGTCGACGAAGGCGGCGTCGACTTCCACCACCTGTTCCACCAGCGCGCGGTGGGCGGCGTCGACGCTGCCGAAGTCGCTGTGGCCTTCGCGGTTGTAGAAGCAGTCCACCACCTGGCTGGCGCCGGCGTCGGGCAGGTTCAGCGGCAGGCATTCCTTGCCGAAGGCGGCCTGGATCTGGCCCAGCAGCGCCTGCAGGTCGACGCCCAGGGTGTCGATCTTGTTGACGACGACGAGCCGGTCCATGTGGCGCGACGCGGCGTAGTCCATCATGCGCACGGCCATCGGCTCGATGCCGACCGCGGCGTTGATGACGATGGCCGCGGTCTCCACCGCCTCCAGCGCCGGCAGGCTCTGGCCCAGGAAGTCGGCGCCGCCGGGGGTGTCGATGAAGTGGATGCGCGTGTCGCCGGCGTTCAGGTGCATCACGCTGGCGTTCAGCGAATGCTGCATGCGGCGCTCGAGCGGGTCGAAGTCGCTCACGGTGCTGCCGCGTTCCACGCTGCCGGCGGCGGCGATCGCCCCGACCTTCGCCAACATCGCCTCGGCCAGGCAGGTCTTGCCGGCGGCCGAAGGGCCGACGAGCGCCAGCGTGCGGATGTTCTCGATGGCGACGCTGGCGCCGTTCACTGGGCTGGGCATGGGTCTTCTCCTCAACGCCCGCGCCTCGTGGGGCGTTCGCATCGGTTTTACGGGATCGCCTCTGCCTCCACAACCCCGCTGGATCAAGGCGTGCGGAGATCCAGGGCTTCGGGGTTTACCCGCGCCGTGTCCGGCCTGCAGCGGGCGCCACGGGGCCCCAAACGATGACGGACCGGTAGGCAGGGACAGTCCGCCCGTCCCTCATCCACAACCCGACGTTCCTGGAGGACCCGCATGACCACCGCCGACCGCTCGACACGCCTCGCCCACATCCGCGTTGCAGGCGCCGCACTGGCTGCCGCATTGGCCGCCACGCTGGCCGCCTGCGGCGCCGGCGGCGGTGGCGCCGCTGCCCCCACGCCGAGCCCCAGCCCCAGCCCGAGCCCGTCCCCAACCCCGACCCCACCGCCGCCCGCGTTCTCGACGCTGCAGCCCACCGGCGGCGGCACGTCGATCGAGGCCCGCACCTCGCAGGCCCCCACCAACGGATCGCCGCCGTCCGAGGTGCTCGACGAGTTCTCGCTCGCCAGCGCCGCCAGCATCACCACGCTGCGCTGGCAGGGCATCTACTGCGCCGCGGTCGACAACGCGCCGGCCCCGGCGGCGACGGCGAGCGCCTTCGTCGTCAGCATCTATGCCGACGCCGGCGGCAGCCCCAACCTGACGACGCCGCTGCTGCGCCAGACCTTCCCGATCGCCGACGCCGGGCAGACGCTCACGCGCAACTGGAGCGGCCTCACCTGCACCGGCGGCAACAACACCACCTGGGCGCTGTACGACTACGGTGTCACGCTGCCGACCGCCTTCGCCGCTGCCGCCGGAACCCGCTACTGGCTGAGCGTGCAGGCCGTGACGCCGTCGTACGACGTCTACTGGGGCTGGCGCGACGGCCGGCAGGACAACAGCTACTCGCTGCAGTGCTTCCAGGGCGCCTGCACCTCGTTCACCGTCGACCGGGCCTTCGCGGTCGGGCTCTGATCCGGCGGCGGTTAACCTCCGGCGGGTGACCCATCCGCCGTCCGCCGCGCCCCGGCGCTTGCTCCCCGTCCTGGTGCTGGCGCAGCTGGCCGGCACCTCGCCCTGGTTCGCGGTGAACGCCGTGATGGCGGACCTGCAGCAGGCTTTCGGCTGGCCGGCGGCGGCCGTCGGCACGCTGACCGGCGCGGTGCAGCTGGGCTTCATCGCGGGCGCGCTGGTGTTCGCGCTCGCGTCGATCGCCGACCGCTTCTCCGCGCGCCGGGTCTTCCTGCTGAGCGCACTCGCCAGCGCCGGCTGTTCGCAGGCGGCGCTGGCCTCTGCGGCCTCGTTTGAGGCGCTCTGGGCCTGGCGCTTCGCCACCGGGTTCTGCCTCGCCGGCATCTACCCGGTGGGCATGAAGATCGCGGCGCAATGGTTTCCGCGCGGCCTCGGGCCGGCGCTCGGTCTGCTGATCGGTGCGCTCGTGCTCGGCAGCGCAAGTCCCTATGCGCTGCGCGCCCTGTCCGCCGGCGGCCACTGGACGGTCGTCTTCCACGGCGTGGCGCTCGCGTCGGCGGTGGCCGGCATCGGCCTCGTGCTGCTGATCCCCGAGCCGCCGCACGCGCCCGGCCGCGTGGTCGGGCTCAGGCTGGCGGCGCTCTGGGCCGCGGCCGCGGACCGCCGCGTGCGCGCGTCGGTGCTGGGCTACTTCGGCCACATGGTCGAGCTCTACACGATGTGGGTGCTGGTGCCGCTGGTGCTGGCCACACGCCTGTCGGGGGCGGCGTTGTCGTGGGTGGCGTTCCTGGTGCTCGGGGCAGGCGCCTTCGGCTGCGTCGCGGGCGGCTACGCCGCGCGCCGCTTCGGCAGCGCGCGCGTCGCCGGCGTGCAGCTCGCCACCAGCGGCCTGTGCTGCCTGGCCGGCGCGGTGGCGATCGACGCGCCGGCCGCGCTGTTCTACGGCTGGCTGCTGTTGTGGGGCATCACGGTCGCCGGCGACTCACCGCAGTTCTCGGCGCTGACGGCCGGCAACGCGCCACCGGCGCTGGTGGGCAGCGTGCTGACCCTGTCCAACAGCATCGGCTTCGCGATCTCGGTCGCGAGCATCGAACTCTTCGTGCGGCTGGCGCAGCAGCACGCGCTGCCCGCGCTGCTGCCCTGGCTGGCGGTGGGGCCGCTGCTCGGCGTGATCGCGTTGCGCCCTCTGCTCACTCGTGCCGAAGGGCCTCGATAGGGTCCAGCCGCGCGGCGCGCCGTGCCGGCACGAAACCGAAGACGACGCCGATCGCGGCCGAGAACACGAAGGCCAGCAGGTTGATGCCCGGCTGGAACGCATAGGGCACCTGCAGCAGCGCCGACAGGCCGATCGACGCCGCGGTCGCCAGCACCAGCCCCACCAGCCCGCCCAGCGCCGCCAGCACCACCGCTTCCACCAGGAACTGCGCCAGCACCTCGCGTTCGAGCGCACCGATGGCCAGCCGCAGCCCGATCTCGCGCGTGCGCTCGGTCACGCTGACCAGCATGATGTTCATGATGCCGATGCCGCCCACCAGCAGGCTCACCGCCGCCACCGCGCCCAGCAGCGAGGTCAGCAGCGCGGTCGTGCCCGAAAGCGTCTCGGCCAGCTGCTGGGTGTCCAGCACGTTGAAGTTGTCGTCGTCGCCCGGGCCCAGCTTGCGCCGTTCGCGCAGCAGCTGGCCGATGGCGCTCTTCAGGTGCGCGGTGTCGCTGCCGGCCTTCATCGACACCAGCAGCGTGTTCACGCGCGTGCTGCCGGTGAGCCGGCGCTGCACCGTCACCACCGGCATCACGACCACGTCGTCCTGGTCCAGCCCCATCGCCGCCTGGCCCTTGCTGCCGAGCACGCCGACGATGTCGCAGGTGAAGTTCCTCACCCGCAGGCTGCGGCCCAGCACGTCGGCGTTCCTGCCGAAGAGCTCGCGCTTGACGGTGGC
>JABLTH010002270.1_pt1 | contig 12431 bp, 12 predicted proteins | sample 7875711 | NCBI WGS metagenome assembly JABLTH01 (sample SAMN14941262, study PRJNA633318) | bioreactor metagenome | isolation source: bioreactor | place: China | collected 2019-03-05 | reverse complement strand
CCGTATTGCCACCCGCCTCCCGGCGGTTCCGGCATCGCCACAGGCGCGCCCTCGCACCGCGCGCCGCTTCGCCGCGCTCGCCGCATTTGCAAGTGCGCATTCCTTCTTGGACCGCCACCGCGTGCCTGCCTAGACTGGGTCTCCCGGCTTGGTGCCGGCCGACTTCCACCGCAAACCCTCCCAGTCCAGGTGAACCCGCCCATGAAACGACGCTCGCTTCTTTCCGCGCTGCTGGCCGGCGCTACGATCTTCTCCCTCGCGCTCGGCGGCGCGCCGGCGGCCGCTGCCGACAAGGTGATCAAGGTAGGCGTGCGCGGCGGCGTCGACGAAGAGATCTGGGAAGTGGTTACCAAGGTGGCACAGAAGCAGGGCCTGAACGTCCAGCCCATCGTCATCACCGGCACCGCCAGTCCCAACGAAGCACTCAACAACGGCGACCTCGATGCCAATTCCTTCCAGCACATTCCCTTCCTGCGCGACCAGATCAAGCAGCGCGGCTACAAGCTGGTCACCGTGGGCAACACGCTGATCTCGCCGATCGCCTTCTATTCGCGCAAGTTCAAATCCCTCGAGGCACTGCCAGCAGGGGCGCGCATCGGCATCCCCAACGATCCGAGCAACCAGACGCGCGCGCTGGTGATCCTGCGCGATCATGGCCTGATCAAGCTGCGCGAGGGCTTCGACCCCTTCACCGGCACCGCCACGCTGGCCGACGTGACCGCCAACCCGCGCAAGCTGGAACTGGTGGAGAGCGCCTCGGTGGTGCTGGCGCGCTCGCTGCCCGACGTGGACGCCGCGGCCATCGTCAATACCTTCGCCTACCAGGCCGGCCTGATCGCCACGCGCGACGGCATCGCGGTGGAACGGAAGGAACACAACCCCTACGTCAACGTCATCGCGGTGCGCGAGCAGGACCGCAATGCACCCTGGGTGGCGCCGCTGGTCAAGGCCTACCAGTCGGAGGAGGTGCGGCGCTTCATCCTGTCGAAGTACCAGGGATCGGTGATCCCGGCATTCTGAGCGCGCAGCGCCCAGCGCCCCCCCGCCCCGCCACCGGCCCCCGAGCAAGGAGAGCCATCGTGACCTTCGCCCCTTCCCCGCCCCCGCCGGATTCCGCGCCGGCCCACATCGTCTTCGAACACCTGGGCAAGACCTATGCCGGCGCGCCGGCGGCCGCGCTCGACGACGTCTCGTTCCAGGTCGCGCGCGGTGAGATCTTCGGCATCATCGGCCGCAGCGGCGCCGGCAAGTCCACGCTGCTGCGCACGGTCAATATGCTGGAGCGTCCCAGCCGCGGCCACGTGCGGATAGACGGCGCCGACATCGGCCGGCTCGACGAGGACGGCCTGGTGGCGCTGCGGCGCCGCGTCGGCATGATCTTCCAGCACTTCAACCTGCTGTCGGCCAAGACCGTGTTCGAGAACGTGGCGCTGCCGCTGCGCGTGGCCGGCGTGCCACGGTTGGACATCGCACCGCGCGTGATGGCGCTGCTCGACCTGGTCGGGCTCGCCGGCAAGGCACAGGCCTATCCCGCCATGCTCTCGGGTGGACAGAAGCAGCGCGTCGGCATCGCCCGCGCGCTGGTGCACCAGCCCGAGATCCTGCTGTGCGACGAAGCCACCTCGGCGCTCGACCCGGAGACCACCGAGCAGATCCTCGCGCTGCTGCGCGACATCAACCAGCGCTTCGGCCTGACCGTGGTGCTGATCACGCACGATATGTCGGTGATCCGCCAGGCCTGCGATCGCGTGCTGGTGCTCGACCACGGCCGCGTGGTGGAACAGGGTGCCGTGCGCCAGGTCTTCCTGGCGCCGCGTGCCGACGCCACGCTGGCGCTGCTGCGGCCGCTGCGCGCGCTGCACCAGGCACTGCCGCCGGCCGCCAACGAACCGGACCCGGGCGCCGCGCGCGGCGCCATGGATGAGGCGAGCGGCCACGCGACCGGCGCACACGCCCTTTACCAGGAGATTCCGCGCCATGTTTCCGCCGCTGGCTGACAAGTACCTGCGCGCCCTGGGCGAGACGCTGCTGATGTCCGGCAGCGCCTGTGCCGTGGTGTTCGTCTGCGGCATGGCGCTGGCCATCGTGCTGACGCTGTCCGCGCCGGGCGGGCTGTGGCCGCGCCCGCGCCTGCACCGCGTACTGTCGGTGCTGGTCAATGTGTTCCGCTCGATCCCCTTCATCATCCTGCTGGTGGCAATGCTGCCGCTCACGCGCCTGATCGTCGGCACCACCATGGGTACCTGGGCCGCCGTGGTGCCGCTGAGCGCGCACCTGATCCCCTTCTTCGCGCGCGTCGCGCAGGTGGGCCTCAACGAGGTCGATCCCGGCCTGGTCGAGGCCGCGCGCGCGATGGGCTGCCGCCGCTGGCACATCGTGCGGCACGTGCTGCTGCCCGAGGCCATGCCGGCCCTGGTCGGCGGCGCCACCGTCACCGTGATCGCCATGATCGGCTCCTCGGCGATGGCGGGCGCGGTCGGCGCCGGCGGCCTCGGCGACCTTGCCATCCGCTACGGCTACGAGCGCTACGAGACCGCTGTGATGTTCAACGTGATCGCCATCCTGGTGGTGCTGGTGACGCTGGTGCAGTTCGGCGGCGAACGGCTGGCGCGGCGCTTCGACCACCGGCGCTGAGCAACTTCCGGCGCCCGCGCGCATCCGCCCAGGCCCAGTCCGGCGAGGATCTGCCGGGTATGCTGGCCCAGGCGCGGCGCGCAGTCGCCGCGGTTGCGCATCTTGGTCAGGAAGACGTCGGCACCGGCCACCGCGCGGCCGATCACCTCGGCGGCGTCGGGCGGCTCGATCGTGATCACGTCGGCGCCGCATTCGGCCAGCATCGGCGCCGATGGCGCCGCCGGGGGCTTGTTATCGACCACCGCGGCCTGTCCCGTCCCGGCCTGCACGGTACGCGAGCTGGCGCGATATGACGCAGCCGGCCGCGCGCAGCGTCCCGGCCGAACCGGTGCCGGCACTGCGCGCGCGGGAAGCCGCCGGGGACTGAGGCGTTGCGCGCCGCCCCGCCCCTGCGCGCGCTGTCAGCGCAGCAGGTTGTGATGGCGCGCGAAGTCGGCCAGCTCGATAAGCGAAGCGATGTGCAGCTTCTCCATGATATTGACCGTGTGCGTGCTGACCGTCTTGCTGCTGATCAGCAGCTCCCGGGCGATGTCCTTGTTGGAATAGCCGCGCGCCAGGTATTGCAGCACCGTGACCTCGCGCTCGGTCAGCAGCGTCAGGGCGTCGCGCCCGGTGGCATAGCCCTGGTGGCGGGCCGCCCCGAGCGCGTGCAGCGGAAACACCGAGTAACCGGCCAGCAGGCTGCGTACGGCGCTGATCAGTTCGCCCAGGCTCTGGCGCTTGGCCACGAAGCCGTGCGCGCCCGCCCGCATGGAGCGGGAACAGGACAGGTCCTCGTCCTGACCGGACAGGACCAGCATGCGCACTTCGGGATGGGCCGCACCGACGCGCTCGATCAGGTCGATGCCCGACATGCGGGGAATGCCGAGATCGACGATAAGCAAGGGGGGCAGGTGTTGGCGCACCAGCTCGAACGCCTCGTCGCCATTGTCGCTCTCCAGGATCTCGTGGAACCCGAGTTCGCGCTCCAGACGCGCGCTGACCGCGAGTCGGATGGCGGGATGATCGTCGACGATGAGCGCGTCGGCCATGGCGGAACGTCCTGGCGGCTGGACCGGGGGAGATGCGCCTGCTTGCCCGCGCGCCGCACTGGCGGGCTTCCGGCCGGGGGCGATGGGTGGGCCGGGCGGCGATCCGCCTTTCCTCATCAGGGCTGAGAAATAGGCTGGAACAAGCATAGGACGCAGGCAGGGTCCGCCACCTGAGTAGCTCCCTCAATGTATTGGCCGTTATTCCGAAACGCAACGAGAATATTCTCAATCAGCCCGATGCCACTGAGGACGCGGGGCGCTTCGCCGCAGCACGCCGCGCCGGGCACGAGCGCCACACGGCGGCCAGGCGCCTGGCGGGTGCCCGCCGGCTACGCCGCCCCGGAGGCTCCGCCCTGCTCATGCGCGGCGGCCTCGAGCACCTCGGTCAACCTACGGCTGGCGTCGAGGGCGGCAGGGAAACCGCAGTAGACCGCGCTGTGCACCATCAACTCGCGCAGTTCCTCGGGCGTCACGCCATTGGCGAGCGCACCGCGCAGATGCCCGGCCAGTTCCTGCGGACGATTCAACGCGACCAGCATCGAGACGGTGGCGAGGCTGCGCTGCTTGCGGTCCAGCGCGGGCCGGGTCCAGACCGTGCCCCAGGCGAATTCGGTCACCAATTGCTGCAGGCTGGTGTCGCCTTGCGCCTGGGCGGCATCCAGCGCGCGCTGGACGTGGGCCGGGCCGAGCACTTCGGTGCGCACGCGCAAGCCGTCCTGGAATGCAGGCGTGGGGGCGTAGCCGTCCGGCGCGGTGGTGGTCGATGGGGACAGGGTGCTCATGCTGGCATGCCTCGCGTAGGGGAAAGGGACCGGGATGCCGCAAGCATAGCCGAAGGCCGGAGCACGCCGCTGGCTGCCGGGCACCGTTCCGTGCCCGGCCGGCGCCCGCCGGTGCACCGATGCTCAGTCCGCGCCCGGAGCCAGGAAGCGCGGCGCCGGTGCGGCGCGGGCGAACTCGCGCCCGTCCAGCGTATAGCGCAGGAAGGTCCCGCGCGCCGCATTGTGGGGATGGCGCGCCGCCTCCTCCAGCGTCAGCACGGGGGCGAAGCAGACATCGCTGCCCTCGAACCGCTCGCACCAGTACGCGCTGGGCCGCTGCGCGATGCGCGCGGCGATGCGCGCCTTCAGCGCGGGCCAGTGGCTGCTGTCGTACTGCGCGGCAGGATCGACGTCGTCGAACTCCAGCTTCTCCAGCAGCAGCCGGTAGAACTGCGGCTCGAGGGCGCCCAGCGTGATGGCGCGGCCGTCGGCGCAGCGGTAGACATCGTAGAAGGGTGAATCGTGGAAGGGGCTCGGGCGCGGCCCGCCGATGGTGCCGGCGGCGTGGGCCACCTGCGCCAGCGAGCCGATCATGGCAGCGATATCGGTGATGGCGGCATCGACCACGCAGCCTTGCCCGCTGGCGCGCGCATGCAGCACAGCACTGACGATGCCGAAGGCCAGCCCGAGCGCGCCGGCACCGTCGCCGGTCATGGTCGGCGGCACCATGGGCAGCGCGCCGTCGCGCGCGGCCAGCGACAGCATGCCGGTCAGCGCCACGTAGTTGAGGTCATGGCCGGCGCTGTGGGCCAGCGGGCCGCTCTGCCCCCATCCCGTCATGCGGCCGTAGACCAGGCGCGGGTTGCGGGCATGGCACGCGGCCGGCCCGAGGCCCAGGCGCTCCATGGTGCCCGGGCGCAGCCCTTCGATCAGCACGTCGGCACCGGCCACGAGTTCCAGCGCCGCGGCCACCCCCTCGGCCTGCTTGAGATCCAGGCGGACCACGCGCTTGCCGTACTCCTGCTCCATCTGGGGCGGCACCGCCGCGCCCTTCAGGACGCGCCGCGCATCCGGCGGCACCGGCCGCGCCACCAGCGTGACCTCGGCGCCGAGCCCCGCCAGCATGCTGCCGCACAGCGGCCCGGGGCCGATCCCCTCGAATTCCACCACCTTGACACCGCCCAGGGGCCGGATGCCGCCTTGTCCGCTCATCGTTGTCTCCGTCGATTCCTTGTGTTCCGCTTGTCTTCCGCTTGTGTTCCGGCCGAGCCGGCTGCCACGATGCTAGCCGCGGACCGGCGCCGCCGGCAATGGCCGAATCTGTCAGGCGATTAGCCGAAGCGCTCAGCGCCGCGCGGCTGCCGTGATCGCGGCGGGATTTGATCCAGATCGTGGCAGGCGTGCCGGCAAGCTGCGATGATGGCCATAGGTCGGGGGCGCAAGCGCCCGCGGCTTCTTCTCAGCCCCCAAGACAGGAGATGCCATGAGCAATATCGTGCTGGCGACCGACGGTTCGCCCTTCAGTGATGCCGCTGCCCGTTCCATCGTCGAAGGCCGCCTGCTGAAGGCCGGATTCACCGTCCACGTAGTCCATGTCACCCCCGACGTCACCGGCCAGGTACGCGCCTTCGTCAGCAAGGAAACCATCGACGAGTGGCACAAGGAAGAGAGCGAAAAGGCCATGCAGTCGGTGTGCGACATCCTCAAGGCCGGCAACATCCCCTTCGAGGCCCATTCGCTGCGCGGCTTCGCGCCCGAGCGCATCGTCGCGCACGCCGGCGAAACCAAGGCCGAGGCCATCGTCATGGGCACGCACGGGCGCGGCACCTTCTTCGACGCCGTGATCGGCTCGGTGGCCGGCCGGGTGCTGGCGATGGCACCGTGCCCGGTACTGCTGATCAAGGGAGAGCGCGCGAAGTAGCGCGGCGCTGTCCCGGCCGGCGGCCGCCGGCGGGATACAAGGAAGGAATCAACAAGGCGCCGCGGCTTGCGGCGCCTTGTCCATTGCGGCGCCGGTGCGGGCAGCTCGCTCGTGGCGGACGATGGGTGCGGTTCGCGCCCGTCCAGGAAGACCCGGGAGAGACTGCCCCCCCTTCACCAGCCCCGGAGACTAGCTCCAGAGTGGCGGCTCGTCCATCAGCGCGATCTGCTCGCGCAATTCCAGGATTCGGTCCTGCCAGTAGCGCTGCGTGCCGAACCAGGGGAACGCCGCCGGAAACGCCGGATCGCGCCAGCGGCTGGCCAGCCAGGCGCTGTAGTGCAGCAGGCGCAGCGTGCGCAGGGCTTCCACCAGGTGCAGTTCGCGCGGGGAGAATTCGGCGAAATCCTCGTAGCCGGCCAGCACGTCGGCCAGTTGTCCCTGCATGGCGGCACGGTCGCCCTCCAGCAGCATCCACAGGTCCTGCACGGCAGGCCCCATGCGGCTGTCGTCGAAATCCACGAAGTGCGGGCCGGGCTCGGCACCGCGGGCATCCTCGGGATCGATCCACAGCACGTTGCCGCGATGGCAATCGCCATGCAGGCGCAGCAGGGAAACATCGCCGGCGCGTTCGTAGCAGCGCCGCACGCCATCGAGGGCGAGATCGGCGGCAGCCTTCCAGGCCGGCAGCAGGTCGGGCGGCAGGCAGTCGTGGGCCAGCAGCCAGTCGCGCGGCGCCACGCCGAAGGTATCCACGTCGAGCACGGGACGTGCCTGGTAAGGCAGGCGCGCGCCGATGGCATGGATGCGGCCGATGAAACGGCCCAGCCAGGTCAGCGTGTCGGACCGCTCCAGCGCCGGCGCCCGGCCGCCGCAGCGCGGGAAGACCGCAAAGCGGAAGCCGCCATGGTGCAGCAGGGTGCTGCCGCCCACGGCCAGCGCCGGCACGGCTGGCACCTCAGCTTCCGCCAGTTCGGCGACGAAGGCGTGCTCCTCCAGGATGGCCGCGTCGCTCCACCGCCCCGGGCGGTAGAACTTGGCCACCAGCGGCGGGCCGTCCTCGATGCCGACCTGCCAGACACGGTTCTCGTAGCTGTTGAGGGCGAGCAGGCGGCCATCGGCGGCGAAGCCTGCCCCCTCCAGCGTGTCGAGGATCAGTTCCGGCGTCAGGCCGGCATAGGGCAGGTCGGCCCCGGCCCCTTGCGGGGTACCGTTGCCGCCCGGGTCGCCATCGGTATCGCGCATCGCAGCCGGCCTCCGCGGTTCAGGCAGTCAGGATATCAGGACGTGGTCTTGGCACGGCCGCCGAGCAGCGCGGCCTGCTGCGAGGGGCGGCGGCCGCGGGCAGGCGCCTGCGCGCCATCCTGCGGCGGACGCGGCGTCGCGTTGCCGCGCGCGCCGCCGGGGCGGCCACCTTCACGGCCGCCTTCACGACCACCCTCGCGGCCTCCTTCGCGATTACCGCGGTTGCCGCCGTTACCGTTGGCGCCGCCGTGGCCATTACCGCCCTGGCCGCCACGCGCGGCATTGCCGGCACGATCGGCCTGGCCGCCACCGTTGCCACCGCGGCCGCCCTGGCCGCCGGCCGGACGTGCGCCGTTGGCACCGGCCGCCGGCCGCGGCGCGGCCTGGCCTTCGCCACGTGCGCGCGCTGGCTGGGCCGGCGCGCCGCCTTGCGGCGCACGCGGTGCGCGCGCTTCCTGGCCGCTCCGGCCACGGCCGCCCTGGCCCTGGCCCTGGCCGCGCGACTGGCGGGCCTTCTGGATCGGTTCGGGCGGGATGCTCGGATCCACCTCGAAGCCCGGCAGCACGATCTGCTCGAGCTTGCGCTTGATCAGACGCTCGATGTCGCGCAGCAGGCCATGCTCGTCCACGCAGACCAGCGACACTGCCTCGCCCTCGGCGCCGGCACGGCCGGTGCGGCCGATGCGGTGCACGTAGTCCTCGGGCACGTTGGGCAGGTCGAAGTTGACCACATGCGGCAACTGGTCGATGTCGATGCCGCGCGCGGCGATGTCGGTGGCCACCAGCAGGCGCAGCGTGCCGGCCTTGAACTCGGAGAGCGCGCGGGTGCGCGCCGACTGGCTCTTGTTGCCGTGGATCGCCAGCGCCGACAGGCCTTCCTTGCTGAGCTGCTCGGCCAGGCGGTTGGCGCCGTGCTTGGTGCGGGTGAACACCAGCACCTGGTGCCAGTCGTGCTGGCGTACCAGGTGGGCCAGCAGTTCACGCTTGCGTTCGCGGTCGACCGGGTAGATGCGCTGCTCCACGGTCTCGGCGGTGGTGTTGCGGCGCGCCACCTCGATCGAGGCCGGGTTGTCCAGCAGACGGTCGGCCAGCGCGCGGATCTCGTCCGAGAACGTGGCCGAGAACAGCAGGTTCTGCCGCTTGGGCGGCAGGACGTTGAGGATCTTGCGGATGTCGTGGATGAAGCCCATGTCGAGCATGCGGTCGGCTTCGTCCAGCACCAGGATCTCGATGGTCGACAGGTCGATGGTGCGCTGCTGCACGTGATCGAGCAGACGGCCGGGCGTGGCCACGACGATGTCCACGCCGCGCTTGAGCTGCTCGATCTGCGGATTGATGCCGACGCCGCCGAACATCACCATGGAGCGCAGGCGCAGGTATTTGCCGTAGTTGCGCACGCTCTCCTCGACCTGGGCGGCGAGTTCGCGCGTGGGGGTCAGCACCAGGGCGCGCACCGGAGTGCGGGCGCCGCGCGCGGGCGCCGCGGCGTTGGAGCCGGCCAGCAGTTGCAGCATCGGCAAGGTGAAACCGGCGGTCTTGCCGGTGCCTGTCTGGGCACCGGCCAGCAGGTCGCCGCCCTTGAGGATGGCGGGAATCGCCTGCGCTTGAATCGGGGTCGGTGTGGTGTAGCCCTGTTCGGCCACGGCGCGCACCAGCTTGTCGGACAAGCCTAGTTCGGAGAAAGACATGAAATGACGCTTCGGCCACCCGTTCCGCATCAAGATGCGCCAATCGCGGGGCGGCTGCAATGGAGTTCCGGCCGGGGGGCCGGCGAGACGGGGCGACTGCCCCCCGCCTCTTTGGGGGGAAAGGCCGGTAGTGTACCAGCCCTGCGCGACCTGATCAGGTGGCGGCTGCGCTATCATGGCGGCCACGCCACCCGCCCCTTTCCCGTCCGTGCCGGCCCGATCGGCGCCGCGGCACGGCACTGGCGCCGTCCGTCCCCGCCCGGGACCGCCGGGCGCCGGAGTGCTTTCCCCGGATGCCAGCTCCATGCGGTTCAGGTTCATAGAAGACCAGGAAGTCATTCTGTTCGCGGCGATCCCCGTCGGGGTCGCCGCCGCCATCGCCACCACTTTGTTCCGCGAAGCCCTGGAAGGCTCCGGCCTGCTGCTGTTCGGCAGCCGCGCCGACGTGGTGCTGGTCTTCGCCAGCCTTGCACTGGGCTGGCGCGTGGTGATTCCGGCGCTCGGCGGCGCGCTGGCCGGCCTGCTGCTGGTACTGTCGGCCCGCATCGACCGCGGCCGCGCCGGCGTGACCGACTATATGGACGCGGTGGCGAGCGGCACCGGCCGGCTGCCGGTGCGCATCACCCTGCTGCGCTCCCTGTCCTCGTTCTGCTCGATCGTCAGCGGCAGCTCGGTCGGCAAGGAGGGCGCGATGATCCAGCTGGCGGCGCTGTGTGGCTCGCTGTTCCCTTCGGGGCGCGGCGGCGCCGACACCAATATGCGGCGCATGCTGACCGCGTGCGGTGCCGCAGCCGGCCTGGCCTCGGTCTACCACACGCCGCTGTCGGCGGCCGTCTTCGTCGCGGAAGTGGTATTCGGGGCACTTGCAGTCCAACGCCTGATGCCGCTCTTCCTCGCCTCCGTGGCAGGCGCCATGGTCAGCCAGTGGCACAGCGGGCTGGAGCCGCTCTACCCCGGGCTGAACGTAACGGCCGACCTGCACGCGCCGCTGCTGCTGGCCGCCGCGCTGATGGGCGTGCTGGCCGGCGTGAGCGGCGCGCTGTTCCTGCGCGCGGCCGGCATCGCCAAGCGCATCTTCGGCCGCCTGCCGGGTGGATCGGTGGCGCGCCTGGCGCTGGGCGGCGCCTGCGTCGGCGTGCTGGCGCTGGCGGTGCCCGAGGTGGTCGGCAACGGTTACTACACCATCCAGACCATCCTGCAGGAGCACCCCCTCAGCATGCCGGTGGCGGTGGTGCTGGCCGCCAAGCTGGCGGCCACCGTGCTGAGCATCGGTTCCGGCGCGGTGGGCGGCGTGTTCACGCCCTCCCTGTTCATCGGCGCCGCGCTGGGGCAGATGCTGGCGCCACTGGTCGGCGGCGGCTCGCCGGCGCTGCCGCTGGTCGGCATGAGCGCCTTTCTGGCCGCCACCAGCCAGGCGCCCTTGATGTCGGTGCTGATGGTGTTCGAGATGACGCTGGCGCCGGCCCTGCTGCTGCCGTCGATGATCGGCGCGGTGGCCGCCTACTACACGGCATCGCGCTGCCAGACCCTGTCGCTGTACAGCGTGGTCGCCGAGCGCGCCCAGGCCTCGGCCGCCGCCGAGCGCGCCCGCAACATGACGCTGGCCGGCCTGTGCGATCCGACCAACACCACCATCGCGCCGGAGGCGACCCTGGCCGAGGCCAATGCGAAGTTCGCCGAGGCCGGCACCCGCTATCTCTATGTGGTGACCCCGGGCGGCGAGATGCTGGGCGCGGTCTCGATCCACGCCCTGCACCGCGCGCTGGCGCACGGGCCGCAGTCCAGCGTCGCCGACCTGATGGAGCGCGATTTCCCGACCCTGACACCGGACTCCCGGCTGCACGACGCACTCGCCATGTTCTCGGCCAACGCGCTCAACCGCATCCCCCTGGTGCGGGACGCGCAGAGCCGGGAGCTGCTGGGCATCGTCTACAAGCGCCGAGTGCTGCAGGAAGCCTCCACGATGTTCTGAGCCGGCGGCCGGGCGCTCGGCGGCGACAGGGCGCTGCGGGTACAATATCGGGTTGCCCGCTGATGCCGGGCCGCAACCGAGCCAACCCGTCGCCCCGCCGGAGACCCCATGCCCGCTGGCCGTGCCGCGCACCGTCCCGTCCGCCGCCATGTCGGCCTCCTGCCTCGCCTGGCCACCCTGCTGACGCCGCTGGCGCTGGCGCTGCCCATGGCCGGCGCCCTGCTGCCGCTGTCGACCGCCCGGGCCCAGCCGGCACGGGTGATCCCGGCCGATGCGGCCGCCGCCAAGCTGGTGCTAACCGCGCCCACGTCGACCGGGCCGCAGACCGCGGCGCTGGACGGCAGGACGGTCGGCGTCGCCCCGGGCCTGCGCCTGTTCGGCCCCGACAACCAGCTGCTCACCGTGACGGCGGTGGCCGGCCAGACGCTGCGGGTGCGCTACAAGCTCGATCTGTACGGCCAGCTGCTGACCGCCTGGGTGCTGACCGAGCCGGAGCGCAAGGCCCTGCTGCAGGCGAACTGAACCCCGGCCCCGCCGCGGCCGACGCGCCGCCGGGCAGGCCCACGAATTGCCGGCCTACGCCCCGCGCCATGCGGGCCGCCGGTGCATTGCAACCCCTGATGCCCCCAGGTCAACCACTGAGATCGGCACCATGAAGAAAGTCTTCGTCAAAACCTACGGCTGCCAGATGAACGAGTACGACTCCGACAAGATGGTCGACGTACTCCGCGCCAGCGAAGGGCTGGAAGCCACCGACCGCGTCGAGGAAGCCGACGTGATCCTGTTCAACACCTGCTCGGTGCGTGAGAAGGCGCAGGAGAAGGTGTTCTCCGAACTCGGCCGCATGAAGGCCCTGAAGGCGGCCAAGCCGGACCTCGTGATCGGCGTGGGCGGCTGCGTGGCCAGCCAGGAAGGCGCCGCCATCGTCTCGCGCGCGCCCTATGTCGATGTCGTGTTCGGCCCGCAGACGCTGCACCGCCTGCCCGAGCTGATCGAGCGCCGCAAGGAGACCGGCCGCTCGCAGGTGGACATCTCCTTCCCCGAGATCGAGAAGTTCGACCACCTACCGCCGGCGCGCGTGGACGGTGCGAGCGCGTTCGTCTCGATCATGGAGGGCTGCTCCAAGTATTGCAGCTACTGCGTCGTGCCCTATACCCGTGGCGAGGAGGTCAGCCGGCCACT
>JABLTH010015035.1_pt1 | contig 12435 bp, 12 predicted proteins | sample 7875711 | NCBI WGS metagenome assembly JABLTH01 (sample SAMN14941262, study PRJNA633318) | bioreactor metagenome | isolation source: bioreactor | place: China | collected 2019-03-05 | reverse complement strand
GCCTCACGCGGGCGGCCGACATCTATCGCCGCTCGGGCGGGCCGGACGACTTCCGCCAGGTCGAGCCGCTGTCGGCCCTCGTGCAGGCGCAGATCGCGGCGGGCGCGCTGCCCAAGGCGCGCCGCTCGCTCGAGCGCCTGATCGCGCTCGAGACGCGCGACGCCGGCGACGTGCATCCCGAGCAGGCGGTGCGGCTCAACCAGCTCGGCGTCCTGCTCGCGCGCACGGGCGACCACGAGGGCTCCACCGAGGCCTACCGGCGTGCGCTCACCGTGCTCGAACTCTACCCGGGTGCGAACCACCCGGTGATCGAGATCATCGTCGGGAACCTCTCCGCGATGGCGGCCGACTCGGGTCACGGCGAGCTCTACGCGCCGCTCCTCGGCCGTGCGCGCGGCCTGCGCCAGTTCCGCTCGGGGATGCCGCCCATCGCGCAGGCGTGATCAGCAGCACGGGAACCGGCCCTCGAACCCGAACGCCGGGCGGTCGGCACCGCCACCGCTCGATCCGCCGCGCGGCGCGTCGGGCTCGATCGCGATGCGGCCCGTGCCGATCAGGATCCACTGCCGCACGGCGGACCCCACGACGACCAGCACCAGCCCGAGGAACAGCGCGGCCATCGCGACGTCGAGCCGCGCGTTCCAGATCTGCATGCCCTTCGTCGCGGGATCGGCGGGCAGGACGCCGCTCTCGAGCGCGGCCGCGCGGGCGAGGAAGCCGATGCGCGGGTCGGGATCGAAGATGTACTTCACCCCCGCGGTCATCGTCACCGCGAGGAGCCACAGGAGCGGGCCGGCGGTGACCCACGCGTAGCGCAGCCGTCCGGTGCGCAGGAGCACGGTCGTCGCGACCGCGAGCGCGCTCGCCGCGAGCAGCTGGTTCGCGATGCCGAACAACGGCCACAGGGCCCGCGTGCCGCCGTTCGGGTCGATCACGCCCGACATCGTGAACCAGCCCCACGCCGCGACGAACGCGGCCGACGTCGCGACGTTCGCGGCCCAGCCGCTGCCGGCGAGGCGCGGCGCGGTGCGCGCGAGCGCGTCCTGCAGGATGTAGCGCCCGACGCGCGTCCCCGCGTCGAGCGTCGTCAGGATGAACAGCGCCTCGAACATGATCGCGAAGTGGTACCACAGCGCCGCGAGCGACTCGCCGCCGAGGAACCTGTGGAAGATCTCGGCCATGCCGACCGCGAGGCACGGCGCGCCGCCGGTGCGGCCGAGCACCGAGCTCTCACCGACGCGCGCCGCGAGCGCGCCCATCTCCGCGGCGGTCACGGGGAAGCCCTGCTGGGCGATCCACTCGAGCGGCCGGGTCGAGTTGATCGCGAAGTACTGGCCCGGCGGGAGCGACGACGCGGCCACGATGGCCATGATCGCGACGCACGCCTCGAGCAGCATGCTGCCGTAGCCGATCATGCGCGCGTCGCTTTCCCGCGCGAGCAGCTTGGGGGTGGTGCCCGACGCCACCAGCGCGTGGAAGCCCGAGATCGCGCCGCAGGCGATCGTGATGAAGCAGAACGGGAAGACCTTGCCGCCGAAGATCGGCCCCGTCCCGTCGACGAACTTCGTGAGCGCCGGCATCTGCAGGTCGGGCCGCACGGCGAGGATGCCGCCGGCGAGGAGCGCCACGGTCCCGAGCTTCACGAACGTCGACAGGTAGTCGCGCGGCGCGAGCAGCAGCCAGACCGGCAGCACCGACGCCGCGAGCCCGTAGAGGATCACGAGCACGGCCAGCGGCACGGGCTTCAGCGTGAACGCCGGGCCGAGCGACGGGTGCTCCGCGACCCAGTGCCCGCCGACGAGCGCGAAGCCCAGCAGCACGAGGCCGAGCGCGGTCGCCACGCGCACCTCGCGCCCGTGCCCGCCGCGCATGATCGCGCCCATCACGAGCGCGATCGGGATCGTCGCCGCGACCGTGAACAGGCCCCACGGGCTCTGCGCGAGCGCGTTCACGACGACCATCCCCAGGACCGCGATCAGGATCACCATGATCGCGAGGATCCCGAACGTCGCCGCGAGCGCGCCCCACCGCCCGAGGTAGTCGCGCGCCATCGCCGCGAGCGAGCGCCCGTCGCGCCGCAGGCTCAGCACCAGCGTGACGAAGTCCTGCACCGCGCCGCCCAGCACGACGCCGACCAGGATCCAGATCGTCCCCGGCAGGTACCCGAACTGCGCCGCGAGCACCGGCCCGATCAGCGGCCCCGGGCCGGCGATCGCCGCGAAGTGGTGCCCGAACACGACCCAGCGGTTGGTCGGCACGAAGTCGCGCCCGTCCCGGAGCCGCACGGCCGGCGTGGGGCGGTCGTCGTCGATCCCGAACACGCGAAGCGCGATGAAGCGCGAGTAGAAGCGATAGCCGATCGCGAACGTGCAGCCCGCGGCCAGCACGAGCCACGCCGCCGAGACGGGCTCGCCGCGGCGCGTGGCGAGGACGCCGAGGGAGCCGACGGCGGCCGCGCCGACGAGGGTCCACAGGAGGATCCGGAGGGCACGCATGGCGGAGAGGATACGGCGACCGCGGGCCGGGCGGGTTATCTTCGTGGCCGCCGGAGGGAGATCCCGTGGGGAAGGGCCGCCTCGAAGCATTCAGCGACGGCGTCATCGCCATCGTCATCACGATCATGGTGCTCGAGCTGCGTCCGCCCCACGAGACGACGTTCGCCGCGCTGCGCCCGCTCCTGCCCGTCTTCCTGAGCTACGTCCTGAGCTTCGTGTACGTCGGGATCTACTGGAACAACCACCACCACATGCTGCACACGGTGCGCGCGGTGACGGGCCCGATCCTGTGGGCCAACCTGCACCTCCTGCTGTGGCTCTCGCTGTTCCCGTTCGTGACGGGCTGGATGGGGGAGAATCGGCTCGCCCCGCTGCCCACCGCCCTGTACGGCTTCGTGCTGCTCATGGCCGCGCTCGCCTACTTCGTGCTGCAGGAGGTCATCGTCGCGTCGCAGGGCCCGGACTCGCTCCTGCGCCGCGCGGTCGGCAAGGACGTCAAGGGCAAGCTCTCGCCGGTCGCGTACCTCGCGGCGATGGTGCTCGCGCCGTGGCTGCCCGCGGTGTCCCAGGCGCTCTACGTCGCGATCGCGCTGGTGTGGCTCGTTCCGGACCGCCGCATCGAGCGCGTCCTCGCAGGCTAGCGCCGGGCGGCCTGCGCCCCGAAGAGGCACGCGAACAGCGCGGCCTGCACGAGGATGATCGTCGCGCCCGTGGGCAGGTCGAGCACGTAGGAGGCCCACAGCCCGGCCTGGCTGCTCAGCATCCCGATCGCGACCGACAGCACGGTCATCGAGAGGAACGTGCGCGCGGCGAGTCGCGCGGTCGCGGCGGGGATCACGAGGAACGCCGAGATCAGGACGATCCCGACGACCTTCACCGCGACCACGACGGTCACCGCGATCAGGACCGACAGCGTGTAGTCGTGACGCCGCACGCTCAGCCGGTCGGCGAGCGCGAGCTCGCGGTCGAACGTCGCGAAGGCCCAGCGGCCCCACAGGGGCCAGCACAGGAGCGTGACCAGCACGACCGCGCCGGTGATCCACAGGTCCGAGCGCGTGACCGAGAGGATCGAGCCGAACAGGAAGTTCATCGCGTCCGCGGTGTACGTCCGCTTGAGCGCGAGGAACACGACGCCCAGCGCCACCGAGACCGAGAAGAAGATCCCCACCGCGGTGTCGGCGCCCAGCTCGCTCCGGTCGCGCAGCCAGCTGATGCCGAGCGCGACGGCCACCGTGAACGGCACGGCGACGTACAGCGGCTCCGTGCCGAGGAGGAGGCCCAGCGCGACCCCGCCGAACGCGGCGTGGGCCAGGCCGCTGCCGAGGAACGACAGGCCGCGCTGCACGACGAACACGCCGTAGTAGCTGGCGAGGAAGCCGACGAGGAGGCCGCCCACCAGCGCGCGCTGCATGAACGGCAGGGCGAGCGCGTCAAGCATGGTGCGCCCCGTCGCCTTCGCGCGGCCGCTCGTCGTGCGCCGCCGCGCCGTGCCCGTGGTCGCAGGTGACGTCCTCGTCGTGCACGTGCTCGTGGACGTGCATCGCGTGGTCGTGGTCGACGTGGCCGAACGCGCGCCGCATGACGTTGTCGGTCAGCACCTCGGACGGCGGCCCGAAGGCGACCAGCCGGCCGGACAGCACCAGCACGTGCGTCGCGTGGTGGTACGCGGCTTCCCAGTCGTGCGTGACCATCAGCATCGCCGCGCCGCTCGCACGGTGGTACGCGTCGAGGAGCCGGTACATGTCCGCCTCGCCCGCCGCGTCGATGCCGCTCGCGGGCTCGTCGAGGACGACCAGCTTCGGCCGCCGCACGAGCCCGCGGGCGAGATAGACGCGCTGCAGCTCGCCGCCCGAGAGCCGGCCGAGCGGACGGTCGGCGAGGTGCTGCGCGCCGACCTGGGCGAGCGCCTCGCCCGCACGGCGCCGCTCGTCTTCGGTGAGCCGTCCCGGCCACCCGCGGCGCAGGCCGTTGCCGACCAGTTCGAGCGCGAGCGCGGGGAACGTGCGGTCGAGCGTCTTCACCTGCGGCACGTAGCCGATCCAGCCCGGCGGCACGGCGGACGGCGGGGTCCCGAAGACCGACACGCGTCCGGCGCTCGGCGCGGTGAGGCCGAGCACCACCTTGAGGAACGTCGACTTCCCCGAGCCGTTGGGCCCGAGGATCGCGAGCACCGCGCCGTCGGGGATCGTGACCGTGACGTCGCGCAGCGCCTCGAAGTCGCCGAAGCGCACGCCGAGGTGCTCGCACACCACCGCGGGCGTGCCGCCGACGGCCGGTGCCGCGCTCACTTCAGCGCCTCCGCGAGCACGCGCGCGTTGTAGCCGATCAGCTCGGCGTACGTCGTGCGCCCCGCCGTGCCCCCGAGCGGATCGAGCTGCCAGGCCGCGAGGCCCGCGGCCTCGGCCAGCGCGTTCACCGGCCCGGCGGGGAGCTGCGGCTCGCCGAACACCGCGCGCACCTTGTCGCGCCGCGCGCGCGCCGCGAATTCCTGCAGGAGGCGCGGCGTGGGTTCCTTGCCCGGCACCGGTTCGAGCACGCCCGCGATCGTGAGCCCGTAGCGCCGCAGGAGGTACTGGAACGACGGGTGGAACAGCAGCACCGCGCGCCCCCTGACCGGCGCCAGCGTCTGCGCGGTCGTGCGGTCGAGCGCGTCGAGGCGCGCGGCGAACGCGGCCGCGTTCGCGCGGTAGGTCTCCGCGCCCCCCGGGTCGAGGCGCGACAGCGCGGCGGCGAGCGCGGGCAGGACGGCCTTCACCAGCAGGGGATCGGTCCAGAAGTGCGGATCGCCGGCGGAGGCGTGGTCGTCCGCGTCCGCTTCGAGGTTCGGAAGGAGCAGGTCCTTCGGCACGAGCGCCAGGAGCTCGACGTGCGCGCGGGCGGGCAGCCGCGCGGCCCAGCCGTCGAGGGCGGGGGAGACGAAGAACAGGCCCAGCGCCTGCTGCGCGGCCGCGAGGTCCGAGGGCCGCGGCTCGTAGGTGTGCGGCGACGCGCCCGCGGGCACCAGCGACCGCACCTCGGCGCGCCCGGCGACGAGCTCGCCGAGGATCGCGGCGACGGGCGGTCCGGTCGTGACGAAGCGCGGCGCGCCGCCCGTCGCGGCAGGCCCGGCGGCCGCGGCCGGTCCGGCCGCGCACAGGGCCAGCGCGAGCAGCGTGCACGGGACCAGGTCCCGGCGCGAACGCCCCCTTTCCCGCTTCCGCCCCGCAAAGCTATAGTCCACGGACGTTTTCCTCGGCTCCCGCCCCACGCTCCACGCACCATGGAGGGGCGGGTCAAGCGAGCGAAGCGAGCGCAACCCGCCCGCGAGCGCAACCCGCCTGCGAGAGGATAGCCGATGCCGTCACCGCTGTTCAGGACGAAGCCGCTCGCCGCTCTCCTGGCCGAGACGGCCGAGAAGGGCCACACGCTGCGCAAGACCCTCGGCGCGTGGGACCTCGTCGCGCTCGGGATCGGCTGCATCATCGGGTCGGGCATCTTCGTCCTGCCCGGGGTCGAGGCGGCCACGCACGCGGGCCCGGGCATCATCCTCTCGTTCGCGCTCGCCGCGGCGGCCTGCGCCTGCTCGGCGCTCTCGTACGCCGAGCTGGCCTCGATGCTCCCGGTCTCCGGCTCCGCCTACACCTACGGCTACACGACGCTGGGCGAGCTGCCCGCGTGGATCATCGGCTGGGACCTCGTCCTGGAGTACATGGTCGGCGCGTGCCTCGTGTCGATCGCGTGGTCGGCGTACTTCGTGAACCTCTTCAACAACCTCCTCGGCAAGTTCGGCGCCGCGCTGCCGGCCGCGATCACCAGCGCACCGCTCGCGTGGGACGCCGAGAAGCACGCCTTCTACGCGACCGGCAGCGTGATCAACCTGCCCGCGGTCTTCATCGTGCTGCTGCTCACGGGGCTCCTCGTGCGCGGCATCAAGGAGAGCTCGCGGGTCAACCTGGTCATCGTGATCCTCAAGCTGGCGGTGATCGTGTTCTTCATCGCGCTCGCGGTGTGGCACGTGAAGCCGTCCAACTGGACGCCGTTCATGCCGTTCGGCTTCAAGGGCGTGAGCACCGCGGCCGCGATCGTGTTCCTGGCCTACGTCGGCTTCGACGCGGTGTCGACGGCCGCCGAGGAAGCCGTGAACCCGCAGCGCGACATGCCGATCGGGATCATCGGCTCGCTCGCCGTGGCCAGCGTCCTGTACATGGTCGTCGCCGCGATCATGACCGGCGTCGTGCCCTACACCGAGCTCAACGTCGCGCACCCGGTCGCGCTGGTGCTCGACGTCCTCAAGATGCCGTGGGCCTCGATCGTCGTCGACGTCGGCGCGATCGCGGGCATCGCCTCGGTGCTGCTCGTGCTGCTGCTCGGCCAGCCGCGGATCCTGTTCGCGATGTCGCGCGACGGGCTGCTCCCGGAGAGCCTGTCCCACGTGCACCCGCGCTTCGGCACCCCGCACGTCACGACGATCACGACCGGGCTCATCGTCTGCGTCGGCGCGGCGCTGTTCCCGATCGGGGTCGTCGCCGAGCTGTGCTCGATCGGCACGCTGTTCGCGTTCATCATCGTGTGCGCCGGCGTGATCGTGCTGCGCTACACGCGCCGCGACATGGAGCGCCCGTTCAAGACCCCGCTGTTCCCGGTCCTGCCGATCGTCGGCATCCTGCTGTGCGCGTACCTGATGACGAGCCTGCCGCCCTCGGCGTGGGAGCGCTTCGTGATCTGGCTCGGGATCGGGCTCGTGATCTACGTCTTCTACGGACGGGTGCACAGCCGGCTCGTGAGGAATGTGACCGAAATCGCGAGGTAAGTTCGAACTCGCGCGGACCGTCACGTACAATCCTCCTCGTTCCGGCCGGTCGCCCGCGCCGCCGGCGAGAACGCGTCACGACGCGGGAGCGCCTTCGTGTTTCGTCCCCCCCTGCGGCCCGTTCGACTGGTCCAGGACCTCCTGCTCCGCACCGCCGCGCGCCTTCCGGACAAGCCGGCGCTCGTCTGTACGGACGGCCGCTTCACGTACGCGGAGATCCTGGCGCGCGCCGCGACGCTCGCGGCGGAACTCGCGGAACGCGGCGTGGGACGCGGGGATCGCGTGATCGTGTTCGCGGACAACGCGGCGCTCGCGGCGCTCGCGTTCTGGGCCGTGCCGCTCGCCGGCGCCGTGGTGTCGATCGTGCACCCGCAGACGCGCGCCGAGCGGCTGCGCTGGCTGCTCGACGACGCGGGCGCCGCGGCGCTGATCACGCAGCCGCACCTCGCGGCCGAGTGGGAGCCCGCCGTCGAAGGCCAGGCGACGCTGCGCGCGGTGCTGACCGCGCTGCCGGCCGCGCGCCCGGACGCCATGCCCCCACGACCCTCGAACATCGACCTCGACCTCGCGGCGATCATCTACACGTCCGGCAGCACCGGCGAGCCGAAGGGCGTGATGCTGACGCACGCCAACGTCCTCGCCGCGTGCACGTCGATCCTCGAGTACCTCGGCACGGCCGAGGACGACGTCACGCTCGGCATGCTGCCGCTGTCGTTCGACTACGGCCTCTACCAGTGGATCATGAGCGTCGCGACCGGCGGCACGCTGGTCCTCGAGCGCGGCGCCGCGTACCCGGCGTGGATCGTGCGGCGCATCGTCGACCAGGGCGTCACGATCGTGCCCGTCGTCCCGATGATCGCGACGCAGCTCATGCACGACGAGACCGCGCGGGCCGCCGACTTCTCGCGCGTGCGCACGGTGACCAACACCGCGGCCGCGCTCGAGTCCCGCCACGTCGCCGGCCTGCGCGCGCTGTTCCCGCGCGCGCGGCTGTTCTCGATGTACGGGCTCACCGAGTGCAAGCGCTGCACCTACCTGCCGCCCGAGGACCTCGACCGCAAGCCGGGCAGCGTCGGGATCGCGATCCCCGGCACCGAGGTGTGGGTGATCGACGAGGACGGCCGCCGCCTCGGTCCCGGCGCGACGGGCCAGCTCGTCGTGCGCGGCCGCACCGTGATGCAGGGCTACTGGAACAAGCCGGAACACACCGCGCGGCGCCTCGCTCCGGGCCCCCTGCCCGGCGAACGCGTCCTCCTCACGGGGGACCTGTGCCGCATGGACGACGAGGGCTACGTGTGGTTCGTGGCCCGCATGGACTCGATCATCAAGTCGCGCGGCGAGAAGGTCGCGCCGCGCGAGGTGGAACAGGCGATCCTCGCCCTTCCGGGCGTGCGGGACGTGGCCGTGATCGGCGTCCCCGACGAGCTCCTGGGCGAGGCGGTCAAGGCGTTCGTCGTGCTCGAGCCGGGGGCGGTCCTGGACGAGCGCGACGTCGTCAACGCGTGTCAGCGGCGGCTCGAAGGCTTCAAGGTCCCGAAGTCGGTGAGCTTCGTCGACGAGCTGCCGCGTACCACCACGGGCAAGGTCAGCCGCCACGAGCTGGCCTGACGCGCCATCGCGCGCGGGGCTCCGGAACACCGGAGCGCTTCAGCGCCGCGGCGCGTCCGCAGCACAGAGGAGCAGGAAAAGCGCATGGGTGACGACCGCATCGAAGCGGCGGTCACGAAGTTTCTGTCCGCCAACTTCTACGTGCCGGACCGCATCCGCATCCAGCCCGAGATGTCGCTGATCGGCCAGGGCATCATCGATTCGACCGGCGTTCTCGAGCTGGTCTACTTCATCGAAGGCACCTTCGGCATCAAGGTCTCCGACGAAGACATGACGCCCGACAACCTCGACACCGTCGGGAGCATCGCGCGCTTCGTGAAGCGCAAGAACTCGTCGCCGCCGTCCTGAGCCCGCCGTCGCGCGCCCGGCTAGTGACCCAGCGCGCCGAAGACCTTCTTCGCCAGGGAGCCGACGGCGCCGAGCGGGTTCTGCCGGATCGCCCGTTCCTCGTCGCCGATCACCTGGTAGAGGCCGTCGAGCGCCTTGCGCGTGACGTAGCTCTCGATGTTCGCGTCCTCGTCGCCGACGAGCCCGAGGCGCGCGGCCTTCGCGGCGACGTCGTCGTACTTGGACGCCAGCTTCACCTTCGCGGTCGCCTTCCTCACGATCGGGGCGAAGCGCTGGGTCAGCGTCGCCGACGTGGTGCGGCGGAAGTACTCGGTCACCGAGTCGTCGCCGCCCGAGAGGATCCCTTTCGCGTCGGTGACGGTCATCTTCTTCACGGCGTCGAGGAGGATCGGCTTCGCGTCGGCCGCGGCCGCCTCGGCGGCGCGGTTCATCGCGGTGACGAGTTCCTCGGTCTGGTCCCCCAGGCCGAGCATCTTCAGGAGGCCCTCGATCTTCTGGAGCTTCTCCGGCAGCTCGATCTTCACCCTGGGGTCGCCGAGGTAGCCGTCCGTCCGGCCGAGCTTCTTGACCGCGGCCGCGGCGCCCTGGTTGAGCGCTTCGCGGAGGCCGCCGGCCGCATCCCTGTTCGTGAGATCGGAGAGCGAGAGGGCGAGGGCGGGCGCGGAGGCGGGGACGATCGCGGCCAGCAGGGCGATCGCGACGGCGATCGCGACGGCGAGCGTGAGAGTCGGCGACGGGCGGCGCATGGCGGGCGTCCTTTCCGCGGGTCCCGGAGCGTGGGCCTGGCGCGGAGACGATAGCGCGTCCCGGCGGGGAACGGCGCACCGCGCCGAACCGGACATGTGAGCTCTCGACTACAATTCCGGTATGGCGTCCCATCCGCTCGCAGGTCGTCGCGTCGGCTTGGCGGAGTACCACGCCCTGGTCCGGGACGGCGTCCTGGGCGAGGACGATCGCGTCGAACTGCTCGGTGGGACGATCACGGCGATGACCCCGCACGGCGTCGCACACGCTCGCGCGATCTGCGAGCTGACCGAGCACTTCGCCGCGACCCGCGGCGACGCCAAGCTCCGCGTGCAGCTCCCGTTGACGCTCGGCGACGACAGCGAGCCGGAGCCCGACCTCGCGCTCGTCACCCTCGAGGAGGCCCGCCGGACGGACGGGCACCCGCGGTCCGCGCTGCTCGTCGTCGAAGTGGCGCGCGAATCACTGAAGCGGGACCGCGAGCTGAAGGGTGCGATCTACGCGCGGGCCGGCGTGACGGAGTACTGGATCGTCGATGTCGCGGCGTGCGCCATCGAGGTCCACCGCGATCCCGGCCGCGACGCCGGCCGCTACGCCACCGTGCTGCGGGCCGTCGCGCCGGAATCGCTGGTGCCGGTCGCGTTTCCGCGAGCCGGGCTCGCGCTGAACGTACTCTTCGAAGCCTGACGCCGGTGCGCGGCGAGGGGTGTGCGGCGTCACGCGCGCCGCAGCCGCCCCGCGAGCGCCGCGACCGGCACCGCGCCCGCGAGGAGCGCGACGGTGAACGGCCCGGTCGGCAGGTCCCACTTGAACGACAGCACGAGCCCGGCGAGCACGGCGACCACGGCGATCGCGGCCGCGGTCGCGAAGGCGGCCGCGAGCCCGCGGGTGACGAGGAGCGCGGCCATCGCGGGCAGCACGATCAGCGCGAAGGTGAGGAGGGCGCCTGCCTCGTGGACCGCCGCGGCGGTCGCCGCGCCGATCGTCAGGTAGAGGAGCAGCGTCCAGAAGGTCGTGTGGATGCCGGCCGCGCGCGCCGCGTCGGGGTCGAACACGACCAGCACGAAGCGCTTCGCGAACAGCACGTGGAGCGCGAGCACGACGACGGCGACGGCGGTCAGGAGCCACGCCTCGAGCGGCGAGATCGCGAGCACGTTGCCGTAGAGGAGCCGCATCGCGTCGGTGTCGGCCGAGGCCTTGGCGAGGATCAGCACGGTGAGGGCGGCCGCGGCGGCGAAGCCCCAGCCGACGAGCGACTCCGCGGGGAGGCGCCTGGGTGTGGCCACGACCGCGAGGGCGGCCGCGCCCGCGACGGCCGCGACCATCGAGCTCGTGTGCACGGGCCAGCTCAGCACGAGGGCGAGCGCGGCGCCGAAGGTCGCGAGGTTGGCGAGCGTGAGGCCGACGAACACGACGCGCTTCAGGACGACGTACACGCCGAGCACGGAGAGCGACAGCCCGGCCGCGAGCCCCGCGACGGCGGCGAGGCGCATGAACTCGAGTTCGAAGACGTCCTTAAGCACGGGCGCCTCCCGGATCGATTGCAGGGACGACGTGAGGAGGCACGGTCACGAGCGTGCGGCGCCCCGCCACCGTCGCGAGGCGCACGGGCACGCCGTACAGGTCGGAGAGCTTGTCCTCCTGCAGGACGTCGGCGGCCGGGCCGTAGAGGACGCGCCCGCGCTCGAGCAGCAGGATCGACTCGGCCGCGTTGAGCACGATCGGCAGAAGGTGCGTCACGAGCAGCACGGTGAGCCCGCGCTCGCGGTGCAGGCGCGCGATCAGGTCGACGATCGCGCTCTCGCTCGCCAGGTCCATGCCGGTCGTCGGCTCGTCGAGCACGAGGAGGTCGGGGTCGCCGGCGAGCGCGCGCGCGAGCAGCACGCGCTGCTGCTGCCCGCCGGACAGGTCGCGGAACAGGCGCTTCGCGAGCGGCTCGACGCCAAGGAGGGCCAGTGCGGCGTGGGCCCGTTCGCGGTCGACGGCACGGACGCGGGCCGCGGGGCCGAGGCGCGCGGCGCGGCCCATCAGCGCGACCTCGAGCGCGGTCACCGGGAGGATCGTGTCGATGCGGTCGCGCTGCGGCACGTAGCCGATCGCCGGCCGGCCCGCGCGCTCGACGCGGCCGCCGAGCGCGGGCAGGAGCCCGAGGATCGCGCGCAGGATCGTCGACTTCCCCGCGCCGTTCGGCCCGACGATGCCGAGGAACTCGCCGGCGTTGACGGCGAAGGAGAGGCCGGTGAGCACCGGCCTCCCCGTCGTGTAGCCCAGCGTCACGTCGTCGAAGCGGAGCAGCGCGAGGTCCGGAGAGTTCACTTGCGGCTCCCCGGTGTCGTCGCGGGCGCCGTCGCGGGCGCCCGCGCGCGGTCGCCGACGACACCGTCGAACACCCCGAACAGGTCGGGCACGTCCTTGTCCGCCCCCACGCGCCCGGGCACCGTGACGAGCGGG
>JABLTH010086652.1_pt1 | contig 12438 bp, 10 predicted proteins | sample 7875711 | NCBI WGS metagenome assembly JABLTH01 (sample SAMN14941262, study PRJNA633318) | bioreactor metagenome | isolation source: bioreactor | place: China | collected 2019-03-05 | reverse complement strand
GGGGATTCGAACCCCTGTACTCACCGTGAAAGGGTGATGTCCTAGGCCTCTAGACGAAGGGGACAACGTACTGCTTACATCCTTAATACAAAAGCCCGCTCAAAAACGTCTTGAACGGGCTTCGTTCTGGCGGAGCGGACGGGACTCGAACCCGCGACCCCCGGCGTGACAGGCCGGTATTCTAACCGACTGAACTACCGCTCCAGCTTTCTTACCCAACCCGCAGGACGTCGGTTACGTTCCTGCGAGCCTTGCGACACTTCTACGAAACGCCGCTGAATCCTGGCGTCCCCTAGGGGATTCGAACCCCTGTACTCACCGTGAAAGGGTGATGTCCTAGGCCTCTAGACGAAGGGGACAAAATCTTTTCAGATCTGTCTGACTTTCGCTATTCACTTTTCAATCAACAGCGAAGGCCGAAATTCTAACTGCTTTGAATCATTTTGTGAAGCATTTATTACTACCCTACTTGCTTCGCAAATCAACTCAGCTTGTTCTGATGGTGGAGGTAAGCGGGATCGAACCGCTGACCTCTTGCATGCCATGCAAGCGCTCTCCCAGCTGAGCTATACCCCCTTGCAGAACAGAAATGAGATTATATGGAGCTACTTTGAACTTGTAAATACCCTTTTTGCGATTGGAGCGAAATTTTTTGCGAAGCCGCCGCGATGTCACGCACGGGCGGCTTCGCTCGCCCCCGAATCTCAGGCCATCGCGGCCTCGATGCGCGACACCACGACATCGCGACCGAACAGGACGAGCACCGCGTCGATCGACGGCGTGTGCGTCGTCCCCGCCACCAGCAGGCGCACCGGCATCGCGAGTTGCGGCATCTTCAGCTTGTGCGTGCCGAGCGTCGCCTTCAGCGCGGCGGATACGGCCTCCTTCGTCCAGTCGGCCGCCTTCAGCGCAGCGACGAGATCGGCCAGCGCCGGACGCACCGCATCGGTCACGTGCTGCGCAAGCGCATCGGCCTCCGGTGCCGGCACACGGTAGAACATCGCAGCGCCTTCCGCGATCTCCTTGACCGTCGTCGCGCGATCCTTCATCAGCCCGACCACGGCATCGAGCGCCGGGCCCGTGGCGATCGCCGCATCGTCGACGCCGAGTGCGGCGAGGAACGGCTTGGCCAGCTCGGCGAGGCGCGCGTTGTCGGCTTCCTTGATGTAATGCGCGTTCAGCCAGCTCAGCTTGCTGTGGTCGTATTGCGCGGGCGACTTGCCGAGATGCTCGAGATCGAACCATTCGACGAACTGCTCACGCGAGAAGATCTCGGCATCGCCGTGCGACCAGCCGAGGCGCGCGAGATAGTTGACGACCGCTTCGGGCAGGAAACCCGCGTCGCGATACGCCATCACGCTCATCGCGCCATGCCGCTTGCTCATCTTCTCGCCCTGCTCGTTCAGCACGGTCGGCAGGTGCGCGTAGATCGGCGCCTCGCCGCCGAGCGCATTCAGGATGTTGATCTGGCGCGGCGTGTTGTTCACGTGGTCGTCGCCACGGATCACGTGCGTGATGCCCATGTCCATGTCGTCCACCACCACGCAGAAGTTGTAGATCGGCGTGCCGTCCGGGCGCGCGATCACGAGGTCGTCGAGCTCCTCGTTCGAAATCTCGACACGCCCCTTCACCGCGTCATCCCACACGACCGTGCCCGTCAGCGGATTGCGGAAACGCAGCACCGGCTTCACGCCGACCGGCGGCTCCGGCAGCACCTTGCCGGGCTCCGGACGCCACGTGCCGTCGTAGCGCGGCTTCAGGCCGGCCTCGCGCTGGCGTTCGCGCAGCGCGTCGAGCTCCTCGGCCGACATGTAGCACGGGTAGGCAAGCCCCTTCTCCAGCATCTGCGCGAGCACCTCGCGATAGCGGTCCATCCGCTGCATCTGGTAGATCGGGCCTTCGTCGAAATCCAGGCCGAGCCATTGCATCCCTTCGAGGATCGCGTCGACCGCTTCCTGCGACGAGCGCTCGACGTCGGTGTCCTCGATGCGCAGCACGAACGTGCCCTTCATCTTGCGGGCGAACGCCCACGGATAGAGCGCGGAGCGGATGTTGCCGAGGTGGATGAAGCCGGTGGGACTCGGCGCGAAGCGGGTACGGACAGGATGGGTCATAAACGGTAACTCGAACGCCTGGGGCGCATGAATGATTCGACGCGGGATCGACGGCGGCAGCCCGGACAGCAACGGGGCCGGCCGCGCCCGGAACGGGAAAGAAGCCGGAATTATACTCGCGCCGGACATCGCGCCAAGCGCGCCGCTTGCTTTATGATGTGCGCGCCGCGGCCGCCAGCCGGCGCGGCGCCGGCCGCACGGAACCTGCCGCGCGGCCGCTCGGAACCTATCGCCGCCGCGGGCCGTGTGACCCGCCGCCAAGCCGCCGGAGAACCATTCGATGTCGTCCCCTCGCCTGTCGCGCCGCCACTTCACGATCGCCGCCGCGTCCGCCAGCCTCGCCGCCTGCACGTCGTTCGGCGACAAATCCCGTTCGGACAATACGTCCGGCGCCACGCAGCCGCGCGAGAAGCCGGTGAAGATCGGCATCGCGCTCGGCGGCGGCGCCGCGCGCGGCTTCTCGCACATCGGCGTGCTGAAGGCGCTCGAGGCGCGCGGCATCCCGGTCGAAATCGTCGCGGGCACGAGCGCGGGCTCGGTGGTCGGCGCACTGTATGCGTCGGGCATGAGCGCACTGCAGATCAACAAGATCGCGCTCGACATGGACCAGGCGGCGATCAGCGACTGGGCGCTGCCGTTCCGTTCGCGCGGGCTGCTGCAGGGCGTGGCGCTGCAGAACTTCCTGAACAAGACGCTCAACAACCGGCCGATCGAGAAGATGGCGAAGCCGCTCGGTATTGTCGCGACCGATCTGCAGAGCGGTCAGCCGATCCTGTTCCAGCAGGGCAACACGGGGCTCGCGGTGCGTGCGTCGTGCAGCGTGCCGTCGGTGTTCGAACCGGTGAAGATCGGCAACCGCGAATATGTCGACGGCGGCCTCGTGAGCCCCGTGCCGGCGTCGTACGCGCGCAAGATGGGCGCGAGCTTCGTGATCGCGGTCGACATCTCGGCCCGGCCGGACGGCGCGGCAACCAACAACCCGATCGAGATGCTGCTGCAGACCTTCACGATCATGGGCCAGACGATCAAGACCTACGAGCTCGAAAAGTACGCCGACGTCGTGATCCGCCCGAACCTCGCGGCCATGGGCGGCAGCGACTTCAACCAGCGCAACGCGGCCATTCTTGCAGGCGAGGAAGCCGTCGCGCGCATCATGCCGGAACTGCAGCGCAAGCTCGCGGCAGCGCGCGGCGTGGCCGCCGCGTAAGCACGCGACGCGCAGGCCGGCGCGCGCCGCCGGCCCGCAAACGACGGCGCGACCGTCATTCACCGTTTGCATCGCCCCAAAACAAAAAACCCTGCCGCCTTTCGGTGACAGGGTTTTTTCGATCCGGCCGGACCGGCCGTCGAACGTCAGTTGTTGCCGTTCGCCGAATCGTCGCCAATCGTCGCGCGCACGCGCTGACGCAGATCTTCCGGCTTCATCGGGAACTCCGACTCAAGCCGGCGCGCGCCGGTGAAACGCTTTTCCCAGTAGCCGCTATCGAGATCGTCGACGCGGATGGTGCTGCCCGTCGACGGCGAGTGCACGAACTTGTTGTCGCCGATGTAGATGCCGACGTGCGAGAACGTGCGGCGCATCGTGTTGAAGAACACGAGATCGCCCGGCTTGAGGTTGCTCATGCTCACCTTCTCGCCGACGCGGCTCATCTCTTCCGCTCGACGCGGCAGCGACATCCCGAGGGTGTCCTGGAACACGTAGCGCACGAAGCCGCTGCAGTCGAGGCCCGAATCCGGCGAGTTGCCGCCCCAGCGATAGCGCACGCCGATCATGTTCAGCGCGCCGACGACCACGTCGCCCGCCTTGCCGGCCATGCCGGCGAGGAACGACTTCGCGCCGCCGCTCGACGGCTGCGCGCTGGTCTGCTGGAGGGAGGAATTCGACGCGTTCTGCGTCGAATTGGTGACATTCTGGTTAAAACTGCTGACTTCGTCGGCGAACGCGCCGGGTGCTGCTGCGAACAGGGCGCCGATGAATAGCCCGGCGATGGTGCGCGCGCATGCCTGGGTCAGGGATCGATGCTGCATTGGTCGATGGAATGTGCTTAAAAATCAGCTGATTGGCGGAAAATTTCGGTCGATACTAGCCAGCGCGTAATCGTTTGTCAAAACAAATTAATAAATACAATCGAGATGGTCAGACCATTGGCGGCCTATCACGCTTTCCAGACCGCTTTCAACAGCTTTTGTGTGTAAGGATGTGACGGTCTGCTGAAGATGTCGGCCACCTCTCCCGACTCGACGACGGCCCCGCCCTGCATCACCGCGACGCGGTGCGCCATCGCCCCGATCACCTCCAGGTCGTGGCTGATGAATACATAGCCGAGGTTGTATTTCTGTTGCAAATTCGCGAGCAGCTTGAGCACCTGCTGCTGGATCGACACGTCGAGCGCCGACGTCGGCTCGTCGAGGATCAGGATGCGCGGTTCCAGCACCAGCGCGCGCGCGATCGCGATCCGCTGGCGCTGCCCGCCCGAGAATTCGTGCGGATAACGGTGCAGCACCGTACGGTCGAGGCCGACTTCGCGCAGCACCGCGAGCGACTTCGCGCGACGCGCATCGGGCGTCATGTCCGGGCGATGCAGTTCGAGCCCCTCGCCGACGATCCGCTCGATCGTGTGACGCGGAGAAAGCGAACTGAACGGGTCCTGAAAGACCACCTGCATGTTCGAGCGCAGGGCGGTCTGTTCGCGGCCGCGATAGGTCGACAGCGCGCGCCCCTGGAATTCGATCGTGCCGCCGGCCGTCTTTTGCAGGCCGAGCAGCGCCATCGCGAGCGTCGACTTCCCGGATCCCGATTCACCGACGATGCCGAGCGTCTCGCCCTGCCGCACCGACACCGACACATCCGCGACAGCCGTCACGGGTACCGAGCCGAACCAGCCCGCGATGCCCGGCCGCTTGCGCGCGAACTGCACGCTCACGTGGCGGGCATCGAGCACGACGGGCGCGATCGGCATCACCGGCGCGACCGCGCGTTGCGGCCGGCTGTTCAGCAGCCGCTGCGTATACGGATGCTCGGGTTCCGCGAAGATCCGCTCGACCGGCCCGCTCTCGACGAGCCGGCCGTGCTCCATCACCGCGACGCGATCCGCGAAGTGCCGCACGAGATTCAGGTCGTGCGTGATCAGCAGGATCGCCATCCCGCGCTTTTCCGCTTCCTCGCGCTGCAGCTCCAGCAGCAGGTCGACGATCTGCGCGCGGATCGTCACGTCGAGCGCGGTGGTCGGCTCGTCGGCCAGCAGCAGGCGCGGCCGGCAGGCGAGCGCCATCGCGATCATCGCGCGCTGCCGCTGGCCGCCCGACAACTGGTGCGGATAGCTGTCGACACGCTTCTCCGGCTCCGCGATGCCCGTGCGCGCCAGCAGAGCGATCGCACGCTTGCGCGCCTCGACCGCCGATACGCCGTCGTGCAGCACGATCGTCTCGCCGATCTGCACGCCGATCGTATACAGCGGGTTGAGCGCCGTCATCGGTTCCTGGAAGATCATCGCGATGTCCGAGCCGCGCAGCCCGCGCATCTCGCGCTCGCTCTTGCCAGCCAGGTCCTGCCCCGCGAAGCGGATCGCGCCGCTCACGTCGGCGTCGCGCAGCAGCCGCAGGATCGACAGCGCGGTCACGCTCTTGCCGGAACCCGATTCGCCGACCAGCGCGACGCGCTCGCCGCGACCGATCTCGAGCGTCACGTCGTCCACCGCGACCGTGTCGCCGAAGCGCACATGCAGATGCTCGAGCGCCAGCAGCGGCTCACGCTGCGTCGATACGACCGCCTCGCTCATCGCTGGCCTCCCGCCGCGCGCACCGAATCGGCGATCCGCGTATCGAGTGCGTTGCGCAGCGCATCGCCCATGAAGGTCAGCAGCAGCAGCGTCGTGACCAGCACGCCGAAGGTCGACAACGAGATCCACCATGCGTCGAGGTTGCCCTTGCCCTGCGCGAGCAGTTCGCCGAGGCTCGGAGTCGGCGGCGGCACGCCGAGCCCGAGGAAATCGAGGCTCGTGAGCGCGAGGATCGAGCCGCTCATCCGGAACGGCAGGAACGTGATCACCGGCGTGAGGCTGTTCGGCAGCACATGGCGCCAGATGATCTGCCAGTTCGTGAGCCCCATCGCGCGCGCCGCGCGCACGTAGTCCTGCGTGCGGTTGCGCAGGAATTCCGCGCGCACGTAGTCGGCGAGCCCGATCCAGCCGAATAGCGACAGCAGCACGATCAGCAGCAGGAAACTCGGCTCGAAGATCGACGCGAAGATGATCAGCAGGTACAGCTCGGGCAGCGAACTCCAGATCTCGATCAGGCGCTGCCCGACGATGTCGATACGCCCGCCGAAGAAGCCCTGCACGGCGCCCGCGGCGATCCCGAGCAGCGTGCCGATCACGGTCAGGATCAGCCCGAACTCGACCGACACGCGGAACCCGTACACCAGCCGGGCGAGCAGGTCGCGCCCCTGCGCGTCGGTGCCGAGCCAGTTCGCGCGCGACGGCGGCGCGGGGTTCGGCACGTTCGAGAAGTAGTTCAGCGTGTCGTAGTAGTAATGGTTCGGCGGGTAGACGACGAAGTTGCCGGGCGCCTCGAGCCGCTTGCGCACATACGGATCGAGATAGTCGGCCGGCGTCGGGAAATCGCCGCCGAAGGTCGTCTCCGGATACGCATGGAACATCGGGAAATAGGTCTGGCCGTCGTAACGCACGACGAGCGGCTTGTCGTTCGACCACAGCGGCGCCGCGAGGCTCGCGGCGAACGCGACGACGAAGATCACGAAGCTCCAGTAGCCGAGGCGCTGCTGCCTGAAGCGCTGCCATACGCGGCGTGCGGGAGACGGCGACACGCGGGCGCGCGCCGCGTCGATGCGGGACGACACGACGGCCCGGTTCATCGCGCACCTCGCCCGGTGACGCCGGGCATGCAGACGGACGGTTTCATGTCAGCGCTCCAGGGTGTCGAATTGAATGCGCGGATCGACCCACACATAGCAGAGATCGGAGATCAGCTTGGTCGCAAGGCCGATCAGCGTGAACAGGTACAGCGTGCCGAGCACGACCGGATAGTCGCGCCGCACGACCGATTCGTACGACAGCAGCCCGAGGCCGTCGAGCGAAAACAGCGTCTCGATCAGCAGGCTGCCCGTGAAGAACGCACCGATGAACGCGGCCGGAAAACCGACGATCAGCGGCAGCATCGCGTTGCGGAACACGTGCTTCCACAGCACGCTGCGCTCGGAGAGCCCCTTCGCGCGCGCGGTCAGCACGTATTGCCGGCGGATCTGGTCGAGGAAAGCATTCTTCGTGAGCATCGTGACGACCGCGAAGCTGCCGACGACCGACGCCGTGATCGGCAGCGCGATGTGCCACAGGTAGTCGAGCACCTTGCCGACGAGCGACAGCTGGGCGAAGTTGTCCGACGTGAGCCCGCGCAGCGGGAAAAGCTGCCAGAACGAGCCGCCGCCGAACAGCACGAGCAGCAGCACGCCGAGCACGAAGCCCGGAATCGCATAACCGACGAGCACGACGAGGCTCGTCGCGACGTCGAACGGCGAACCGTTGCGCACGGCCTTCGCGATGCCCAGCGGCACCGAGATCAGGTACGTGAGGAAGAACGTCCACAGCCCGATGCTGATCGACACGGGCAACTTCTGCACGACCAGCGACCACACGCTCTGGTGGCGGAAGTAACTTTCGCCGAGATCGAAGCGCGCGAAGCGCTTCAGCATCAGCCAGTAGCGTTCGAGCGGCGGTTTGTCGAAACCGTACAGCGCCTTCAGCTGCGCGAGCTGCTGCGCGTCGACGCCGGTGTGCGCGCGCATCCCGAACGGCACCGCACCCTGCTCCGTCGCGCCCTTGCGCAATTCCTGCACGGCCTGTTCGACGGGGCCGCCCGGTACGAACTGGATCACCGCGAACGTGAGCGTCAGCACGCCGACGAGCGTCGGGATCATCAGCAGCAGGCGTTTGAGGATGTAGCTCCACATGGGCGTCGACTCGCAATCGGTAGGCAGGGTTGGACGTAGGGGCGGCGCGGCTCAGTGATCGGGCTTCGCCCACCAGGTCGACACGACCCAGCCCTCGGCCGAATAGTACAGCGGCAGCGTCTGCGGGTAGCCGAGCGTGCGCTTGTACGCGATCCGGTGCGTCGTGCTGTACCACTGCGGGACCGCGTAGTAGCCATGCATCAGCACGCGGTCGAGCGCGTGTGTCGCATCGAGCAATTCGTCGCGCGACTGCGCGGTGCCGAGTGCGTGCAGCAGCGCGTCGACGGCCGGTGACTTCAGCCCGATGAAGTTGTCGGAGCCCGGCTCGTCGGCGAACTTGCTGGCGTAACGCGAGTATTGCTCGGCCCCCGGCACCTGCACGCCCGGCAGGCGGATCGTCGTCATGTCGTAGTCGAACGCGTCGAGGCGCTTTTGCAGCAGCGCGAAATCGGCCGTGCGAAAGCGCGCATCGATGCCGAGCTTCGCCAGATTGCGCTGATAGGCCGTCACGACACCTTCCATCGCGGCGCCCGAATCGTCGAGGATCTCGAACGTGAACGGCTCGCCTTTCGCATTGCGCAGCGCGCCGTCGCGATAGGTCCAGCCGGCCTGCGCGAGCAGCGTGCGCGCCTTCAGCAGGTTCGCGCGCAGCGAGCCCGGCGGATTCGTGTCCGGCTGAGTGACCATCGGCCCGAACACGGCCGGGTCGAGCTGCGCGCGCAGCGGCTCCAGCAACTTCAGCTCGCCGGGGCCGGGCGTGCCGGTCGCCTGCAGGTCGGTGTCGGCGAAGTAGCTGTCCAGACGCGTGTAGGCGCTGTAGAACAGCTGGCGGTTCAGCCATTCGAAGTCGAACGCAAGGTCGAGCGCCTGGCGTACGCGCACGTCGCGAAACAGCGGCCGGCGCAGGTTCATGAAGAAGCCCTGCATGCCGGCGCCGTTGTGCTGGCGGAATTCGCGCTTGACGAGCTCGCCGCTGTCGAAACGCTTGCCGACGTCGCGGCGTGTCCAGTTGCGCGCGATGTACTCGACGAGCACATCGTATTCGCCCGCCTTGAACGCTTCGAGCCGCGCAACGCCATCGCCGTACAGCTTGTAGACGATCCGTTCGAAGTTGTTGGTGCCCACCCGCACCGGCAGGTCGGCACCCCAGTACGCCGGGTTGCGCCGGTAAGTGATCGTCCGGCCGTTGTCGTAGCGCTCGATCAGGTACGGGCCGCTGCCGATCGGTTGCTCGAACGCGAGCTGGTCGAACGGGATGCGTGAGCCGTCCGCGCGCAATCCCCACTTGCGCGAAAACACCGGCACGCCGCCAGCGATCAGCGGCAGTTCACGATTCGCGCTGCGGAACTCGAAACGCACGGTGGCAGGATCAACCACCACGGCCTTCGTGATTTCCGCGAAATACGCGCCGAACTGTGGCGCGGCCAGCTTGCTCTTCAGTGTGTCGAACGAGAACTTGACGTCGTCGGCCGTGACCGGGTCGCCATTGGAAAAGCGCGCGCGCGGATTCAGGTGGAACGTGACCGAACGGCGATCCGGTGCGATGTCGATGTCGTCGGCGAGCAGCCCGTACGCGGACGCCGGCTCGTCCGAACTGCCGGTCGCGAGGCTCTCGAACAGCATGTCGATGCCCGGCGCGGGATTGCCGCGCATCGTAAACGGGTTGAACTTGTCGAACGAGGTCAGCCGGTTGGGGTTCGCGAGCACGAGCGTGCCGCCCTTCGGCGCGTCGGGGTTGACGTAGTCGAAATGCCTGAAGCCCGGCGGATACTTCGGCTCGCCGTACTGCGCAATGGCGTAGGCCGCGTGCGCGGCGGTCGCGGCCAGCGCCGCCTGCAACACGAATACCGCGGCCGTGCGGCCGGCAACCCGTACGGCACGGCGGACACGCCCGGCGGCCCGGGGCGAACCCTTCGTCATAGAGGCCCTGTCGGTCGAATGAGGGTAGTAACGAGGGACGATTCTACCCATTCAATCCGTCGGGCCAAAAGAAAACCGCCATGCAGGCGGTTTCTTCATCGGCGGACGTTGCGCGCACATCACGCGTGCGCCCTGTCGATCAACGCCAGCCGTTGTGGCGACCGTTGTCCCAATGGCCGTGACCGCGATCCCAGCCGGGGCGGCCGCCGTGACGGCGGTACCACTCGTCGCGGCCCCAGTAGCGACGGCCGTCCCAGTAGCGGTCGCCATGCCAGCCGATCACGATAGTCGGCGCCGGTGCGTAGACGGGTGCCGGCGCATAGACCGGCGCAGGCTGATAGACGACCGGCGGCGGAGGCGGCGGCGCATACACAGGTGCGGGCGCGACGTAGACCGGTGCCGGAACGCCGAGATTGATCCCGACATTGACTCCCGCCATTGCTGCGCCCGACACGAGCAAGGCCGTCATACCGGTCAAGAGCGAGGCAATACGCAAGGTCTTCATGGATTCCTCTTTGGGGGTTGTTTGATGTGTGATTCGACTATAACGGCAAGCGTTGCCCCCGCATATTTCAAGTTTGTAAGAACTGATGCGCGGCATCGCAACGGCAAGCTTGCGCTAACGTCTTGTAACAATCGACGGCCCGACGGAGGCGTCCAGGCGCCCTTCCGCCTTCGCCGGTCGGCGTTCGCACCGGCCATGCGGCGCGCCGAATCACACAGTCGACGCCCCCCGATACCGCCCTGGCGGGCCGCAGCGCCCTTCTCGCGGACGAAAAAAAAGCGGCACCTTCGTGCCGCTTCTCCGGTCGACGCATCGCGCCGCGATGCCGCTCAGCGCGACATCATGTTCATGCTGACGTTGTGCATCACCCACAGCGTGCCGACGATCAGGATCGCCGCGGTCAGCACCGTGTAGCTGAACGCCATCACGTTCCAGCGCTGGCCCGACGAGCCATTCATGTGCAGGAAGTACACGAGGTGCACGACGATCTGCACGAACGCGAGCACGGCAAGCGCGATCAGCGACGCGTGCGGCGACAGCACGCCGCCCATCACGAGGCCGAACGACGCGGCCGTGAGCAGCACCGACAGGATGAAACCGGCGACATAACCGCCGACACTGCCGTGCCCTTCTTCGAGTTGAGACGAATGCGAATGGGCCATTTAGATCACGCTCGCGAGATAGACAAAGGAAAACACGCAGATCCACACGATGTCGAGGAAGTGCCAGAAGAGGCTCAGGCACGTCAGGCGTCGCAGGTCGCGATCGGTCAGGTCGCCGCCGCGAAACACGATCTGCCCGGCGAGCACGATCATCCACAGCAGCCCGGCCGTCACGTGCAGCCCGTGCGTGCCGACCAGCGTGAAGAACGCCGACAGGAACGCGCTGCGCTGCGGGCCCGCGCCTTCCGCGATCAGGTGCGAGAACTCGCGCAGCTCCATCACGAGAAACGCCGCGCCGAGCACGAACGTCACCGCGAGCCACGCGAGCAGCGCGCCACGCCGCTGCTTGTATGCGGCGAGCATCGCAAAACCGTACGTGATGCTCGACAGCAGCAGCGCGGCGGTTTCCACCGCGACGCCCGGAATGTCGAACAGGTCTTTCGCGGTCGGCCCGCCCGCATACTGCTGGCCAAGCACCGCGAACGTCGCGAACAGCGCGGCAAAGATCACGCAGTCGGTCATCAGGTACAGCCAGAACCCGAACACCGAATGCGACGGCGGATGGTCGTCGTGCTCGAGCAGGGTCGCGCTCAAGGTTTTCTGCAACATCAGTTGGCCTCCAGTTCCACGTCGTCGACGCGCGCGGCCACGCGCTGCGTCGGCTGCTTGTCTTCGGTCTTGCGCACCGTCGACGCAGGGATGTAATAACCGTCGTTATCGCGCGAGCTGTAGATCACGAGCGTCGCGACGATCCCGACGAGCCCGCCGATCGCCATCCACCAGATGTGCCACACCAGCGCGAAGCCGAGCACCAGGCTGAAGATCGCGACCACGAGGCCCGCGCAGGTATTCGACGGCATGTGGATGTCGCGGAACGACGCCGGGTTCGGCCGGCCTTCGCCGCGCGCCTTCATGTCCGCATACGCGTCGAGCGTGCGCACCTGCGGGATCACCGCGAAGTTGTAGTCGGCCGGCGGCGACGAAGTCGCCCACTCCAGCGTGCGGCCGCCCCACGGATCACCCGTCGTGTCGCGGTATGCCGGCAGGTTGCGGTTGCGGATGCTGACCACCAGTTGCAGCAACTGGCACGCAATGCCGACCGCGATCAGCACGGCGCCGAATGCGGCGACCAGCAGCCACGGATGCCAGGCCGGGTTGTCGTAGTGGTTGAGCCGGCGCGTCATGCCCATGAAGCCGAGCACGTAGAGCGGCACGAACGCGACGTAGAAGCCGACCTGCCAGAACCAGAACGCAGCCTTGCCCAGCTTCTCG
>JABLTH010031566.1_pt1 | contig 12475 bp, 9 predicted proteins | sample 7875711 | NCBI WGS metagenome assembly JABLTH01 (sample SAMN14941262, study PRJNA633318) | bioreactor metagenome | isolation source: bioreactor | place: China | collected 2019-03-05 | reverse complement strand
GCATCGCCGCCGGGCGTGAGTTGTGGACGTCCACCAGCGAAGTGCAGGGCGCCGTCTACCGGTTGCTGCGGAGAGCGGTTGCCCTGCTTGCAATCTTGACGCCGATGGTTACTGGGGCCGCTGATGTTGCCGCCAGCGCGCCGCAAGCCACAGTACCTGCACTGAATCAGGTCGAGGCACTGCGGTTGAGTCAAGGCGTCATCGGCAAGCGGCCGGCTGACTACACCCTGTTGAATCGGCAAGGGACACCAGTCCGCTTATCGAGCTTCCACGGCAAACCGACGCTGGTCAGTTTCATCTACACCGGTTGTTTTCAGGTGTGCCCCACCAACACCCGATCACTGCGTGAGGCAGTGGAGAATCCGCAATCGTCGGTAGGGCGAGATCGCTTCAACGTGGTGAGTATCGGGTTCAACCAGCCCTTCGATTCGCCGCAGGCAATGCGCAGCTTTGCCGCTCAGCACGCCATCGCAGCGCCCAATTGGGACTTCCTGAGCCCGCCTGCGGATATCGTGGGCGCACTCACCGGTGACTTTGGCTTCAGCTATGTCGAAACCCCAGCAGGTTTTGACCATGTTCTCGCGGTCACGGTGGTCGACGCCTCTGGTGCCATCTATTCGCAGGTGTACGGCGATCGGGTGACGCCAGACAAGATTGGCGAGCCGGTGCGCCAACTGTTGCGCAACGCGCCGGTGCCGCAGAATGCAGGTATCGACGATGTGATCGACCGGATCCGCATCATCTGCACCGTATATGACCCGACGACCGGCAAGTACCGCTACGACTACGGGTTGATCCTGGAGATTGCCGGCGGCGCGACGTTTGCACTGGCCATGTGCTGGTTTTTCATCGGCGAGTGGTGGTCCCGGCGGCGCACGCGTCGCGGCAAAGCCAGTCGTCTGGGCAATGGTGGCTCGGAAAGCGATTTTGCGAGTGCGTCCCGATAGCAGTTTCAGCACGCAGTATCCGGTCGTTCCGGTCCTCGTTGCACAGCGGGCCCAAAGTGGCGCAGCGGAAACTTGGGGGCGGCGGTTCGTACGCAGACTCGATGGGCCTTTTGATCGCGTGTTTGGCGCCGGGGAGAGCCCACTGCGGCACCTGGGTGCACTCGGTGTCTTTTTCTTTGTTTTGCTGAGCGTCTCCGGTGCCTATCTCTACGCGGTGCTCGATACGTCGGCAACCGGCGCTTATCGGTCGATTGATCGGCTGACGCGGGATGGCAGTTCCCTCGGCGGACTGCTGCGCGGCATCCACCGCTACGCCGCAGATGCAATGGTGCTGTGCACATTCCTGCATCTGGCGCGTGAATGGCTGCTTGGTCATTTTCGGGGATTCCGCTGGTTCTCGTGGTTGACGGGTGTGCCGCTGTTGCTTTTCATGTTCAGCAGTGGCATTGGTGGCTTCTGGCTTAACTGGGACCAGCTCGGCCAATTCTCGGCGTTGGCCACTGCCGAATGGCTGGATCGCTGGCCAATTTTTGCGTCCCCACTCACAAGAAACTTCCTGACCGCCGATGCGGTAAGCGATCGTCTGTTCTCGTTGTTTGTTTTCGTTCACATTGGTGTTGCGCTGGCGCTGCTGCTTGGGCTCTGGTTCCACGTCCAGCGCATCAGTCGGGCCGACGTGCTGCCCCCACGGCGGCTGATGCTTGGCACTGGCGTTTCGTTGCTGCTACTTGCCGTGCTGGCGCCGGTGGTCAGCCAGGCGCCCGCCGAATCGTCGGTGTTGCCTGCGAGTTTGCCGGTTGACTGGTTCGTGCTTTTTCCCCATCCCCTCATGTACGCGACCACGCCGACGGTATTGTGGCTGGTCGTTGTATTGAGCATCGGTGCACTGCTGACGCTGCCACTGCTGCGCCGGCGGCAGCGTCTACCGGTCGCGGTAGTTGATCCGGCGCACTGCAACGGTTGCCGGCGCTGTTTCGATGATTGTCCTTATGCCGCCGTGACAATGGTCGCGCACATTGGCGGCGTGCAAGGCAGGGAGATGGCGCAGGTCGACACCGACCTGTGTGCCAGTTGTGGCATCTGCGTCGGTGCCTGCCCATCGTCGACACCATTTCGCGGCAGCGAAAAGCTGGTTACCGGGATTGACCTGCCGCAGGCACCCATCGACCAGTTGCGCGCCCGTCTGCGGCATGAGCTGACGGGTACCGAGCCTCACACCGCGGTCGTGATCTTCGGCTGCGACCAGGGGGCGAGGATCGACAGTCTGGCCGACGCACACACGATTCCGTTTAGCCTGGCCTGCATCGGGATGCTGCCGCCGTCGTTTGTCGAGTATGCATTGCGTGACGGCGCCGCGGCGGTAGTGGTTACCGGATGCCGTGCCCGTGGTTGCGAGTTCCGGCTGGGGGCGCAGTGGACGGAGGAGCGTCTGGCTGGCAAGCGGGAGCCGCACTTGCGCCGTGGCGTTGCATCCGTGCAGGTTGAAACAGTGTGGGCTGAGCGCGGCGAAGAGGGCCGCGTGCGCGCGGCCATCGCCGCGCTTCGCAGGCGAGTAAGCCTCGGTGTCGAGGAACAGAAAGCGGAGCACCTGCCATGAGCAGCAGCCAAAAAATGGAAGCGACCAGCGTGCGCTCAATTGCCGGTCAGATCTTTTTCTACGGCCTGTTTATCACCTTCATCGGTGTCTTTTCCCGTTGGCCTTCCTATCAGGCGCTGGCGCCCGATCGGGCACTTGTCAAGCTGAGTTTCAGCCACCACGGCAAGCCAGTGTCCGACTGCCATCAAACGAGTGCTGCCGAACTCGCCAAGTTGCCACCGAACATGCGGGCGCCGGTGCGTTGCCCGCGCGAACGCTCGCCGGTAACCGTGGAACTTGACGTTGACGGCGCGCTGGCCTATCGCCACGTGGCATTGCCAAGTGGAATCTCGCGCGACGGTGCCGCCTCCGTGTATCACCGACTTGAGGTACCGGCCGGCCAGCATCGATTGCAGGTACGCCTCGCCGACGATGCCCGAGTTCCTGGATTCGCACATGTGCGCGACGCCACGGTCTCGCTTTCGCCCACCCAGATTCTGGTTATCGACTTTGATTCCGCGAAAGGCGGCATTACCCTGCAATGAGTACGATTGCCCACCCGCCACTCAACGACGCTGGCGCGCCGCGACGCTATAGCGTAACCGCCCGGACCGCCCGCACTACCTACAGCTTGCCGGTGCCACTGGACAGCCGCCAAACAATGGCACGCGCGTGGCTGTGGCTTGGCTTGCTGGCGATTGCTGGCTCCGGCTTGTTTTCAATACTACTCGTACTGTCGCGCACGCCGGTTGTGAATGGGCTGCTGCCCGGCGTTGACTTCTTCCGCACGGCGCTGGTCGTGCACGTGGATCTGTCAGTGCTGGTGTGGTTCATTGCGATCGCCGGTTTGATGTGGAGCATCAGCGGGCGCCACACCTCAATCGCGTTGGGCTGGGGGGCTATGGTGCTGACTTGCCTGGGCACGGTGGCCATGGCCGCCGCCGCCTTTACCAGTGACCCGCAACCGGTAATGGCGAATTACATTCCGGTGCTGGACAACCGAATCTTCCTTGCCGGGTTGATCGGAGTAGCAGCGGGTGCCGGCCTGCTGGTGTTGCGGGCTTTGTTGGCAGCGCCGGCCACGGGGGCGCTGATCGACGGCCACGCGGCACTGCGTTTTGGCATCAGCTCGGCGGCAGTGGCCTCCGCCGTCGCTCTGCTTGCCTTTGTCTGGTCTTATCTCGTGCTGCCGCATTCGCTGGTGGGCAAGGCTTACTACGAAATTCTGTTCTGGGGCGGTGGCCACGCGCTGCAGTTTGTGTGGACGCTGCTGATGCTGGTTTGCTGGTTGTGGCTCGGGTCTGCCTCCGGCGCACCCACGCTGCTGTCGCCGCGGCTTGCAGTCCTGATGATTGCGCTGGCCCTGATAGCGGTGTTCGTGACGCCCTACGCCTATCTGGCGTACGACATCGCCACGGTTGAGCATCGCAACCTGCATACATGGGCGATGCGACTGGGTGGTGGGCTCGCGATTGTTCCCATCACACTCGCTGTGGTTGAGGGATTGCTGCGAAGTCGTGCGCCAGACGCCGCAGCGAAACCCGTGCGCGCCGCCCTGATCGCCTCCATGTTGCTGTTTGCGTCGGGCGGCATCATAGGTGCGCTGATCCACGGCAACAACGTGAAAATTCCGGCGCACTATCACGGCTGCATCGTCGGTGTGACGCTCGCGTTCATGGGGCTGGTCTACCACCTGCTGCCGCAACTTGGCTATCGCACTGTTCGCGGCCGGCTGGCGGTGGCGCAGCCCTGCATCTACGGTTTGGGGCAATTGCTGCACATCATCGGGCTGGTCTGGTCCGGCGGCTATGGCGTCCAGCGCAAGGTTGCCGGCGCTGACCAGGTGCTACGAACGGCCGGCGAGACAGCAGGGATGGGCTTGATGGGGCTCGGCGGACTGCTGGCGATCATCGGAGGCATGCTGTTCGTGGTCATCGTGCTGCGCGCGATACTGGCGCAGCCCGAGTGCGCGCGCCAGGGAGCCTAGACAAGGTGATTGCATTGGTGCAGCGCGCGCTGCAAGCGGCTTTCATGGCCGTAGAGGCGCGTTTCAACGCCTTCTTTGGTGATCGGCTTAACCCTTTCTACCATCTGGGGGCGATCAGCTTCTTTCTATTCTGGATTGTGGCGGGCAGCGGCGTCTATCTGTATGCATTCTTCGGCACTGGCGTCGCTGACGCGTATCTCTCGGTTCAAGCGTTGACAAACCGGCAGTGGTACGCGGGTGGCGTGCTCCGCAGCGTTCATCGCTATGCCTCGGACGCTTTTGTGCTGACCATGTTGCTGCACATGCTGCGCCACTTCGCGTTCGACCGTTTCAGCGGGTTCCGCGCTTTCTCGTGGCTGACAGGGCTAATACTGCTCTGGCTGGTCTATGTGGCCGGCGTCAATGGCTACATGCTGCCGTGGGACCGTCTGGCGCAATTCGTGATCGTCACGTCGTTCGAATGGCTGGACTGGCTACCCGGCCTTGGTGGGACGCTGATCCGCAATGTCATGTACCCCAGCAGCATCAACGACCGGTTCTTCTCGTTGCTGGCGTTCATGCATATCGGCATTTCACTGCTGGTGTTGCTGTTGATGTGGGTACATGTGCAGCGGGTACCAAAGGCGAAGACGGCGCCGCCACGGCCGATCATCGTAGGGCTTCTGCTGGCGCTACTGGTGCTGGCCATGTTCGCACCAGTGGTCAGCCAGCAGGGGCCAGCTGCGCTTGAGCGGGCGGTTGCAAACGTCGATCTCGATTGGTTCTTGTTGCCCTTGTTGCCCCTGATTGAACGCCTGCCAGCCCGTTACGTGTGGACGCTGGTCATCGGGAGCAGTGTGCTGCTCGCCGTGTTGCCGTGGCTGCGTCGACGACCGGTGCGAGCCGGAGCAGGGCCGGTTCACCTGAGAATAGCTGGTAGCACCCGGAAGATCGCCGTGCGGCCGGGCGAGACATTGCTCGACGCCGGATTGCGCGAAGGACTTGCCTTGCCCTTCGAATGCCGCAACGGCGGTTGTGGCGTCTGCGTGTGTACCGTCCTGGATGGCAGAGTCGATCATGGCCTCTATCAGGAACGCGTGCTCCCGGCCGCCGCTCGCAACAGCGGACGAGCGCTGCTGTGCTGCGCCACGCCCCTGACGGACGTTGAGATTGAACTGGATGACACCGCAACGCTGCTGGCACCGGCTGCCAGTGGCGTGTACTCTGCTCGTGTGGAGGCAATGGAGCGACTCGCACCCGAGGTGATGCGATTGCTGCTTGCTACAACCGATGGGCGGAGTGTGCCGTTCAAGGCTGGTCAGTACATCAACATCCTGCTCGATGATGGTCAGCGACGTGCATTCTCATTCGCAAACCCGCCGCAACGCGCCGACGTGATTGAGCTGCATGTCCGCCGCATCCCCGGTGGTCGCTTCACTGGTCATGTCTTTGACCAGATGAAGGTGGGTGACTCGGTGCGCTTTGAAGGGCCGCTGGGAAGTTTCACCCTGTCTGAGAGTGACGCGCCAATTCTCATGGTGGCGGGTGCGACGGGATTTGCGCCGGTCAAGAGCATTCTTGAGGATGCGTTCCTGCGTGGTGTCCAGCGGCCCATGTGGCTGTACTGGGGTGTGCGCCAACCGTCCGACTTCTACCTGCTTGACATCGTGCGAGACTGGGAGCGGCAACATGCCAATTTCCATTTCAGCCCTGTTGTGTCCGAACCGGTTGCGGCGGATCAGTGGGCGGGCCGGATCGGTCTGGTGCATGAAGTCATGCTGACTGATTTTCCGAGTCTGGTTGGTTATGAGCTTTACATGTGCGGCTCCGTCCGTATGGTTGATGCAGCGGTACCGGAATTCCTGGCCCATGGACTGAGCGCCGACGCATGCTTCTCGGACGCGTTCGTGCCTGCGCGTGCCGCACTTTCGGGCGCCGAACACGTCACGCGACCGCCCGCACGCCCATAGCGCTCGTCGCACGCCGGCCGAGGGCGCCGGCGCCGATAGAATCGGTCGAATGGCTCTCGATTCCGACGTACAGGCGCTCCGCACCCCTCCGCATTCGATCGAAGCCGAGCAATCGGTGCTCGGCGCGTTGATCATCGACAACAACGCTATCGACAAGGTGGCGGATCTGCTGAAGTCGGAGGACTTCTACAACGAGGGCCACCGGCTGATCTACGAGCACATCAACCGCCTCGCGGTGGACAGCCACCCGGCCGACGCGGTGACCGTATCGGAGAGCCTGCGCGCTGCCGGCAAGCTGGACTACGTCGGCGGTCTCGCCTACATCGGCGCCATCGCCAATGCCGTACCGACGGCCGCCAACATTCGCCGCTATGCCGAGATCGTGCGTGACCGCTCGGTGATGCGCCGCCTGGCCGGGGTCGCCACCGACATCGCCGAGGCCGCCTTCAACCCGATGGGCAAGACCAGCGAGCAGCTGCTCGACGAGGCCGAAGGCAAGGTGTTCGAAATTGCCGAATCGGGTGACCGCAGCAAGCAGAATTTCTTTTCACTGTCCGACCTCGCCGCGCAGGCCATTGACCGCGTGGAAGAGCTTTACCGTCGCGATAACCCGAGCGACGTGACCGGCACCGCTACTGGCTACACCGATCTCGACCGCATGACCGCAGGTCTGCAAGGCGGCGACCTGATCATCGTGGCCGGTCGCCCGTCGATGGGCAAGACGGCGTTCTCGCTCAACATTGGTGAACACGTCGCGGTGAAGCTCAAGAAGCCGGTCGCGGTGTTCTCTATGGAAATGGGCGCGTTGCAATTGGCGATGCGTCTGATCGGTTCGGTCGGAAAGCTGGACCAGCACGTGCTGCGTACCGGTCGGCTGTCTGAGGGAGATTGGCAGAGATTTACTGATGCGCTGTCGCAGCTTGACGCCAGCCCGATGTACATCGACGAAACGCCGGCCTTGAACCCGTTCGAGCTACGCGCCCGGGCGCGCCGGCTGGCGCGGCAGGTCGGCGGCCTCGGCCTGATCATCATCGACTACATCCAGCTCATGCAGAGCGCCAGCGGCGGCGAGAACCGCGCGACTGAGATCTCGGAAATCTCGCGCTCGCTGAAGGCACTGGCGAAAGAGCTGCACGTGCCGGTGATTGCGCTCTCGCAGTTGAACCGCTCGCTGGAGCAACGCCCGAACAAGCGGCCGGTGATGAGCGACCTGCGTGAATCCGGCGCCATCGAGCAGGACGCCGACGTGATCCTCTTCATCTACCGCGACGAGGTCTACAACCAGGAGTCGGCGCAAAAAGGCATCGCCGAAATCATCATCGGCAAGCAGCGTAACGGCCCGATCGGCACCGTCAACCTAACCTTCCGCGGCGAATTCACCCGCTTCGAAAACTATGCTGCGACGGATTCCTACATGCCGGGCGGCGCCATCCAGTCAGTCAAATCGGCTGGGCCGAAATTTGGTGGGGATAGTCCGTTTTAGGCGAGAAGCTGCTTGAGCGCCAGCGGAGAAGGACCGCCGATCGACACGATCGTTCTTTTGCCCGGTCTGGATGGCACTGGCGAGCTGTTCGCGTCTTTCGTGCAGGCGCTGTGCGGGCAGCCTTCTGTCCAGATTGTTCGCTATCCTGTCAACGATACGCTCGGCTATCAGGAGCTCGAAGCAATAGTGCGATCGCAGCTGCCGGCAGGCGGTCGCTTCGCTTTGCTCGGCGAGTCGTTTTCCGGGCCGATTGCGATTTCCGTTGCAGCGAGTCCGCCACCCAACTTGGTCGCTTGCGTTTTGTGCTGTTCCTTTTCGCGCAACCCACGCCCAGAGCTGGCGCGATTGCGCGCGGCACTGTTCGGGGTGTCTCCATCGTTGGCGCCGACTTGGCTTATCGCCGGGATACTGCTAGGCCGTCACACCGCCCCGTCGCTGCGCGCTGCGCTCCGTGAGGTTCTGGGAAAAGTGCCGGCCCGTGTCATTCAAGCCCGATTGCGCGAAGTGCTTGATATTGATGTCACCGAGCGCTTCACGAGGATTGCAATGCCCGTCCTCTATCTGCAGGCGAGCGCCGACAGGTTAATTCCGCGGGGCGTCGGCGAAGACCTGCAAAAGCTCAATCCCGCGATCCGGCTTGAGCGCGTCGAAGGACCGCACTTTCTGCTGCAAACACAGCCGAAGGCGGCTGCGGCGGCCATCAAGGCGTTTCTGGTGGCAAAGTGAGTTGCAAGCCTCACAGCGTGTCTGCGACCCGGCCCCTCTTAACGCTGCGGCATATCCGCCACCCCATACCCCAGGCTCACTGTCGCATCCTCGGGGATAACCGGCACCGTGGCGTCCCAGGCTTCCCACTGCGCACGCATCGTGGCGAGCCTGTCGGGTTCGCGTTTGGCGCGGTTGGCGCGTTCGCGTTCGTCTTGGCTCAGGTCGAAGAGGTAGTCGTGGCCGTCGACGCGGAGGTATTTCCAGTTGCCGACGCGCAGCGCGCGCTGGCCGCGATGCTTCATGCGCCAGTAAAGCGGCCGGTCGAAGCGATGCTGCGAGTTGCGCAGCACGCCCTCGAGTGACACCCCATCGATCGCGTGAGAGGCCGGTGGCTGCGCACCACCAAGCTGGAGCATGGTGGCGGACCAATCCATCGTCATGCAGTGCTGATCGGTTACGCTACCCGGCGTAATGACCGCAGGCCAGTGCGCGACCCAGGGCACGCGGATGCCGCCCTCGGTGAGGTCCATCTTGCCGCCCACCAGTGGCCAGTTGTCGGAGAAGCGCTCGCCGCCGTTGTCGCTGGTGAAGACGATCAGCGTGTTGTCGAGCAGTTGCTCCTTGCGCAGTGCGTCCACCACCCAGCCGATGCCTTCGTCCATGTGGTGAATCATGCGGCGATAGGTCTCAATGTTGCCGCCGTCGAGGTGGAAGAGGTTGCTGCGCACATCGGCCGCAATGGCCGCGTCGTGCCGCGACTCCCACGGCCAGTGCGGCGCGGTGTAGTGCAGGCTCAGGAAGAACGGCTTGCCGCCCCGCGCATCGCTCGCCATACGGCGTACGTAGTCCGCCGAGCGTTGCGAGATGAGGTCAGTAAGATAGCCCTCTTGCTGCGCTTCTTCCTCGCCGACGTAGAGGTCGTGCGCACCGGTGGTGCTGCAATGGGTGAAGTAGTCTACGCCGCCTGACATCGGGCCGAAGAACTCATCGTAGCCCGAACGCAGCGGGCTGAAGTGCGGCGGATAGCCGAGATGCCATTTGCCGATCAAGGCCGTGTGGTAGCCGGTGTCGCGAAGCATGCCCGGCAGCGTGGGCACGTCCGTAGGCAGTCCGAGCACGGTGCTGCCCTTGCTGCGGCTGTTGATGGGCTCGTCGGCGCCACCGCGCAGGCGGTACTGGTAGCGGGCGGTCATCAGCGCGAATCGCGTGGGCGAGCACACGGGCGAGTTGCTGTAGCCCTGGGTGAAGCGCAGGCCGTCGGCGGCAAGCTGGTCGATAACCGGTGATACGCGGCCGAAGGCGGCGTCGCGGCCACCGTAGCAGCCGAGATCGGCGAAGCCGAGATCATCGGCAACGATGAAGATGATGTTGGGGCGGGTCGCGCTCATCAATCGACTTTCATCCCGGTCTTTTTGATGACTCGGGCGTAGCGGGCCGAGCTGTCGGCGAGCCGCTTCGCGGCGTCGCCGCCGGTCGCGCCGTCATAGAACATTTCCAGCGTGGCGAACTGGCTTTGCACCTGTGGACGATTGAGTGCTTCTGCGATGGCTTTCTGCAGGTACTGCACCACCGGGCGGGGCGTGCCTTTGGGCACCCAGGCGGCATAGAGCACTTCGAGCTGCAGGTCATTGACGCCGAGTTCGCCGACGGTTGGCACGTCCGGCGCGCCACGCGCGCGCTGTCGGCTGGTGACGGCGAGCGGCGCGATCTTGCCAGCCTTCACATGCGGCAGCATGCCCGGCGTGGCGAGCACGCCGCCTTCCACTTCGCCCGAGAGCACCGCAGTCACTGCTGGGGTGTTGCCTTTATACGGAACGTGCTGCACATTGCCGCCAGTGGCCTCGTTGAACAGCGCTACCGCCAGATGCCCAGGGCTACCGCTGCCGCCGCTGGAGAAACTGAGCGGCTTTTTGGGCGCTGCTGCGATCAGCTCCTTCAACGACTTGAAGCCTGTGCCGGGATGCACACCCAGCAGCAGCCCGGACGAGGCCATGATGATGACCGGCTCCAGGTCGTCCGGCTTGAACGGCAGCGTGGCGTATAGATGCGGATTGACCGTGAGCGTGGTGTCGATGCCGAACAGGACGGTGTAGCCATCTGCAGGGCTTTTGGCCACCACTTCGGCGCCAAGGTTGCCACCGGCGCCAGCGCGGTTGTCGGTGATCACCGGTTGCTTGCTGCTCGCGGTGATGTGTTCGCCGACCGTGCGCGCGAGAAAGTCAGAAGGTCCGCCCGGCGGGAAGTTGTTGATCAGTTTGATCGGTTTGGCGGGGTAGGCCTGCGCCAACGCTGCCGTAGCGGCGAGCGAGGCGAGCAGCCCGACGCTGACTGCGGCGAGTGTGTGGGCGATCCGTTTCACGTTGGGCGCCGTGATGGTGTGAAGTGCGGACATGATCATTCTCGCGCTGCCCTCAGTCGAGCTGCACGCCAGTGGCCTTGATCGGCTTTTCCCAGCGGGCGAGGTCAGCGCGCTGGGCAGCGGCGAGCTCGGCCGAGGTGGAACCCACCGGGTCATAACCAAGATCGACCAGTTTCTTGCGCAGGCCTGGCTCGCGCACGGCTTTGGCCACCGCACTTTCCAGCCGCTTCAGCGCGTCCGGCGGCAGATTGGCGGGGCCATACATCGCAAACCATGCCGTGGCGCGCATCGGCACGCCAGCCTCGGCGAGCGTGGGCACCTCGGGCACCTGCGGGTCGCGTTTGTCGCCGGTGACTGCAAGGATTCGGGCCTTGCCGGTGCGGTGTAGTTCGGCGGTCTCGGACACGACGTCGAACTTGTACTGGATGTGGCCGCCCAACAGCGCCGTGTTGGCGGGCCCGCCGCCCTGGAACGGCACATGGTTCATGGTGATGCCTGCCGATTGTTCGAGCAGCACGCCCATGAAGTGCGGCAGCGTGCCCGCCCCAGGCGTGCCGTAGCTCGCGCTGCCAGGGTTGGCACGGGCCAGGGCAATCATTTCCTGGACATTCTTCGCACTGGATGCCGGGCCTGCGACGACGCCAAACTGAAAGTGCCCAATCAGCGACACGGGCGTGAAATCGCGCACAGCGTCGTACTCGAGCTTCTTGTAGACATGCGGGAACAACACCATCGGCCCGCTCGGCAGGATGATTACGGTCTGGCCGTCAGGCTTCGCCGCCTTGACTGCTCCAAGTGCAATTCGCCCACCCGCGCCAGCTTTGTTTTCAACCACGATAGTTCCGAAGTCGGCCTTGATGCCGTCGGCGATCAGGCGCGCAATGACATCGGCAGAGCCGCCGGGTGGAAAGCCGACCAGGATCTTTAGCGGTGGTTTGTCCTGAGCCTGCGTGGCTGGTGCGACGGCGAATGCGCTGGCGAGCGCGAGCACAGCAAGCAAAATGCGGTTGTAGCGTTGCATATCGAGTCCTCCTTGTAACTATCTGGCGGAATGTACTCGCGTGGCGGAAAATTGTTCAAATCAACCATTCATCGCCTTGCCAGCGCTGCCTGAATTGACCGCACTGAATCAGACTCCGTCGCGTCGTCTCGCCACGCTGGATGACCTGCTGCTCTTTCGCGTGGCACGGCTGAGTGCTGATGCGGGGGCGATGGTGGTGCGCCTGTGTGAGGGGGGCTATGGCATCACCCGGCGGGAATGGCGCCTGATGGTGGCGCTGCAGCTCGGCGTCGAAATGCAGCCGTCGGCGCTGGCGGCGGAAATCCACCTTGACCGCGCGCGTACCTCGAAGGCGCTTGGTTCGCTGCGGCAGAAAGGGCTGGTCGCGCGCGTGGCCGTCGCGGGTGACGGACGCAGCGCGCTCGTCAGCCTGACCGATGCTGGGCGCGCAGTTTGCGACGATTTG
>JABLTH010106804.1_pt1 | contig 12488 bp, 9 predicted proteins | sample 7875711 | NCBI WGS metagenome assembly JABLTH01 (sample SAMN14941262, study PRJNA633318) | bioreactor metagenome | isolation source: bioreactor | place: China | collected 2019-03-05 | reverse complement strand
GCTCCAGTAGTTGCTCATCCCCGAGTAGTTGTCATCGGCAGCCAGCACCGTGGCGTAGTTGTCACCCGGCTTGAAGCTGATGAGGTCGCCGAAGCAGTAGCTGTTGCGGCCATACCAGCCGTAGCCCGCTGCGTTGGTGCAGAAGAGGAAGAACAGTCGGTCGTCACCGATCAGCACCCAGTTGCGCCCACCGCCGCCGCTGTCGCCATTGCTTTCGTACTGGGGGCCACGCGCATGGAACCACTTGTACCAACCCCACTGGCTGGCAGTGACCTGTTTCCAGTTCTGCGTCGGGTTGTTCGGGTCATAGGGAGCCTGCGCGCCGACGATGGTGTCGATGTCTGACAGGTCTTCGACGATGCCGACGTTGGCCCACTTGGCCCAGCCCGTCGTGTAGTTGGGCGTCTTGAGGCTGTTGTCGATCAGCAGCAGGTTCTGCGGTGACTGCGGGTTCTTGCTGCGGTAGGCCGCCTTGCCCGTCCCCGCGAATGGTTTCTCCCACCCAAGCGGAGCCACCTTGGCGCTCAGGTTCGTGGTGGTCGTCGCGGGAGACACCGGCGTGCCCGTCACCGCGTAGGTGAACGTGGTCATGGTCGTCGTCAGCACGCGGAACGATCCGTTGTACTCGGGCTGCTCGGCTCCAGCGACAAACACCACCTGATGTGGCTGGTAGGCGTGTCCCGCCGTGATGGTGGCGGTGGCTACGCCATTGGCGAAGGTCAAGGTGTCGATGGCCTTCAGCGCGAAGCCGTTGACGAGGCAGGCATCGAGCATCGTCACCAGATCGCCCCAGTTGTTGGAGATCTGTGGCGCGCCGGTCATGCCGCTGTTGAAGTATTTGACGGTCAGGTCTGTCATTTCATGGGTTCCTGTCTACGAATTCAGGGTGTGTCCACGTCGCCGCGAATCAGCAACGTGAAGTTGTCGTCGGGCACGGACTCCGGCCCCTGCTGGACGGTGCGCACCACCCAAACCGGGAACTGCGCGCCGATGGTGTTGAAGCGCAGCACGTTGCCGGTGGCCCAGCCATTGCCCCAGCCGAGCGCGGGCAGATGGAAGTACGGCACGCCGGTCGCCGGGTTGTTGGGCGCGCAGTCGGCGCTGGTGTTGCCGGTGGCAATCACACCGACGTTCTCGCCGATGACCTCGAACGAGGTGCTGTTGGTCAGGCGCACGATCCAGCGCTCGGTCAGTGCGCCGCGATTGGTCACGCGGATCGGGTACTGTGTGTTGTTGAAGGTTGCCGTCGCCGAGCTTCCCGACAGCGCATCCGACCACGCGCCGTTCCACGTTGCTTGGTCGAAAACGAGATTCACGCGGGCGAACAGGTCTCCAGCGACCAGGGCGCTGGAGACGTGACTCCCCAAGGGATATTCGTGCGTCAGTGCCCGCGTGAAACTGATCTCGCCACTGATCTGCACATCCCGCACCACGGCCATGTCCTCGATGCGGTGCTCGATGGTCACGGGCTGGCTGTAGCCCGACACGTTGATGAAGGTGACGGTGCCCGCTTCCAGATCGGTGGAGTACCCGGTGTTGATCACCGCTCCGTCGTGGCCGACGACGCGCACGCGCGACAGGCGCACTCGAGCGCAGTTGATGGTCTGGCCGTTGCTGACCGAGGTCGTGATCTTGCCGATGTGGCCCACCACGGCGAAGCCACCCGGGCGAAAGATAGGCACGCGCCCATCGCTGGGCAGGCGCACCGGATCGATGCCAAGCAAATCAGCGTCCAGCGGCAGATAGCTGTAGGCCACAGCGCTGTAGCGCACGCTGGATGCAGCCACTGGCTCGGGTCGGAAGATCTTGCCGTCCGTGCCCACCCGGTCGGCGGCGTACCAAGGCTGGCTCTCGTTCCCTGCCGCCGTGACCATCGTTCCGAAGCGAACGCGCACCAGACCGGTCTCGTAGTCGACGCTGCCGCTGATGCCGGTTGCCTCGATCTTGCCGTCAATTCTGGCCGTCACGTTTTGCGTGCCACCAACCGCGCGGGCATACTGGATCGACAGCGACCCAGGACGAAGCGGTGCCGCGCCAGTTCGGAACACGAACTCGCTGGAGATGTTCTCGCCGACCGTGGTCACGCAACTGGCTCGCGTGATCGCGTTGTTCGTGCCCGCCGTCCAGGACGTCAGCGCCACGTCCCCGGACAGGTAGTTGATCGTGCCGCGCGTGACCCAGCCACTGGTGGTGAACTCCCGCAGGGTGCCCTGGCCGTTGTCGCCCCAAGGCTGCGCGCCACTGATGGAGAGAAGCACCGTGCCCGTCACCACCTGGGCATTCACCCCCGGCACCAGCTTGAAGGCCGGTAGGAACTGGAACGTCTCGGTCTGGTTGCTGGTCGAGCCCGCGCTGTTGTAGCGCAGCTTGACGTAGCCGGACTCGTCGTTGGGGTACAGCGATGGCGCATCCACGTAGGCAATGCCGCCGTAGTTCAATCGCCACCGACCGGTGCCGTTGATGGCGACTGCGGTGTAGACCGGGCGTGGGATACGGATCGAGACATCTGGATTGAAGGTCACCTGACCGGTTGCGTAGTTGACGGTGCCAATCGAGATTCCGTTCAGCACTACACCGCCGTTCCCGTCATCTCGGGCGATCTGGGTGGAGTCGCGCCAGATCGAGACGGCGATGCCCATCTCCTGCAATTGAGCGAAGGTGTACGCGCCGAGAACCGCCTCGTCGGTGAACGTGTTCCACTCGACTTCGAGCGAGCCCGGTTCAATGGCCCCCAAGGTCGCGGTGACTGGCAGCGTCCCCACACCATTGCGGGAGGGGTGAGCGAACGAGTCCTCCTGCTTCGGGCCTGCGACGTAGCTCACAGTGAGTTGCGTGCCCACCGCTGGCAGCACATTGGGCGCGAAGTCCACGCGGTTCTGCGCAACGCTCAGACTGCCAGTGGCAGCACCCGACAGCACGCCCGACGTGGCTGCCGTTGCCGTCTTTGTGCCGCCGTACTCCCAGGACACGGTGAGCGACCCGGGTTGCACCGCCGTCCCTGCAGGTGGGTTCAATGCTAGGCTTTGGGCGGCCTTCAGGGTGGTGGATGGCTGCTGCGTCTCCTGCGTCGGCACATTCCAGGTCAGCACGAGCGAACTGCCCACGTCGGGCAACGCACCCAGCGTGACCACGAAGGCTCCGGTATTCCTGTTGAAGGTGCCTGCGCCGTAGCTGGCGTCCAGGCCCTTGAGGGAGCCGTTGCCACTGTCGGAAAGCACATACCAGCGCCCTTGGGCCATGTAGCTGATCGACAGCGTGCCGGGCTGCGGCACCGGGTTGACCGTACCCACGTAGGACTGACTGCGCGACTCGGGCGTGACCGGGATCTCCGAGCTTTGTGGCGCACGCAAAATCTGCGCGGCAGGCGTGTAGGTGACTGCTTTCGCGTTCGACATCGTCCCCGAGTTCAGGGTCAGGATGCCGTTGGCGTAATCGATGGTTCCGACCGTCCCGCTGGCGGTTTTGAGCAGGCCTGCGTCGTCAAAGATCGTGATGCCGTCCGTTCCGATGGTCAGTGACCCTGGCAAGCAACCGCCCGGCAGATTGAATTTGATGCTGGTCGTCCATGCGTGGCTGGCCGTGTAGCTCACCGCGACGGCCCCTGGTACTGGCAGTCCTGCTGCCGCATACGGTGGCACGAAGGAAATGGGCGTCTCGGTCTGCGCGCTCGGCACCAACTGCGTGTAGATCGAGGTGCCCTTGATCGTGAAGTCGCCGACGGCGGCGGCCTGCGTCAGCGGTACTACCCCGACGTAGGTTCCGGCGTCCGCCACGACCGTGTCGCGCGTCTTGGTGCTATTCGCGGCGCGAGTGAACGTGCGACTTGCGGGCGAGCCGGTGAAGTCGTAGCGCAGGGCGTCGCTGATGTCGACCGTGACGATGCTGGCCTTGTAGTCCTTGTCACCGTCGTAGGTGAAGGTGCGCTCGACGACAGACACCGAGGTGGCCCGGACGTACTGCTCCTTCTGGGTGCCCAGCCCCTCGTTCTCGATCAAGACCAGCGTCTGGCCGACATTGGTAACGGTGTCGGTGGTGCGCTGGAAAAGCTGAATGACGCGCTGGCCTGCGATGTGGTTCTCGAACAGGTAGCCCGCCCACTCGGGGCCCTTGTTGAGGTAGGCCTCAATGCGGACTTGCGCCTGCTCGCGGGTGTCGAAGGTCTTCTCGGTGCTGAACAGGGTGACGCTGACACGGGCATCCTGCGGCGGCTCGGCCACGATCACATTGGCACCGAAGTAGGTGTCGGTGTCGTCGGTCTGCACCGAGACGAAGGACTTGCGCAGGTTGACCCGGCCTCCGGCGCGGTCCAGTTCCGAGATGTCAGGGAAGATGGCGTTCGAGACACCATCGGCAATGGTGTTGCCCGTGGGCGCGCCACCGCCCTCGGGCACGTCCGCCATCACGGCGGACTTCAGCAGTTTCACGTCGCCGGATTGGATCGGCATTTCAGATCTCCAGGAATCGAAGGGTCAGGCGATAGAAATCGGAATCGGCCCGCGCCGGAATACCCAGCACGGGTTCGGCTTCGATGGCCGTTTCTGCGTGGCGGAAGGCCACGGTGAACGTGCGGCCATCGTTGAGGCTCAGGACGAAGCGGCCTGTGGCATTGCCGACGGGAATTGCCGCCCACGCACGCAGCTGCTCGACCGTGGCGCGCGTGACCCAGGCCATATCGGGTGCGCCCACCAGCGTGATGGGACGACCGGCTTGCCGGGTGGCAGACTGGATCAGCAAGGCTCCGGTGATGAGGTAGGACGTGGACGCCACAGCGGGCGACCATGCGTGCTCATCACTCCACAGCAAATCGTCAGGCAATGGCAAAGCCACCCCGGCATCGAGGTTCGTCAGTTGCATCGGGAATCCTTCAGGCAGAGAAACAGGAGCGCACTGTCAAGCCGTGCGGGCGCGGGCGGCGTCCAGCAGTTGCAGCAGACGAGACTCGTCTCGTGCGTCGACGGTGGCGTTCACCTTCTGCTGCCCCGAGGACAGTTCCACGCGCACCGTGCGGCTGGGCCCGGCATCGCTGGCCAGCACCGGTCGGGCCAACCGCGAGCCACTTGGCTGCACCAGCCCACCCGTGGCGAAGCCCTGGACGCCCGTGAGCGCCCGACCAGCCAGGGCTTGCGCCGGAGCGCTCAGGTTGTTGATGGCTTCGAAGAAGCCAGCGCCGTAGCGGGAAACGGCATCCTTGTTCACGACAAACTCGCCCGGCGTGAGCATCGCCGGGACGGTATCGGACTTGGCCATACCGCCGCGCCGGTAGAACTCGCCCTGGTTCTGCTCCATGTAGTCGATCAGCTCGCGTTCCAGGTCTTTGCCCCAGAGCAGCGGCTGGGCCATCGCCTGCCGCCACGTCTGCTTGATACGTTCCAGGTTCTGGCGCTCGTTGCCGGTGAGCGTCTTGCGGCTGATGAAGTCCTCCAGCGCATGCCGATCCTGCTGCGCCTGCTTGCCGTAGCTCTCCATCGTCTTGCTGCGCATGTCCAGACTGACCGAGGCACCGTAGTTCCACTGCAGCCAGCCCGTGTACTCGTTCATCCCTTGCAGGCCGAGGTCGATCATCTTCAGAGCTTCGACCGCCTCCCGGTTCTTCTTCGGGACTATCGGTTTGCCATCGGGATCGGTACCTTGGGGGCGACCGTTGCCAAAGGCCTGCACGCGGCCGCCGACGGCGAATCGGGCCACACCGTTGGCCAGCCGGGAGAGCGCACCGCCGCCGTACTTCTGCACCGCGGCCTTGCGAATCACGAAGGCACCGGCCTCCAAGGTGCGCGGCACCGTGTCGTGGTGGCCCGAGCCGGGAACCGATCCGCCGCTCATTCGGGGAAAGGCTGGGGCAACAGCACCGCCGTCAGCAAAGCGGCGCACGCCACTGCCCACCAACCCACCAGTGGCGTTTGCCTCCACCTTGCGCACGTAGATCGTGTGCGTGCTTGAGGTGTTGGCCCCGTTGAGACTCATGATTTCGGCGCGGGCCGCATCGGCGTTGGTGCTGACCTGATGCCGGGACTCGGTCTGGATACGATCCAGCGCCTTGATCATCCCCTCGACGTTGGTGATCGCGGCCTGCGCCTTCTCGGTCGCCACCTTCAGTTCGAACTGCGAGTTCTGGTCGGCGTAGGTCTTGAGCTTGTCCAGCGCCTCTTTGGCCTTGGACACGTCGGCATCGACAGGCAGGGTCTTGCCTTCCTTCAGCAGCTGCTCGTACTGCTGCAGCTTCTTCTCTGCCTCCTGTAAGTCGGCCTGAATCTTGAGCAGGTACTCCTTCTCGGCGATGGCCTTGTCGAGATCGGCGATGGCTTTGTCGAAGCGGGTCGTGTCGGCATCCAGCGTGACCTTCAGACCGTCTTTCAGCTTGGCCGTGATCTGGTCGATCTGGCTTTCGGTCTGGGTGAGGGTCTGCTGGATCTGGTCGCGCGCGGTCAATGCCGACTGCGCGGCGGTCTGGTGCGCCTTGGCTTCTGCATCCAGGGTCTTGTTGAGAATCTCTTCCGATTCCCGGATGCGCTGGATGGCTTGATTGACGCCATCCTTGCTCTGTGCGATCTGTGCGTCGGCATCCTTGGTCTTCTGGGCCAGTTCGGCGCGCAACGCGTCTGCTTGGCGCATCAGGGCTTCGGCTTGCGCATATTCCTGCTTGCGGTAGGCATCGCGGGACTGCGATTCCAGTTGGGTGACCTGCGAAACCGCCTGCTCGGACTGCTTGCGGGCGTCCTCACCGCGCTTGGCTTCACTGGTTTGCGAGCTGGCCACCTGCGAGGCCAAGTCCATCGCCTTCTGGGCAAGTTGCCGCGCCTGCTCGAACTCGCCATTGGCCAGCGCCTCGCGGGCCTTCCCCTGGTACTCGGCGATCTGACGCTTGCGGTCTTCCGTGGCCTCGAAGTCGGTCATGCCCTGACGACGGATGTCGCGGACACGTTCCTCGGTCGTCATCGAGAGCTGGCGCTTCTCCTCCTCGATGCGTTTGATCTCGGCCAGATGCCGGTTGGCCTCGGCGTTGAGCGCGTCGATGTGCTGCCGGTACTCGGCCAGCGCCTGCGTCATCGTCTGGCGCTTGGTGGCCAGGATGTCGTTTTCGACCCGCTGGACGTTGGCGCGGCGCTCTTCTTCCGTCTGACCCTGGCGGCGGGCCGACTCGATCCGCGCCTTGGACTCATCGTCAATGAGCTTCAGCGTGTCTGTCGTGGACTGCCGCCGCAACGTGGTCTGCTGCGTGAGGGCTTCCGTCAGCAACTGCGTCGACTTGGTGATCAGCGCCGCTTCGGACTGCTTGGATGTCTCCAGCGCTGACTGTTCCTGCTGGTAGCGCGCCTTGACCGCTTCGATCTGCCGCAGCAGGTTGGCCTCAACGATGGACGTCAGGCCCTTGTAGGCTTCGGCCATTTTGGCGGTTGCGTCGTTGACCGTCTGATTGGCCTTGCCGACAGCCTGTTCAACCTCACCGAGGCGGGATTTCAGCTTCTCCAGGGCGCTGTGGACGGCCTCGATGCCGCGACCGACCGCTTCCTGCGTGCCCTGGCGCACAGCCTCCAGACGCTTGGCGATCTCCTCGGCAGCCGTCGCGGCGGTATTCATCGCACCCTTGGCAGCTTCCGCCCCCTTGGTCGCGTCGGTATACATCTGCGCGAAGATCTGGTTCATCTCCGCAAGCCGTGCCTCGTGGCGCTTGGTGGCCTCGGCAATCGTGTCCGACGTGAAGATGGCGGCGAATGCCTCCCAGCGGTAGCGCAGCTGCTCAACCGCCTTGACCAGCATCTCGACCATGAAGATGCCCGCCTTGCGGACGATCTCGAACTTCTCCGACAGCCACGTGCCGATCTCCCAGCCGACCAGAAAGGCACCCAGCACGGCGAATGCCGTCTTGAGCACGCCGACGCTGGCCACGGCGGCCGACACCGACAGATTCGCCGTCGTCCACGCCGCAGCGGTGGCACTGGCGGCCGTGACGGCCGCCGCACCGGCGGTCTGCCACGCCGTGATCAGCGCCGGGATCAGGCGGTAAATCAGCACGGCCAGCCCGACTTCGGCGATGCGCTTCAACCACTGCATCACCGTGTCGAGGTTGTTGGCGAGGAAGGTCAACGCCTCGGCCAGCTTCTTGGTCAGGCCCGTCGATTCATCGACCCGGTTGATCCACTGCCCGAAGGCATTGCGCAGGCGCTCGAAGGCCTGGCTCACCGTCTGCGGCAGTTGGGCGTACTCGCTGGCCAGCTTGTCCTTCTGGCTCATCAGCGCGTTGACCACCACGTCAGCGGTCAGTCGGCCTTCTTCGGCCAGCTTGCGAAGTCGCCCGATGGGCACGTTCAATCCATCGGCCAGGGCCTGCGCCAGACGGGGGCTGTTCTCGACGACGGAGTTGAATTCCTCGCCCCGCAGTACCCCGGAGGCGAGCGCCTGCCCGAACTGCAGCAGGGACGACTGCGCCTCGGTGGCCGATGCACCCGAGAGGCGCAGTGCCTGCGAAATGCTCTCGGTGATCGTGAGCGCATCCTTCTGCTCGCCACCCAGCATCCGCACCGCCTGCTGTAGCTTGCCGTACAGGGTGGCCGTTTCCTGAATCGGCACGCCAATCCGCTGGGCGATGTCGAACAGAGCCGCTTGCGCCGTGGTGAACTCACGCTGGCCCGCCGTCGCCAGCTTCAGGCGCGCGGACATCATGTTCCAGGCGTCGGCGATCTGGACGATCTCCTGCACCTTGCCAGCGGCCCAGCTGATCGACAGGAAGGCCAGCAACTGCGTCTTGGCCGTTGCCACCTGATCGCCGAAGGCTGACATCCCGGCCTTGACCTCGGCCATTCCGGCGGCAGCCTTCGCCCCGGCGGTCTTGGCGGTGGTCGACAGCTCACCGAGACTGCGCTCGGCCGACGTGATGGCGCGTTTGAGCCCCTCGTCGGCCCCTTCGAGCGCGACGAGGATGGAAATTCGCTTGGCCATGAATCAATCCACCGTGCTGATCTGCTTCTCGACCGCCGCCGCCAGACGCGGAATACGACCCGCGACCAAGCGCTCGACATCGAGGCGCTTCCTGAGCGCAACCTTCGGCACCAGGACGGCAATCGGGATGTCCGCTCCACGCTTGAGGCGCTTGATGCCCTCTGCTTTGCGGTAGCGGCGCTTGAACCCCGCCAGTGGCCGGTCGTGCTCTTTGATGTTCTCGGCCATCAGGACGATGTTTCCCTTCGCGTTCTTGATGAAATAGGCATTGCCGCCGCGCATCAGCTCGGCCACCTGCGCCTTGAATCGTTTACGGCCCACTCTCCCGTTGAGCGGGATCAGCATCCGACCTGCGATCAGGCCGCCGGTCTCGTGCATCCCCGACCACGGAATGCGCGAGCCCACGTAGAGCGCGGGCAATCGGTTCGGGTCTTTGTCCAGCACCTTGGCACTGAAGCCCTTGAGGAAGGACTTCTTGACCACGGCCATCTGGCTCGCGACGTGACTGCGCACGTCCTGCTTGAGTTCGACCGCCTCGCTGGCAATCGCGCGAGACACAGCCTTCTTGACCTTGTCGCGGAACTCGCCGCCCCAACGGCGCAACTGCGCCTGTGCTGCGGCGCTATCGATCTGGACGGAAATGCGCATAGTCGTCAGGCACGGTCGGCGGCTTTGTCGGTGAGTCGGTCGAGGGTTTGGTCGAGGTGGCGGGCATCGCCGCGCGTGCCGATGGCAATCACAGACAGCAACCGCGCATCGCGGGCCGCATCGGTGCGCGCCGTCGCTGCGACAAAGCCGCGCACCTGCGCCAACGTGTAGTCGAGGATGTCCGGCAGGCGGTGGCCGTGCTCGATCAGGTGCTGGACGGCGTCGAACCAGCCACCGCTTTCACGATGGGCGGCAGCTTCACTTGGCCGAACAGACCGTCGAGCTTGGGGATCACCGTCCGGGTAAAAAAATCGGCGTTCACCTCGATCACCTTGGCAGCCAGCAGGATTGCCTCGTCGGCGGCCAGCTCGTCGACCCACGCCCGAGGTTTGCCGACGGCAATGGCGATGGCCGATAGCAGGTCGTCGCCGCGCTCGCCGAACAGCGCCAGCCAGTCGATGTCGGAGGCGGTGAGCTGCTGCATCACCGGCGAGATCGCCCGCAAAAAGCCGGGCATCTGCCCGACCTTCAGAGGTTTGATGGCCAGCGGCTCACCGTCGATCACCAGTTCAACCGACTGCGGAATCAGGGTATCCAGATCACTCATGGTGGCCCCCATCAGAGCTGCACGATGCGGCCGAACTGGCCGAGCACCGCATCGAAGGGCTTGGTGGTGTCGGCCAGCAACGAACCTTCCAGCTCGAACTTGTTGTACTCGTCCGAGATGAAGGAGATTTCCTTCAGCGGATCGAAGGCCACGCGGTAGAGCTCGACCAGCACCTTGGCATTGCCCTGGGCCGTGTTGATGCCTTCGAGGCGCAGGAAACGTTCCGGCAGAGCCTGCGTGAAGATGCCGATCTCGGTGGCCACGCCGTAGGCGTAACTGGCCTTGAACGGCGCAGTGAAGCCGGTGGTATCCAGAAACTGGAGGGCACCGAAGTCGGGATCAGCCGTGTAGTTCGTGCCCAAGGCCAGGGTCGCGGGCGTGCCAGCCGAATCCACCACGACCAGGGACGACACTTTCGGGTGGGCCAGGAAGTAGCGGTCGCCCGCAATCGGCGTTGCACCGCCCACCGGCTCGGCGGTGACAGTGCCCGGCGTGCCGACGACGTGGTTGCCGTACAGGGCCAGCGCAAGGTTCTCCTTGGTGAATTCCTCGATGGTGAGGTTCACGGTGGCGGACTTCTGCTTGACCATTCGGTGATCGAGCGAGCGCTGGCCGGTCTGGCTCTCGTAGTGCTCCAGGACGTCGGTCTTGAGGGAGAGCTTCAGCTCGGCGACGTTGCCGGGCGAACGCACTTCGATGGGAAGGCCGTCGGTGTCGCGCTTGCCGAGGAAGACGCGGCCTTGAAAACTGGCATAGGTGCTCATTGCTTGGGTTCCTTGCGTTGGAGGGGTTTGGGTTCGGGGATGGGTTCAGCAGTTGGGGCGGTCGGCTCCGGCGTGGCGATGTCGTGCGCGATCAACCAGTCGGCTGATGTCGCGTCGATTTCGATCCGGTCACCGACGCCATACGTCTTGCCAGCGTGGGTGTGCGGGCGCGTCAGGACAAGTTGGGTCATAGGTGTCATCCAAGGGTTGAAAGGTCATTGGCCAGCGTCCGGTACGTGATGCGGTAGCGCGCCGGGAGGGCCACGGCCACCGCATCGGCGTCCTCGACTTCCCACTCGCTCTCCTGTTCCCGGATGCCCAGCGCCAACCCACCAAACGTGCCATCCGCGAACAGAGCAGCGTGCGCGGCGGTGAGCAGGCGGTCGGCCTCGGTTTCGGGAGACGCGGGGAGAACGGCCCGAGCCAGAGCCACGACGCGAACGGTCAGTTCGCGTGTGACGCGGTCGTTGGCGCGCTCGGTGATGGACTCCGACTCGGGAAACACCGCGAGCGCCGGGCAAAGTTCGCGGCTGATGGCCACCGTGGGCGAGCGGTGCAGCGTGGCCCCGAGCCCTTCGACTGCGGGACGGGCAGCCGCCATCACCGCCAGCAGAATCCGCTCGCGGATGGAGTTATCTGCCATGGGTTTACAGCCGGGTGAGCTTGACGCGGATCTCGGAGCCGTCGCCCACGGCCCGGATGTCTCGCACCTGGAAGGACGTGCCACCGATTTCGACGACTTCGCGGGCAACAAGTCCCCCGAACGCTGTGACCGGGTAGGTCATCTCGTAGTCGGTGCTCAAGGTCAGGCCGTCGAGAAGGGACTCATCCGGCGCGGCAAAGCCGACCTGATGCCGTTGCGATGGCGCACCGTTCGACGGATACCAAAGACACTCCTTCAGCAGACCAGAGTTTGCGGCCGACTCATAGATTTGGTCGATGAGGTTCATCACGCCACCGTCAGCTTCACCAGCACCCCAGGGCGATGGCACATCGGCAGCGGATTGGACTGCGTGTGCAGGTCGGTGCCCCGGTCGAACTTGCGCGGCTCCTGCTTCGCGTACAGCGGCTGGCCGACCGTGTTGACGGTCTCGTTGAAGTCCGCCGGTGCGAAGTAGGTGCCGAAGGTGTCGATGGTGCCCAACGGGAAGGCATGGGCCTCGCCAGCGGCGATGAAGCGGCGGGCAGTGCCGCTGGCATCGGTGGCCTGCCCCCGGTACTCCTCGAAAGTAATCCCGCCGTAGGTGAAGCCGCGACGCACGTCGTTGATGAGGATGGCCCCGTTCTGCCAGTTCTCGAAGGCCTTCTCGACCTTGGCATGACCGGTGAGCGCGGCGAAGAACTCCGGTGAGCACAGGCAGTGGACGCCGTTCATGAACTCGCCTTTGAGGTTCTCCTCGATGGTTGCCAGCACCGTGGTGCATTTGGCCTTGACGTTGGTGCCTGCCGTGCCCAGCTCGAAGGCCACCGCCTGTTGGGTGATATCGAAGGCATCGAACAGGTCGTAGAGCACCGAGCCGTCCGCGTCGAGGATC
>JABLTH010118733.1_pt1 | contig 12490 bp, 12 predicted proteins | sample 7875711 | NCBI WGS metagenome assembly JABLTH01 (sample SAMN14941262, study PRJNA633318) | bioreactor metagenome | isolation source: bioreactor | place: China | collected 2019-03-05 | reverse complement strand
GGCGGCTACTCCGAGCGTATCGTGGTCAACGACAAGTTCGTGCTGCGCATCGACCCGCGCCTGGACCTGAAGGCCGCCGCGCCGCTGCTGTGCGCCGGCATCACCACCTGGTCGCCGCTGAAGCACTGGAACATCGGTCCGGGCAGCAAGGTGGCGGTGGTCGGCCTGGGCGGCCTGGGTCACATGGGCCTGAAGTTCGCCAAGGCGCTTGGGGCCGAGGTGACGCTGTTCACCCGCTCGCCGAGCAAGGAGGACGAAGCACGCCGGCTGGGTGCCGACCACGTGGTGCTTTCCACCGACGAGGCGCAGATGAAGGCGGTGGCGCGTCGGTTCGACTTCGTCCTCGACACCGTGCCGACCCGGCACGACCTCAACCCGTACCTGGCCACGCTGGCCCTCAACGGCACCCACTGCCTGGTAGGCCTGGTCGAGCCGATGGATCCGCCGGTGCATTCGGCCAACATCATCTTCGGCCGGCGTTCGATCGCCGGCTCGCTGATCGGCGGCATCGCCGAGACGCAGGAGATGCTGGACTTCTGCGCCGAACACGGCATCGCCTCCGACGTCGAGATGATCCGTATCCAGGACATCAACACCGCCTACGAGCGCATGCTCAGGAGCGACGTGCGCTACCGCTTCGTGATCGACCTGGCCTCGCTGCGCGACGCCGCCTGAGTCGGCCTCGGGCCACGGCGCGATGCCGTGGCCCGGCCTTGCTAGTGGACCGCGGTCGTCGATGCCGGCGCCGGTACCGGTACCGACGCTGACGACTGCGCCGGCGGCGCCAGCGACAGCGGCGGCAACGGCGGCGGGTTCTTGCCGGTCAGGTTGTAGACCAGAAACTGCAACTGCCCGATGTACTCGTGCAGCGCCAGGTCGAACACCGTCGCGTTCCACGAACTCGGCAGCCAGCCCTGGCGCGCGCGCAACAGATCGCTGCGCACCGGCTCGGGATGCATGCCGAAGTGGCCGAAATAGAGCAGCGCCCGCCGCATGTGCATGCCGGAGGTCACCAGCACGAGCTTCTGCGGGTGATAGGCCGCCAGCAGCGGGCGGCTGAACTGGGCGTTCTGCCAGGTCGACAGGCTGCGCGGCTCCAGGATCAGGTCGCCGCGGGGCACTCCCATCCGCGCCAGCAGGTCGCCGTACACCAGCGCCTCGGCCCGGCCGCTGTGCACGGCATCGCCCCCGCTGACCAGCAGTTTGCAGTCGTTGCCCGACGTGCGGCATGCCTGGTAGACCGCCGCGGCGCGAGCGATCCGGCCGAAGGCATAGAACGACGGCTCCACCGTGCCATCCGGCACGCGCGTGGTGCCGGCACCGAGCAGCACAATGGCGTTGCGTTGCGCCCAGGCGCCCGCCACCTCGGAGGAAAACCCGTCCTGCAGGCCATTGAGCATCTCCTGCGGCACCGGACGGTAGCCCACCACCCACAGCGTCCCCAGCGCAAGCAGCAAGGCGGTCAGTGCCATCCGCCGGATCCCCCGCCATGCCAGCACCCACCCCAGCAGCAGCAGCACTGCCAACACGCCCAGGCTCATCGCGTTCCTCCGTCGAAACGGCAAGCCTAGCGCAGCGTTCGTGTCGAGAAACGCAGCGACCACGGAATCGCCACTGGAAAGCCCGCCGGACGGTCCAACCTGCTGGACATCGCCGATCCGAGGTGCGTGTCGTGATCCAACGTGGACTGCTTCTTTCAGGGTTGATGCTGATGTGGCTGGCGGCGGCCCCGGCCGCCGCCCGGGCGGAATCGGGCAGCGACTATGCCCGCCTGACGGCGCCGGACGTCCCGGCCGCGACCGCGTTCCTGCGTGACACCATGGACTGCGACGTGCTGGACGCCGGCGCGTCGCGCGCGCTGCTGCAATGCGGGCCCGGCAGCGTGGTGGAGATCACCCGCGGTCGCCCGGCAGCCGGCAACCAGCCCGCGTTGCGCCTGCGCACGGAGAACGCCGACGCCACGCTGGGCTGGCTGCGGCAGCGCCACGTCCCGCTGGTCGACGACCGCACCGCCGGCACCGTCGGTGCAGACGGCCTGCTGCACATCGACGTGCGCACCCCGTGGGGCCAGACCCTCGAGCTGGTGGGCCACGGCCATGCCGGCCCCGTCGCCTCGGCCCGGCCGCTGGCGGTCGACTGAGCCCATCTCGAAGGCGTCGCCGCAGCGGCGTACCATCCGGCCGAGCCCGGCGTTTCCCGTTTCCGCCGGGTACGGAGAGGGAGACGGCGCATGGGCACCCTGGTCTTCGTCCACGGCTGGAGCGTCACCAGCACATCCACCTACGGCCAGATGCCGCAACGTCTGCAGCAGCAGGCGGCCGCACAGGGCATGCCTCTGACCATCCGCGACATCTGGCTCAGCGAGTACGTGAGCTTCGACGACACGGTCACCATGACCGACCTCGTGCGGGCGTTCGATCACGCCCTGCGCGACCTGCACCTGCTCGAGCCGGCCTGTGCCTGCATCACCCACTCCACCGGCGGCCCGGTGGTGCGCGAATGGCTGCGCGCGCAACGCGACACGCCGAGCCGCTACAGCACCATCCGCCTCAGCCACCTGGTGATGCTCGCGCCGGCCAACTTCGGCTCGGCGCTGGCCCAGCTCGGCAAGGGCGTGCTGGGCCGGCTGAAGGCCTGGTTCGACGGGGTGGAACCGGGCCAGCGCATCCTCGACTGGCTGGAACTGGGCAGCGCCGAATCGCTGCGCCTGAATCTGGACATGATCCACGGCGCGGACCCGCTCGACACCGGGCAGTTCCGCTTCGTGCTCACCGGCGACCGGCCCGACCGCTCGCTCTACGACCACCTCAACAGCTATACCGGCGAAGACGGCTCCGACGGCGTGGTGCGCATCGCCGCGGCCAACCTCAACGCCTCGCATGCAGTGCTGAGTCTCGCCGGTGGCGGCAGCGGCGTGGCCAGCGGCATCGATCCGCTCGCGCTCTACCTCACGCGCGGACCGCGCTGCGCGTTCAAGATGATCGCGGGTGCTGCACACTCGGGCACCGACCACGGCATCCTCGCCAGCGCGCAGCCGGACACCATCGCGGCGATCCTGCGCTGCCTCGGCGTGCGCGATGCAGCCGGCTACGCCGCGCTGTGCGACGCCTTCGACCAGGAGAACGCCGCGCGCGATGCGGCCAAGGTGGAACTGGAGCCGGCCGGTCCGTTTCCGCCGCGCGTGCACATCCACGACCCGCGCAGCCTGCTGATCCTGCGCCTGACCGACGAGGCCGGCGAGCCACTGACCGGCGCCGGCCTGTTGTTGACCGGGGGCGCACCACCGAGCCCGGACCTTATGCCGCCGGACTTCCTGATCGACCGGCAGGCCAATTCGCACCAGCGCACCACCGTGTCGCTGTTCCTCAACTACAGCCTGCTGGCCGGCGACGACCGTGTTCCGGATCCGCGCAACACGCGCCGCACGCTGCGTGCAGCGACCCAGCCGCACCGACCCTATGGCGCACTGGTGAAACCGGTCGACCTGAGCGGTCTGGTGCATCACGCACTGGCGCAGAGCGGCACCGGCGACGATTTGTTCACCGCGTTGGAGCCGCACCAGACCACCGTGCTCGACGTGGTGCTGCCGCGCAAGATCCACGAGGGCGTGTTCCGGCTGACCCAGAACCTGGTGCCGGAGGACTTCAGCCATCCGGTGCCCGGTCCGCTGATCGGCTGAGCGTCCGGCGGCGCAGCGCTCAGGCGCCGCGCAGGCGCAGCGTCAGGCCTTTCATGAAATTGCGCAGCACCTGGTCGCCGCAGGCGCGGAAGTTCTTGTGCTCGGGCTGGCGAAACAGCGCGCTCAGCTCCGGCTTGGACACCGGCAGGCCGACCGCGTCGAAGATCGCGTGCATGTCGACGTCCTTCAGCTCGAATGCCACGCGCAGCTTCTTCAGCACCACGTTGTTGGTGATGCGCTTTTCCGGTGGACGGGCGGGCTGGCTGTCGTCGCGGCCGCGCCGATAGATCACCAGGCCGTCGAGGAAGCGCGCCAGCACCGGCGTGCTGCAGGTCTGGTAGCCCGGTTCGTCCTCGCGCAGCAGCATCGCCTGCACATCCTCTTTCTCCAGCAGGTAGGCCGGGTCGGCCAGCTTCACCAGCTCCACCACCTTGCCGTCGCTGAGGTCGAGCATGTAACGGATCGCGCGCAGGATGTCGTTGTGGAGCATGGTCGGGAGCGGACCTGGGTGGGGAAAGGGCGCCCATGCTACCGCGTGCGCCGTCGTTCGACCCCGTTTTCCGCGTGGCTGCGTTCAACCCTGCACACCCACCCGGAGATCGCCCGATGCCTGCCAGGACCCTGTTGCGCACCCTGCCCCTTGCCATGGCGACCGCGCTTGCGCTCGCCGGCTGCAGCCCCGCCCGCCACACACAGGGATCAGCAGCAGACGTTCCCCCGGATACGTCGGCCCGTCCCGTCGTACCCGCGCGATCCGATGCGGCCAGTGCCGCCCGCACCGTGATCGGCAAGGCACCCGCGCCCACCGCCCCGCCCGCTCCCCTGCCACCTTCCGCCGAGACCCGCGCCCTGGGCGCATTGAAGGCGATGCAGCTCGCCGGGGCGCCTATGCGGATCGCCTCGCTCGCCCCGCCACTGCCGGTAGCGGCAGACACCGAGCACTACACCCACCGCGACAGCAACCCGGTGCAGCTGGCCGGCGAGCATCCCGTATCCACCTTCGGGCTGGACGTGGACACCGGTTCGTACACCAATGTGCGGCGCATGCTCGACGCCGGCCAGCTGCCGCCGGCCGACGCGGTGCGCGCGGAAGAGTTCATCAACTACTTCGACTACGGCTACGCGCCGCCCAGGGACCGCAGTCAGCCCTTCAGGGTGACCACCGAGCTGGCACCGGCACCGTGGAACCGGCAGCGCCAGTTGCTGCTGATCGGCGTGCAGGGGTACCGCGTGCCGGCCAGTGCGATTCCCGCGGCCAACCTGGTGTTCCTGGTCGACACTTCCGGCTCGATGGACGAGCCGGACAAGCTGCCGTTGCTGAAGGCCTCGCTCAAGCAACTGGTTACCCGGCTGCGCAGGCAGGACCGCGTCGCCATCGTCACCTATGCCGGCAGCGCCGGCGTGGCCCTGCCCTCCACGCCCGGCGACCGGCACGCCGCCATCGACGCGGCGATCGACCGCCTCGGCGCCTACGGCTCGACCAACGGCGCGGCCGGTATCGACCTGGCCTACGCCGAGGCCGAACAGGGCTTCATCAAAGGTGGCGTGAACCGGGTGATCCTGGCCACCGACGGCGACTTCAACGTCGGCACGGTGGATGAGCGGGCGTTGAAGACCACCATCGAGGACCATCGCCGGAGCGGCGTCGCGCTCACCACGCTGGGCTTCGGCCAGGGCAACTACAACGACGCGATGGCGGTGATGCTGGCCGACGCCGGCAACGGCAGCCATCACTACATCGACAGCCTGGCCGAAGGCCGCCGGGTGCTGGTCGACGAGATGTCCGCCACGTTGCTGACCATCGCCAGGGACGTGAAGGTGCAGGTGGAGTTCAACCCGTCGCAGGTGAAGGAGTACCGTCTGATCGGCTACGAAAAGCGCGTGCTGCGCCGCGAAGACTTCAACAACGATGCGGTGGACTCGGGCGACATCGGTGCCGGCGCCAACGTCACCGCGCTGTACGAGATCACGCCGGCCGGTTCGGCTGCTGTCCGCATCGATCCGCTGCGCTACGCGAAACCGGCGGACGACGGCTCGCACCGCGGCGAGCTTGCCTTCCTGCGCCTGCGCTACAAGCTGCCCGGGCATGACCGCAGCACCCTGGTCGAACGCGCGATCGCCGCGCAGCCGGAACGCGAGGCCAGCCAGCGCCTGCGCTTCGCCACGGCGGTGGCGGCGTTCGCCGACCGGCTGCGCGGCGGCAGGTACCTGGACGGTTACGGCTATGCGCAGATCGCCGCCCTCGCCCGCGGCGCGCGCGGCGACGATGCGGACGGCTACCGGGCCGGCTTCGTGCAATTGGTGTCGCTGGCCGATGGCCTGTCCACCCATGCGCCCGACGTGGCCGACGACGCCAGCGCGCAGCGTTGAGGTCGACCGTGCCGTGGCGCCGTCCGCGCTGGCGATGGCCGGATCCCTGCCGGCCCTCCTCCCCCCTCGCGACGACGCCACGGCCGCGGTCACTTCGGATCGACGGAGCGGCATGACGACTTATCGTAGCGGCGTGGATCGCGTACCCTCGCCGCCCATGGATGCGGCGGTCGATCCCGATGCCCGGCTGATGCTGGCCTATGCGCGTGGCGATCTCGCCGCGTTCGACGCGCTGTACGCGACCTACCGCGGACCGCTGTACCGCTTCCTGCTGCGCAGCGTACGCGACCGGACGTTGGCCGACGAGCTGTTCCAGGACACCTGGAGCCGGGTGATCGCCGCCCGCGAGCGCTACCAGCCACAGGCGCGCTTCCAGACCTGGTTGCTGCAGATCGCGCACCATCTGGTAATCGACGGCCATCGACGCAAGCGTCCGCTGGCCGACGGTGACGAGGCCGAGATCGCGCTTTCCACCCACCCCGCGCCGGAGCGCGAACAACCCGAGCAGTCGCTGTCCGAGTTCGAGCAGCGCCGCCGCCTGCAACTGGCCATCGAGCAACTGCCCGACGAACAGCGCCACGCCATCGTGTTGCGGCTGGAAAACGACCTGAGCCTGGAGGAGATCGCCGACATCACCGGCGTGGGCCGCGAGACCGTGAAGTCCCGCCTGCGCTACGCCATGACCAAGCTGCGCGACGTACTGAAGCCATGACCATGCCCCCCGATCCCACGCACGACGACGACCTGCCCGGCGAAGCGGAGCTGAAGGCGGTGTATGGCCGGCTTCCGTCCGTCGAGCCTGCTCCGAAGCTGGACACGGCGATCCGGCAAGCGGCGGCGCGCGCCGTGCACGGCGATCACCGCCCGATGCGCGCCCCCCGTCGTCGACACTGGCCGATCGCCCTCGGCACCGCCGCCACGCTGGTGCTTGCGGCGGGCCTGGCCTGGCGCATGCGCGAGATGCCGGTACCCGCGACATCCGCTCCTTCGGCGCCCGTGGCGGCCGCGACCATCGATGGGATCCACGCCGGCGATGCCGCCGTGCGGGCCGACGCGGGCCTGATCGATGACCGCCCACATGGGGTGCCGGCGATGAAGGCTGCCGTCGAAGCACCGCGGCCAGCCGCCGAGCCATTGCGGTCTGCGGCACCTCGCCAGGCCGGGCGCATGGCACCGCCGCACCCGGCGATGACACTGCGCGCGCCGGCACCGGCCGCCTCACCGCATCTGCCCGAGCGCATCGCTCCGGCATCGATGCGCCAGGCCGTGCCCGGGGTTCGCGCCGAGGCACGCGCGCCAGCGGCAGACGCACCGGAGGCCGCCCCCATGGCAGCCCCGGCGCCACCGGCACCTCCGGCACCTCCCGCGCCCCCATCCGCACCGGCTGCATTCGCGCCGGCTGGCGCCCCCGTTCCTGCGCCGGCCGCAGCCAACATGCAGATCACGATCAGTCCCGCGATGGAGCTGCAGGCGATCCGTGCCCTTTACGCCCGGGGCGAAACCCACGCTGCCGACCAGCGTCTGCGAACCTTCCACGACGCCCACCCCGGCTGGCCGCTGCCGGACGACCTCAAGCGGCATCTGGAAAACACGCCGTGAGCGACGCGCTCCTCGCCCTGGCAGGGCGCTGCCGCCACGAGCAGGAGATCAAGAAGAGCCGCTTCCTCGCCCAGGCCGCTCCGGTGGACACGCCGGAGCAGGCGCTAGCCTTCGTGCAGGCGATGAGCGACCCCGCCGCCACGCACAACTGCTGGGCCTACCGCATCGGTCAGGCCTACCGTTTCAACGACGACGGCGAACCGGGTGGCACCGCAGGGCGACCGATCCTGCAGGCGATCGAGGGCCAGGGCATCGACTGCGCCGTCGTCGTGGTGACCCGCTGGTACGGCGGCATCAAGCTCGGTGCCGGTGGCTTGGCGCGCGCCTAGGGCGGCACCGCCGCCGAGTGCCTGCGGCTGGCCGAGCGGGCGCCGATCGTGCCGATGGCCGTCCTGGCGCTCGATTGCGATTTTGCCGATCTGGCCCTGCTCAAGGCCCGGCTGGTCGAACTGGGCGCCGCCATCACCGACGAACAGTTTCACGCCACCGGCGCGCACCTGCTGCTGCAATTGCCTGCCGCTCGCTCGGACGAAGCGCAGGCCCGCATCGTCGACCTCACCCGCGGACGCAGCATGGCTCGACCGGCCGACTGACAACCGGCCTTTGCTGCCCGACGCATTGAAACCCCCGGCATGCACCCCACGTCTGCCGGTTGATGCCCAAAGCGCCTGCGAGCCCATGACCGACGCCAACACCGCCGCGAAGACCCGCACCCGCCGCCTTGGCGCCCTGCGCGCACTATGGCCCTACCTCAAGCCGCACAAGGCACTGGCGATCGGCTGGCTGGTGTTTCTGGCCATGTCGTCGGGTGCCTCGCTGGTACTGCCGATGGCGTTCCGCCACATCATCGACCAGGGCTTCGGCCACTCCAGCCTGGCGGTGATCAACGAAACCTTCCTCGGCCTGTTCGGCGTGGCGCTGGTGCTGGCCTTCGCCACCGCGGCGCGCTACTTCTGCATCACCCTGCTGAGCGAGCGTTCGCTTGCCTCGCTGCGCGACGCGCTCTACGCGCATGTGATCCGGCTGGACGTGGAGTTCTTCGAAAAGAGCCGCGTGGGCGAACTGACCTCGCGCCTCAGCGCCGATACCGAGGTGGTGCAGGCGCTGGTCGGCTCGGGCGTCTCGGTGGCGCTGCGCAGCGCGGTCATGCTGGTCGGCGCGGCGGTGGCGATGGTCTGGACCGCGCCCTCGCTGGCCGGGCTCACCGCGCTGGTGATACCCGCGGTGATGCTGCCGATCATGGTGTTCGGCCGTCGCGTGCAGAAGCTTTCGCGTGCCAGCCAGGACCGGCTGGCCGACGCCGCGGCGATTGCCAACGAAACCCTCAACGCCGCCACCGCGGTAAAGGCCTATGCGCGCGAAGGCATCGAAAGCGGCCGCTACGGCCACGCCATCCGCCTCGCCCTCGCCACCGCGCGCCGGCGCATCGGCATGCGTGCGGTGCTGACCCTGACGGTGATCGTGCTGATGTTCGGCGCGGTCACCCTGGTGCTGTGGGCCGGCGCCCGCCACGTGCTCGCCGGCACGCTGGATGCCGGCGTGCTCGGCCAGTTCGTCCTCTATGCGGTGTTCGCTGCCGGTTCGGTGGCGGGACTGTCCGAGGTGTGGGGCGACGTGCTCCGCGCCGCCGGTGCCATGGAACGCATCGGCGAATTGATGGCCGAGACGCCGCAGGTGACCGCACCCGCCCTGCCGCACGCCCTGCCCGCACCGGCGCGCGGCGCACTCCATTTCGACCGCGTGCGCTTCCATTACCCGACCCGTCCGAACAGCGCTGCGCTGGAGGACTTCGACCTGGTGGTGAACCCCGGCGAGACGGTCGCCCTGGTCGGTCCCTCCGGCGCCGGCAAGAGCACCGTGTTCGCGCTGCTGCTGCGCTTCTACGACCCGCAGTCCGGCCGCATCACCTTCGACGGGGTGGACCTGCGTGCGCTGACCCTGCCGGATCTGCGCGGCGCCATTGCGCTGGTACCGCAGGAGACGGTGATCTTCAGCGGCACCGCTGCCGACAACATCCGCTTCGGCCGGCAGGATGCCAGCGATGCCGAAGTGATCGAAGCGGCCCGTGCCGCCGAGGCGCACGACTTCATCAGCGCGCTGGACGACGGCTACCAGGCCGAGATGGGCGAGCGCGGCGTGCGCCTGTCCGGCGGCCAGCGCCAGCGCGTGGCGATCGCCCGGGCGATCCTGCGCGACGCGCCGCTGCTGCTGCTCGACGAGGCCACCTCGGCGCTCGATGCGCAGTCCGAGGCGGCGATCCAGCAGGCACTGGAGCGTCTGGAGAAAGGCCGTACCACCCTGGTCATCGCGCACCGGCTGGCCACCGTGCAGCGCGCCGACCGCATCGTGGTGATGGACGGCGGCCGCATCGTGGCGCAGGGCACGCACGAAAGCCTGCTCGCCGAGGGCGGCCTCTACGCCGAACTGGCCAGGCTGCAGTTCGTCGCCTGAGGCGAGGCAGGCGGCAGCGGACCCGGTTACCCTCCTGAGCTGTCCCATCGGTCGCTTCGCCATGTCCATCGTACTCACACCGTTCGCCCGCGCCCGCCTGTTCCCCCGAGAATCCCGCCGCAACACCATCCAGGACTGCAGCGCCGACGCCTTCGAGCGACACCTCAACGAGGAGGCTCCACTGAAGGTGCTGGAGGGCTATGCGCCGTTCTGCCGCCTGCACGTGCACCGCAACTGGACCGCGACGCGCTGCATGGCGGTACCGATCACCGACGCCAACCGCCACCTGATGCACTCGGCCTACGAGGCAAGGACGAAACAGGAGCTGCCGGTGTTGGTGCGCTGGTTCGAGGGGGTGGAGCCGCCGGTTGCCAACTACCTGCTGCCGATCCTCTACAGCCGTGAACAACTGGCCAGGGAAGGCGAGCCGATCGACGCCGACTGGGGCGTGGTCGGCTGCCTGTACACGATGGAGCCGGAGGAAATCCCGATGGTGCCGATCACCATGCTGCGCAACGCGCTGGGCGTCGAGGAAGGCGGCTCCGGCGTGCCGCTGGACCGCGAGGCCTATCGGCAAGCGGCGGCGTTCTGGGATGCGCACGCGAACTGGCGAGGATGAGCGGAGACCGAGGTTCGATCTGCCCACGGAGTCATGCCAGATCGTCTCCTCGCTCCGGCTTCGCCCGCTTTTTGCTGGCATAGAGGTCCGAATCGGCATGGCGCAAAAGGGTGCCTGCGTGCCAACCGTGTTCAGGTGCTACCGCCAGACCCACACCGATAGTTGGGCGAGCCTGCCGTGTAGTCGCCGCGGTCGCTACATGTCCAACCAGCCGGGCGGCCAGCTCTCTGGCCTGCTCATGGGACGTACCAGGCAGGATCGCGAGGAACTCGTCCCCACCCAGACGCCCGAGGTGATCTCCTTCGCGCAGCGATTCGCGCATGCGCCGGGTGACCCATACCAGAGCCTCGTCGCCGGCAGCATGCCCCCAGGTATCGTTGATCTGCTTGAAATCGTTGAGGTCGATCATGAAGACCGCAAGCGGCTGCTGGTCGTCTTGATGCACTTCGAGCTCCGCCGACAGCAGAGCCAGGATGCGCCGCCGATTCGGCAATCCGGTCAGCGGGTCCTCGGTCGCTTCGACAAGCACCTCGCGATGCGTCTGCTCCCAATAGGCCGCCATCGCGTTGAACTGTTCGGCCAGCGAGCTCAACTCGTCCCTGCCCCGGACATGCAGTCGCGCCGACATATCACCAGCGGCAAAGCGTTTGGCTGAATTGCCGAGTTCGCGGATGGGACGCAGGATCGAGCGCAGCACCATGCTTACCATCAGGGCAGCGAGCGCGATCGTTGCCGCCCAGCCGACCACCAGCCAGCGCAGCTGACGGTGCCGCATGGCTCCGGCGCGCTCGTAACGCGCCTTGACCGCAGCCGCAAGGTGCCTACGCGCGTCGCGCACCTGCAGGATCGCCTCGTGCAGCTCCTTTCTGGACAGCGCCGCGGCAGCGCTGTCGTCTCCAACCGAAGCCCGGGTCACCTGCTCGATCAACCGCCGCACGGAGGGCCGAGCCTGGGTCCAGGCCTGTTGCGCGGCCGCGAGCCGTTCCATCGGCACATCCGAGCCGGTGCCCGCCATCTCTACCGTGGTGAAACTGTGATCGATGTTCTCCGTGAGCGAGGCAAAATCGGGAACCGACTCGTGCGATTGCGCCTCGAGTTCGTCGACCATCGCGCGGTCAAGCAACTGCTCGAGCGTGGTGAGCGGCAACAGCGTGTGCAGCGACTCCTCCACCGAATCGCGGAAGGCAATCTCCTGACGATTCAGCACAGCCATACTGATCAGGCTGAGGGTCGCCAGGGGCACCAGCAACAGGACGATGATCAGGCCAATCCGCTGCCCCACGGTAAATCGCCGCAACGTGCGTTCCATCAGCATGCCTCTCCTCCGCCTGTCCGCTTCGCCAGCCATATCTCACATGCATCCTGGTGCCAGGCGAGCGGCTATTGCAGGCCCGGGGGTCACTCACCAAAAGCGCATGAGCGGATGAGTATCGGGCACAGGGGCACTCGTCTGTAGTCCCATTCCCAGGAAACCGGGCTCCTGCGGATGGATATCCTTCAGAACCCGCCTCGACCGCATAAAAGAAAACCCCGCGCCAGGCGCGGGGTTTCCACTACAGGGTGACTCTTGGATCGAACAATCAGGCAGTGGCGAGCTCGACGCCCGAAGCCTGGGCACCCTTCGGGCCAGTAGTGACTTCGAACTTCACGCGCTGACCTTCCTGCAGGCTGCGAAAGCCCTTGGCGTTGATCGCAGAAAAGTGGACGAAAACGTCCTCCCCACCGTCCTCGGGCGCGATGAAACCGAAACCCTTGGCGTCGTTGAACCACTT
>JABLTH010014065.1_pt1 | contig 12492 bp, 11 predicted proteins | sample 7875711 | NCBI WGS metagenome assembly JABLTH01 (sample SAMN14941262, study PRJNA633318) | bioreactor metagenome | isolation source: bioreactor | place: China | collected 2019-03-05 | reverse complement strand
CCATCGCCCAGCAGCAGCAGGCGGCCATCGACCACGCTGGCCGACAGGATGCGGCCGTTGCCGACCGCGATGCGCTTGATGGTGCCGGGTATGGACAGCGTCCGGGCTTCGCCGCGGAACATCTCGAGCACACCCTCGGAGGTCTGCGTGAAGGCGGCGGGAACGGCCTGGACCCAGCCGGCATTGCCGGCCGCATGGGCCACGGGCAGCGACTGGATGATCAGTACCGCGGCGATGCACGCCGGCAGCAGGGTACCGCGGCGCGGCTGGCGCACCGGTTTCTTTTCTACGAATGACATGACCGCGACTCGTTATCGGTTCTGACCCTGCGCCGCGCGCTCTTGCAATTGCTGCACGATGGCGTTCGCCTGGTCGACAAGGCTGTGGGTGGGCGCCTGGGGCGCGGCGGCGGGCGCGGCCGTGGATGGCGCGGAGGGTGCGGAGGGGCCGGTGCGGCGCGCCGGCTCGGCTTCGTCCGGTACGCGCATCATCTGGCGTCCCATGCCGCCGGCGATGATCTCCACCGCGCGCTCGGCTTCCCCACCCGCCGAGAACAGGTTGCTCTCGTTGAGGCCGGTGGGAACGGTGAAGCCCTCTTCATCCGCATTGCGCAACAGCAGGCGCAGTCCGCCGATACGCTGCGCCAGCGCCACGCGGGGTGCGTCCTCGACGGCGATCTGCACGGTAACCGTGTCGTAGTCCGTCCTGCGCCGGCCGTCCTGCTCGTCGAGCGCCTCGCCGGCATCGCGCGGGCGCACATCCTGGCCGACCGCCAGTACCAGCACGTTCGACAGCATCAGGCGGATCATGCGCGGCTCTTCCCGGCTCGCACCCTCGCTGTTCACGACACGTGGCGTGCCGGTCCAGTAGAGGTCGACCCGGTCGCCGGGCTTGACCATCTTGGCCGTGGAATTGATAGTGTCGATCTCCAGCGTCACCGCGCGCTGCCCGGGGGCCAGGCGATCGGAGAAGTCGCGCCCGCGCAGCGCCTCCACATCGGCGCGGCGCAGAGGCCTGCCGCGGAGCACGGGCTTGATCGTCTGCGAGGCCTCGAGCGCGGCGAAATCCTCCGCGCGCACCATGTCGTCATAGACCAGGTCAGGGGGAATCTCGCGCATGGCGAACACGCCCGACGCCAGCGAGGTGCCGGCCTCGATATCGCGCACCGGCACCACGACCTGAACGCCGGCCTGGCGCTGCTGCGCCATCGACTCCTTCAGTCGCTCCTCGCGGGCGGCGAGGTACTGGTAGGACAGGTAGGTCAGACCTGAGGCGATCAGTGCGGCAAACAGCAGCAACGCCCAGGGATTGCCAAGGATGGACCCGATCTTGATTTTTTTAAGCATAAGACTGGGCTGCCCCGCTCAGGGCAGCGACAAGGAAAAGCTGTAGGCTTGGAAAAAGGACTTCAGGGCGGTGATCAGTGCCTCTTCGGTCCAGGCGAAACGAAAGAACAGCAGGAAGCCGAACACGGTGCAGGACAACAGCACGATGTACTCGGCATAGGCCTGTCCGGCCTGGGCCCGCGGTCCTGCGCACCTTGCATGGCCGGTGCGCCGGCGCGGCGCGCCGGATCGGGTTGCAACGAACGTCATTCAAAAACTCCGGATCACATTGACGACGGCCCGGCTCGAGGCGCCGCCGTCGGAGAACACCGCGTCGAGCCGGTCCTTGCCGCGCTGCATGGCCAGCGCATGGCCGTTCACGGCATTGCTGCCATCCAGCGCATAGGCCGGTGCCTGCGCAACCAGGCGCCAGCCCTCGCCGGCCAGCCGGCGCTGGTAGGCCTCCATGCCCTCCTTGCCGCGGCCGGGCACGTCCAGCACCCAGGTACGGCCCGTCTGCCGGATATCGCGGCTTTCGATATCGGACAGGGTGCGGCCACCGGCCGGCAGGGCGACCTGCTCCGCGCGGATCTGATGCTGGCGCGCGCGAGGGGTCAGGCGCGTCACACTCAGGATGCCCCGCACCGCCTCGGCCGTGGACTGCCGCGGAAGCTGCAGCAGGTAGAAACAGTCTCCGTCGAGCGCGCTCAACGCCAGCGATGCACCGAGGCTGCGCCCCTTGGCCGGCACGTCTTCCCGCGACCAGAAGTCACGGAAGGCGGCCGATACGTCCTGCGAGGAGCCCGGCAGCGTCACGGCGGTCACCGTGCTCTCCAGTCCATTGATCAGCATGTCGCGCCCGACCATTTCGATGCGCTCCGGCGCGACCGGCTGCTTGTCGCAGCGCTCTTGAGCCGGCGCCGCGAACGGCAGCATCAACAGGCAGGCGGACAACAGTGCCTGCCGGCATGCGCCCCGCAGCCCTTCGACCGATTTCATGTCGCGCATCTGCATGGCGTTCATCTGCATGGCGTTCATTGGCTCACCCGCTCGTAAGGCACCACGTCCGGGGCCAAGCGCCCGAACTGCAGATCGGCGATTTCAGGGGCATAGATGGCCAGTTGCCGGTACTGGCCCGGCTCCACCAGGTTGGCCCGGCTGGCCGGGACGGCCTGGGCGAACAGTGCCTGGTGGGAGTCCGTGCCCTCCGGCATCCACGTATTGCTCAGCATGACCGTGGTATCGGTGAAGGTCAGCCCCTTGAAGGTCGGCCACAAGCGCACCAGCGCGGGATTGCGTGCGCCGGCATCCACCGATACCGCGGCGCGCTGCAGATTGCGGGTACTCAGGTTCATGCGCGCAACGACGGCGCGGCCGCGGGAGTCGTTGACCGAGCCGAAGGGCCCGGCGGTCTGCGCCCGCAGCGCTTCCGCGCCGGGATCGCGCACGTCGGACACCACGCGGACTTCGTCCGAGCGGCCGACCAGCGCCTTGCCGCTGTGGTCGTGCCACATGGCCTGCAGGTTCTTCGGCAGGGAGTAGCTCACCTCGCGGTCGGTCTTGCGCAGGGGCTCGCCGTTGGCCGTGACGACGCGGCGCAGGAACTCCGCCTTGAGCTCGATATCGTCCTTTCTCGCCGCCAGCGCGTTGGGGCCGTACTGGCTGTACCAGCCCTGGTCGGTCGCGGGATCCTCCCAGGCCGGCGGCCCGCTCTCCGGCTTGTTGAAATTGCCGTCGATCCAGAGGGTCCGTTCCCAGGCCGCGTAGCGGGAACCCATCAGCACCTTGTTGCGGACATCGTTGAGCTTGGCCAGCGAGACGATGGCGAGCAGCAGCACGCTCAGCACGAACACGGCCAGCACGACGAACTCGGCCATCGCCTGGCCGTGCTGGCCGGCGCGCAATGGTTTCTGCATCCTGATCATCGGCGCTTCCCGTCGTCCTGTGCCCCGCCGGCCTGCGCGGCGATCGCCGCCTGGCGCTCCGCGTCGCTGGTCGGTGCCAGTGTCGCCTGCCAATAGGGGCTGAAAAGGTTCGGATACTCGATCTTGGCATCGTCGCGCCGCCATCCCGCCGGCGTGACCAGCATGCCGGCCGCCTTGCCCACCAGGCCCGGCTCGTCGGGCCGGAGGAAATAGGCATTGGCGCTCGCCAGCGAGCGCATCACGCCGCCGGCGCTGCGGTCTTCGACGCGCATGCGTCCGCCACCGTTCAGGCCAGGCGTCTTGACCAGCGACGCGGCGCTGCGTTCGACCTCGATGGTGATACGCGGCGCACGGTTGGGCGGCAGGTCCCGCCCAGGACGCGAGCCGGCGCTGCCGCGCACCTCCATATAGGGCTGCAGCCCGCCATGCACCGCGTCGAGCGACTTGCCAGGCCCGGCCTGGAACTGGTCGGCGATGCCGCCCAGCACGTTGCGGCCGGGCACGCCGCTGCGATGGTCGCTGAAGTTGTAGTAGCCACCGTAGCCCTTCCAGTTGGCCGGCAAGGGGACTGGCATGACCATGTACGAATCCACGCCGCTGACGCGCAGCAGTTCGCCGTTGGCAGCGCCGCCGCGCCCGGTGGTCATGTCGAACGACACATTGCGCGAGTAGCCGAAGTAGACACATTCGATGCGGCTGCTCGCCGTGGTGGCATCGATCGCGGCCCAACCCTTCAGGTTCATGCGCAACTGGGTGCCACCCTTGTGCGAAGTATGGGTGACGATGCGCGAAGCGGTCGAACTCCAGCCACAGGCCCGGTTGGCGCTGTCATCGATCTGCTGGTAGCCGGGCGGCATGCTGCGCGGCGCGGTGCGGTCCTTGATGAAGCCGTCCAGCGTCTTGCCGTCGGTGGTGACCTCGGCAAAACGGTCGCGCACGTCGATGCCGCCCTGCTGCGGATCGAGCGTGATGGTGTACTGCTGCCACTCGGCCAGCTGCGCGGCATTGCGGGCGCTCGAGAAGTAGCCGCCGGTGACATGGGTATCGCCCTGGTTCTCGCGGGCGACGAGGTCGGCCGTTTCCGGCACGGCCAGGAAGGTGGCCGCGTGGTAGTTGGCCTGGGCCAGGCTGAGCGCGTGGATGATCTTGTCCACGCCGGTGACCAGGGTAGGCATCAGGGCGTCAAAGGCTTCGCGCACCGGCCGGATCTGCTGCTTGCCCGCGCGCTTCGGTGAATTCCATTGTTCGGGATGGTCGGCGTACTGGTTGATCAGGGCGTCGAGGTCGGACCAGTCCCGGGTATAGGTGTTGTCCAGGTCGTCGATCCAAGACCTCAGGCTGACGGCCTGCGCCACGGTCACCTGGTTGGCCACCATGGCACGGTTGGTGTACGCAGCGAAGTTGTAGTCGCGCGCCTGCAGCACCGCTGCGCTGTAGGCGGCGGCGTCCGCGGTGTTCTGCAGCTTGATCTTGGCGGTCGTGCCCTGGAAGGCATGGAAGACCACGTAGACGGCCACGCAACCGGTCAGCAGGAAGGCCAGGGCGAAGGCCAGCGTCTGCCCGCCCTGGGAGCGGGCGACGCGGCCTGCCCTGCCCGGGTGGGCAGGACGATGCATGTGAGCTGCTTGTCTGGCTTACTTGCCGGCACCCGCGTTGTTGCTGTCGTTGTAAGAGCCCAGGTTCTTCGTCTTGTCCGCGTTGGTCGTCGCAGTGGTCGCATTCGTCTGGGCACTCTTGATGTTGTCCTTGGCGTCCTGGCCAGACATCTCCTTGGCCAGACCAGCGGTCTGGTTACGGATCGTCTGGCCGAACAGCGAGTACACGCCGATCGCCGACACGGCGATCAGCGCGACGATGATGATGTACTCGGTCATGCCCTGGCCCTTCTGCTGCTTCAGGCTCTTCAAGGTGATATTGCGCAGTGGTTTCATGATGTTTTTGCTTGGACTATTGGAGGAATGAACAGGAAAGCGCTTGTGCGACACCGATGGAAAAGCTATCGGTTTGCAACCACGATATTAGGTAGCGGCACAAGGGATGCACATCAGACGCGTCCGGAATTTCGGAGGAATTGTGTGAGCCATTGCCGCACCGAGCGATGAACTTCGAGGGCCTTTCCCTATATCGCCTGCACAAGCGAGAAGCCGGCTGGAGGGCGATCCACCGCTGGTGTCCAGCGTCTTGGGTTCGTGGAAGAACTCAGTCTTTCGGGGATGTCGTACGAGGCGAGGGACGATATGCGGGAAGACTGGGGCCTTGCGAGTCCTCGTGGTGACGCATTGCGCGGCCCATCGGTGAACTGAGGGCGGACTCAGTCCGCGACTCTGTGATTCAGAGCATCAGGGTGCCAGCCTGCGCCGACACCCTGATGTGGGACCCATGGCGGGCCCGTGGTGGACCCTGCCGTGAGCCCTTACGGCGTGATGCGTTCGAGCCGTCCGTTGAGGCCGTCGCTCAGACCGATGACGAGGCCGCGCACCGATTGCCCTCGCAGCGCTTCCTCCAGGCTGCCGCCGGTGCGGCTCACCGCGAGCGGCTTGAGGCCGCCCTCACCGTCCTGCCACACACTGAGCCAGGGCCAGCGCCGCGCATCCCAGGTCAGCGTCAGCTTGCCGTCGCGCAGCAGGTAGCTGCCCCATTCGGTAGACGTGGCCCCCGGACCCGGCCGCGCGGCCATCAGCGGGCGTGGCGCGCCTTGCGTGGCGTCGCGCGTCAGCAGCGGGCTGCCATCGCGCAGGACCCGGATCGAGCGGATGGCTTCGATGGGCGGCACGGCCAGCTCAAAGGCAAGCGCTGCCGCCCCTTCGCCATGACTCAGGCCGACCGGGTGCACCGGATAGCGGAAGCGGCCGCCGGCCGCGTCGATTTCCACCACGAGGTCTCCCTGCTGCACGACCGCCTGCGGAGCGAGCGCCACGGTATCGGGCACGATCGGCATGCGCAGCAGCGGCGACAGCGTGGCCGCCACGCCATCCTTGCCGATACTGCCAGCGATGTAGAGCGCGTCGGCGGATTTTGCCGCTGCATCCTTGGCGTCTGCCGACCGTGTTTCGCGTGCCGCAGGCTTCTGGGTCAGTGGCACCGCCTTTTCGAGGTAGGCATAGGCGCCGCTGTATGTGTAGTCCGAAACGGTCTTGGGATAGCTGTAGGACATCACGTCATACTGCTTGGCCGGATCGTAGAGGATGCGGCCGCGCAGCAGGTTGACTACCCAGGGGCCGCCGAGACGATCGGCACCGTCCGTTGTCCGGTAGGGGAAGGCTGCGTCATCAAAGCTGTGCTCGCGACCGAAGTTGTGGCCCAGCTCATGCATCATCACGCCGCCCGTGGCGTAGTCTTCCCTGCCGTACCAGCGGTGCGAGGCAACCGCGGTACGGCCCGCAATATAGGCATAGCTGGTGCAGCTGTCACAGGGCAGCATGCCGAAGTAGAAGTCGCTGTTGGTCGCTCCGCCGGCCTTGCGCAGTTCGGCGACGGCCCCGAGCCACTTCAGGCTGTCGCTCAGCAGGATGCCAGGCTGCTTCAGCGGCGGCTCGACGATGAACTCCACTTCCGAAAGCGGATAGAGCCCGCGCACATTGCGCTGGAAGGTGTCGAGATCCAGGTTGACCGTCTCGCCGGAATCGGGTTGGATCGGCACCAGGTGCAGGCGGATAGAGGTGCCGCCCCCCAGCACGCCGGCAGGCGGCTCATAGGCAAAGCGTGCGGTGACGCCGGGGAAGCGCTTTTCGTTGGCCTCGACGTCGAGCTTCAGCCCTCGCTGCACCCACTCTCCCGGCAGCTCGTAGGTATAGCTGCCGGCCAGGTCGTCCTCGGCCACGGTCTGCGCCCCCAGCTTCGGCGGGCCTTTCATGGCCACGGTGCGCGTGCCGAGCGCATCGTTGCGTACGGTCAGGCGCACCTCCGGCTCGATCGTCTGCGCCCCGTCGCCGGGTTCCAGGCGCACCCGCACCAGCAACGGCTTGCCCGGCACCAGCCGCAGATAGCGGCTGGGCACGGCGCCACTGATGGAGTGCAGCTGGGCCTGCGCGACCTGCACGTCCGAAATCTTCACCGCCAGGCCCGTGCCGCCTACCTCCAGCGGCGCCACCGCGAAGCGGCGGTCCTTGGCATCGATCACCACGACGGAGCCGCTCGCCGCCTGCGCCGGTACGACGAAATCCAGCCACGTGCCGTCGGCCGCGGTGGCGCTGGCCGCCACCGACTGGTCGCCGATGGCGATGCGCGTGGCCAGCTGCAGGTTGGCGCCGCGCACACGCACCAGCTGGCCGACACTTGCCGAGGCGATGCTCAGCGCGACCGGCTCGGGCACGGCCTCGATGGTGAGCGGCTGCGCCCCGCTCGCTTCGGCACCATCCTCGCGCCGCAACGTCAGCGCTCGGCTGGTGTCGGCCGCCGCATGCGTGGACGGCAGCACGAAGGTTATCTGCGTGGCAGACTGGAACACGCCGTCGAGCGGCTTGTCGCCCCAGGACAGGCTGGTGCTGCGGGTAAAGCCTTCGCCGCTGATGGTGACGCTGGTGCCGGGCACGCCGGACTGCGGCGTGATGTCGTGCACGGCGAGCGTTGCGACATCCGGCCGGCCGCCGCCATCGGGCGCGGGCGTGACCGGAGCCGGGCCGGGGCCGGCCTGCGTGCTGGTGGAGCCGCCGTCGCCACCGCCACAACCATGCAGCATGACACAGGCCGCGGCGGCCATCGCGAGGTGCGCCAGCCTGGCGCGCCTGGGGGAGGGGAGGACGTTCATGGCGCATCGGTTCACTAAGTTGACGTCCGTGCAAATTAGCGAAGATGCGCCTGCATCAGATTAAGCGTTTTCTGATTTTTAGTAGGAAGTAGCTCCATCAATCGCATGCGCAGTCGGATGAGCAATCCGATACGAAATCATGGGCTCGACATCGCGCTCTCCCCGGCCGCGGACCGGCTCTCCGCCTGTTGGATGGCAGATATTGGCCTCCGCAAAATCAGACGAATCCCATGGTGGATAGACAGAACCTGCTGCTAGCATGGCCTGCATTGAAATCGACCGTTCCGTGCGAGTGATGCGCGGACCTCTGCTTCGGGAGCCGGGACTCAAGTGTCCGCCACCACCTTTCCTCAGCTGTTCTCCACCTTGCCCCTGCCGCCGCCGTACGGGCCGGCGGAAGAGGTCACGCAAGCGTTGAACGCGATCCGCGCGGATGCGGTAGCGAGACACGAGTCGGCACGCCGCCAGCAGGCGCACAGGCGAAGCCAGCGGCGCCGGCGTACCCTGGTCCGCTATGGCAAGCTCGCCGCCCTTGCCGCGATCGCCGCTGCCCTCCTCGGCGGGGCCGTGGTCTGGTACCAGGACACGGAGCACCCGGCGGCCGAGGCGGCAATCGGCACGGCGGCAACTGCGGCAACTGCGGCAACCGGGGAAATGGCAGCAACGGCGGCAACGGCCGAACCGGCCAGCATCCCTGCTGCCCCGGTCACGCTGGCTGTGCCCCAGGAGACGGCGACGGCCGACGCCGCCATGGCCGCGTCCGCGCCAGCACCAGCGCCAGCACCAGCACCAGCGCCAGCACCAGCACCAGCGCCAACGCAGGCACCTGTCACGGCCGGCGCTGCGGCAGCGGAGGTTCATGCGGACAAAGCCGCCACGCCCTCGCCCGGGCAAGCCGAGCCGCCTCCGGCGGCGGCCTCCGACAAATCGCCCTCCGCCAAGGCGGCGGTAGCGCCCGCGCCGCAAGGCACCACGCAAGCCATGCCGGCGCAGGCAGCCCCGCCCGCGCCGAAGGAAGCGGACGCGAGTGCGAAGGCATTGCCGGCAAGCAAGCGACCACGCGCCGCGCCCCAAGGCAGCCGGCCGGCCACGGTTGGTCATCCTCGCCGCGCCGCCGCACCGGCACTCGACGAGGAGGCCAGGCACGACAAGGCCCTGCGCGACAGCCTGGTCTCGGCCGCGCGCCTCTACCCCGACCTCCATAGGAACTGGCAGCGCTCCGGCGCCGTCGCCTACGCCCCGCTCGGCGAGCCTTGACCTGATGCGCCCACTGTGCGCCGGACTGGCGCGGTCCACGACCTAGCACAGCGCAGCAGTTGGCTGGATCGCTTCCTTCGGCCGGACCGGGGAAGTCCGTCTCTCCTGCCCGCGGATGGCGGCTGGCCGACCGGCCTCGCGTGTCCAGGCGCGGCGCTACGCCGTGCCAGCCATGTGGAAACGCCCCTTGCCGCGCGCCTTGGCGGTGTATAGCGCGCGATCTGCGGTCTTCAGCACGGCATCCGCGCTCTGGCCATCGGCCGGCACCGGCGCGATGCCGATGCTGACGCCGATGACCGCCTGCACGCCACCGTGCAGCTGGTAGGGCGCGCCGATCTCCACCAGCAACCTTCCTGCCAGCGCCCGCACCCCATCGTCACCATGGCCGGCGAGCAGGATCACGAACTCGTCGCCGCCGATGCGCGAGACCTGCGCGCCGGCAGGCACGGCAGCGCGCATGCGCACTGCCACCTGCTCCAGCAGGTCATCGCCGCAGCCATGCCCGTAGGCATCATTGACCGCCTTGAAGCCGTCGAGGTCCAGATACAGCAACACCGGCCGCACCGCCACCGCGCGGCCGCGCCGCATGGCGGCGCCGATCTCCGCCAGCAGGCTGGCACGATTGAGCAGGCCGGTCAGCGAGTCGTGGCGGGCGCGATAGGCATTTTCACGCTCTGACTGCATGGTGGCGACCACCATCGCGTTCAAGCGAAAGGACGCGCTGGTCATGCTGGTCACGTAGACGGGCAACTGCACCAGCGTCAGCAGGAACAGCGGCTCGCGCGCGACCACCGCGCCCAGGCAGCAGGGCCCGAGCGCCAGCAGGATCATCAGCCCGGCCATGCGCGGCGCGCCGAAATTACGGAAACAGATACCGCCGACCATGGCGGCGGAGGACAAGCAGGCCAGCGCGGCCGCCAGCCAGTCGCCGCTGGTGATACTGAGGAAGGTCCCCAGCCCGACGCTGAACGCCCACGCCAGGCTGAGCAGGATATGGATATCGGTATGCGTCGAGCGGCCGGCGCGTGCGCGGCGCGAGGCTGACAGCAGCACGCCGATACGCGCGACGCAGATCAGGCATTCGAGTGCCAGCCAGGCGAAGAACTGCGGACGCTGGAGATGCCAGGCGATCAGGGCCGCCACCAGCAGCGTGTTGACGACCCCGCCGACGAAGATGGAGAGTGTGCCGAACAGGCTGCCGATCAGGGCATGCCGGATCTCGTCCGGGACATCGGCGTCGATCTTCACCAGCCAGCGGGTGAAGCGCCAGCGCGGCAGCGTGAACGTCTGGTTAAGTTCCGGCATGGGAGGTCAGGGACGGCATGGCCGGGCGATGCCTTCCGCCTTGCGGGCGGCCTGTGTGGCCCGGGCGGCCTCGTCCCTGCCATGGATTGGGTGGCGCCAAGCATACCATCCGGCACTGCCGCCCCCTCTATCGCCTCACACGCCGCCTCACACGCCGCCTCCCATGCCATCAAGCAGCCCTGAGCCGGATACAAAAAGAGGGGCCGCAGCCCCTCTTCCCTTCTCCCATCCGCGTGGTCCGGTCCGCGCGCCCGGCGTCCGGCACCGGCCGGCGGACCGCGGCGCGTCACTTGCCGATCTGGCGGCTCACGGCATTTTCCTGCTGGTTGAGCGCGCGCTGGTCGGCGCGCGTGATGTGGCCGCCGTCGTGGCTGGCCATCACACGCTCTTCCTGGCGGATCTGATGATCTTCCCGATGCAGCCTGGCGGCCTGCGCGTGCGAGATCTCGCCCTCCCGCACTTCCTTGTGGATGCGCTGGTTCTGGTTGGCCAGCCGCTGGTTCACCTCTTCGCGGCGCGGATGGTTCTTGTCCCATTGGCTCTCGCTTGCCATGGCGCCGCCTGCCAGGCCGGCGGCGAGCAGGGCGAAAGTCAGGCCACCAATCAGTTTGCGCGTTTGCATGAAGCACTCCCGGTTTGTCGATGCCGGGCGCGGATCGCCCGGCATGCCCCAACTAACGTGGGCCGGAAATGCCCCGCTGACAGCCACGCGGGTTCGCTTTGTAACTGTCTATGTACTCTGTAACAAGCCCGCCGCCGCGAGGCCAGCCGCGGCGACCTGCGGCAGGTCCGGGCAAATTGCCTAGCGTGTCTTGCACCCCGGCAGTCCGGAGGCCAGGCTGCCCTTGGCCAGGGCGATCCCTGCCTGCACCGCCCGCTGGAAATCCGTGCTGACGTCCTCCACCGGGATGGCGCGCCGGAAAAAGTCCGCCCAGACGAACTCCGCGAATGCCGTCGGCGTCTTCTCGTAGCCGCCGGCGTCGCGCACATAACCCGCCAGGGAGCGGTAGGGATCGTCGACCAGCTTGCTGAGGTGAGACGGGATCTGCGCGTAGTAGTGGCGCACACCGTTCTGGTCGAGCGGATGGACCCAGAGGTTCTTGTTCATCTCGGCCCAGAATGCATCGATCGCATGGTCGGACAAGTCCGCCTCCACCGTGAAAAAGCCGCTGGTGACGCCCGCTTCGAGCGCGGCGCGTCCCAGATGGTGGTGATCGGTGATGAACAGCTTGCCGGCAGGGCCTACCACGGCCGGGATCGGATGGGCCTGCATGAAGGCCTTCTGCTCCGCCGCGCTCAAGGCAGCGAGATGCTTCTTCTTGCCATGCACCTCGATCATGCCGACGGTGATCTGTGTCGGATGCAGATCATGGATCAAGGCTTCGCGGAGCTTTGCCATCTTGCTTCTCCTTACTTGCTGGCGCATTTCGGTAGCACCGGCCCGAACGCCCGCTGCGGGCGGCAGCCGAGGCCCCTGGCGCACCGTCCCTCTCGATATGCCCCCGCCGCGAACGCCGGCCCGCTGCCTATACTGGTGCTGACGATGGCGCGCGAGCCAGCGCCGCCGCGCCGGCATCGCCCCGGCGCCGGGTGCGCAGCGCATCGCGTCAGCCGGTGACAGCAAAGGAGACTGCCATGGATCAAGCGCAAGGCCAACTGGTTTCCACTCTGAACCACCTGATCGAGGTCGGCAAGGATGGTGAGCTCAATTGCAGCGCGGGCGCGCGCGAAGTGAAGGATGCGGAGATCCGCGCCGTCCTGAGCGGGACCGCCGAGTCCTGCCGCACCTCGGTCAGCGAACTGCAGGCGCTGGTGACTTCACTCGGCGCCGCGCCGCGTGATCGCGGCACCATGGGTGGCACGATGCTGCGCAGCTGGATGGAAATCCTTCATGTGATCGCGCCGAACAACGACGACGTGGTGCTGCAGCAAT
>JABLTH010026900.1_pt1 | contig 12503 bp, 12 predicted proteins | sample 7875711 | NCBI WGS metagenome assembly JABLTH01 (sample SAMN14941262, study PRJNA633318) | bioreactor metagenome | isolation source: bioreactor | place: China | collected 2019-03-05 | reverse complement strand
TGCTCTGGCGCTGCAGATTTGTTGCTTGCCTCAGTACCCCACTTCTCCTTCTCCCCTCCGGGCGACCCGAAGGTAGTCCCCGTGGGAGAGAAGGCGGGATGAGGGGTGGGTGCTCGCGGGAAGCTGGCTGGAGCCACGCCTCAGCTTGGCGCTCTCGGGACGCACACCTCAACCTCACTGAGGACCAACCACGAATGGCCATACCGGCGAAGCCACCGCCGCGTAAGCCCCGCGACGATCCCCCGCAAGCCTGGCGAGACGCTGCCGTCAGTCCCATGCAAGAGCAGCGGGTGCTGCGCATTCGCTGCTCACCTGTGACGATGTTGCGACATGTAACGCAGGCCGGCTTGCGCACGCGCAGGCGTGCGATGCGAGCGGTCGGTTGCGTTCGCTCGCATCGTTCGATCCTCAGTGAACGCTTAGGGGTAGCCCCACTTCCACAGCAGGTCGTTCGCGCGATTGATCAGCGCGCGCCGGTACGCGTCGATGATCAGGCGCGCTTCGGTGCTCAGGCCGGTGTCCCAGCCGAGGTCCATGGCTTCGATGAGCGCGTGCGCCGCGGCGGCGTCGTACTCGAGGTTGGCGACGTCCTGGTCCAGGGGGCGGAAGTTGCCGTCGATACAGTGCATGGACGCCTTCAGTCGCATCGTCGGACCCTCGTCGCGAGTGGCAGGTCGGCGATTAAAGCGCGCGGGTGGCCATTCGTGTAGCTAGCCAAATGGCGGAGGGGCGCGCGTCACGCTGCGTCGAGCCGCATTTCATCGACTCGTGCCTTCGTTGCTTGCCTTCGACACGCGTGGTCGACTTACGGACCGGCGCGCTGGATGACGCGCACACCGTCGCCGACGCGATCGCTGGGATGGGCGATGACCTGGTCGCCTGCGGCAAGGCCGCCGAGCGCTTCGGCCACGTCGTCGTTGGCATGTCCTACCCTGATCGGCGTGAGCCGCGTGCGCCCGTCGCGGACGAGGAATACCGCCCAGCCATCGCCATGGCGGAACATGGCCGACACCGGCACGCGCACCACGTCGTCCGCGCGCCAGACGATCACGTGCACCATCACGCGATAGCCATCGGCGACGGTTGGGCGGCGCTCCGGCGGATCGGTGAAGTAGAGCAGCACGTTGACGCGCTGTTCCTCCACGCCCAGCGCGGAGATCTTGGTGAATCCGGAAGGCTCGACGCGCCGCACGCGCGCGTGCAGCGGTTCGGGGCCACCCCAGTCGGCAATGATGGCTTCGTCGCCCTCGTGCACCTTCACCGCGTCTTCCGACACCAGGTCGGCCACGATCTCCAGCCGGCGGGGATCGCCGATCTCCATGATGGGCACGCCGGCGAGCGTGACCGACTCGCTCTCGCGCAGCACCCGCAGTACTTCACCCGATACGGGCGCCACCAGGGTGATGCTCGCCCGGCCCGGCTTGCCGCCGCTCTGCTCCGGACCGAGCAACAAGGAGCGAGCCGCTTCCAGGTCGTAGCGCCTGGCCTTCAGTGCGGCCTGGCTGGTGTCGCGCTGCGCCACCGCGGTGTCGTACACCATCTGTGCGCGATCGAAGCTCGCGCGCGCGATCACGCCTTTGTCGGCGAGCGCGCGGGCGCGTTCGAGATCGGCGCGCGCGAAATCGAGTTCGGCCTTGGCGCGCACGACTTCGGCGGCGGCGAGGTTCTCCGCCGCCTCGGCGGATTTCACCAGCGACTGCAATTGCGCGCGCGTGCGCGCGTCGAGGAACGACGGCGCGATCGGCGAGACCTCGGCGACTTTGGTCTTGCCGCCTTCCACGACATCGCCCGCATGCACCTCGATGCGCAGCACCTCGCCGTTGACCGGCGACGACACCTGGTAGATCTCGCGCACCCGCGTGCGCGCATCGTCCACCACTTCGACCTGCATCGGTCCGCGCGTCACCGATGCCAGCTCCACTTCCACCGGGCGCGGCCAGAACGCCCAGGCCAGCGCCGCGCCGACCAGCGCGGCGACGGTGAGCGAGGCGAGGATGGGGCGCGCGCGCATGCCTATTCCCTCGTCTTGAGCACGGCCACCAGGTCGAGCCGGTTCACGTGCCGGGCGACCCAGGCACCGCAAAGCGCGGCCGCCGCCGCCACGATGCCGATCGCGACACCGTAGGTCGCCGGTTCGATCACGAAGGGCACGCGGAACAGCTTGGTGTCCATCGCCCGCGCCATCACGCCGGCCAGGCCATAGCCGAGCAGGCTGCCCAGCGGCAGCGCGCACAGCACGAGGATCGTCACCTCGCCGAGCAGCACATAGTTGACCTCCACCTTGCTGAAACCCAGTACGCGCAGGCTGGCCAATTCGTGCGCCCGCTCCGCCAGGGCGATGCGCAGCGCGTTGTAGATCACGCCCAGCGCGATGACCACGCCCAGGCCGATATAGAAGTTGACGGTGATGACCATTCCGCCCGCCATCACCTCGCGCAACTGCGCGATCGCCTGCGTGCGCGTGGCGACGGACACCACGGTGGGCACGCCTTTCAGATACCGGAACAATTCGTCCTGCCGTTGCGGGTCCACCAGTGCGGCGACCGAGGTGACCGCGCCGGACTGGCCGGTGAGCATGGCCAGCGCGCCGCGGTCCATGTAGGCCGAAAGCCCCACGTGTTCGGCGGCAATGCCGCTGACCGTGAGCCAGCGCGTCCGCCGCGCCCCCATCAGGACCTCGGCATAGATGCGGTCGCCGCGCCGGACGCCGAGCAGGCTGGCCAGCTTGTCGGAAAGTACCACTCCTTGTGCCGGCATGCTGAACGCGGAGCCCGCGGCGTCGTACAGCGCGCGGAAGCGGCCCGACGGCTCCACGCCGGTGAGGGCCAGGCGTTGCGCGTGAGGCCCGTTCGACAGGCGCGCCGGCACGTCCAGCGATGGCTCCGCCTGGCGCACGCCAGGCCAGCGGCTGGCCTCATAGCGGGCCGCTTCGCCCTGCGGTTCGACCAGCCCCACGACCAGGTCTTGCCGGTTGGCGCGGAAGTAGAAGTCGTCCACCAGCCGGTCGATGGCATCGAAAAAGAAGAACAGCGAGACCAGCAGCATGGTGGCCATGGCCACGCCCAGCGTGGTCAGCACGGCGCGCAGCGGAAAGCGTTGCAGATGGCGCACGATCATCTGGCCGGGCCTGGAGAAGCAGCGGCCCAGGCCCGCGCGGTCGACGAGCGTGCGCCGGTAGGCCGCGGGTGCGGGCGGCAGCATGGCGATCGCCGGCGCGAGCCGCGCGGCGCGGCGCACCGCGCTCCAGGTGCCGGCCAGCGCCGAAAGCACGGACGCCACGCCGGACAGCACGACCACGGTGGCGTCCACGCTATAGGCAAGGAACGGGAAGTGGAAGTACTGCTGGTACATGCCCGTCATCCACTGGCCCAGCGCGACGCCCAGGCCGCCGCCCAGCAGCAGGCCGAGCGCGGTGATCAGCAGCGCGAGCTTCAGGAAGTGCCAGCCCACCTCGCGGTCGGTATAGCCGAACGCCTTGAGCAGGCCGATCGACGAGCGTTCGAGGTCGACGCGCCGGCCCAGCACCATGTTCAGCAGGAACGCCGAGACGGCCAGGAATACCGGCGGGATGACCAGCACGATGGTGCGCAGCTGGCCAAGCTCCTGGTCGATGAAGGCGTGGCTGGTCTGATCCGCCCGGCCGTACGCGGCGGTGCCGCCGTAGCGCGCGAGCAGGGCGTCGAGCCGCCGGATCGCTTCGTGTTCGTCGGCACCCGGCGCGAGCGCGAGGCTGACGTCGTTGAAGGCGCCGCGCATGTCGAATGCCGCTTCCATCAGCGCCTGGTCCAGCCACAGGATGCCGAAGGCGCGGTCGTCCGGCATCAACTGACCCGGCGGCAGGACATAGACGAACTCGGGCGACAGCGCGGTGCCGACCACCGTGAAGCGGCGCTTGTGCCCGCCGAGCACGACGTCCAGCCGGCTGCCCACGGTATAGCCCAGGGCCTGGGCCATCGCCTCGCTCATCACCAGTTCGTCGCGGCCCCACAGCGGCAGGCGGCCGGAACGCAGCGCGATGCGGTTGAGCCGCTGGCGGCCGCCCTGGGGGAGCGAGACGAGCAGCGCCGCGGCCGGCCGGCGCAGTGCCGGGACGTCCAGCGCCGCATAGCGCACGATGCGCACGTCCCACGCGCCGATGCCCGGCAGTTGCGCCAGTTCGTCGGTCAGCAGCCGCGGCGCACGCTTGAGCTGGGAGAACACGTCGGCGAAACGGTATTGCGCGTAGTAGGCGTCGCGGGTGGTGCGCAGGGACGCCATCGCGCCGGCGGACATGATGGCGATGGCCACGCCGCAAGCGATCACCGCCGCGATGGCCAGCGCCTGCACGCGCATCTCCCACAGGTTGCGCAGCAGCTTGCGGTCCAGGACGCGCATGGTTCACCACTGCAGCGAGGCGGCCGGCACGCGCCGCTCGGTCGAGGCGATGTGCACGATGCGGCCACTGGCGAAGGTGGCGCTGCGATGTCCCATGCCGGCGATGGCGGCATTGTGGGTGATGATCACCGCGGTCGTGCCCAGCTCCGCGTTGATGCGCTCGATCGCTTCCAGGACGACCACGCCGGTGGGCGCGTCCAGCGCGCCGGTGGGTTCGTCGCACAGCAGCAGCTCCGGCCGTTTGGCGATGGCGCGGGCGATCGCCACGCGCTGCTGCTCGCCGCCGGAAAGCTGCGCCGGGACATGGTCCATGCGCGCCTGCAGGCCGACCAGTTCCAGCGCCTTCTCGGGTTTCATCGGCCGCCGCGCGATTTCGGTGGCGAGCGCGACGTTCTCCCGCGCGGTCAGGCTGGGGATCAGGTTGTAGAACTGGAAGACGAAGCCGACGTGGTCGCGGCGGTAGCGCGCGAGCTCGCGATCGTTCATGTCGGTGAGCCGGTGCTCGCGGAATGCCACGATGCCGGCGCTCGGGCGATCCAGGCCGCCCAGGATGTTCAGGAAGGTGGATTTGCCCGAGCCGGACGGCCCGAGCAGCACCAGCACTTCGGCGTCCATGATGTCCAGGTCGACGCCGCGCAGCGCCTGCACTTCGATCTCGCCGGCGCGATACGTCTTTACCAGGCCTTCGATGTGGAAGGCCACGGGCGAGCGGGCGGCGTGGTCGGGCGCGGGCATGCGCCGACCCTAGTGCCGGCCGCGGCCGGGGGAATTGATCTGCCGCAATACCCGCGTTCGGCCGGCAAGATCCCCGGGCGCCGTTCCTGGCAGCCCTCAGTGCTGGTCCGGATCGTCCGCCACGTGCTCGGCCCACAGCTTGCGCGCGAAGTCGCGGAACGCCTTCGGCGCGTCCATGAAGGCCGGGTCGAAGGTGTAGCCGCCGCCCTTGCCGTCCACCGCCTCGGTCTCGCCGCGCATCGCGTACTTCTGCGCGGCCTGGTAGACGATCACCTTCATCGTGTCGGACGAGATGTCGCCGCGGCACATCAGGCGATAGGCCAGCCACACTTCCGCGGGGCCGTCGCCGTCGAGGTCGGTGAGTTGCACCGCCGCGCCTTTGAGGAAGCTGGCCTGATGGTCGACCGGGCAGTCGTGGATGAAGTCGTGCAGGTTCCAGCGGGCCTTCGCCGCGCCGTCAGCGACGGTATAGCGCACGGCGTAGAGGTCGTCGTTGGCGCCGTATTCGCTCTCCTCGTCATGGTGCGTGCTCAGCACCACGACGTTGTCGCCTTCGGCATCGGTCCAGCGCACTGCCTGCTGGAAATCGCCCTTGAAGGTGACACCCGCCGGAAGCTGCACGGCGCTCAGGGACACGGGCTTCACCGGCGCGGCGTGAACGGCGAACGCGGCGGCGAGCAGCAGCGGGGCAGCGAGGGTCTTCATGGTCGTCCTTGAGCATGGGGAGGCCGGTCCGGGCCCGGCGGGGGCGCCATTGTCCACGAGGGCCCGTCCGCCGGGTAGGCGTCTCGTCAGGCCTCGGCGGCCGGCATCTCCGTCTGGCGCAGCTCCACTTCGAGTTCCCACGCGCCGCCGTGCTTCTCCAGGAAGCGGTGCATCCAGTCGGCGGCCTCATCCTGCGTGGCGGTGTCGAGCATGAAGTAGCCGCCGATCACTTCCTTCGTCTCGGTGAACGGGCCGTCGGTGGCTGCGATGCGCCCCTTGGACAAGCGCAGGCGCTGGCCTTCGCGGGTGGGCCGCAGGCCGGCCGTGTCGACCAGCACATTGGCGTCCTTCATCTCCTCGATGAGCGCGCCGACCTCGTGCATGAGGCGCTCGTCGATCTCGGGGCCGCCTTGCTCGCTGATACGGATCAAGACCAGAAAACGCATGGGGAACTCCTTGGGCTATTGGTTTGGCGGGGCCGCGGCGCGACCCGGGAAGCGTACTTCCGGGTAGCCGACGAACCGGCCCGGGCGGATTCGACAAGACGCGTATCGGCGGCTGCGTCCGCACGAAGGCCCGCGTTGCATTGAACAGCCGCCGGAAATCATGGCCTTTCAGCCGCACCGAGCCCTGGGCTCAGCCAACTCCCCACAGCCGCTTGGCCTCTTCGGCAATCACCTCGGGATACTCCTCCTGGAAGAACAGCGTCCCTTCCGGTACGCGCCGGATGCCCTGCGTGCGGGGGAAGATGCGGTCCAGGTATTCCGCGTCCGCCATCGCGAAGATGTCGTCGCTGGCGCCCCACACGATGCGCACGGGTACCCGGCTGCGCTTGAGCGCCGCTTCGATGCCGGCGAGCGGGTTCGGTTCCAGTGCGAGATGGAAGGCGTGGTACTGCTGCCTGCGCAGCGGCGTGGCGACCAGCGGTGTCACGTAGTAATCGATCGTCTCGTCGGCGAAGCGGGCGGGGTCGTGGAAGACGGCGGCGCCGAAGGTGGCGCGGGCTAGGGCGCGATCGGTGAGCCAGGCGGCGGTCGCATCGGCGAGCGTGCCGTGGCGGGCCATGTCGATGGCGGGCTTCACTTTGTCGGGCGGACTGTCGATCTCCACGTCGCCGTTGGTGAGCAGGAGGCTGCGCACGCGTTCCGGGTGGCGACCGAGCAACAGCTGCGCGACGGCCACGCCGCAATCGCTGGCGACGATGTCGACGTCATGGATTGCGAGCCGGTCCAGCAGCGCGGCGAGCATGGCGGCCTGGTCGGACGCGGCGAGCGCCTGGCCGGCGGGCACTTCCGAATAGCCCAGGCCCATGAAGTCCGGAGCGATGCAGCGGCGGTAGGCGGCGAGGCGGTCGATCGCACCGCGCCACTGGAAGCCGTTGAGCGGCGCGCCATGCAGGAACAGGGCAGCCTTGCCGCAGCCGCGATCGGCATAGGCGATGCGGCCGAACGGCAGATCCGCATGGCGGCGCATGGCGCGGAACGCGGCGGCGCCGGTGGGGCGGCCGTCGGAGCCGGAACGGGCGGCGGCTCGCGTTGGCGCAAGCAAGCCCGCCGCCGCGCCGGCGGCCAGGGTGGCGAGGCTGTACTGCAGGAACTGACGGCGTTGCATGGGTTCGACTCCGTGAAAGACACGGCGGCCATGCTGGCGGCGATGCCGCGCGGCCGCGCGCACCGATGGCCGGTACCTGGCACGGATGGATGAATTCCGGCACATGCCCGCCGACGCCGATCGGCGAAGGATGCCGGCCATGACCGGCAGACCCGACTGCTATCCCGCCCCCTCGGTCCCGCAGCTCGCCGGCACGGACCGGCTGCCGCTGCTGGACGTGCTCACCTCGCCGGTGCCGCGTGGCCTGTTCGATTCGCCGGTCGACCATCGCCACGTGCTCTGCCTGCACCTGGGCGAGCCGGTGCCGGTGTCCTACCGCGCCGGCCGCGTCGAGCGGCAGGGCACGCGCCTGCACGGGCAGTTCTGCGTGGTGCCGGCCGGCGCCAGTACGCGCTGGACGCTGACCGCGCCAGCGACCTCGCTCCTGCTGCGCCTGTCGCCGGAGCTGCTGCGGGACACGGCCGATGCCATGCGCGCGGGCGCGCTGGACACCGCGCTGGCGCCGTCCATCCACGTGCGCGATGCGCAGGTGGAACGCATCGGCTGGATGATGCAGGCCGAGGAACGCGACGGGCATCCCGGCGGCCGCCTGGTCGCCGACAGCCTCGCGTCCGCGCTGGCGGCGCGGCTGCTGGTCCTGCAGACGCGCCGGGAAGCGCCGGCCTCTCCGCGTGCCCTGCCCGCCTGGCGCCTGCGCCGTGTGATCGAGTACATCGAAGCCCACCTGGCCGACGACCTCACGCTGCCGGAACTGGCCGCCGTCGCCGGCTACAGCCTTTCCCATTTCAAGCCGCTGTTCCGCCAGGCCACCGGCCTGCCGGCGCACCGCTTCGTGATGGAGCGGCGCGTCGAGCGCGCCCGGCTACGCCTGATGGAAGGAAAGCTGAGCCTGACCGCCATCGCGGCCGACACCGGTTTCGCGCATGCCGGGCATATGGCGCGGTGCATGCGGCGGCTGCTCGGCGTGACGCCGTCGCGGATGGCCGGCGCGGCTGGTTGACGGTGACTTGCGCAGCATGAAGCCGGTCACATCCGCGCCACGCGGTTAACCGCGATTACACCTATCCAGGCACCGCAGCCGTTAGAGTCCGCGCCGCTACCGTGCTTCCGCAGGAAGCGATCGTCATGCGAAGGAGACGTCAGATGAACCAGGTCGCCAGGGCGGGTCTCGCCTTGTCCGTGCTGCTGCTGGGCCAGGCCGCGTGCGCCGCTCCCGCCGCGGACGCGAACGCCATCGTCAAAGCGGTGATGCAGGACCAATACGGCAAGCAATACGACGCCAAGCACGCTTGCTGGGTGTTCGCCCACACCACCGAACAGGGCAACGACCTCACCTACTGCATGCAGCCGGGCAAGCCCGAGCTGGTCGACACGGCCAAGGGCAAGCAGCTGTTCGTGTACGCCGCCAACGCGTACGACATCAAGGACGACGACCGCTATACCTACAGCCAGACCGATCCGGGCCTGATGGGCGCGTTCCAGGTGAGCGTCGACGCCAAGGGCGAATGGACCTTCGTGGCCATGGACAACGCGATGGAGTTCGGCACCGGCGGCTATTGCGGCTGCAACAAGGCGGACTTCGTCAAGCTGAGCAACCAGGGCGACTACGGTTGGCTGTTCGTCAGCGGTGGCGCCTGGCAAGGCAAGGTGGTGGCCGACTACAGCATCGTCACGCCGCATCAGGGCGGCTTCGTCGACATCAGCCGCATTCCGCAGACCCCGTCCGGCGAACAGGACGTGACCTACGAACTGAAGGTCGCCGAGCGTTCCGGCGCCGGCCTGTTTCCGCTGGCGCTGACCAAGCTCAAGGGCAAGGCCAAGGTCGCGGACATCACGGTGGATTTCGATCCCAAGAAACACCTTTACCAATTGCCCGGCGCCACGTAGCGCGCCGGACGCCGGCGTGGTCGCCACGCCATTCACACACGAAAGTTCACGGAGGAACCTCAGATGTCCACGATCGACGAACGTTGGGAAGCGAACAAGCAGGACCTCGCCGATGCGGCAGCCAAGGCCGGCATCGATCCCGGGCTGATGGCCAAGATCGCCGGCTTCGAATCCGGCTATAACCCGCACGCGCGTCCCATCGCCGGCCACAAGCACGCCGAGCTCAACACGGTCACGCAGTTCGACGGCACCAAGGCGATGTCCTCGGCCTATGGCTATGGCCAGTTCCTGGATGGCACCTGGACCGGCATGGTGCGCACCTACGGCGAGAAGTACGGCGTGCCCGGTGCCGCCCAGATGACCGACGCCCAGATCAATGCGCCGGACATGCGCAACGACTCCCGGCTGCAGGCCGGCATGCTGGCGGAGTTCACCAAGAAGAACATGGAGCTGGGCGCCAAGCTCGGCGGCCCGAACCCCGACGCCAACGTCTATGCCCTGCATAACCTCGGCCAGGGCGACGGCAGCAAGTTCCTCGAGGCGCTGAAGGCCAACCCGGGGCAACGCATCGACCACGTGCTTTCCCACAAGGTGATCGAACGCAATCCGGGCCTGTACGGCGATGGCAGCATGAGCGTGGCCGACGCCTACAAGGGCATGGGCCAGCAGATGGACAAGTACGCCAAGTACGCACAGGAGCTGGAGAAGGGGGTGCCGGCCAAGGCCCCGGCCGCACCGGGCCCGACGCCACCGACGCATGCCGCGCCGTCCGAGCCTGCGTCGCAGGCGCCACGGCATGCCGTGTCGTCCGGCCATGCGGTGCTCAAGGAAGGTGACAAAGGCCACGAGGTCAGCCAGTTGCAGGCCCAACTGCGCGAACTGGGCTACAAGGGCACCGACGGCAAGCCGCTGCGCGCGGACGGGCATTTCGGCCCCGGCACCAAGGCCGCGGTGGAAGCCTTCCAGCACGACCATCACCTCAAGCGCGATGGCGAAGCCGGCCCCCAGACGCAGAAGCAGCTGCAGGTGCAGGGCAAGCTGCATGCCCAGGAGCAGTCCGCGCACCCGCTGTTGAACCAGTCCGCGCATCCCGGCCACGAGCTCTACCGCCAGGCCCTGGACGGTGTGCACAAGCTCGACGCGCAACACGGCCGCGCGTCCGACGGCCGTTCCGAAAACTTCGCCGGCTCCCTCGCCGTCGAGGCGCAGCGCCAGGGCCTCAAGCGCATCGACCACGTGGTGCTCAACGACGACGGCTCGCGCGCCTGGGCGGTGCAGGGCGACCTGCGCTCGCCGTTCAAGCAGATGGCCGACGTCAACGTGAACCAGGCGATCAGCACGCCGCTGGCGCACAGCAGCGCCGCCAGCGCGCAGTTACAGAGCGCACCGGGCCACGAACAGGCGGCGCAGCAGCAACAGCATCAGCAAACGCAGCAACAGGGCGCCATGACGCGATGACCGGCCGGTCTGCCGGCGTGCGCCGCTCCGCGAGGAGCAGCGCACGCCGCTTTCCTGTCCGCCCGCCGCTGCTCCTGTGCCTGCTGGCGCTGAGCGCCTGCCACTCCATCCACGACCCGAATGTCGCCGCCGCCGAGCGCCTGCCGGACGGGCCGGTCGGGTGGTTCGGGCGGCCGGTGTCGCCCGCGGCGCCGCCGGAGAAGGAGGATTGCTCGAACGACCGCTACGCGCAGACCCATCGAGACCAGTGCCCCCTGCGGACCGACTATCACTGCGACAACCCGGTCGTGCGACAGGCTTTCCCGCAGAGCTGCGCGCCCAGCGATCCGCCGGCCTGGACCAAGGAAGACAAAAAGCAGCGGCACTGAGCGCGCTGTGCGCCCCATCAAGCTTTGGTCGCCTTGGCCGACCTATGTTGGCTACAGTGTCAGGCTGATCCGCCAGCGAAACGTGTCAATGGAAACCCATCGAGCCACTCCGCCCCCCCGCCGTTCCGCCGGTCCGCAGGGTACGCGGCTGTTTTCGGCCGAGGAGCTGAGCCGGCTGGCGGCGGATGCCGCGCCGGCGCCGGAGGGCCGCGCCAGCGCGGAGGACCCGGTGCTGGAAGGGGCTTCTGCCGGCTTCGAGGGGCGCCGCTTCGTGCTGCGGTCGGGGCGCCAGACCGTGGGCCGCGGCGGGCACAACGACGTGGTGGTGGACGACCTCAGCGTGTCGTCGACGCACGCCTGGATCATGAATCAGCAGGGCCACTACGTGGTCATGAACACGCTTTCGACCAACGGCACCTTCGTCAACGGCGAGCGCGTGCACGAGGCGCCGCTGCGCCATGGCGACCGCGTGCGCTTCGGACAGGCGGAATTCGTGTTCCTGACCCGCGAGCCCGGGCGCCGCATGAGCCGCGTCAGCGGCTGGCTGATCGCCGCCGTCGCGGTCGGCCTGGCCGGCGCCGCGGCGCTGGCGTGGTGGATGACGACGCGGGCATGAGCGCCGTTCCGCGGACGATCGGCCGCTACCGCATCGACGGCGTGCTCGGTGAAGGCGCCATGGCGGTGGTGTACGCCGGCTTCGATCCGGGCATCGATCGCCCGGTGGCCATCAAGTGCCTGCATCGCCGCGCGGCGGCGGAGCCGGGTTCGGACGATCGCCTGCTGGCCGAGGCGCGTGCCGCCGGCCAGCTCGTCCACCCGAACGTCGTCACCATCTTCGACACGGGGCGGACCGCCGATGGCCGGACCTATATCGCGATGGAGCGCCTGCCGGGCGAGACCCTGGCCAGCCGCGTCGCGCGCGAAGGCCTGCCGCCGCTGGCGGTGGTGATCGAACTGGCCTCGCAGATGGCCGCCGCGCTCGACTACGCGCACGGCCAGGGCGTGCTTCACCACGACGTGAAGCCCGAGAACATCATACTGGCCGACGACTGGCACTACGCGAAACTGAGCGACTTCGGCATCGCCGAGCGCCGCGCCGCGGAAGGCGGCGAGACGGACAGCGGCATCATCGGCGGCACACCGGCGTACATGGCGCCGGAACGGTTGCGCGGCGAATCCGCGGACGCGCGCAGTGACCTGTTCTCGCTCGGCGTGGTGCTGTACTGGCTGATCACCGGCAAGCTGCCGTGGCCGGACATGCCTGACATGAAGCGCCTGCTGCGCGAACGGCAGCGGCTGCCGCGCCCGGCCATCGCACCGATCGATCCGGCCACGCCGGCGATGCTCGTCGGCATCGTGCGCACC
>JABLTH010065883.1_pt1 | contig 12508 bp, 7 predicted proteins | sample 7875711 | NCBI WGS metagenome assembly JABLTH01 (sample SAMN14941262, study PRJNA633318) | bioreactor metagenome | isolation source: bioreactor | place: China | collected 2019-03-05 | reverse complement strand
AGGCCGCCCATCTCGGTGGCCAGGGTGGGCTGGTAGCCCACGGCGGAGGGCATGCGGCCCAGCAGCGCGGACACCTCGGCGCCGGCCTGGGTGAAGCGGAAGATGTTGTCGATGAAGAGGAGCACGTCCTTGCCCTCGGCGTCGCGGAAGTACTCGGCGACGGTGAGGCCGGTGAGGGCGACGCGGGCGCGGGCGCCGGGCGGCTCGGTCATCTGGCCGTAGATCAGCGCCACCTTGGACTTGGAGAGGTCCTCCTTGTTGATGACGCCGCTGTCCATCATCTCGTGCCAGAGGTCGTTGCCCTCGCGGGTGCGCTCGCCCACGCCGGCGAACACCGAGTAGCCGCCGTGGCCCTTGGCGATGTTGTTGATCAGCTCCATGATCAGCACGGTCTTGCCCACGCCGGCGCCGCCGAAGAGGCCGGTCTTGCCGCCCTTGGCGTAGGGCTCCAGCAGGTCGATGACCTTGATGCCGGTCTCGAACATCTCGGAGGAGGTGTTCAGGTCCTCGTACTTGGGGGCCTCGCGGTGGATGGGCAGGGTCTGCCTGTGGCCCACGGGGCCGCGCTCGTCCACGGGGTCGCCCACCACGTTCAGGATGCGGCCCAGGGTCTCGGGGCCCACGGGCACGTTGATGGGAGCGCCGGTGTCGCGCACCAGCTGCCCGCGGATCATGCCCTCGGTGGGCTGCATGGCCACGCAGCGGACGCGGTTCTCGCCCAGGTGCTGCTGCACCTCGAGGGTCACCGTGGAGGTCTTCTTGCTGACCGGATCGGTGATGTCGGTGAGCAGGGCGTTCATGATCTCGGGCAGGTGGGCGTCGAACTCGACGTCCACGGCGGGACCGACGATGGCGATCACGCGGCCGGTGTTCGTGGTGGTCATGGAATCCTCGGTGCGAAAAGTGGCGAGTGGGAGCGGGTCAGGCGCGGCAGGGCGGGCGGGTCAGGCGTTCGCCCCCGAGACGATCTCGATGATCTGGTTGGTGATGGAGGCCGGGCGGATCTTGTTCATGGTGAGCGTGAGCTTGGCGATCATCTCGCCGGCGTTGTTGCTCGCCTTGTCCATGGCCGCCATGCGGGCGCCGTGCTCGGAGGCGGAGGACTCCAGCAGGGCGCGCAGGAGCTCGGTCTCCACGAAGCGGGGCAGCAGGGCCTCCAGCGTCGTGTTCGGGTCGGGCTCCAGCAGGTGGGCGGTCCCGGACTTGGGATCCACCTCGGCCGCGTCCAGGGCCATGGGGAAGATCTTCACCACCATGGGCTCCTGGCTCACGGCGGAGTGGAACTCGTTGTAGATCACGTAGAGGGCGTCGATCTCACCCTCCTGGTACTGCCGGGCGGCGTCGTCGGAGATCTCCCGGCTGACGCGGTCCATGCCCGTGAGCGGCACGCCCAGGTATTCCTTGTGGATGGCGTAGCCCTTCTTGCGGGCCCAGTCGGCCGCGCGCTTGCCGACCACGTCGAGCACCACGTCGGCCTTGGCGTGGCCGGCCAGGAAGGCCGCGGCGGTCTTCAGGGCGTTGGCGTTGAAGCCGCCGCAGAGGCCCTTGTCCGAGGCCACGAGCACCACGCGGACGCGCTTCTCCTCCCGGGGGTCCAGGAAGAGCCTCGCCTCGGGGCCGAGCTGGAGGGTGTCCGCCGCCGCCTGGCCCTTGATGCGGCCCACGACGCTGCGGGCCACCTCGCGCATCTTGCCCGCGTAGGGGCGCAGGGACACGAGGCGCTCCTGGGACTTCCGCAGCTTGACCGCGGAGATCATCTTCATGGCCTTGGTGACCTGCTGGGTGTTCTTGACCGAGCGGATGCGCCGCCGGATGTCCTGGAGGCCGGCCATGGGACTACGCTCCGGCCGGGGCGTTCAGGGAGGCCATGAAGCCCTCCTTGAACGCGGCCACCTGGGCCTTGAGGGCGGCCTTGGCGTCGTCGCTGAGGGTCTTGGTCTCCTTCATCCCGCGGAGGATCTCCGGGGCGTTGATGTCGAGGTACTCGAGGAACTCCTTCTCGAAGCGGCGGACCTGGGCCGTGGGGACGTCGTCCACGTAGCCGTTGGTGGCCATCCAGATGGAGGCGACCTGCTTCTCTACCGGCATCGGCTGGTACTGGCCCTGCTTGAGGATCTCCACCAGGCGGGCGCCGCGGTTGAGCTGGGCCAGGGTGGCCTTGTCGAGGTCGGAGCCGAACTGGGCGAAGGCCGCCAGCTCGCGGTACTGGGCGAGGTCGAGCTTGATGGTGCCGGCCACGGACTTCATGGCCTTCACCTGTGCGGCGCCTCCCACGCGGCTCACGGAGATGCCCACGTTCACCGCCGGGCGGACGCCGGCGTTGAAGAGGTCGGACTCCAGGAAGATCTGGCCGTCGGTGATGGAGATGACGTTGGTGGGGATGTAGGCGGACACGTCGCCGGCCTGGGTCTCGATGACGGGCAGGGCGGTCAGCGAGCCCGCGCCGCGCTCGTCGCTGAGCTTGCAGGCGCGCTCCAGGAGGCGGCTGTGGAGGTAGAACACGTCGCCAGGGTAGGCTTCGCGGCCGGGCGGGCGGCGCACCAGCAGGGAGATCTCGCGGTACGCGGCGGCCTGCTTGGAGAGGTCGTCGTAGATGCAGAGCACGTGGCCGCCGGGGTTGTCCTTGCCGCTGGGCTGGCCGTCCTTGCCGTGCCACATGAAGTACTCGCCCATGGCCGCGCCGGTCATGGGGGCGAGGAAGAGCATGGGGGCCGGGTCGGAGGCCGTCGCGCTCACCACGATGGTGTGCTTCATGGCGTCGTACTCTTCCAGGGTCTTCACGACCTGGGCGACGGTGGAGCGCTTCTGGCCGATGGCGACGTAGATGCAGATCACGCCGGTGTCGCGCTGGTTGATGATGGTGTCGACGGCGACGGCGGTCTTGCCGGTCTGGCGGTCGCCGATGATGAGCTCGCGCTGGCCGCGGCCGATGGGGATGAGGCTGTCGATGGCCTTGAGGCCGGTCTGCATGGGCTCGTGCACGCTCTTGCGGTCCACGATGCCGGGGGCGATGCGCTCGATCGGATTGAAGGCGGCGTGCTGGATGGGGCCCTTGCCGTCGATGGGCTCGCCCAGGGCGTTCACCACGCGGCCCACGAAGGCCGGGCCCACGGGGACGGACATGATCTTGCCCGTGCGCTTGACGGTGTCGCCTTCCTTGATGACGTCGCTGTTGCCCAGGATGATGATGCCGACGTTGTCCTCCTCCAGGTTGAAGGCGAGGCCCATCACGCCCTGGGGCATCTCGAGGAGCTCGCCCGCCATGACCTTCTCGAGGCCGTGGGCGCGGGCGATGCCGTCGCCGACGCTGATGACGGTGCCGACCTCGGCCACGTCGACCTGGGCGTCGAAGCTCTCGATCTGGCTGCGGATGATGCGGGAGATCTCTTCCGCGCGGATGTCCATGGGGTCCTCCAAAGTCGAATAGGAAGTCTGGATCGGGTCTCGGGGATCAGGCGTTGAGGAGCTGCTGCTTCAGGAGCCGCAGGCGGCCCTGGAGGGAGGCGTCGAGCACGGTGGAGCCCACCTGGACCTTCACGCCGCCGAGCAGCGCGGGGTCCTGGGTGGCCACGAGGCGGATGGACTTCCCGGTGCGCTGGGACAGCGCGGCCTGGAGGGCCTTGGCCTGGGCCTCGCTGAGGGGCTGGGCGGAGGCGACCTTGGCCTCCATGACCCCGGCGCGCTGGTCCACCAGCTCGCGGAAGGCCGCCTCGATCTCGTGGATGAGGTTCAGGCGGGCGTTCTCGGCCACCACCTTGAAGAAATTGCACAGGGTGACGCCCACGCCGGCCTGGCGGAGCACCATCTCGAAGACGACGGCCTTGCGGCGGGGCACCACCAGGGGGCTGGCGACGAGGCGGGCGAGGTCCGGGCTCCCCTTCACCAGGGCAGTCACCTCGCCCAGCTCGTGCTGGAGGAGCATGAGGTTGCCCTGGGCCTCGCCGATCTCGACGAGGGCCTTGGCGTAGCGGCGGGCGGCGAGGCGGTTGCTCACTGGAGGCCTCCGGTGGACGCGCCGACCTGCTGGATGGCGCGGTCGATGGCGGTGGTGGCGGCAGCGCCCTGGACCTGGGCCTGGAGGCGCTTCTCGGCGCCCTCCACGGCCAGCCGGGCCACCAGGGCCCTCAGCTCGGCCTCGGCGGTCCGCTGGTGGGTGGCGATGTCGGCCTGGGCCTGGGCGAGGATGGCGGCGGCCTCGGCGCGGGCGGCATCGAGGATGCGGGCCTTCTCGGCCTCCGCGTCCGTCTCGGCCTTGGCGAGGATGCCGTCCAGCTCGGCCTGCAGGCCGGCCATGCGCTCCTCGAGGTGGCGCATCTGGGCCTCGCCCTCGAGGCGGTCCTTCTCGGCCTGGGCGAGGCGGTCCTCCACCTCCTTGGCCCGGGCCTTGAAGGCCGCGGACAGGGCGCCCTTCAGCATGAAGAAGAGGCCGGCGGCGAAGAGGGCGAAGTTGAAGACCTTGATGCCCGCCTGCTGGCCGGGGGTGAGTTCGTGGCCGAAGAGCTTGATGGCCGGGCCGTGGTGGGCGCCGCCGTGCTCGCCGCCCTCGCCATGGGGCGCGGCGTGGCTTTCCGCCGGGGCATGGCCTTCAGCCGGAGGGGCCGCGTGGCCTTCGGCCGGGGAGGCCTCGTGGGCCGGGGCCTTCGGCGCCTCGTGGCCTTCGGCCTTCGGGGCGGCGTGGGCGTCGGCGGGGGCGGGCGCGTGCGCCTGCCGGGCGGCCAGGGGCAGGGCGGCCAGGGAGGCGCCGAGGACGAAGGCGGGGAGGATGCGCATGGGCTTCATCTCAGGCCTGCTTCAGGAGGTGCTGGACCATGGATTCCGCCAGGGCGTCCACCTGGGCGGTGAGGTCGGTCTTGGCCTTGGCCTGCTGGGCCCGGAGGGACTCCAGGGCCAGCTCCCGGTGGCCGGAGACCTTGGTGCGGGCCTCCTCCAGGAGGGCCGTGCGCTCCTTGGTGGCGGCGTCGGCCAGGGCCTTCCGCCGGGCGAAGGCCTGGGCGCGGAGATCCTTCAGGCGGGCGTTGTACTCCTCCTGCCGGGCTTCCACCGCCGCCGCCGCGGCGGCCTTGGCGTCGCTGCCCGCGTTCATGTCCTTCTCCCGCTGGTCCATCAGCGCGGTGAGGGGCTTGAAGAAGACGGCCTTGAGGTAGAGGAAGAGGACGATGATCAGGGCGATGACGAAGGGCAGCGCCACGATGTCCGGGCGCATGGGATCCGGGAGGGATGCCAGGAGGCCCTTCTCAGCCGGTTCCAGAGCCGAAGCGATGACCAAGCCTGCCAGTCCCACGTTACCCCCGCGATCGCCGGCCGGTGGGCCGGGTTCGAGACAGAACCACACTCGCTTCCGCCCGGCACACCTCGCGGGCAGAAACCTTCAAACTCTATCAGCCGGGAGGCCCCCCCTCAACGGGAGCTTTTGGCGTTGACGCTCCCGGGGAGCCATGGGAGGATTTGGGTTCGGCGACGGCGGGCGATTAGCTCAGTCGGTAGAGCAGCTGCTTTACACGCAGCATGTCGGCGGTTCGAGTCCGTCATCGCCCACCACTTCCCCTGACAAGGAAGCCGGTGTTGAAAACTTGGGGTTGTAGCTCAGTCGGTTAGAGTGTCGGCCTGTCACGCCGAAGGTCGCGGGTTCGAGCCCCGTCAGCCCCGCCAAAAAACAGCGCCCCCGAGGGGGCGCTGTTTTTTTGTCGGCGGGGCCGGCGGGGCCCGAACCCGCGATCGGCCTGGCGCGGGGGTAGGGGAAGGCTGAGACGCGCGAGCGTCGAAGCCGGTCCCGCGCAGCGGGATCCCCGCCCGCAACCAGGCCGCGGGTTTCGGCCGCAGGCCGAAACCGGGTTCGAGCTTCTGGCCGCTTCACCGGTTCAAGCAGGCGCACGGGGGCGCAGCCCCCAATCCACGCGCGCAGTTCCGGCCCTCCGTCCTCCCCTCCATCTGCGAGACTGTCCTTCCCCATGAAACTCCCCCTCGTCGCCCTCTGCGGACGCCCCAACGTGGGCAAGTCCACCCTCTTCAACCGGCTCACCCGCAGCCGGGCGGCCCTGGTCCACGACCTGCCGGGCATGACCCGGGACCGCAGCTACGGCCGCGTCACCTGCCTCGACGAGGAGGGCAACGCGGAGGAGGTCTTTGAGCTGGTGGACACCGGCGGCCTGGACTACGAGGGGGAGGACGTCATCACCTCCGGCATCACCCGCATGGCGGAGCAGGCCCTGAAGGACGCCCATGTCGTCGTGCTCATGGTGGACGGCCACAGCGGCGTCACCACGGGGGACGAGGAGATCGCCGCGCGGCTGCGCCGGCTCGGCAAGCCCTGCCTGCTCGCCGTCAACAAGCTGGACGGGATGAAGGGCGGGGCGCCGGACGGGGCCTTCTACGGCCTCGGCGCCGACGTCGTGCACGCGGTCTCGGCAGCCCACGGCACCGGCGTCCCGGGTCTGCTGGAGGCCATCCGGGAGCGGCTGCCCTTCCACCGCCACCCCGACGACCTGGACCAGCATGAACTGGAGGACGAGCTTCGCCTGGCGCTGATCGGGCGGCCCAACGTGGGCAAGAGCTCGCTGACCAACAAGCTGCTGGGCTACGAGCGGAGCCTCGTGAGCGAGGTGGCCGGCACCACCCGGGACGCCGTGGACACGGTCTTCACCGCCGAAGGGCAGGTGTGGCGCCTCATCGACACCGCCGGCATCCGGCGCAAGGGCAAGACCACCGAGGGCGCCGAGATCCTCTCCATCCTGAAGGCCAAGCAGGCCATGGCCCGGGCCGACGTGAGCCTCATGCTCCTGGACGCGGTGGAGGGCGTCACCCACCAGGACGCCGTGGTGGCGGGCTATGCGCAGGAAGCCGGCGCCGCCGTGATCCTGGTGGTGAACAAGTGGGACCTCATCCCCAAGGACACCTACACGGTGCTGGCCTTCGAGGAGAAGATCCGGCACGACCTCGGCTTCCTGAACCATGCGCCGATGATCTTCGTGAGCGCCCTCACGGGCCAGCGCGTCGCCAGGCTCTTCGGCCTGGTGAAGGAGGTGGCCGAGGCCCACGCCCGGCGCATCCCCACCGGGAAGCTCAATGCCTTCCTGCGGGAGGCGGTGGCGGACATGTCGCCCCACATGCTCGAGGGCAAGCGGCCCAAGCTCTACTTCATGACCCAGGTGGGCACGCGGCCCCCGAGCTTCGTCATCAAGGCCAACACCGACCGGGGGCTGCACTTCAGCTACATGCGCTACCTCGAGAACCGCCTGCGGGACGAGTTCGGGTTCAAGGGCACGCCCATCCGCCTCGTGGTGCAGAAGAAGCAGAAGGGCGACGAGGAACCCGTGGAGACGGCGAAGGTGCGCCAGGTGATCGATCCCGGCATCGGCCTCAAGCCGGGGCGGAAGAAGGCCACGGGCGACGCGGCCCGGCCGGGCGCGCCGGGGCGCCGAAAGTCCTCGCGCAGGGGTTGATAGGACCGTCGTCTGACGATTCGTCAGTCCGGATGCCGCGGGAATTTCCACTGACCTCGAGCCCCGAGGCGGTGTCCGGAGCGCGCGGCTTGTAAAGAGAAACGGGTTTCAAGAAATTTAACAACGCTTAACTTCTCCGGGGGGGAGGGGGCTTGGATCTTGGTGCCCAGCTTCCCCGTTCTTCCCACAATCCGGCTTCAGAACCCCTGAAGACCCCCATACGCGCCCCCCCGGCCGGACGCTGGATGAACGCCAGCGACGCCCGGATGGCTTCCACCCCTCTTCCAATAGGAGTTGCCCATGGCATCCCTGAAGGGCCGTCTCACCCTGACCCTCCTCGCCTCCCTGCTGGCCGCCGGTTCGGCCGCGGCCGGGGATCGCGCGCAGCTCGCGGAGCGCGCCGCCGCCAACCTCATGGCCAAGCGCATCGACCTGGGCCTGGACGAAGCCCACGGCTTCGCCATCCGCCGCGTGGACGGCGACGAGCTGGGCCAGACCCACACCCGCTTCCAGCAGACCTACAACGGCGTGAAGGTCTGGGGCGGCGAGGCCATCGTGCACCAGGACCAGGAAGGCGCCTTCCTGCCCATGACCGCGGAGCTCAAGGCGAACATCAACGTCTCCACGCTTCCGAGCCTCTCCGAGTCCGAGGTCCTGGCGGTGGTGCGCGCCGACATGGCCCCGAAGGGCGAGTTCTCCCTTCCCCCCAGCGCCGAGCTGGTGGTCTTCCCGGAGACCGTGACGGTCCGCCGCGGGGGCCGCTGGGCCGTCGACCAGGACGCCGATCTGAACGCCGAGGATGTCCAGCGCCAGGTGGTGCGCTACACCCTGGCCTACCACGTCCACGTCGAGCTCGAGAACGACCTCGATGGCGTCCGCCACGCCGACTACCTCGTGAACGCCCACACCGGCGCGATCATCAGGACCTGGGACGACCTGCACACGGCCGGCGCCACGGGCACGGGCAAGTCCCAGTACAGCGGCACCGTGAGCCTCTCGGTGAACAGCATCACCGGCGGCTGGGAGATGAGCGATGTCGTCCGCTCCATGCCCTTCAAGACCTACAACCTGAACCACGCCACGTCGGGCACGGGCACCATCTACACCGACGCCGACAACACCTGGGGCGACAGCGCGAACTACGTGGAAGGCTCCTCCACCACCGCCGCCAACGGCCAGACCGCCGGCGTCGACGCCCACTACGGCACCCAGGTCTCCTTCGACTTCTACAAGAACGTGCTGGGCCGGAACGGGATCAACGGCGCCGGCAGGGCCACCTACAACCGCGTGCACTACAGCAACTCCTACGACAACGCCTTCTGGTCCGACAGCTGCTTCTGCATGACCTACGGCGACGGCAGCAGCTTCACCACGCTGACCGCCCTGGACGTGGCCGGCCACGAGATGAGCCACGGCGTCTGCGCCAACAGCGCGAACCTGACCTACAGCGGCGAGTCGGGCGGCCTGAACGAGTCGAATTCCGACATCTTCGGCGCGGTCATCGAGGTCTACTCCCGCAACGGGAACACCATCCCCGCGACGGTGGCCAACACCAACACCTGCTGGAAGATCGGCGAGCAGCTCTCCTCCTCGCCCCTGCGCTACATGGACAAGCCCAGCAAGGACGGGGCCTCGAAGGACGCCTGGTACTCCGGCCTGGGTTCCATCGACGTGCACTACAGCTCCGGACCCAACAACCGGATGTTCTTCTTCCTCAGCCAGGGCGCCGGGACGACCTCCGGAGCCGACAACTACAGCTCCTACCTCCCGGGCGGGATGGCCGGCATCGGCATGGAGAAGGCCGTCCGCATCTGGTACCGCGCCCTCACGGTGTACCTGACCTCCAGCTCCAACTACGCCGCCGCCCGCAACGCCTGCATCAGCGCTGCCAAGGACCTCTACGGCGCCGGCAGCGCCGCCGAGCAGGCCGTCTGGAACGCCTACGCTGCCATCAACGTGGGCGCGAAGTGGGGCGGCACCACCCCGCCGCCTCCCTCCGGCAACGCCGAGGTCGAGCCCAACAACTCCTCCACCGCCGCCCAGAGCATCACGACCTCCGGCACCACCATCAACGGCACCATGGCCTCCAGCACCGACCAGGACTGGTACAAGTGCTCCTTGGCCGCCGGCCGCACGCTCACGGTCACCTTGACCCCGAACGCCAGCTCCGACTACGACCTCTACGTCTACAACAGCAACGTGACGCAGATCGGGAGCAGCACTGCCGGCACGGGCGCGGTGGACACGGTGAGCGTCACCAACACGGGCACCTCCACGTTCACCCGCTACGCGAAGGTCATCTACTATTCCGGTTCCACCGGCACCTCGGGGACCTACACCCTGAAGATGACCTTCTGATCCGACGCTCGATCCGCCGGAAAGGCCGCCGCAAGGCGGCCTTTCCCGTGTTGGGCTGGAAAAATCCGTCTTAACAACAATTCACGACTCTTCACACCGCTTAACGGACGGGGGTGGAAGCCTGGATCACCTTTCACGCTCTTTCAGCCCCTTTCCGCCCTGGACCGGCCTCCGCGCCGGGCCCAGGCCACTTCCCTTGGAGGGATCCGTGAAGATCCGCCCGATGTGCATCCTGACAACCTTGGCCGCCGCCCTCGCGGCCCAGGCCCAGTCCCCCGAATCCCTTGTCCGGGCTGAAGGTGCCCAGGCCCGGCTGATGGAGCAGCGGCTGTCCATGGGGCTCGACGCGCGCCACGACTTCGTGATGAAGGGCCACTTCAGTGACGACTTGGGTCAGACCCATGCCCGCTTCCAGCAGCGGGTGGAGGGGGTCCGGGTGTGGGGCGGCGATGTCATCACCCACATGGACGCCGAAGGGTCATTCCTCCCCCCCACGGACGCCCTGCACCGGAACATCAACATCTCCACCCAGCCCTCCCTCCGCGAGGAGGAGGTCCTCGCGGTGGCCCACCGGATCCTCAGCCCCAAGGGCCCCTATTCCGCGGCGCCCTCGGCGGAACTGGTCATCGTGCCCGAGGTCATCGAGGTGCGCCGCCCCGGCCGCCGCGGCCTGGACCAGGACCTGAACGCCGAGGACATGGTCCGCCAAGTGGTGCGCTACACCCTGGCCTACCACGTCCACGTCGAGCTCCTGAACGGCCGCGAGGAGACCCGGGAGCACGACTTCCTCATCAACGCCCACACGGGCGCCGTGATCCGGGATTGGAACAACCTCCACACCGGCGGCGTCATCGGCACCGGCAAGTCCCAGTGGTACGGCACGGTCAGCCTCAACACCAACAGCCTGACCTCCGGCTTCGAGATGCGGGACATGACCCGCGGCACCGGCGGCACCTTCGGCAACAACATCACCACCAACCTGAACCACGCGACTTCCGGCAACGGCACCATCTACACCGATCCCGACAACACCTGGGGCCAGCTGGGCGCGGCCTACGGTTCCGGGACCACCAATTCCACCACGGGCGACATCGGGCAGACTGCGGCCGTGGACGCCCACCGGGGCCTCCAGGCCACCTGGGACTTCTTCAAGAACGTCTACGGGCGGAACGGCATCGACGGCACCGGCAAGGCCACCTTCAACCGCATGCACTACAGCAGCAGCTACGACAACGCCTTCTGGCAGGACAGCTGCTTCTGCATGACCTACGGCGACGGCGACCCGGCGGGCGGCGGCTCCGTGGGCGAGGCGGACCTCGACACGGCCGGGCACGAGATGACCCACGGCGTCTGCGCCATGACCGCGAACCTGACCTACTCCGGCGAGTCCGGCGGCCTCAACGAGTCCAACTCCGACATCTTCGGCACCTGCGTGGAGTTCTACGTCCTCGGCGGGGGCGGCACCGGAACCGTGGTGCCGGACAATGCGGGCAGCGGCACCATCACCGCCAACTACACCATGTTCGAGAACAGCTGGGGGCACCCCGGCACCGCCCTGCGCTACATGTACAAGCCCAGCAAGGACGGCTCGTCCAAGGACGCCTGGTACAGCGGCATCGGCAGCATCGACGTGCACTTCAGCTCCGGCCCGAACAACCGCATGTTCTACTTCCTCGCCCGGGGCTCCAGCAACAGCTCCACCAGCGACTTCTACAGCTCCTACCTGCCGGGGGGCATGACCGGCATCGGCAACGAGAAGGCCGCCCGCATCTGGTACCGCGCCCTCACCACCTACCTGACCTCCTCTTCCACCTACGCCAACGCCCGCGCGGCCTGCATCAGCGCCGCCAAGGACCTCTATGGTGCCGGGGGCGCCGAGGAGGCCGCGGTCTGGAACGCCTACGCCGCGATCAACGTGGGTTCCCCCTGGAGCGGCAGCGCCACGGCGCCCACCATCACCAGCCAGCCCGCAAGCGTGACGGTCACGGCCCCGGCCACTGCCACCTTCAGCGTCACGGCAAGCGGCACGGCCCCCTTCACCTACCAGTGGCGCAAGAACGGCACCGCCATCTCCGGCGCCACGGCGGCCAGCTACACCACGCCGGCCACCTCCTCGTCCGACAACGGAGCCACCTTCAGCGTCGTGGTCTCCAACAGCGCCGGCAGCGCCACCTCCACCAACGCCGTCCTCACGGTGAACAGCACGCCGACGGCGCCCACCATCACCACCCAGCCCGCGAGCCAGACCGTGACCGCCGGCGCCACCGCCACCTTCACCGTGGCCGCCTCGGGCACGGCGCCCTTCACCTACCAGTGGCAGAAGAACGGCGCCGCCATCTCCGGCGCCACCTCGGCCTCCTACACCACGCCGGCCACCACCACCGCCGACAGCGGATCCACCTTCCGCTGCGTGGTCTCCAACAGCGCGGGCAGCGCCACCTCCAACAGCGCGACCCTCACGGTCACGACCTCCGGCGGCACCTTCAACGAGGTCGAGCCCAACGACACTGTCGCCGGCGCCAATGCCGTGAACGGAACCTACACCGCCATCAAGGGCTACCACACCGCCACGGGCAACCCGGACTACTTCGCGCTGCCCCTCACTCCGGGCCAGAAGATCACGGTCAACATGACCGGCCCCACGGGCGTGGACTGGGACCTCAAGCTGGTGAACAGCGCCGGCACCCAGCTCGCCATCAGCCAGGGCAGCT
>JABLTH010000931.1_pt1 | contig 12509 bp, 10 predicted proteins | sample 7875711 | NCBI WGS metagenome assembly JABLTH01 (sample SAMN14941262, study PRJNA633318) | bioreactor metagenome | isolation source: bioreactor | place: China | collected 2019-03-05 | reverse complement strand
GCGGCACGGCCTGCAGCTCGGGCTCGCCGGGCGCCGCGACGGTCTCTGCGCGGATCGCCTGCGGCGGGCTGGGCGGCGTGGGCTTGGGCACCGCGTGTTCCATCGCGATGGTCGGCGCGCTCACCTGAGGCGCGGACTGGGCGGGCACATCGGGCAACGCGAGCGAAGCCGGCGGCGGCATCGGTTGCGTGCCCTCGGCCTGTACCTTGCGCACGGGCTCGGGCTGGAACTTCGGCGGCACCGGCTGCGGTGCGGGCGGAGTCTCCAGCGTGACTTGAGGCGGCTCCACGCTGGTGGGCACCGGCTTGAGTTCCGGCGCCGGCGCGGGCTTGGGCAGGGTGACCGCCGGCCGCGGCGCGGCGACCGGTTCCGGCTTGGGCGCGCTCGGATGCGCCTTCACCACGACCACGGGCGTCTCCAGGGCGGGCACCGGCGCGATGTCCGCGTCGGTGCGTGTCGAGCTGGTGCTGGTGCGCTGCGTACGCACCACGGTGGGTGCACCGCTGGCCTTGCGCACGGGCCCCACTTCCTTCGGCGGCGTGCCGCGCACCGGCGGCGGAGGCGGCGGCTCCTCCTGCTTTTTCTCGATCAGGCGCACTTGCAGCGCGGCGGTATGCTCCGCCGGCGGTTCGACGAGGTCGTAGGCGGGTCCCAGGATCGCGCCGAACAGCACCGCCAGATGCACCAGCAGCGTTCCCACCAGGCCCAGCACGCGCAGCAGCCGGTCGCGCGGCCGCTCCTTGCGGCGATTGCGGTAGACCGACGCGCGCGAGGCCGCCTCGCGCGGCGAAGGCAGCGACACGGTGATGCGGGCCGCGCGGGACGGTTCCTGGGGGGGCGAGGACATGCGGCGCAGTGTAGCGGGCGGAACCGGGATTCCGCTGCGCCACGCCGGCGCGGCGGCGCCATGGCGACCCGCCTCAACCGCCGTTCGCTCTCGTCTTGGCTTCCTTCGCCGCGCGCTCGCGCAGCTCCGCGTCCACGGCGCGGGTGGGCGTGTCCACCGGGCAGCCGTGCGGCAGCGGCTTGCCGTCGCGATAGATGGCGATGCACGCCTCTTCAGTCGGCGGCTGCGGGGGATCGGGCGGCGGCGCCAGCGAGCGCGACGGCGCCATGCTGAGGCGCTCGTCGCCATCCTTGGCCGACGGCGGCGAGGGCGGATCGCCGCCGCAGCCGCCGGCCAGCGCGGCGAACGACACCGCGCAATGAATGCGCAGGCCCGGCGCGAGGGTGACGGTCTTCTTGACCGTGGTGTTGTCTACCGCGCGCTTGAGCGCGCTATCGAACGCATTGCCCTTGTCCCAGTCCTTGTCGAAGCGCGTGGCCTGGTACTTCACCGGCGTGTCGTGCCGCATCACCTGGCTGTCGCCGACGACGCCGCGCGCGACGTAGCCCGCGGTGGACGCGGACGCGGGCGCCGCATCGGGCAGCAACGGCCGCCCGTCGGCGCCATAGAGGCGCGGTGCCGGCGCAGCGGACGGCGCGCTCGAGGCCGATGCCGGCAACGGGAGGCTGGCCGTCATCGCGTTCTTCGCGGCCGGCTCGCGCACCGGAGCCGCGCGCAGCGCCGGTGGCGGAGGCGGCAGCGCCTCGACGGGCGGCGGAACAGCGGGACGCGCCGTGCCGCGCGGAATGAAGCGCACCTGCAGCGCATCTCCGCTGCGCCGCGGCGCGGGCGGCTCGCCTGCCCGCGGCCGCATCTCCCGCCACGTCACCGCGACGAAGATCAGGTGCAGCGCCAGCGCCGCCGATACGCCCACCCAGAACCGCCGCCGGTCGGGCGGCGGCCGGCGCCAGCGCAGCTGATGCAGCAGCGCCCGGGTCGGACCGTCCAGCGGAGCCAGGCCGCGGCCGCGCCCCTCCTGGGCGCTCCAGCGATGATGTTCGACCTGCGGTGCGTGTTCGATGACGGTGACCTTGGCGCGAAAGTGAAGCCCGCGTGCACGGGAACAACCAAGACAAGTCCGACCCGCCGGGGTTCCCCGCCCGAGGCGCCTCGGCCGCGGGCATGCCGCTCGCGTTCCCGTGCGGTGCAGCTTGACCCCGCCGCGCGCCGGCTCAAGGCTATGCACGCGGCGCCTCGCGCCGCATCCCGCCATGACCGCCCCCGCGTCCCCGACGCCCGGACCCGCCATGACGGCCCGCCATCGCCAGCCGCTTCGCGCGGCGTCGTGCGGCGCCGCAGGTCGACGACCGCACTCCGTCAGAGGAGGGTCGCATCGTGTCGTACAACACGGAAAACATCCGCAACATCGCGCTCGCCGGCCATGCCGGCGCCGGCAAGACCACGCTGTTCGAGGCCTTGCTGCACGCCGGAGGCGTGATCCAGACGCAAGGTTCGGTCGAGCGCGGCACCACGCAATCGGACACCGACGGCCAGGAAAAAGCGCGCGGCCATTCCATCGACAGCTGCGTCGCCGCCATCGACCGCCCCCACTGCCATCTCAACCTGATCGACACCGCCGGCTATGCGGATTTCCGCGGCGGCGCGCTGTCGGCTTTCGCCGCGGTCGAGACCGTCGCCATCGTCGTCAATGCTTCCAACGGCATCGAATACGGCACGCGCCGCATGATGGAGCGCGCCCGGGAACGCGGCCTCGCGCGCGTGCTGGTGATCAACAAGATCGATACCGACATCGCGCGCCTGGACAACCTGGTGGAGGCCCTGCGCGAGGAATTCGGCAGCGAGTGCCTGCCGGTGAACCTGCCCGCCGACGGCGGTGCGAAGGTGTTCGACTGCTTCTTCCACCGCGACGGCGCCACCGACTTCTCCTCGCTGGCCGAAGCGCACCAGCGCATCCTCGACCAGGTGGTCGAGATCAACGAAACGGTGATGGGCTCCTACCTCGATGCCGGCGAGGAAGCGCTTACGCCGCAGCAGCTGCACGACGCGTTCGAGCAATGCCTGCGCGAAGGCCACCTGGTGCCGATCTGCTTCGTCAGCGCGCGTACCGGCGCGGGCATCGCCGAATTCCTGGAGCTGGCCGAACGGCTGCTGCCGAATCCGGCCGAAGGCAACCCGCCACCGTTCCTCAACGCAAGGAACGAACCCCTCGAGGTATCCGCCGATCCGACGAAGCATGTGATCGCGGACGTCTTCAAGATCGTCAACGATCCGTTCGTGGGCAAGCTCGGCGTATTCCGCGTCTGGCAGGGCACGATCCGCCGTGACACGCAGCTGTTCATCGACGACGGCCGCAAGCCGTTCAAGGTCGGCCATCTGTTCCGCCTCAACGGCAGGCAGCATGTGGAAATCGACCAGGCCATGCCGGGCGACATCGCCGCGGTGGCCAAGGTCGAAGAAATCCATTTCGACGCGGTGCTGCACGACTCGCACGACGAGGACCTGATCCATCTCGAACCGCTGCGCTTTCCCCAGCCCATGTTCGGCCTGGCGCTGGAACCGAAGCACAAGGGCCAGGAACAGAAGCTCTCGCAGTCACTTTCGCGGCTGGCCGAGGAGGACCCCTGCTTCCGCGTCGAGCATCACAAGGAACTCAACGAAACCGTCGTGCGCGGCCTTTCCGACCTGCACCTGAAAGTCATGCTCGAACGCATGAAGGAACGCTACGGCGTGGAGGTGATCACCCACCCGCCGCGCGTCGCCTATCGCGAAACCATTGCGGCCCGCGCCGACGGGCATCATCGCCACAAGAAACAGACCGGCGGCGCGGGACAGTTCGGCGAAGTCTTCTTGCGCGTCGAGCCGCTGGACCGCGGCGCGGGTTTCGAGTTCGTCGACGAAGTGAAAGGCGGCGTGATCCCCAACCAGTTCCTGCCCGCGATCGAGAAAGGCGTGCGCCAGGCCATGGAGACCGGCGCGGTGGCCGGCTACCCGATGCAGGACCTGCGCGTGACCGTGTACGACGGCAAGTACCACCCGGTGGACTCCAAGGAAGTGGCCTTCGTCTCCGCCGGCAAGAAAGCCTTCCTCGATGCGGTCGGCAAAGCGCGGCCGATCGTGCTGGAACCGATCGTCGACGTCGAAGTGGCGATTCCGGAAGCCAACGTGGGCGACGTCACCGGCGGGCTCGCCGGCAAGCGCGCGCGCATCCTCGGCACCGATGCGCAGCGCGGCGGCGAGCTGGTGATCAAAGCGCAGGCGCCGCTGGCGGAACTCATCGACTACCCCTCCGAACTGAAGGCGGTGACCGGCGGACGCGGACGCTACAGCCTCGACCTGAGCCACTACGAACCGGTGCCGTCACCGGTGCAGAAACAGCTCAGCGAGGCGTGGAAGCCGAAGGCCGAGGAGGATTGAGGCCTTGCGCGAGGAACGCCGTCAACGCGTCGAGCTGGCGCGCACGCCCGTAGGCGGCGCGGTACCGATCCGCGCCTCGGGCGCAGGAGGAATGCCATGAGCCGTGCCTTCGTCAAAGACGCCGACGACAATGCGGGCGATGCCTTGCCCGATATCCCGGTGAGCGAGCACCCCAACTACGTCACGCCGCGCGGGCTGGCCAGGCTGCGCGAGCGGCTGGACGCGGCACAAGCGCGGCGGGACGAACTGAGGGCGAGCGAGCCGGCATTGGCCCAGCAAGGCGAACTGGCCGCACTGGAACGAGAATTGCGCTGGCTGAAGGCGCGCGTCGCCAGCGCCATCGAGATCGACCTGGCGCAGCAGCCGCACGACCGCGTGGCGTTCGGCGCCATCGTGACGGTGGAGTCGGAAGACGACGGCGCACACACCTACCGCATCGTCGGTGAGGACGAGGCGGACGCCGAGCACGGGCTCGTCAGCTACGTGTCGCCACTGGCGCGGGCATTGATCGGCGCGCGCGTGGGTGACGAGGTGACGTGGCAGCGGCCGGCGGGCGACCTGAAGGTGGAGATCGTCGCGATCGATTACGGCGACGACACCTGAGCCATCAGCGGGTAGGTTGGGGTGAGCCGCAGGCGAACCCCAACGGACTTCCCTTGATGCGGCATTGTTGGGGTTCGCCTGCGGCTCACCCCAACCTACGTTTGCCAAGACCGCAAGGGCTCTCTCAGCTCACCCCGGCCCACACCGACCATCACAGCCGACCCGCGCGCTTCACCGCCAGATACCGCTCCACCAGCACACCCGACAGCTCGTGGCAGCGCACGTCCAGCATCGCCACGCCTTCGCGGCGCAACGCATCGTGCATGGCATCGCGCTGGGCCAGATAATCCATCGCCGCCGCCGCGCGGATGGCCGTGTCGACTTCGTCGTCCACGGTGGCCGCGGCCTGGTCCAGCGCCAGCTCGCGCAGGCTCACTACCAGCACCAGAGGGCGCCGCGACAGCAGGCGCACGGCCATGCGCAGTTCCTGGTCGTCCTCGTCGCGCACGTTGGTCACCAGCACCACGAAGGCACGGCGCCGCTGGCGCGCCTGCAGCGCGCGGGCCGCGGCCAGGTAATCGGTGGCCACCGGTTTCGGCTGCAGGTCATAACCGGCGCCCAGCAGCATGTCCATGCCGCCGCTGCCCTGTTGCGGCGGCAGCCAGCGCAGATCCTCGCCCGCACAAGCGAGCATGCCCACCGCGTCGCCCTGGCGCAGCGCGATGTAAGCGAGCGCGAGCGACGCATTGAGCACGTGGTCGAAGTGGGCGAGGCGGTCGTCCTGCGCGAGCATGCGGCGGCCGCAGTCGAGCAGCAGCACCACCTGCTGGTTGCGCTCGTCGCGATACTCGCGCGAGACCAGCCGCGACACGCGCGCGGTGGCCTTCCAGTCGATCTTGCGCAGGCTGTCGCCGATGCGGTAATCGCGCAGCTCATGGAACTCGGTACCTTCGCCGCGACGCCGCTGCAGGCGCGCACCCACGCTGCGCGAAGCGACTTCCACGCTCAACCCGGCCATGCGGGCCAGCGGGGCGAAGTTGGGATAGACGCGCAGGCTCGCCGGTTCGCCGGCGGTGCGCCGCTGCGTCCACAGGCGCCACGGCGAGCGCAGGCGCAGGTGGCAACCGGTGAAGTCGAACCGGCCGCGCCCGTTCGGCGTGAGCGCGTAATCGAGCGCCAGCTCGCGGCCCGGCGGCAGCACGAGCTGGCGCGGCAGGCCGCGCACGGACCATTCGCCGGGGTGCAGGTCGTGCAGTTCGAAAGCGAGCGCGCGCCTGCCCAGCGGGCGCAGCCGCAAGCCCACCACCAGTTCAGGCCCGAGCGGCACCACGGGAGGCAGTTCGCGCTGCACGAGCGGGCTCGGCTCGGCGCGCAGGCGCCACGCGTCGAAGACCGCCAGTGCGGCGACCGCCGCTGCCGCCGCCAGCCACGCCGGCAGCGGCAGCCAACCGACCGCGGCCAGCACGCCCAGCCCGGTCCAGCCGAGCAGCAGCCACAGCAGTGCGGAAGCCGGTCGCATCATTGGCGGGGCGCGGCGACCTTGTGCAGCAGCGCCTTCAAGACGTCGTCGGGACGCTGGCGCTCGATCAGCGCTTCGGGCGCCAGCAGCAGGCGGTGGCGCAGCGCCGGCAGCGCGACCGCGCGCACGTCGTCCGGCGTGACGAAGTCGCGCCCATCCAGCACCGCCTGCGCACGCGCCAGGCGCACCAGCGCCAGCCCGCCGCGCGGACCCGCGCCGCCGAGCACGCCTGGCCACTCGCGCGTGGCGCGCGCGATACGGACCGCGTAATCGGTCACCGCCGCGTCCACGCGCAGATCGGCGACGCCCTGCTGCAAGGCAAGCAGCTCCGGCTGGCTCAGCACCGGGTTCACGCGCGAGACGTCCAGGTCGGCCGCGACGCGGCCGCTGAGCACCTCGTCGACCATGCGCTTCTCGTCCTCCAGCGTCGGATAGTCGATCAGCACTTTGATCAGGAAGCGATCCAGCTGCGCTTCCGGCAACGGATAGGTGCCTTCCTGTTCGATCGGGTTCTGCGTGGCGACCACCATGAACGGCGCCGGCAGCGGGAAGCGCCGGCCCTCGATGGTCACCTGCCCTTCCTGCATGGATTCGAGCAGCGCGGCCTGAGTCTTGGCGGGCGCACGGTTGATCTCGTCCGCCAACAGCAGGTTGGCGAATACCGGGCCGCGCCGGATCTGGAAGCGCTCGGCCTTCGGGTCATAGATGGCGTGGCCGGTGACGTCGGTGGGCATCAGGTCGGGCGTGAACTGCACGCGGCCGAAGCTGCAGCTCACCGCCGCGGCGAGCGCGCGCACGAGCAGCGTCTTGCCCAGGCCGGGCACGCCTTCGATCAATACATGGCCGCCGGCCAGCAAGGCCAGCAGCACTTCGTCGAAGACCCGCTCCTGCCCGATGAAGGCGCGCGCGACTTGCTCGCGCAACGAGGCGATGCGCGCCACCAGTTCGTCGAACGGCGGCACCGGCGCGCTGGTTTCCGGCACGAGGGAGGGCGAAGGGGAATCGGTCGTCATGGGCGGCTCCTGAGTCGCGCCAGGGTGGCGATGCTGTCGCGGAACGCGGTGGCGTTCGCGGGAATCCGGAAGGCCCGCGCGAGTTGCGCGGGATCGATGCCGTGGCGTTAGGCGAGGCGTTCGTAGAGCGCCTCGCCTTCCAGCTCGGCGCAGGCCGGGTCTTGCCGGCGCGCGCGCGCCAGCGCGGCGCGGCAGGCCAGTCCGTGCAGGCCCAGGCCGGCATCGCGGCGATAAAGGAATTCGCCCGCGGCCTGCACGTGCTCCAGCAACGCGCGCCGCTACAAAGGCGGTGCGGGCATGAGCGGCCCCAGCCGCTCCGCGCGCGCAGCCATCCAGGCCAGCATCAGCACGGTGAGCGCCAGCAGGCCGGGCCAGCCGCGCGTGAACAGCGCCAGCCAGAAGGAAGGACCGTCGAGCGCATACAGCAACCAGATGTGCCCGTCGCGGTCGAGCGGTGCCAGCAACCGCCAGGCGAAGCGCTGCTGCGCGGTATGGCTCAATGCGCGATTCGCCAGGGGCGCCAGATCCGACAACAGGCTCACCTGGCCGTCGCCGACCGCGACGCGCGCGAACGCATAGCCATGGCGGGCGTCGCCCACCCAGGCGTCCATGTTCTCGGCAGCTTCGTCCGTGAGCAGGAAGCGCGGGCCGCACAGATCGAAGCTGCCGCCCTCTTTCGCGGGCTGGGCCACGTCGGCGGTGAGGCGCGCGCAGCTGTCGTCGACGCGCTTGGGTGAAAGCACGTCCAGCGCCTCGAACAGCGGCGTGTGCGCGGCGTCATCGGCGGCGCCCGGCGACAGCACGAGATGGCCACCGGAACGCACCCAGTCGGCGAGCCGCCCGGCGGCGTCCACGTCGATGCGGTCCAGGCCGGCACCCAGCACGAGCGTATCGGCCGCAGCCAGCGGCACGCGCCGGGGCGACAGCGTGGCGACCGAGCTGACCGGTACGTCGAGCTTGGCCAGCGCGCGCTCCAGCGCGAAGAAGCGGTTGTAGCTGGCCTCGCCGCGCGACGTCGTCGGCACCGTGATCTCCTTGCGCTCGAACTGAGTGAAGAAGATCGCCAGGCAGACCAGGATCAGCCCGCCGAGCACGATCACCATCGGCGACACGCGGCTCATGCGGCGCTCCTTGCCGTCGCCGGCCAGCCGGCGAGGAGATGCTGGAAGTCCTCGTCACGCGGGTAGCGGTCCGCGTAAGTGGCGTACTGCCAGGCGCGCACGATGGCCTCGGCGCGCTGCCGCATAGGCGCGTCGAGGCGGCGCGCGCTGCGCAGGCAGTCGGCCTCGGTGGCGTCCGCCGGGACAGACGTCTGCTGGGCCGCGGCCACGGCTTCGGCGCAACCGCGATACAGCAGCGCCAGTGCCTCCCGGCGATGCCCGGCGCTCCACAGGCGGCGCGTGGCGCCGGCCAGGTCGTCAGGCAGTCGCGCTTCCGCTTCGATCGTTTCCAGATGCGTTTCCAGCGTCGCCTCGCGGCGCTGCCTAGGCGTCATCGCGGGCAGGCGCGCGCGGCGGAAGACGAAGACGCCCACAGCGATCGCCAGCGCGATCAGCAGCAACGCAACCACGCCTTTCACGCCCACGGCGAATAGATTGCCCAGCCCTTCAAACGGCATGTCCCGGATCTGCACTTGCTTCGGCTTCGCGGACGACTCGCGCGGCACCCACACATGCTCCTTGCGTTCGCCACCGAAACGCGGGTCGCGGAACGCCTCGGCGGCTGCGTTCGCGAAACGCTGGTCCTGCGTGCCGACCGGCTGGTCGAAGACGTGTTCGATCTGTGCGGGCGCTTCTTCCGTCGCGGTTTTTGCGGCCCGCGCTTCGTGCGGCCAGAAGCAGGCCAGCGCGAGCAGCAGCGCGGCGCCGCGGCCGGCGGCGAGCCAGCGGTCGCGCAGGCGGCGGAAGGCGAGATCGACGTCCCAGGCTTCCAGCTGCGTGCGGCGGTTGAGGTAGAGCGCGAAACCGGCGGCCACGTGCAGCGGCTCGATGACGCTCCAGGCGAGATAGGCGGTTCCCGCGATCAGGGCGCCGGTGACTTCGGGCGTGCGCCGCGCCACGCCGCCGATCGAGCCGCGCACCCAGTCCGGCATCAGTTCCGGCGGAATGAACAGCGCGACGAACAGGAACAGGCCCGCGAACATCACGACCGACAGCTCCAGGCAGCCGAAGGCCAACGCCGAGGCGTCCGTGCTGATCGGACGCCGCAGCACGCGCCAGCGCTCGCGGCGCTGCTTGGAGGGAAGGCCTTCCAGCAATTCCATCGGCAGACGCAGAGCGCGGTGGCTGTCGATGCGCCGCCACGTCGCCGCGGCGATCGTGGTGCCCCACGGCCACTGGCGCTGGCCGCGCAGGGTCTCGCGCCAGCGCGGCGCGCGTTCGAACACGGCGCGCGACAGCACATACAGCGGAACGCGGTCGAATAGCGGCAGCAGCCACCAGATCAGCAGGGTGGACAGCCACGGCAGCTGCAGCAGCCAGCCCGCCGCGATACACACCGCCGCCACCGGCAGGCTGACGGCAAACCCGGCCGGCCAGATGGCCCTGGCGTGCGCGCGAACCATGGCCGCGCCGAGATCGATCGCCTCGCGCGCGGTGCGCGGACGCAGCGCGACGGTGATGCGCTCAAGCTCCATCGGTGGCCTCCGTGCCCGCGCCGCCGCGCGCCAGCCACCACAGCACCAGCAGCCACAGTGCCGCGGCGCTGCCGAACTTCAGCGTGTCGGGGAACCAGGCGACCGACGACCAGAAGGCCTCGATCGCGGCGGCGATCACCAGCATGGCGAAGGCGCCCAGCGCGAGCTGCGCACCGATCCATCCGGCCGCGACCATGGCCGGCCCGCGCCGCCGGCGCCCGGGCGCAAGCAAGGTGAGGCCGAGCTTCAGCCCCGCGCCACCGGCGATCACCAGCGCGGTCAGCTCGAACGCCGCGTGGGCGGCGACGAAACGCCAGAACGGACCGCCGTAGCCCATCTGCGTGAGATGGCCGGCGACGCCGCCGATGATCACGCCATTGGCGCCCAGCACATAGACCGCGCCCACGCCCAGCACCAGGCCCGAGGCGAAGGTACGGAACGCGATGCCGACGTTGTTCATCACGTAGTCGCCGAACATCGCCAGGTCCGTACCGCTGCTGCGGCCGATCTTGTCGTTGGACGGGTCGTACATCTTTTCGAACTGGGCCAGCTGCGCGCTGCCGAAGATGGAATGCGCCCACTCGGGATGGAATTGCAGCGCCACCAGGCAGCACAGCGCCGGCACCAGGAACAGCGCGGCCGCCGTGGCCATGCAGCGCCATTCGGCACGGACCAGCCGGGGAAATCCCGCGACCAGGAACACCAGCGCGCGATGCCAGCGCGGCGCCGGCGGCCGATACAGCAGGCGATGCCCCTGCTGCACCATGCGCTGCAGGCGATCGGTCACTTCGCGGCTGTAGCCGCGTGCCCGGGCCAGCGCGAGATGGTGGCAGAGGCGGCGGTATTCGGCGGGAAAACCGGTCGCGCGCGCATCGCGCATCGCCTGGCGCTGCCGGGTATCGACGAGATCGAGCCAACGCTGCAGCTCGTCCCATCCTTCGCGATGCAAGGCGACGAAGCGTTCCTGTTTCATGTGCGTCCCAGCAGCCAGTTGGCATAGCCCAGGAGACGCTGCACGCCGGCCTCGCCGGTACAACCGGTGATCGGCTGCAACAGGTCGGCCAGTTCCTGCTGGCGCTGCGGCGTGAGCTGCGCGCAGCGCTCGGCAAACTCCACGATCGTCGCCTGTTCGTCCGCGGCCAAGCCGGGCGGCGGCGCCACCGCAGGCACGGCAGGCACCTGGCTGCCGGCCGGCAGTTCGCCGCCGTGGATCACCATGGGGCCGGCGATCACGTCGCCGAGCCGGCGCGCGTAGGGGTCCACCAGCGTGCTGGCCAGCCCGACCGCATACACGCCCGGCAGGATGTCCACCACGCGCAGCAGGTTGCGCACGACCGAGGGCACCAGCGTGACCGGCGCGCCGTCGGCGCTGACCACGCGCAGGCCCATCGCGCGCTTGCCCAGGGTCTGCCCGCCGAACCACACCTCGCAGACCACCGCGTAGATCCACATCAAGGCGAACATCAGCAGCGCACCCACGCCCATGCCCGCACCGCCCAGCAGGGACAGCGGGATCATCGAGGCCCAGAACACCACCATGCGCAGCACGAAATCGATCGTCCACGCCTGCGCACGCGGCAAGGCGCCGGCCGCGCGCAGGCGCAGAAACACCCCTTCGGGTGTTTCGATCTGCCGAAGGGTGTCCAGCATCAGTCGTTGATGACGATGGTGTCCGCGATCATGTCGTGCAGGCAGCGGCGCTCGTTGCCGAAGATCATCAGCGAATCGACCAGCGAGACGATGCTGCCGAGATAGGGAATCGCGCCGAGCAGGCCGATCGGGATGATGCGCATGCCGATGATGCGGCCCAGGCCGATGCGGTCCCCATTGGTGCGCACGATCTTGATGCCGAGCACGCGCTTACCGATGGTCTGGGCGTTCTGGTGCAGCAGCACGCAGTTCACCGCGAGCACACCCAGGATGATCAGCCCGCCGATCGTGATGGCCACCATGCCGCCATCGCCCCTGCTAGCGGCGGCACCGCCGACGGCGGCGAGGATCGCGCCGACACCCACGACGACACCATCGAGCACCGCCGCGCCGAGCCGCTGTCCGCGACTGGCCTTGCGCGCCTCGAGATCCGCCGCCGAGAGTCCCCCAACGTCCGCCACGGCAGCTTGCGGCGCGGCGTACCAGTTCTGTTCCTTTTCCATGTTCCGTCCTTTCGTCCTTGTGGATGCGTGCCAGCCCCCATGACGGGCACTGAGGGGCGAGTATATGGGGGATCGGGGACGGGTGCATGGCGGTGGGCGTGGGGGCGCGCCGACGATTCGGGCGCTGGTGGGATGCCGCGCCGTGCGCGTAGGTTGGGGTGAGCTCGCGAACCCCAACGTGGCGCTTCGGTTCGCCGCTCCGCCACCTACTTCGCCATTCCGGCGTAGCCACGTAGGTTGGGGTGAGCCGCAGGCGAACCCCAACGGGGGCGCGCCGGTCTATCGCCGCGCCACCTACTTCGTCATTCCGGCGCAGGCCGGACGGAGCGCGTAGCGCGGAGAACGCCCGGAGGGCGGCCCCGAAGGGGCGAGCGGAGCGAGTCAT
>JABLTH010024644.1_pt1 | contig 12513 bp, 7 predicted proteins | sample 7875711 | NCBI WGS metagenome assembly JABLTH01 (sample SAMN14941262, study PRJNA633318) | bioreactor metagenome | isolation source: bioreactor | place: China | collected 2019-03-05 | reverse complement strand
TGTTCACGGGCGAGCCGACCGAGGAGGTCGAGCGCCGCGTGTCGCTGCCGCTCGAGCGCTCGCTCAACGGCACGCCCGGCCTGTTCCGCCTGCGCAGCATCTCGCTGTTCGGCCTGTCGTCGGTGACCGTCACGTTCGACGACGCCACCGACCCGTACCTCGCGCGGCAGATGGTGCTCGAACGCATCCAGCAGGCCGACCTGCCGCAGGGGGTCACGCCCAGCCTCGCGCCGATGGCGACCCCGATCGGCGAGGTCTATCGCTACACGCTCGAGGGGTCCTCGGGCGACCCGATGACCCTGCGCACGCTCCAGGACTGGACCGTGCGCCCCGAGCTGCTGCGCGTGCCCGGCGTCGCCGACGTCGTCAGCTACGGCGGGCTGATCCGGGAGATCCACGTCCAGCCCGATCCGCAGCGCATGTCGGCGCTCGGCGTCGGCCTGACGGACATCTTCGACGCGCTGAGGAAGGCGTCCGACAACGCGACCGGCGGCTACATCGAGCGGGGCTCGGAGAGCTTCGTCATCCGCTCGATCGGGCTGTTCCGCGACATGTCCGACATCGAGCAGGTCCGCGTGGGCTGGCACGAGGGCTCGCCCGTCCTCGTCCGCAACGTCGCCGACGTGCACGAGGGCTACGCACCGCGCCAGGGGATCGTGACGCGCGGGCAGGCGCCCGACTCGGTCGAGGGCATCGTGCTGATGCGGCGCGGCCAGAACCCGTCGCAGATCCTCTCCGCGCTGCGCACGCGCGTCGACGAGCTGAACGGCCGCATCCTGCCGAAGGGCATTGCGATCAAGCCGTTCTACGACCGCACGGAGCTCGTGGACACCACGCTGCACACCGTGTTCCACAACCTCGCCGAGGGCGCGGCGCTGGTGACGCTCGTGCTGCTCGCGTTCCTGCTGTCGTGGCGCGCGGCGCTCATCGTGGGCGCGGTGATCCCGCTCTCGCTCGCGGCGTCGTTCCTCTATCTCTACTCGCGCGGCATGTCGGCGAACCTGCTGTCGATGGGTGCGGTCGACTTCGGGATCATCGTGGACGGCGCGGTGATCCTCGTCGAGCACCTGTTCCACCGCTTCGGGACGAACCACGACCGCATGGTCGGCGGGACGGTCGCCGAGCGCATCTTCGACGCGGCGCACGAGGTGGCGCGGCCGACGCTGTTCTCGCTCATGATCATCATCGCGGCCTACCTGCCGATCTTCTCGCTGCAGCGCGTCGAGGGGCGGATCTTCTCGCCGATGGCGAACACCGTGGTGAGCGCGCTGGTCGGCGCGCTCCTGGTCAGCTTCACGCTGGTCCCGGTGCTGGCGATGTTCGCGCTGCGCAAGAACCCGCGGCACCGCGAGTCGCCGCTCATGGTCTGGGCCCGGAAGCCGTACGTCCCCGCGCTCGCGTACGCGCTCCGCAACCCGGTCACGGTGCTGGTGGTCGCCGGCGGCATGCTGCTGTCGACGGTCGTGCTGCTCCCGCGGCTCGGCTCGGAGTTCCTCCCCGAGCTGAACGAGGGCGCGCTCTACGTCACGCTGACGCTGCCCAACAACATGTCGCTCACCGAGGGGCGCCGCCTGACGCCGCACATCAAGGACCTGATCCGGCGGACGCCGGAGGTCACCGAGGTGTTGAGCCAGCTCGGCCGCCCCGAGGACGGCACGGACCCCAAGCTGCCCAACAACCTCGAGGTGTTCATCAAGCTCAAGCCCCTCGGCGACTGGCGTGCCGACAAGCGCACGCTGAACGACCTGATCCGGGAGATGGACGGCAACCTCAAGGAGATCGCCGGGCTCGAGTACAACTTCTCGCAGCCGATCCGGGACAACGTCAACGAGAACATCTCGGGCCAGCAGGGGCAGATCGCGGTCAAGATCTACGGCGACGACCTGGGCGAGCTCGAGAAGGCGGCCCTCGCGGCGAAGGACGTCATCGCCGGCGTTCCGGGGGTCGCCGACCTCGCGCTCTACAAGGCCGGGATCACGCCCATGGTCGCCGTGAAGCTCGACCGCGGCGCGCTCGCGCGCTACGACCTCGACATGATGGACGTCCAGGACTACATCGACACCGCGATGGGCGGCCACACGGCGAGCGAGCTGTGGGAGGGCGAGAAGCGCTTCGACGTGTCGGTGCGCCTGCCGCCGGCGACGCGCCAGGACGTCGGCGCCATCCGCCAGATCGTGCTGCCGCTCAAGAACGGCTCGCTCGTCCCGCTCGCCGCGCTGGCCGACGTGTCGACCGGCGTCGGGCGCTCGGCGATCACGCGCGAGAACGGCCGCCGCTACGTCGGGCTGCGCCTCAACGTGCGGGGCCGCGACCTCGGCTCGTTCGTGAGCGAGGCGCGCGGCAAGGTCGACCAGGTCGTGCACCTGCCGGCCGGCTACGAGATCACCTGGGCGGGAGAGTTCGAGAACCAGGAGCGCGCGATGGCGCGCCTCCGGCTCGTGATCCCGCTCGCGCTGGGGATCACGTTCCTCCTGCTGTTCTCCGCGTTCAAGTCGGTGTCGGACGCGCTCCTGATCCTCGCCAACGCGCCCTTCGCGCTGATCGGCGGCGTGCTCGGGCTCGCGGCGGCGAACCTGACCCTCTCCGTGTCGGCCGCGGTGGGGTTCATCGCGCTGCCCGGGCAGGCGGTGCTGAACGGCGTCCTCGTCGTCGCGGCGATCCGTGCGCGGCTCGCGGCGGGCGAGGCGCTGCACCGCGCGGTCGTGGAAGGGGCGCGCGACCGCCTGCGCGCCGTACTCATGACCGCACTGCTCGCCTCGCTGGGGCTCCTGCCCGCCGCGCTGTCGCACGCGATCGGCAGCGAGACGCAACGGCCGATCGCGGTCGTGGTCGTGGGCGGCACGATCTCCGCCGCGCTCCTGACGACGATCGTGCTCCCGGTGAGCTACTACTGGGCGCACCAGCTGGTGGCGGAGTTCCGGCACCGGCGGCGCATCGCCCGCACGGCAAGCGCGTAGACTGGCCGCGAAGGAGCGCCGTTGGCCCGGGACACCGCACCGCCGACCGCGAGCACCGCCCAGACGCGCTTCGTGCGCGCGGCGCTGCTCGTGTACGCCGGCGCGGCGGCGATCACGCTGATCCTGCTCGTGGGCTCCGTCGCGCAGGACCACGGCCACGACGTCGCCCAGGACCGCGAGCGCTTCCTGATCGACAACGAGGTCCGCGCGCAGTACCTCGGCCACGATTTCGACCGCCTGGCGGCCGAACTGCGCCGCCTCGCGCTGCGGCCCGAGGTCGACCTGTCGGACCAGGACCCGCAGCCCGAACGGCGACTGCTCGACCTCGCCCACGGACGCAGCTCGCAGTTCAACGTCGGCGTCGCGATGCTCGCGCCGGACGGCCGCGTCGTCTCGGCCGGACCGGAGGGCTTCCTCGCCGCGGGTCGCTCCTTCGCCGACGCGGCGTGGTTCGCGGCGGTGCGGCGCGGGGAAGGGCAGGTCGTACCCGCCGGTGACGGTCCCGGCGCGCGCCGGGCGACGATCTGGCTCGTCGAGCCCGTCGAGCGGCTCGGCCGCTTCGCCGGCGCCGTGCTGGGCGCGGTCGACATCGCCGCCTCCGCGGCGCTCGATCCGCGCGGCGCGGCCGCGAGCGACGCGCTGACCGTGGTCGCGACGAGGAGCGGCACCGTCGTGGCGCCCCCGCGCCGGCGCGCGCTGCTCGACAACGGCGGGTTCGCCCGCGTCCTGCGCGAGGGCGCGGAGCGCCCGCTGACCGCGCACGCCGCGGTCGAGGGCCGGCGCCACGTCCTGGCCGCCGCGCCGGTCGCGGACTCCGGGCTCGTGCTGGTGACCGCGCAGCCCGAGTCGACGCTGTTCGCGGAGGCCACGCGCCGGCTGTGGACGCGTATCGCGGTCTCGGTCGGCCTCGTGGTGCTGCCGTTCCTGCTCCTGGTGCGGATCTTCGTGCGCTCGGCGGCGACGTTCCGCGTCGAGGAGGAACGGCGCGAGCGCGACGAGCGCCTGCGCCAGCTCGGCACGGCGGCCAACGTCATCGCGCACGAGATCAAGAACCTCCTGAACGGCCTGCGCATGGGCCTCGACATGCTGCTGCAGAACGCGGCGCGGCCGCAGTCGAACACGCGCGTCGGCGAGGAGCTGCGCAAGCAGATCGAGCGCATGGCCGACTTCACCAACGAGCTCCTGATCTTCTCGAAGGGCGTCGCGCCGCGGCCGATTCCGCTCGACCTGCAGGGCTTCGTGGACAGCGTGGCCGAGCTCTCGGGACACGCGGCCTCCGAGTCGGGCATCGCGATCGAGGTGCGCGCGGAAGCGCCCGCGATCGCGGTCGCCGCCGATCCCTCGCTCCTGCGCATCGTCCTGACCAACCTGCTCGGCAACGCGCTCGACGCGCTGACGGGGCGCGGCGCGCCGGACCAGCCGCGGATCGACATCGACATCGGTCGGGCCGAGCGGCACGCCTTCGTCCAGGTGAGCGACAACGGGCCGGGGGTCGACGAGTCCGTCCGCCCGCTCCTGTTCGAGCCCTTCGTGAGCTCGAAGCCCAGCGGGGTGGGCATCGGCCTCGCACTCTCACGCAAGATCGCGCGCGCGCACGGCGGGGACCTCGTCCTGAACGCCCGGCCGCGCGGTGCGAGCTTCGTCCTGACGCTACCCTTGGAGCAGCCATGAACGCACGCGTTCTCGTCGTCGACGACGAGCAGGCCTTCCGCGTCCTCGCGGAGGAGGCGCTCACCCAGGAAGGCTTCGACGTGCGCACCGCGCCGTCCCTGTCGCGCGCGGCGATCGAGGTGCGGCGGTCGATGCCCGACGTCGTGCTGCTCGACCGGCGGCTGCCCGACGGCGACGGGATCGAGTTCCTGGCGTCGCTCCGCGCGGAGGGACCGGCGGCGCCGCTCGTGGTCGTGGTGACGGCGTACGGCGACGTGGAGAACGCGGTCCAGGCGCTGCGGGCCGGCGCGTGGGACTACATCACCAAGCCGGTGCCGCTGACCGACCTCGTCGTGAAGCTGCGCAAGGTCATCGAGGCGCGCACGATGCGCGACCGGCTGACCCTCGCGCGCCAGAGCCCCTCGCGCCCGCCGCGCGTCGAGCTCCAGAGCCCCGCGCTGCGCGAGGTCCTCGCGCGGCTGTCGAGCCTCGCGCAGAGCCCCTTCACGCCGGCCTTCCTGATCGGCCCCTCGGGCGCGGGCAAGCAGTTCGCCGCCGAGGCGCTGCACGAGATGACCTGCGCGGCGACCGACAAGGACGCGCCGTTCGTCGAGGTGAACTGCGCCGCGTTCCCCGAGACGCTGGTCGAGAGCGAGCTGTTCGGCCACGAGAAGGGCGCGTTCACCGACGCGCGCGCGACGCGGCGCGGGCTGATCGAGCTCGCCGACGGCGGCACGCTGTTCCTCGACGAGGTCACCGAGCTGCCGCTGCCGGCGCAGGCGAAGCTGCTCAAGTTCCTCGACACGATGCGCTTCCGCCGCCTCGGCGGGGAGCGCGAGATCACCGTCGAGCTGCGCGTCGTCGCGGCGACGAACCGCGACGTCGAGGACCTCGTCCGGCAGGGCACGTTCCGCGAGGACCTGTACCACCGCCTCGCGGTGTTCCTCGTGCGCCTGCCGCGGCTGGCCGAGCGGCGCGAGGACGTGCCCGTGCTCGCGCAGGCGTTCGTGCAGCACTTCGCGGGCCGGATCAAGAAGCGCGTCACCGGTCTCACCCCGGGCGCGCTCGCCGTGCTCGCGGCGTACCCGTTCCCGGGCAACGTGCGCGAGCTCCGCAACCTCATCGAGCGCGCGGTGATCCTCGCGCGCGGGCCGGAGATCACCGAGAAGGAGATCTCGGTCCACGAGACGTCGACCGCGGCCGCGTCGGCAGCGGCCTCGCCGGTGTTCTTCGGCGTCGACCTCGCGAACGACGGCACGCCGCGCCTCCTCGAGGACGTCGAGAAGCTCTACGTCGCGCGCGTGCTCGACCACTGCGCGGGGCGGCGCATGGCCGCGGCGCAGGCCCTCGGCATCTCGTACCCCACGTTCCTCAAGCGGCTGCGGGAGCTGGGGTTGGACGGTTGACCCGCGGTTTGCCCGTTCATTGATCCTGTTGGGTCCCGGGTGAATCGGGGCCGAACGTGGGGTCGTCGGTCTGCTCGCGCGCGGGGATCGATTCCTCCGGCACGTCGGCGAGTTCCTCCGTGTCGTCCTCGAGCTCCGGCTCGGGCGGCGCGGAAGGGTCCGAGGCCCGGCCGGGCACGGGCTCGTGCGGCGGGTAGAGGTGCGCGCGCCGCGCGCCGCCCCCCGCGGGGACGACCGGTCCCTCGTGCAGGATCGTCGGGTCGCCCATCGACACCGGGATCACGTCGCCGCGCGGCATGGCGTGCGGGTGCGGCGGCGGGGTCGGCTGCGGCTCGCCGGCATCGCCGGGCAGGCGCGGCACGGCCTTGCCCTGGGCGATCTGCTTCGAGGGCGGACCCGCGTCGCCGACGTCGGCCGGGGTGCGTGCGACCCCGTGCGGCGCGACGGGCCCGGGTTCCGGGCCGCGGCCCGGGGCGCGGTTCCGGGGCAGGGACTTGTTCGAGGAGACCGGTGCGCCGCGCGTCGCGCGGGGCTCCGGCCGGTGGGTGCGGGGTTTGGGCTTCGCCATCGTGCCTCCCCCGGGAGGCGGAACACCCGGGGCGACGATGGGTCCGGAGGGCTGACCGAACCGTTGGCTTTGTTATGATGCGCCTTCCGCGACGTTCGAGGGAGGGCGTGCCCGTGTCCCAACTCTTCGCCAAGAAGTCGCTCGAACAACTGCTCGAGGAGGCCAAGGGCGACAATCGCCTGCGCCGCATCCTGGGGCCGGTCCAGCTCACCAGTCTCGGCGTCGGCGCGATCATCGGCACCGGCATCTTCGTGCTCACCGGCAAGGCCGCGCACGACAACTCGGGGCCGGCGCTGATCCTGTCGTTCCTCGTGTCCGGGCTCGCCTGCGTGTTCGCGGCGCTGTGCTACGCCGAGTTCGCGTCGATGGTGCCGGTCGCGGGCTCCGCGTACACCTACGCGTACGCGACGATGGGCGAGCTGTTCGCGTGGATCATCGGGTGGGACCTCGTCCTCGAGTACACCGTGACCTCGGCCACGGTCGCGCACGGGTGGTCGCACTACTTCCAGGACTTCATCGGCATCTTCGGGGTGAAGATCCCCGCGGCCCTCTCGCTCGCACCGTTCGACTACGACCCGAACGTGGGGCACTTCGTCGCCACCGCGGGGTCGTTCGACCTGCCCGCGGTGATCATCTCGCTGCTGATCACGGTGATCCTCATCAAGGGCATCCAGGAGAGCGCGAGCTTCAACGCGACGATGGTCGCGGTGAAGGTCGTGATCGTGCTGTTCGTGATCGCGGTCGGCGCGTTCTACGTCGACCCCAAGAACTGGACCCCGTTCGCGCCGTACGGCTACACCGGCATCAGCTTCTTCGGCAAGACGCTGTGGGGCCAGACCGACGCCGGCGGCCACCCGCTCGGCATGATCGCCGGCGCGGCGATCATCTTCTTCGCCTACATCGGCTTCGACTCGGTCTCGACGCACGCGGAGGAGGCCAAGCGGCCCAACCGCGACGTCCCGGTCGGCATCATCGCCTCGCTCGTGATCTGCACCGCGCTCTACATCGCGGTCGCCGCCGTGCTCACCGGCATGGTGCCGTACGACAAGATCAACATCGACGCGCCGGTGTCCGACGCCTTCCGGCAGGTCGGACTCCCGTGGGCGCAGTTCCTCGTCTCCGCGGGCGCGCTCGCGGGCATCACGTCCGTGCTGCTCGTGATGATGCTGAGCCAGCCGCGCGTGACCCTCGCGATGGCGCGCGACAAGCTGCTCCCGCCGGGGTTCTTCGGCGCCGTGCACCCGAAGTACCGCACGCCGTGGAAGTCGACGATCCTCACCGGCATCGTCGTCGCCATCATGGGCGGGTTCCTGCCGCTGCGGCTCCTGGCCGAACTGACCAACATCGGCACGCTGCTCGCCTTCGTGATGGTGTGCGTCGCCGTCCTGATCATGCGGCGCACGCACCCCGACGCCGAGCGCCCGTTCCGCGCTCCGCTGGGCCCGGTCGTGCCGGTGCTCGGGATCCTGACGTGCCTGCTCCTGATGCTCGCGCTCCCGGCGGAGAACTGGCTGCGGCTCGCCGTGTGGCTGCTCGCCGGGTTCGCGATCTACTTCGGGTACGGGAAGAAGCGCAGCGAATTCGCCTCGCGCTGACACCGCGGCGCACGCTGCACGGCTACGGGCGCTTCTCGTGCGCGCCCGTCGTACGCGCGCGCCACATCCCCATCCAGCGGTTGACGGGGTGCGAGCGGTCGAGGAACGGCACCGGCGGGGAGCGGCGCACGCCGAGGGCCTGGCGGAACTCCAGGAGGCCGCGGTCCTCGGGCGAGAGCGCGAGGCCCCGTTCGACGGTCTCCAGCGCCGCGCGGCGCTCGCCGAGCGACATCTGCAGGCGCGCCATGTGCTCGTAGACCTCGGGCTCCCAGAAGTTGCGGCCCGCGGCCTCGCGGCACAGCGACAGGCCCTCTTCGGGGCGGCGGCCCACCGTGCCGAGCAGGAGGCCGTAGAACGACGAGATCGTCCCGACCTGGGGCGGCGCGCCGGGGATCTCGGTGACGATGCGGTAGGCGGCTTCGGCGAGCGCGAGCGCCTCGCGGGCCTGGCCGAGGCGGTACGCGTTGGTCGCGCGGCGCAGCGTTTCGAGGGCCGGATGTCCTGACATGGGTTTCGCCTCTCCCGACGGTGCGCAATCTAGCGGCACCCCGGGCGCGGCGTCCACGCTCTTTTCCGCAAGCCGGAGAACGATTTCGTCGCCGCCGGAAACCCTTGTGCCACGCGGTTTTCCGCGTGGCTGCGCCAAAATCAAACGGGCCGGCGGACCGGCCCGTTGTTCGATCCACGTCTTGACCCCGCCGGAGGGCGGGGCAAGCCCCGCCCCTACGATTTGAGGAGCGCCTCGTTGTATTCGGTCTTGGCGGCCTTCATCAGCGCCTCGACCTTGGTGCGCAGCAGTTCCTGCGCGATCGGCTGACGCAGCGTGTCGCGGATGGCCGGTTCCTCCTTCGCGAGTCCGGCCATGTTCGGCTCCTCGCGCGAGGTGACCTTCAGGACCACGATCGCCTGCGGCAGGGCGAGGGCGGGGGAGTTCGCGCCGATCGCGCCGCCGAACGCGGCCTGGTCGAGTTCGGGCGCGCTGCCCGCGCCGGGCAGGGCCGTCCCGCGCGTGTAGGCGGGCTCGGTCTTCTTCACCTCGACCTTGAGCTCCTTCGCCGCCTTGGCGAGGTCGCCGCCGGCCTTGGCGAGCGCCGCGGTGACCCGCGCCTTGGCCTGTTCGCGGCCGCGGTCGAGGCGGTATTCCGTGGCCACGCGGTCGCGCCGCGCGGTGAACGGCGGGACGAAGTTGGGCACGATCTCCTGCACCGCGAGCACCACGTCGCCGCGGCCGAGGGCCACGACGTCGCTCACCTCGCCCTGCTTGAGCGCGAACGCCGCGTCGAGCATGTTCGGCACCGGGCCGAGGCCGGGGACCGGGTCGGTGCGCAGCACGACGCCGGCATCCTTGACCGGGACCTTCATCTGCTCGGCGACGCGCTTGAGGTCGTCGACCGTCTTGACCTTGGCCTTGAACTCCTTGGCCATCGCGTCGGCCGCCTCGCGCAGGCGCGGGAAGCGCAGCTGGCCCTTGATCTGCTCCTTCACCGCGGCGAAGGGCTGCTGGCCGGCCGGCTTGATCTCCTGGACCTGGATCACGTGGAACCCGTACGAGGTGCGCACGGGGTCCGACACCTGGCCCGGGTTCGACGAGAACACGGCCTGGTCGAACTCCGGCACCATGCGGCCCTTCGGGAACAGGCCGAGGTCGCCGCCGGCGGCCTTCGAGCCCTCGTCCTCGGAGTACTGCGCGGCGAGCTTCGCGAAGTCCGCGCCGCCCTTGGCCTGCTGGGCGATGCCCTCGGCCTTCTTCTTCGCGGCCTCGACCGCCGCGGCCGGTGCGTCGGGCGCGACCTTGATCAGGACGTGCCGCGCGCGCCGCTGCTCGGGCATCTGGAACTCGGCCTGGTGCGCGTCGTAGTAGTCCTGCGCCTCCTTGTCGGAAACCTGCACCTGCGCGCCGGCGACGGTGTCGTCGAACATCACGTACACGAGGCGCCGCCCCTCGCCGCTGCCGAAGCGGTCGAGGTGGCTCTTGTAGAACGACTCGAGCTCCGCGTCCGACGGCGTCATGCTCTGGGCGAACGTGTCGAGCGGCAGGGCGAGGTAGTCGAAGGACGCCTTCTCGTGGCGGCGGCGGTACTCGCGCTCGACCTCGTCCCTGGGGACGACGATCGCGGCGGTCACCGCGGTGCGCCACTTGTAGGACAGGAGGTCCTCGCGCAGCGCGGCCTCGAAGTCCTCCGGCGTGCGGTAGGGCTGCACGGCGCCGCGCGCGACGGCCTGGCGGTACGCGTCCGCCCCGATGAACCCGCCACCCTGGCCCTGGAACTGCGGCATCGAGGTGACGAACGCCGCCAGCTCCTGGTCCGACACGGCGAGCCCGAGCCGGTGCGCGTCCTCGCGGACCAGCTCGTTCTGGACCATCTGGTCGGCGACCATGCGGCCGAGGTTGAGACCCTTCCTCAGCTGCTCGAACGCCTCGCCGAACTGCTGGCGGTAGCGCTGCTCGGTCTGGCCGTACATGGTTTTCCAGAGGAACGGGTCGATGTTCTTCCCGTTGACCCGGGCGACCCAGCTCGAGTCTCCCTGCTGGCGTCCCTGGCGGGAGCAGCTGGTCCAGTCCCCCGGGCCGAAGAACAGCACGAAGGTGGCCGCGATCACGAGCAGAATCCACTTGAAGTACTTCTGGCCGCTGCGCATGGCGTTGAGCACGGAGACACTCCTTACCGGGACTGCAACCGGCGGAACATACCGGAACGGTCAGGCAGGGGCAAGTTCCCGTGAGCCCGCAAGTTTGCGCTTGTCCCCGCAGCGCCCCAAGTTCCCCCTGAGGTCCCGGGCGGGACCGTGCCGCCCCCGTTCCGTAACGGCCGGGGGCCGCCGGACCGCACCGCGGCGGAGAGGATGCATGCCCCCGAGTTCCCCGCCTGGCCGGCGCCGGTCCCCGGTCGTAGTGGAGTGGGTCTACATCCGCTACCGGACCGTCATGATGCTGGCCGGGGCCCTGCTCGTCCTCGCGGCGGGGGGGATCTGGTGGTGGTCCTCCGGCAAGAGCGAGATCACCGAGGCCCAGGCGGCGCAGCGCATCGCGTCCGCCGAGCAGGCCGTCGAGCAGGCCACGGCCGCCGTGCCGAGCGCCGACGCGCTGCCGGCCGCCCGCGAGAACCTCGGCCAGGCCCACGTGCAGTTCGGGCGGCGCGACTTCGCCGCGGCGCTCTCCTCGGCCGTGACCGCGGAGGACATCGCGCGCGACGTGCTCGCCGCCCGGCACACCGGGGCCGACACCGGGGCGCGCATCGTGCGCCTCGAAGGCGACGTGAAGCTCAAGCGCGCCGGCCAGTTCCTGTGGGAGGGCGCCACCGAGCACGACCAGCTCCGGAGCGGCGACCAGATCCGCACGGGCGGCAGCGGCTCGGCGCAGCTGGTGTACTTCGACGGCACGATGACGACGGTCAGCGCGGGCACGCTGCTCGAGATCCGCGAGCTGTACCGCGACCAGACCCGCAAGACGCAGCGCGTCGCCGAGCGCATCGAGTTCGGCGGCGTGCAGGCCCAGACGCAGGACAACGAGGGCTTCGACTCCGAGCACGTGGTCACCACCGAGGACGCGTCGGTGCACTCGCGGCACGCCTCGGAGTTCCAGGTGCGGCACGACGCCGACCGCAAGTCGTCCGAGGTCGTGGCCCGCCGCGGCGCGCTCACGATGGCGATCACCGGCGGCGCGTCCGTGCAGGTCGCCGAGAACTCGCGCATGACGGTGTCCGGCGGCCAGGTCGTCGAGAAGGCCGCGCTGCTCGACGCGCCGCGCCTGTCGACGCCGGCCGACCAGCGGACGTTCCTCGCGCCCGGCGAATCGGCCGTGGGCCTCGGCTGGGGCCCGGTCGAGAAGGCCGCCGCCTACCGCGTGCAGGTCAGCGACCGGCCGATGTTCAGCCCGCTGCTCGAGGAACGGCGCGTCGACACGGCGGCGCTGACGTACGCGGCGCCGCGCCCCGGCACGTACTTCTGGCGCGTGGTCGCGGTCGACCGCGACGGCCACGACGGCCTGTGGTCGGAGTCGCGCAAGTTCCGCATCGCGACCGAGGGCCTCAAGGACCCCGACGACCGGACGCCGCCGCCCCTGGTGGTGAGCGAGATCATGGTCGTGGGCACCAACGCGATCGTGAGCGGCCGCTCCGAGCCCGGCGCGCTGGTGTGGGTCGACGGCGAGCGCGTCGACGTCCGCGAGGACGGGCGCTTCACGACCGTCGTCGCGCTGCGGCAGGACGGGGAGAACAAGATCCGCTTCGTGGCCCAGGATGCGGCGGGCAACGAAGTCCGCAAGACGGGCTCGGCGTACCTCGATGCCTTCTGACCGGAAGAAGCCGGCCCGCGGCAAGCGGGTCCTCGCGAGCGGG
>JABLTH010056587.1_pt1 | contig 12518 bp, 9 predicted proteins | sample 7875711 | NCBI WGS metagenome assembly JABLTH01 (sample SAMN14941262, study PRJNA633318) | bioreactor metagenome | isolation source: bioreactor | place: China | collected 2019-03-05 | reverse complement strand
TCCGAGTACTTGACGCCGACGGTCATGTCCATGACCTCGCGCACCGTGGCATCGCCATAGGCGGTACCCGCCATCTCCGGCAGGTAGCGCGTGACCGGCGCCGACGGATCGAGCTTGCCTTCGGCGGCCAGCATCGCCGCCAGCGTGCCGACGAAGGACTTGGTGACCGACATGGCGATGTGCTGCGTGTGGTCGTCCAGCGCGCCGAAGTACTTTTCGTAGATGACCTTGCCCTTGTGCATCACCAGGATGCCGTCGGTATAGGTCAGCGCCAGCATCTCGGCGAAGGTGTGGCGCTGCCCGTTGGCATCGGTGTACGGCACCTGGCCGATATCGCGCGGCGCGTGCGGCAGCGCGCTGGGCGCGCCGCGCCCGCGCCAGACCGCCGCGGTCGGCATCAGCTGGCGCACGTGGGAGAAGGTCCAGCGGGTGACCGGGAAGCGATTGCTGGCGAGGTCGAAGCGGATGATCTTGTCCGGCGCCGGCGGAAAGCCCTGCATCCAGCCCAGCGCGAGCGGATCGCTGTCGGCCGCGCTGGCGAAGGTCGGTCCGGCCGGCGCGGTGGCGGCGGAGGCGGGTTGGGCAGCGGTCTGCGCCTGCGCCGGATGGTTCATGGCAATCACTCCCGCGCCAGCCAGTGCCAGCGTGCTCAAGGTATGCGAAAAACGACCGCCGCGGCGCTTGCCGCGCTGGCTGCTCGTCATCTTGTCTCCTCCGTGCGTGTGCAATCGGATCGTTGTGTTTGTTGTACCGCTTGTTTTTATTGTGCTGCGGCTGGTGCTGCTGGTGCTGCTGGTGCTGCTGGTGCGTGCCGGACTGCCGGTGGCGGCCCTGCTTGTCCCGCAGGTGCCGCCCGTCCTCCCCGCCCGGCGTCAGCCGTCGCCGCCCGGCTCCTCGGCACGCGGGCGCTGCGGCGGCTTGCGCTTGACATACTTGAAGGTGCCCGAGCCGCGCGACACCGTCTTGCCTTCGCCGTCGACGATCTCCGCCTCGCAGAAGGCCATGGTCGCGGTGCGGTGCACGCACAGGCCGCGCGCGGTCAGCTTGCCGCGCCCCGGCGCCATGAAGCTGGTCTTCATCTCGATGGTCACGACGCCGCGGTCCTCGCTGTCGGCCGAGCGGCCGGCCATCGCCATGGCGACGTCCAGCAACGTCATCAGCACGCCGCCGTGGGCCATCTCGAGGCTGTTCTCGTGGTGGGGGCGCAGGTCGAGCTCGATCTCGCTGCGTCCCTCTCCGAACTGGTTGCACAGTACGCCGAGGGAGGCGAGGAAGGGAATCTGGATGGGAAAGCCGTTCTTCTGGGTCATGGTCCTACGTGTGGCGAAAAACAGGGGGGCGCCTTGGCGCACCGCTATTAGAACCCATTCCGGTGGCGCAAAGCGCGCTCAGACCGCGCTCAGACCGCGCTGACGCCGCCATCCACCGCCAGGATCTGCCCGGTGATGTGCTTGCCCGCCTGGCTGGCGAACAGCACGGCCGCGCCCTTCAGGTCCTCGTCGTCGCCGAGCCGGTGCAGCGGCACGCCGGCGCACATGGCGTCGACGCCCAGCCGCTCCAGCGAGCCCTTGGTCATCTTGGAGGGGAAGAAGCCCGGCGCCAGCGCGTTGACGGTGATGTTGTGCTCGCCCCACTCGCCGGCCAGGGTGCGCGTGAAGTTGACCACCGCGCCCTTGGAGGTGTTGTAGGCGATGGTCTCCATCGAGCCCGGCGGGTTGCCGGCCAGGCCGGCGATCGAGGCCACGTTGATGATGCGGCCATGGCGGCGCGGGATCATCGACAGCTTGCCGATGCGCTGGGTCAGCAGGAACAGGCCGCGGATATTCAGGTTCATCACCTTGTCCCAGGCCTCGACGGGATGGTCTTCGGCCGGTGCGCCCCAGGTCGCGCCGGCATTGTTGACCAGGATGTCGACGTGGCCCAGGCGGGCCAGCGCTTCGTCGGCCAGGCGCGCGATCTCGGCTTCCTGCGCGCCGTCGGCGGCGATCCAGTCGGCCTCGATGCCGCGTGCCTTCAGGTGGGCCTGTGCCGCCTGCAGTTCATCGGTCTTGCGTGCCGACAGCACCACGCGGGCGCCCTGCTCGCCCAGTGCCTCGGCGATCTGCAGGCCCAGGCCGCGCGAGCCGCCGGTGATCAGGGCGGTACGCCCGCTGAGGTCGAACAGTTCCTTCACGGTACTCATGGTCTTGTCTCCGCTGCTTGCTCAGGCGCGCTCCGGCGCGCCGTGTGGTTCGTCTTGAGTTCGTGTGGGGGGCTCGTATGCCGCCCCGGCCCGGTCCGCTCAGAACCAGGCGTCCTGCATGTCCAGCGTGGTGCGGTCCAGCGAGGCCAGCAGGTCGAGCTGCGGCCCTACCTTGGGCAGTTCCCATTGGAAGAAGTAGGCGGCCGCGGCCAGCTTGCCGCGGTAGAAGTCCTGCTCCTGCGCGCCGGCGCCTGCGGCCAGGGCCGCCTGGGCGATCAGCGCTTGCTCCAGCCAGATCCAGGCCACCACTACGTGGCCGAAGGCCTCCAGGTAGACCGAGGCATTGGCCAGCGTCACGTTGGGATCGCCCGCCGCCCACAGGACCTGCGTGACCTCCGCCAGGCGGGCGGCAGCCTTGCCCAGCGCCTTCCCCTGCGCCGCCAGCGCGGCGTCGCCGCTGGCCTGCGCGCGGCCGATGGTGGCCGCCAGTTCCTGGGCCAGCGTCTTGAAGGCGGCGCCGTCCTTCATCACCACCTTGCGGCCCAGCAGGTCCAGGCCCTGGATGCCGTGCGTGCCCTCGTGGATCGGATTGAGGCGGTTGTCGCGGTAGAACTGCTCGACGTTGTATTCGCGCGTGTAGCCGTAGCCGCCGTGCACCTGGATGGCCAGGCTGTTGGCTTCCAGGCACCATTGAGAGGGCCAGCTCTTGGCGATCGGCGTGAGGATGTCCAGCAGCAGCGCCAGGCGTCCGTGCGCGGCGGCGTCGCCGGCCGCGGCGGCGGCACGCTCGCGGTCGACCAGCTGCGCGCAGTACAGGTTCAGCGCCAGGCCGCCTTCCACGTAGCTCTTCTGCGCCAGCAGCATGCGGCGGATGTCGGCATGCTCGACCAGGCGCACCTGCGGGCTGGCCGGATCCTTGCCGCCGGGGCCGACGGGGCGGCCTTGCGGGCGGTTGCGGGCATAGTCCAGCGCATGCAGGTAGCCGGTGTAGCCCAGCATCACCGCGCCCAGGCCGACGCCGATGCGGGCCTCGTTCATCATGTGGAACATGCAGGCCAGGCCCTGGTGGGGCTCGCCGACCAGGTAGCCGATGGCGCCGGCCTTGCCGGCCGGGCGGTAGCGGGTGCCTTCGCCGAAGTTGAGCAGGCAGTTGGTGGTGCCGCGGTAGCCCATCTTGTGGTTCAGGCCGGCCAGCGCCACGTCGTTGTGCTCGCCAAGCGAACCGTCGGGGTTGACCAGGTACTTCGGCACGATGAACAGCGAGATGCCCTTGACGCCGGGGATCAGCTTGCCGTCCGGGCCCGGGATCTTGGCCAGCACCAGGTGCACGATGTTGTCGGACAGTTCGTGCTCGCCGGCCGAGATCCACATCTTGTTGCCGCGCAGGCGGTACTGCGCGCCCAGCGGCGACTCGCCCTCGTAGTCGGCACGCGTGGTGATGTCGGACAGCGAGGAACCGGCCTGCGGTTCGGACAGGCACATGGTGCCGAAGAAGCGCCCGTCCAGTTCCGGCTTGACGAAGGTGTCGATCTGCGCGGGCGTGCCGTGCGCCATCAGCAGGTTGGCGTTGCCGATGGTCAGGAAAGGATAGGAGCTGGTGCCGACGTTGGCGCCCTTGAAGTAGGCGAAACCGGCCTTCTCCACCACCACCGGCAGCTGCATGCCGCCCAGTTCGAAGTCCTGTCCGGCGGCCATCAGGCCGGCCTCGCAGAAGGCCTTCAGCGCGGTCGAGACCTCGGGAATGATGGTGACCTTGTCGCCGTCGAACTCGGGCTCGTGCTGGTCGTTCTTCTTGTTGTGCGGCGCGAACAGGTCGGTGGCGATCTTCTCGCAGGTGTCGAGCGCGGCGTCGAAGGTCTCGCGGCTGTGCTCGGCATAGCGGGGAATGCGGGACAGTTCCTCGACCCGCAGCCATTCATACAGCAGGAAATTCAGGTCTCGGCGGGATAGGATCAGCGACATGGCAGGATACGGCTCCCAGACGGATGGGTGGGAAATACGAATGCGCGCGGCGCACGGGGCACCGCGCCAGTCTCCGGACCGGCGCGCCGGGATGGCTGGCCGGTTCTCTGTATTGGATCGTTGCCGGACCGGGCCTTGCCCGGTTCAGCGGGTCTGCAGTGGAAAAAAGGCGCTTGCGCGCCCTTCGTCCGTGTCGATCAAGCCGCCTCGCCCAGCCTGGCGATGGTGCCCTGCGCCACCGCGCAGAGCTTCTCCTCGCCATCCTTGACGACGAACACGTCGCAGCGCACCACCGCCTGCTGGCGGCCGTGGCTGACGCATTCGGCGCGCGCGACCAGCAAATCGCCGATCGCGGGACGTACGTAATTGATCTTGAACTCCGAGGTCACCACGGGCGCCGCCATGGCCGCGCCGCCCGCATAGGTCAGCGCGTTGTCGGCCAGGTAGCTGACCACGCCACCGTGGGCGAAGCCGTGCTGCTGGCGCAGCGCCTGCCGCAGCGGCAGGCGCAGCTCGGCCCGCCCCGGCGACATCGCCGCCAGCTCGGCCCCCAGCAGCACCGAGAAGGGCTGGTCCGCCAGCACCTCCCGGCCCCAGGCCAGCATCGCGTCCGCGGTGGCCGGCGCTCCCATCAGAGCACTTCGAACAGCCCGGCCGCGCCCTGGCCGCCGCCGATGCACATGGTCACCACCACGTACTTGACGCCACGGCGCTTGCCTTCGATCAGCGCGTGGCCGACCAGGCGGGCGCCCGACACGCCGTAGGGGTGGCCCACCGCGATGGCGCCGCCGTTGACGTTCAGGCGGTCCATCGGGATGCCCAGCGTGTCGGCGCAGTACAGCACCTGCACGGCGAAGGCTTCGTTCAGCTCCCACAGGCCGATGTCGTCGACCTTCAGGCCAGCCTTCTTCAGCAGCTTGGGCACCGCGAAGACGGGGCCGATGCCCATTTCATCGGGCTCGCAGCCAGCCACGGCGAAGCCGCGGAACACGCCCAGCGGCTGCAGGCCCTTGGCCGCCGCCACGCGGGCATTCATCACCACCGCCGCCGAGGCGCCGTCGGAGAACTGCGAGGCGTTGCCGGCGGTGACCACGCCACCGGGCACGGCGGTGCGGATCTTGGCCACGCCTTCCAGCGTGGTGTCGCCGCGGATGCCCTCGTCGGCCGAGATGGTGACTTCCTTGGTGACGAGCTGGCCGGTGGCCTTGTCGGCCACGCCGGCGAGCACGGTCATCGGCACGATCTCATCCAGGAACTTGCCGGCTTCCAGCGCCGCGAAGGCGCGCTGCTGGCTGCGCACGCCGTACTCGTCCTGGCGCTCCTTCGAGATGTTGTAGCGCTTGGCCACGTTCTCGGCGGTCTGCAGCATGTTCCAGTAGATTTCCGGCTTGTTCTTCGTCAGCCAGCTTTCCTGGACCATGTGGCGGTTCATTTCCTGCTGCACGCAGGAGATGCTCTCCACGCCGCCGGCGACGAAGATGTCACCCTCATCGGCGATCACGCGCTGCGCGGCCATGGCGATGGTCTGCAGGCCGGACGAGCAGAAGCGGTTGACGGTGGCACCGGGCACGGTCACCGGGCAGCCGGCGCGCAGCGCGATCTGGCGGGCGATGTTGGCGCCGGTGGCGCCTTCCGGGTTGGCGCAGCCCATCAGGATGTCTTCCACCTCGCCCGCCTCGATCTTGGCGCGCTCGATGGCGTGCTTGACGGCGTGGCCGCCCAGGGTGGCGCCGTGGGTCATGTTGAAAGCACCCTTCCAGCTCTTGGCCAGGCCGGTCCGTGCGGTCGAAACGATCACTGCCTCGTTCATGTCTTGCTCCTCGGTATCTCTTGGTGTCTTGCGGTATGCGGTTGGCGCGTCGGTTTGCGCATCGGTCTATGCATCAATGGGCCGGACCGGGCCGGGCTGGCTGCGGCAAGGCATCGGACTGGGCGCGCACCACGCCGGCCGCCGCCATCTGCTGCCAGGCGCTCGCCAGCGAGCCCTGCAGGTCGATGGCACGGCAGGCATCCTCGACGACGACCGCCTCGAAACCGGCGGCACGCGCATCGAGCGCGCTCCAGGCCACGCAGAAGTCCGTGGCCAGCCCCACGCAGAACACGCGCCTCACGCCCTGCTCGCGCAGGTAGCCGGCCAGGCCGGTGCGGGTGGCACGGTCCGCCTCCAGGAAGGCGGAGTAGCTGTCCACCTGCCGCTGGCAGCCCTTGCGGACCACCAGCCGTGCGTGCGGTATCGCCAGTCCTGCGTGCAGCGCGGCGCCCGGCGTGTCCTGCACGCAGTGCACCGGCCACATCACCTGCTCGCCATATGGCAGCGGCAGCGTCTGGAACGGCTGGGCGCCGGCGTGGTTGGCGGCGAACGACACATGGTCGCCCGGATGCCAGTCCTGCGTCAGCACCACCTGCGCGAAGCGGCGCGCCAGCCGGTTGACCACGGGCACGACCTCGTCGCCATGCGGCACGGCAAGCGCGCCGCCCGGCATGAAGTCGTTCTGCACGTCGATCACCAGCAGGCAATCACCGGGGCCGTATTCGAAGCCGTCTTCGAATACATTGCCGGCCCCCTTCGCGGTATCCATCTCGCTGCCCTTCCTTGCCGCCGGCCGCCCGGCGCGCGGGGAGTCCCCGCACGCGCCCGGACGCGCCAGCCGCGCTCAGTCGTTAAAGCCCTTGCCTTCAGCCGCCAGCTTCTTCAGCAGCGGCGCTGCCTGCCACGCTTCGCCGTGATAGCCCTTGGCATAGCGGGCCATCGCCAGCGCGACGTTGTACAGGCCGACCTGGTCGGCGTACAGCATCGGGCCGCCGCGGAACAGCGGGAAGCCGTAGCCGGTCAGGTAGACCATGTCGATGTCCGAGGCCTTGGAAGCGATACCCTCTTCCAGGATCTTGGCGCCCTCGTTGACCAGCGCGAACACCAGGCGCTCGACGATCTCCTCGTCGGAGATCTTGCGGCGGGTGATACCCAGGTCCTTGGAGTGCTGCACGATCATGTCGTTGACCTGCTGGTTCGGGTACGGCTTGCGGTCGCCCGCCTTGTAGTCGTACCAGCCCGCACCGGTCTTCTGGCCGAAGCGGCCCATCTCGCACAGCAGGTCGGCGGTCTTCGAGTACTGGATGTCCGGCTTGTCCACGGCGCGGCGCTTGCGGATGGCCCAGCCGATGTCGTTGCCGGCCAGGTCGCCCATGCGGAACGGGCCCATGGCGAAGCCGAACTTCTCGATGGCCTTGTCGACCTGCTCGGGCAGCGCACCCTCGTCGAGCAGGTAGCCGGCCTGGCGGCTGTATTGCTCGATCATGCGGTTGCCGATGAAGCCGTCGCACACGCCCGACACCACCGCGGTCTTCTTGATCTTCTTGGCGACCTGCATGACCGTGGCCAGCACGTCCTTGGCGGTCTTGGCACCGCGCACCACTTCCAGCAGCTTCATCACGTTGGCCGGGCTGAAGAAGTGCATGCCGACCACGTCCTGCGGACGCTTGGTGAAGGAAGCGATCTTGTCGACGTCCAGCGTCGAGGTGTTCGAGGCCAGGATGGCGCCCTGCTTGACGACTTCGTCCAGCTTCTTGAACACGGTTTCCTTGACGCCCATCTCTTCGAACACGGCCTCGATCACGAGGTCAGCGTCCTTGATGTCGTCATAGGTCAGGGTGGTGGTCAGCAGGCCCATGCGCTGCTCGACCTTCTCCTGCGTCAGCTTGCCCTTCTTGGCGCTGTTCTCGTAGTTGCGGCGGATGGTGGCGACACCACGCTCCAGCGCGTCAGCCTTCATTTCCAGCATCGTGACGGGGATGCCGGCATTCAGGAAGTTCATGGTGATGCCGCCGCCCATGGTACCGGCGCCGATCACCGCGACCTTCTCGATCTTGCGGATCGGCGTGTCGGACGGCACATCGGGGATCTTGCTGGCGGCACGCTCGCCGAAGAAGGCATGGCGCAGCGCGCGCGACTCCGGCGTGCCGACCAGGAACATGAAGCCTTCGCGCTCGGCCTTCAGGCCTGCCTCGAAGGGCTTGAGCGAGGCCGCCACGGCTTCCAGGCACTTGACCGGCGCCGGGAAGTTCTTGGCCATCGCGGTGACGGTGTTGCGGGCGAAGCCCAGGTAGCCTTCCGGGTTCTCGTGCTTGACCTTCAGGTCGCGCACCTTCGGGTAGGGGCCGGGCGCGGCCGCGGCGTTCCTGGCGAACTGGACGGCGGCGGGCAGGACGTCACCCTCCACGATCTCGTCGAACAGCTTGGTGCCGGCGAACTTCTCGCTGGGCACGGCAGCGCCCGAGACGATCATATTGGCGGCGGCCTCCAGGCCGATCACGCGCGGCAGGCGCTGCGTGCCGCCGGCGCCGGGCAGCAGGCCCAGCTTGACTTCCGGCAGCGCAATCTGCGCGCCCTTCGAGGCCACGCGGTAGTTACAGCCCAGCGCCAGTTCCAGGCCGCCGCCCATGGCGACGGAGTGGACAGCGGCGACCACCGGCTTGGTCGAACCCTCGATCACGCGGATCACCGAATGCAGGGTCGGCTCCTGGGTCGCCTTCGGCGTGTTGAACTCGCGGATGTCCGCACCGCCCGAGAAAGCCTTGCCGGCGCCAGTGATGACGATGGCCTTGACGGCCGCATCATCCAGCGCACGGGTCATGCCTTCGACGATACCGAGCCGGGTGCTGTAACCCAGGCCATTGACGGGGGGATTGTCGAGCGTGATGACGGCTACGCCGTCCTGAACCTGATACTGCGCTGTCATGCTGGTTCCTTTGGTGTCTTGAAGGTTGTCTCGGGATTCGAAGTCTCGAATTATTGTTTTGCCGCCTGCCGCCCCAACGGTGGTGCGTCCTGCCATCCGTTCCCGGCGCGCTGCGCGCATGCCTCGCAGAGGCGCCGCCGGGCGGCCTCCCATCGTCCCTCAGGGCGACGAGCGAGACAAGCATACACAAAATAGCACGGTCGTTCAATTTCATTTTCTGCGGCCTGGAAGCCGCTATTCGCGGAGTTCATGGCTGCCTGCGGCGCCGTGCATGCGGCGACGGGAAAGCCGCCTGGAACTGTGGCCACGATGTCCTATCGGGCACTTCCTGCGCCCCCGGATCGCATTCGAGGCCGCCCTCTAGTCTCCGTGGCCCGATATTTGCCGGGTTGGCGGGCCCGCTCTCGCCCAAGGACTCCAGGACAGGGTAGACTCGCGCCTTTCCGAATCGACGCCCCACCCGCGCGCCAGCCCACGAAGCCGGCCCGACCGGCCGGGGCCGCCACTTGATGTCGTCCCGCCGTTCTTTCCCCTCCGCACCCGACGCCACCGCCTCGGCCCCCGCATCCCTTGCCCCGGCCACCGGCCTGGCCGGCACTCAGGCCGAAGACCTGCACCGCACCCTCAAGGCCCGCCACCTGACCATGATCGCCCTGGGCGGCGCCATCGGCACCGGCCTGTTCGTCGCCTCCGGCGCTTCGATCGCCCAGGCCGGGCCGGGCGGCGCCCTGCTGATGTACGCCCTGATCGGGCTGATGGTCTACTGCCTGATGACCAGTCTCGGCGAGATGGCGGTCCACATGCCGGTGGCCGGCTCCTTCGTCACCTACAGCGGGCTCTATGTCGAGGAAGGCTTCGCCTTCGCGCTGGGCTGGAGCTACTGGTTCAACCTCGCCGTCACCATCGCGGTGGAGCTGGCCGCCGCCCAGATGGTCATGCTGTACTGGTTCCCCGACGTACCGGGCGTGGCCTGGAGCGCCGGCTTCCTGGTCCTGATGCTTGCGATCAACGCTTTCTCGGCGCGCGGCTTCGGCGAGTCCGAATACTGGTTCGCCCTGATCAAGGTGGCCACCGTGGTGATCTTCCTCGCGATCGGCTCGCTGATGATCTTCGGCATCCTGCACGGCGGCCCGCAGTCGGGATGGCACAACTTCACCGTGGGCGAGGCGCCCTTCGTCGGCGGCCTGCCGGCGATGTTCGGCGTGGCCATGATCGCCGGCTTCTCTTTCCAGGGCACCGAGACGGTGGCGGTCGCCGCCGGCGAGGCGGCCGATCCGGCCCGCACCATCCCGCGCGCGATCCGGCAGACCTTCTGGCGCATCCTGCTGTTCTATGTGCTGGCCATCCTGATCATCGGCGTGCTGATTCCCTACACCGACCCCAACCTGCTGCGCAACGACGTCACCGACGTCGGCGTCAGCCCCTTCGCGCTAGTGTTCGGCCGCGCCGGGCTGGCCTTTGCCGCCGGGGTGATGAATGCCGTGGTGCTGACCGCGCTGCTGTCGGCCGGCACCTCCAGCATGTACGCCTCCACCCGCATCCTGTACGGCATGGCGGTCAGCGGCCGCGCCCCGCGCGCCTTCGCCCGCCTGACGCCGCACGGCGTGCCGCGCAATGCCCTGCTCGCCACCACGGCGGTGGGCGCGCTGTGCTTCCTCAGCTCGCTGTTCGGCGACAAGGTCGTCTATATGTGGTTGCTGAACACCTCGGGCATGACCGGCTTCTTCGCCTGGCTGGGCATCGCCGTCAGCCACTACCGCTTCCGCCGCGGACTGGTGCGGCAGGGCTACGACCTGGGCCGGCTGGCCTACCGTTCGCCGCTGTTCCCGTTCGGCCCGCTGTTCGCCGGCGCGCTGTGCCTGGTGATCGTACTGGGACAGAACTACCAGGCGTTCTCCGACGTGCGCGCGCACTGGGGCGAGATCCTGGCCACCTATATCGGTGTACCGGTGTTCCTGGCGCTGTGGCTGGGCTACCGCGCCGTGCGCAAGACCCGGCTGGTGGCCTATGGCGACATGCGCTTCCACCTGCCGCCGCCGGCCACCGCGGCAGGCGCGAAGGCGGGCGGCAGCGAAGCCCTGGCGGCAGCCGAGTAGGCCCGAGGGCGAGCGCGCACAGGCGGACCGGGCGCCGGGCGCAGATGCGGAGCCGGCGGATGTCATGCACGCGTCACACGGCTCGGGCATCGTGTGCGCCTCTCCATTGCCACGATCCCGCCCATGCGCCTGCTTCCGCTCGCCGCCGCCATCGCGCTGACCGCCTCGGCCTGGTCCGCGGCCGCCCAGACCCCGGCACCCGCCTATCCCGCCACCCTCGCCGGCCACGCCGTGCTGCCGGCGCAGAGCTACATCCCCGCCCCCAAGGATGCGCCGGCCGACCTGCAGGTCAGCGGCAAGTTCACCACCGGCAGCCGCGTGGAAAAGGTCGGCAGCGTGGAGGGCCAGTCCAACGGCCGACCGACCGGCATTTCCCTGCCGTTCCAGGGCCAGCCGCTGCAAGGCCATTCGGGCATCAAGCACATGGCCGACGGCACCTTCTGGGTGCTGACCGACAACGGCGCGGGCAGCAAGGCCAACTCGCCGGACTTCATGCTCTACCTGAACCACTACAAGGTCGACTTCCAGAGCGGCAAGTTCCAGCGCCTGGCCACCGTCTTCCTGCATGATCCCGACAAGAAGGTGCCCTTCCGCATCGTCCACGAAGGCACCAGGCAGCGCTACCTGACCGGCTCGGACTTCGACACCGAGAGCTTCCAGTTCGCCGGCGGCTCACTGTGGATCGGCGACGAATTCGGGCCCTTCCTGATCCAGGCCGACCTCAAGGGCAAGGTGCTGGCGGTCTACGACACCCTGGTCGACGGCAAGGCGGTGCGCTCGCCCGACCACCCCGCCGTCACCACGCCGGGCGTACCCGGCGGCGCGGTCGATTTCCAGGTCAAGCGTTCCAAGGGCTTCGAAGGCATGGCCTCGTCGCCCGACGGCAGCCGCCTGTACGCGCTGCTGGAAGGGCCGCTGTGGAAGGCCGACGCCAAGGACTATGAGCGCCTCGACGGCAAGGAAGCGCTGCGCATCCTGGAATTCGACACCCAGGCGCGCAAGTGGACCGGCCGCTCCTGGCTGTATCCGCTGGAAGCCAACGGCAACGCCATCGGCGACTTCAATATGATCGATGCCGGCACCGGCATGATCATCGAGCGCGACAATGGTGAAGGCACCGCCGACAAGGCCTGCCCGCAAGGCCAGAAACGCAACGACTGCTTCGCCGACATCGCCCGCTTCAAGCGCGTCTACAAGATCGCGCTGGACGACAGCAACGCCGGCGGCGCCGTGCGCAAGATCGGCTACATCGACCTGCTGAACATCGCCGACCCCGGCAAGCTGGCGCGCAAGCCCCTCAACGAGGGCGTGCTCAAGTTCCCCTTCTTCACTATCGAGAATGTCGATGTGGTCGACGCCAGCCACATCGTGGTCGGCAACGACAACAACCTGCCGTTCTCCAGCAGCCGCGAGCCGAACAAGGCGGACGACAACGAGTTGGTGCTGCTGGAAGCCGGGGAATTCCTGAAGGCGAAGTAAGGAAGCCGGCTGCGCCAACCCCGATCGCCAAGCACACGGTCTTGGCTCCCTCTCCCCGCACGG
>JABLTH010084037.1_pt1 | contig 12519 bp, 7 predicted proteins | sample 7875711 | NCBI WGS metagenome assembly JABLTH01 (sample SAMN14941262, study PRJNA633318) | bioreactor metagenome | isolation source: bioreactor | place: China | collected 2019-03-05 | reverse complement strand
CGTTCGCGATCGAGGCCGTGGAGTTCGACTACCAGCGCAGCGAGTGGACGATCCTCGACTCCGCGGTGGCCGCGGATTTCGCCGCGCTCGCGGCGGTGCAGCGCGGCGAGATCGGCGTCGTCAGCCGCGACCGCGCCGACCGGCAGTGGATCGTGGCGTTCAACGCGGACGACGGCCCGATCGCGTGGTACCTCTACGCGCGCGACACGCGCACCGCGACGCTCCTGTTCGTGAACCAGCCCGAGCTCGCGCGCTACCCGCTCGTGCGCATCGAGCCCGTGCTCGTGGGCGCGCGCGACGGCCTCACGCTGCCGTGCTACCTCACGCGCCCGCGCACGGACGGGCCCGGCCCGCTGGTGCTGCTCGTACACGGCGGGCCCTGGGCCCGCGACACGTGGGGCTACGACCCGGTCTCGCAGTGGCTGGCCAACCGGGGCTACGCGGTGCTCAAGGTCAACTTCCGCGGCTCGACCGGCTTCGGGAAACGCTTCGTCAGCGCCGGGGACCGCGAGTGGGGCGTCGGCGCGATGCAGCATGACCTGACCGACGCGGTCCGCTGGGCGATCGCCGAGGGCATCGCCGACCCCGCGCGCATCGCGATCATGGGCGGGTCGTACGGCGGCTATGCGACCCTTGCGGGGCTGACCTTCACACCCGAGCTGTACGCCTGCGGGGTCGACATCGTCGGCCCGTCCCACATCCGCACGCTCCTGGCCTCGATCCCGCCGTACTGGGCACCGATGAAGCAGATCTTCGTCCGGCGCGTCGGGGACATCGACGGCGACGAGGACTTCAACCGCCGCATTTCGCCGCTGTTCCACGCCGAGCGGATCCGCGTGCCGCTGATCATCGCCCAGGGGGCCAACGACCCGCGGGTCAACATCGCCGAGTCGGACCAGATGGTGGGGGAGATGCGGGCCCGCGACCTGCCGGTGACCTACGTCGTCTACCCCGACGAGGGGCACGGCATGGCCCGGCCGAACAACCGCCTGGACTTCTACGGGCGGGTCGAGGAGTTCCTCGCGGAGCACCTCGGGGGCGCCGCCGAGCCCTGGGAGCACGTTCCGGGGACCAGCGCGGAACTTCGCTGAGGGGGCCGGGGAAGGGCCCGTCCCGCCTGCGCAATGACCGTCCGGACACCCGACTTGACGCGGCGCCGCGGCGGCCGAACTTAAGAGAAAGTGCAATCATTTCTTGAGCTTGGGTGGGTTCTTCGATTGACGGCGCGTGGTTTCTACCCTTGAATAGCTGAGCTTGTACCCGCGAAACACAACGATTCATGCAGTCCCAGGCAACACAGTCAGAGCAGTCGAGGAAACAGGACCATGGCGGACATCACGATTTCCTGCGTGGAGTGCGGTTCGGATTTCGCGTTCACCGATCGCGATCAGGCGTTCTACGCCGAGCGCGGCATGAGCCAGCCCAAGCGCTGCCGGAACTGCCGGCAGGCGCGCAAGCAGCAGGGCGGCGGCGGTGGCGGGTTCTCCGGTGGTGGCGGCGGCGGCGACCGTCAGCGTTTCACGATCACCTGCTCGCAGTGCGGTCGTGAAGACACGGTGCCGTTCAAGCCGTCCGGCAACCGCCCGGTGCTCTGCCGGTCCTGCTTCTCGGCTTCGCGTCGCTAGCCGACAAACACCCGCGCGCCTGACGGCGTCGCAGGGGGTGGCGCTTTCGAGGGGGGTCGATTGCGCGGGGCGGAGCCCTGTCCACCAGGGCCGGTGTGCGTCCCGGGCGATTGCGTCCCGGGCAGGTTACGGCCCGGGCGGTTACGGCCCGGGCGGGTTACGGCGCCTGCGGCGCCTAAACCCGCCCCTACAGCCCGTACACACCCGCGCCCGTGCACACCCGCGGTCGTACGCCACCCGCGGTCGTACGCCGCGCGACGACCGTACACCACACGACGACCGACGTAGGGGCGGGGCTTGCCCCGCCCGCGTCTATTTCTCGACGACCGAGAAGTAGTGCGCCGCCGGGTGGTGGAACACCAGCGCCGACACCGACGCCTCGGGGTCCATCATGAAGCCGTCGGTCAGCTGCACGCCGATGTCGTCCGGCTCGAGCAGGCGGAACAGCTGCTCCTGGTCCGAGAGGGCCGGGCACGCGGGATAGCCGAACGACACGCGCAGCCCGCGGTACTCGGTGCGGAACATCTGCTGCAGCGTCATGTCCGGCGGATCGGCGATGCCCCACGCCGCGCGCAGCCGCGCGTGCAGCCACTCCGCGGTGCCTTCGGCGAGCTCGAGCGCGGTCGCCGCGAGCGCGTGCGAGCGCAGGTACTCGCCGGCGTCCTTGAGCCGGTTCGCCTCCTCGCGCACGCCGCCGCCCGCGGTCACGACGAACAGCGCGACCGAGTCCGGGCGCTCGCCCGCGCCCTCGACCCAGTCGGAGATGCACAGCCGGTCGCGCTCGCGCTGGCGCGGGAAGGCGAAGCGCGCCAGCTGCGCCCCGCCCGGCTTCGCGCGCAGCACGAGGGCGTCGCCCTCGCGCTCGGCGGCGAAGAAGCGGTACACGCCGCGCGGGGCGAACAGGCCGCTCTTCGCGGCGTCCGCGGTCAACGCCTCGACCAGCGCGCGCAGCTCGAGGTACTTCGCGTCCCCGGACTCCGCCGCCTTGCGCACGTTGCCGCGCAGGCCGAGGTGCCGGCCGAAGAGCATCTGCTCGTTGACCCAGGCAAGCGCCTCGGCCGCGGGCAGCGACACGGTGTGCCGCTCGAAGTCGTGCGGCACCGGGACGTCGGGCGCGGGCGCGACCATCGGCCCCGCCACCGCCACGACCTCGACCGCCGCCGCGGGCTCGGCCTCGACGCCACCCTGCCGCGCGGCCTCGCGCAGGCGCTCGACGCGCTGCCGCAGTTCCTCGCGCGTCCCGTCCTCGGCCAGCTTGTTCGCGAGGTCGAGCCCGTCGAGCGCATCCTTCGCGTAGAGCACGATGCCGCCGTACGCGGGCGTGATCTTCGTCTCGGTGAACTTCCGCGAGAGCGCCGCGCCGCCGACCAGCATCGGCGTGTCGATCCCGAGGTCGCGCAGGTCGGACGCCGTCACGGCCATCTGCTGCGCGGACTTCACGAGCAGGCCCGACAGCCCGACGATCGCCGGCCGGTGCTCCTGGATCGCCCGGGCCAGCGTGACGGGGTCGACCTTGATGCCGAGGTCGACGACCTTGAAGCCGTTGTTCGCGAGCAGGATCGACACGAGGTTCTTGCCGATGTCGTGCACGTCGCCCTTCACCGTGGCGAGCACGACCTTGCCCTTGCGCGGCTCCGCGCCCTGCTCCATGGAACCTTCGAGGTAGCTGACCGCGGCCTTCATCACCTGCGCGCTCTGCAGCACCTCGGCGACGATCAGCTCGTTCGCGCCGAACAGCCGGCCCACCTCGTTCATGCCGTCGAGCAGCGGGCCGTTGATCACGTCGAGCGGCGCGTAGCGTGACAGCGCCTCCTCGAGGTCGGCCTCGAGCCCCTCGCGGCGCGCCTCGACGATGCGCCGGATCAGCCGCAGCTCGAGCGGCGCCTCGTCGGCCTTGCCCGCGTCCTTCTCGCGCCGGCGCTCGTCGCGGAACAGTGCGGCGAAGGCGTTGATCGGGTCGTCGGTGCGGTCGTACAACAAATCCAGCGCGGCCTCGCGCTCGTTGTCGGGGATCGAGGCGAAGCGCACGATCTTCTCGCTGTTGACGATCGCGAGGTCGAGCCCGGCCTCGGTGCACTCGTGGAGGAACACCGAGTTCAGCACCTCGCGCCCCGCGGCCGGCAGCCCGAACGACACGTTCGAGATCCCGAGGATCGTCTTCACGCCCGGCAGCGCGGCCTTGATCGCGCGCACGCCCTCGATCGTCTCGCGCGCCGAGCCGCGGTAGTTCGCGTCGCCCGACGCGCACGGGAACACGAGCGGGTCGAAGATCAGGTCGGTCGGCGGGACGCCGTACTTGCCGGTCAGGAGCGCGAACGAGCGCTGCGCCACCTCGAGCTTGCGCTTCTTGGTGACCGCCATGCCCTGCACGGGGTCCTCGTCGATGCAGCCCACGACGAGCGCGGCGCCGAAGCGGCGCGCGAGCGGCACGATCCGGTGGAAGCGCTCCTCGCCGTCCTCGAGGTTGATCGAGTTGATGATCGGCTTGCCCGGCACGAGCGTGAACGCGTGCTCGATCACGGCCGCGTCGGTCGAGTCGAGCATCAGCGGCACGCGCACCTTGCGGACCAGGGACTTGAGCAGGGCGTCCGTGTCGGCCACCTCGTCGCGGTCGGGGTCGGCGAGGCACACGTCGAGGACGTGCGCGCCCCCCGCGACCTGCGCGCGGCCGATCTCCGCGGCGCGCTCCCAGTCGCCGGCGCGCACGAGGTCCTTGAACTTGCGCGAGCCGATGACGTTGGTGCGCTCGCCGACGATCAGCGGACGGCGGTCCTCGTCGAGCGTGAGGTACTCGATGCCGGCCACGCGGCCCCAGCGGCGCGGCTGCGGCGTGCGCGGCGTGCGGCCCGCGGCGACCTTCGCGAACGCGGCGACGTGTTCGGCCGTGGTGCCGCAGCAGCCGCCGACCAGGTTGAGCCAGCCCGCGTCGAGGAAGCGCGCGAGCACGGCGGCCATCATCTCCGGCGTCTCGTTGTAGTGCCCGTGCTCGTCGGGCAGGCCCGCGTTGGGCACGCACGCGACGGGGCACTCCGCGATCTCGGCCAGCGTGCGCAGCGGGTCGGCCATGAACTCGGGGCCGACGGCGCAGTTGAGACCGACGTACAGCATGTCGCGGTGCTCGAACGACGTGTACACCGCCTCGGCCGCCTGTCCGGCGAGCGTGACGCCCGAGGCCTCGACCGTCATCGAGAGCGCCACCGGGATCGTCGTGCCGAGTTCGGCGCAGGCGCGGTCGATGCCCTCGAACGCGGCCTTGACGTTGAGCGGGTCGGGCGCGGTCTCGATCAGGAGGTAGTGGCAGCCGCCCTCGATCAGCCCGAGCGCCTGCACGCGGTACGAGTCCGCCAGTTCGTCGAACGTGACCCCGCCGGTCAGGAGCAGCGAGCGCGTGGTCGGGCCCATCGACCCGGCGACGAAGCGCGGCCGGTCGGGCGTCGCGGCCGCGTCGGCCTCGAGCCGCGCGAGCGCCGCGGCCGCACGGTTGATCTCCCGCGCCCGCGCCTCGAGCCCGTACTCGCCGAGCACGAGCGGCGTCCCGCCGAACGTGTCCGTCTCGAGGATGTCCGCGCCCGCCTCGAGGTACTCGCGGTGCACCAGCCGGATCAGTTCGGGCCGGTGCAGGACCAGCGCCTCGTAGCAGCCCTCGTGCGCCGCCCCGCCGAAGTCCGCGGGTCCGAGCGTTTCGCGCTGCAGACGGGTGCCCGTCGCGCCGTCGAGGACCAGCACGCGCCGCTTCAGAAGGTCCCGGATATCAAGAGTTTCCATGAGCGACAAGATACATCCTGTTGACGGGACTGCCACGGCGGGGCAATCTGCCGCTCCATGCGAAAAGACCCCGGAAGCGCCCCGCGCACGCGCCCGCGCACGTTCCGGCTGAAGGAGCGGCTCGCCGATCCCGCGCCGCTCCTGACCGTCGAACTGCGCCCGCCGCGCCGCGACCTCGCCGGGGTCCACGCGATGGACGCGTGGATCGACGTGTACCACGCGGTGCAGCGGCTCTCGAACGCGGACACGGTCGTGTTCCTCACCGACAACGCGGTCGGCACCGGCGAGGAGGAGAACCTCGGCCACCTCGTGAAGAACCTCGGGCAGCGCGCCGAGCGCGAGCGCGTGGTCCCGTTCCTCACGCTGAAGCACCCGCTCGAGTACTGCCGCCGCTACGCGGCGCGCGCGCGGCGCGAGAACTTCCCCGGGCTCGTCGTGCTCGGCGGCGACCGCCACGACGGCGTCCCGCGCTGCCTGCCGCACGCGCACGAGTTGCGGTCGGTGCTGCGCCGTGACGAGCCGGGCCTGCTCCTCGGCGGGTGGCTCAACCCGTACCGCGACCCGGTCGAGCAGGTCTCGTTCCTCGTCGACCACGCCGAGGGGCTCGACTTCGCGCTGACGCAGGTCACCTCGCACCACTGGCCCGGACCGGTCGAGGCGGTGATGAACGAGATCGCCCGCCGGAACGTCGACCTCCCGCTGATCGCGGGCGTGTTCTATTTCCGCAGCGCCAAGCCGCGCACGCTCGAGCAGCTGGCGAAGTTCATCCCGGTGCCGCTCGAGGAGCTGAAGCGCGACTTCGGCGAGCGCGGGCTCGACGCCGACGCGGTGGCCGCGGCGACGATGCGTTCGCTGGCGCAGGCCGGCTTCACGCGCTACTACATCAGCAATCTCCCGACCTCGCGCGCGGCGGCGGTGCTGTCGCGGCTCGCGAAGGCGGCCGGGCTTCCCGATCCGCTCGTGCCGCGGGAGCGGCAGGGGACGGAGCTTCCATGAGTGCGCACTCCTTCGACGTCACCACCGCCACCTTCGAAAAGGACGTTCTCGAGCGCTCGCGCACGACGCCCGTCGTCGTCGACTTCTGGGCCTCGTGGTGCGGCCCGTGCCGCACGCTCGGCCCGGTGCTCGAGGCCGCGATCGAGAAGCACGAGGGCAAGATCGTCCTGGCCAAGGTCGACGCGGACCAGAATCCCGAACTCTGCCAGGCCTTCGGCGTGTCGGGCATCCCCGCGGTGAAGGCCTTCCGCGGCGGGCGCATCGTGTCCGAGTTCACGGGCGCGCAGCCCGCGCCGATCGTCGAGTCGTGGCTCGCGGGCCTCCTGCCGAGCAAGCAGGAGACCGTGCTCGAGAACGCGCGCCGCGCGATCCGCGAGGACCGCCACGCCGAGGCCGAGCAGCTGCTCCGCGGCCACCTCGGCGGCGCGCCCAACGACACCGCGGCGCTGCTCGAGCTGGCGCGCCTGGTCGCGCAGCACGGCACGCGCGAGGAGGCGCTCGCGCTCCTCGACCGCATCCCGTCCGCCGCGCCCGAGGCCGAGGAGGCCGCGCGCGAGCGCCAGCTGATCGACCTCCTCGCCGCGGGCCGCCGCGTGCGCAGCCTCGACGAGGCCCGCGCGCGCGCCGCCTCCGCGCCGGCCGACCTCGAGGCGCGCTTCTCGCTCGCCGGCGCCGCGTGGCTCTCCGGCCGCATCGACCTCGCGCTCGACGAACTGCTCGAGATCGTGCGCCGCGACCGCTCGTTCCGCGAGGACGGCGCGCGCCGCGCGCTGCTCGCGCTGTTCGAGCGCCTCGGCCACGATCACCCCGCGGTGGGGCCGGCGCTGAACCGGCTGGGCAACATCCTGTTCGCGTGATGCCGCGGCCCGATCGCCTGCGGCCGCGGCCCGGGTCAACCTTCGGCCGCGGCCTGAACGACTGCGGCCGCGGCCCGATAAACCCCCCGCGTTTTGCACACCGGCTCGACCAACCCCACCCCGATTGCACAGGCCCGGGCGCGCGGCGCGCGCGGTGCGTTCCGCCTTCGTTCGCAGCGTTACTTCGGAGTCTTCGAACCGCGCTCCAGCGGACCGGGCCCGTGCAATCGGGGCAGGGTTGGTCGAACCGCTGTGAATTTCTGCGTGGGTTGACCGGAGTTTCGGCGGACACGATTCCGCGCGATGATTCGTGAGCGCGAGGGCGCGCGATACGAGCAAGGCAAACCCGCGGGCGGGGCAGGCCCCGCCCCTACGGCGCATCGACCCGAGGAACCACGCATGGCCAACGGCACGCCTGACAAGCTCAAGCAGCTCGCGACGGGGTTCGGCATCGGACGGTCGCGGCGTCACATCTTCCTGTGCGCGATGCAGAAGAAGCCGCGCTGCTCGAGCTACGAAGAGAGCGCGGACGTGTGGAACTACCTCAAGGGCCGGCTGCGCGAACTGGGCCTCGACGGCTCGGGCTCGCAGGCGGAGCAGGGCGACCGGCCGTGCGTGCAGCGCAACAAGGTCGACTGCCTGCGCATCTGCGAGCGCGGGCCGATCGCCGTCGTGTATCCCGAGGGGACCTGGTACCACTCCGTCACCACCGAGGTGATGGAGCGGATCATCCAGGAGCACCTGATCGGCGGCCAGCCGGTGAAGCAGTACGTGTTCGCGACCGATCCGCTGCGCTGACCGCCCGCATTCCGTAGGGCGGGTTCAGGCGCCGCAGGCGCCGTAACCCGCCCGGGTCAGCGCCCGTAGCGCGCGCACCCGCTCGTCCCCGAGCCCCGCGGCAACCCGAGGTCCGGCAGTCGTTCGCCGCGGAACACGTAGGCGTCGAAGCTCGGGTCGGCGAAGCCGCCGTACACGCGGTGGAACAGGCCGCGGAGGTCGCCGTTGCCGAGGCCGGTCCGCTCCTCGGCCGCGATTTCGCGCAGCACCTCGTCGAGGCTGCGGTCGACCGCCGCGAGGCGCCGGTCGAGCAGGTACGCGTACAGCGCGCCCTTGGCGTACACGAGGCGCCGCGCGTGCGGCTCGTCGAAGGCGAGCGAGACGTCGCCGAGCGCGAACGGCCGCACCGACTCGAGCCAGCGCATCTCGCCGGCCATGTCGGCCAGGCAGTCGAGCGCCTCGGCGCCGCTCACGAGACCGGCGTCGCGCGCCACCTTGAGGCCGTAGTACTCGGAGAAGCCCTCGCGGAACCACGCCGCCTCGTCCTTCGTCAGCGACGCGGAGTTCCACCAGTGCAGGATCTCGTGCGCGAGCACCGCGGGCGACGCGGGCTGCACCACGCTGCGTTCGCCCGCGCTGCCCCCGCGCATGAAGCGCGGCGGCACGACGATCACCGACATGCGGCCCGCGCGCGGCACCGGCGTCTTCATCACGCGCGCGGCCTGGCGCACGAGGCGGCGCACCATGCCGGCGACGTCGGTCTCGCCCTCGGGGACCGCGACGCGCACGGAGGCATCGCCGACGTCGACGTCGAGCACGTGGAACGGGCCGACGGCGAGGTAGTCGGTGGCCTCGAACTCCGCGGCCGAGAGGTAGAAGCCCGCGCCCATGTCACGCCACGGGGTCACCGCGACCCAGCCCGGCGGCAGCGCGAGCTTCACCTCGGCGTCGAGCCCCGACAGCTCGAAGCGCGGAAAGATCGCCGACGTGCGCAGCACGCCGAGCGCGGAGGTCACCCGCGAGCGCGCCTCGGCGGGATCGCGTCCCATGCCGGGCGGGTAGTAGATCGGGTCGAGCGTGTAGTCGACCTGCACGACGCCGGCGGTCTTCGGAATCTCGATCCGCTTGATGTAGGGCCGGCTGCCGTCCGGCTCGACGACGTTGAGGAAGCGCCCGCCCTCGCGCGCCGCGAACGAGCGCAGCGCGCCGGGCCGCTGCCGCGCCGGCAGGAACCCCATGTCGAGGTAGCCGCGCGGGATGATCGACGTCGGGATGCGCATCCGGACGTGGACGAGGCCGCTCGCGGGATCGAGGACGCGCACCTCGCACTGGAGCCCGGCCTGGACGAAGGGGATCGCGAGCGCTGCGGAGCCGGCGACGAAGAGCAAGGATGCGAGCAGGGCCGCACGCGTCCACCGCGACCGCGGGGCGCGCCCGCGTTCTCGGGCCGTGCGGCACGGGACCACTGCGTAAGGCATGGATCGCCTCCCGCGAGTTCCGTTGCTCGGAGCTGCAAGCGTTCTCGTAGACAAATAGTTCTGTGAGCGGGGCCGCTGCGCAAACCGCGCGCGTGCGTCGCACGCGCGATCGTTGAAACTCAGCGGGTTACGCGTGCGGCGTCCGACGCGCGGGCCGGTCACGAAACGGTTAGTGCGGCGCGACGCCGCGGGCCGCGGGCGGCATCGCGTGCCGCGGGCCGCGGGCGGCGGGTCCACGGCCAGTGCGGGAGATCCACACGACGGACCGGCCTCGAATGCCCGAAATCCACGACGGACCGGGCGCCAATGCCCGAACGGAGGCCGGAGGCGGGTCGAACGCCCGAAGTGCGGGCACGGAGCCCGCGCGAATGCCCGCGCGCCGGGCGTTGACCGCCGCTCCGTGGGGCAGGCCGGGCATTCGACCGTGCTCCGTTTGCACGCCGATGGGCCGAGCAAGCTCGGCCCCTACGGGGATCATGCGTCGAGCCGAGCAAGCTCGGCTGCGGCGGATGGGTCTGGGGCCCGATGGGCAACAGGGGCCCGGGGTGAATGACCGGTGCTCGACACGGGGGCCGGTCGAGTGCCCCGAACCGCGATCACCGCCGCCCGTGGGCCCCGGTCCAAGCGCGCACGCCCACGCGGCGCGGCGTCGAGGAACGCCGGAGCCGTCAGCCGACGAACCGGATCCGGTACAGCGCCGGCTCGGGCGGGCGCGGGTCGACGTAGCGGCCCGTGGTCGCGCTGCCGAGGAGGGTGCCGTTCGAGAAGTCCTTCTTCGTCGCGCGCCAGACCTCGCACGGGCCGGGGAAGTAGTGGTCCCAGGTGAGGACGACGGCGCCGTTCGCGGCGCGGGTCACGGTGAGCGCCGCGCCCGACGACCACACGTCGACCCAGCGGTAATCGATCTTCGCGTAGGTCATGCGCACCGGATCGAAGCGCGTCCCCGACGGCAGCACGACGTGCTCGAACACGCCCTGGCCCTTCGCCTCCGCGACCTGCAGGTAGTGCCGGCCCCACGACTGGATCGAGCCGCAGCCGCCGTCGGTCGGCGGCTCGGACTCGACGAGGTCGAACATCACCGAGTCCGCGGCGACGACGTCGTCGGACACGACCAGGCAGTTGGGCCACTCGTTGCCCCACGTCTTCCACGGGCGCGGGGTCGCGTCGAAGTTCCGGCACGGCTGCCCGAACAGCATGTCGCCGACGGTCAGCACCGTCTTCTGCCACAGCGGCACCACCGCCGGGTTCCCGGAGACGAACGGGCTGCCCATGATGTCGGCCAGCACCGAGCCCTCGGGCGTGTCGTAGAACACGTACGAGTGCAGCCGGTCGCAGCGGTCGATCGAGCCGAAGTGGTTCTTGAACCCGAGCGAGACGTTGGCCTGCCCGTGACGCTTCACGATCGGCACGTTGACGACGTAGTCGGACGAGACGATCGCGCCCGAGAGCTTCACGTCGGGCGGCGTGTTCGCGCCCCACGCGGGATCCCATGTCACGCACGTCGACGGATCGCAGTTGACCCCGCCGCCCGGCCACGCCGCGTTGAACAGCACGCCGGGGTAGGTGGCCTGCACGCGGTTCCGGAACCACGTCCCGATGTAGCGCGTCGGCGCGGTGTTGGTGCCGTCGTAGACGTTCACGTTCTGGACGCGGCCGCCGGCGCGCAGGAACCCGCCGATCACGGCGATCACGGGCTCGGGGATCGCGTCGATGTCGTTGCCCGCGCCGTCGCTGGAGTCGGTCGCGTTGTTGCAGCTGATCTTGATCGACAGGCGCCGGTCCTCGTTGCCGGACAGGGCGAAGACGCGGCCCCACGCGATGTCCGGACCGCCGCCCTTCAGCTCCTGCACCGCCTGGTCGAGCATCGCGTTGACCGCGGCCTGGTCGACGAAGTCGCGGTACAGGCCCGTGGTGCGGTTCCACCGCGCGGCCCGCCCGTGGTGCACGTGGACGACCTTCGGCCGGGCCTGCGGAGCGGCCAGGAATTCCCGTCCGGGAAACGCGGCGACGGCCGTGCCGGCGATCAACGTGCGGCGCAGGAATTCGCGTCTCTGCCACGGCTTGCTCATGCTCTCTCCACGCCTTCAAAACGCCCCGGCGAGCCCTCCGGAGCCGGTTGCCGCCCCTCATGCGATGTGCGAATCTTTTCGAACCCACCCCGTTGTTTCAGCGGCGTCCCGCCGCGCGCAATCGATTACTCAGCAGCCTTTCGAGCCTCATGGGGAGCTCTCCGGCCAATGTCCAACCCGACCTGGGACGCAGCCTACCGCACCGCCGAGCCGCATTTTCCCCACTGGGAAAAGACGAAGGACATCGTCGATCAGTTCATCGATCTGACGCTCGACTACCGGCAGTCGGGTCACCCCGGCGGTTCCCGCTCCAAGGTTCACGCGTTCCTCTCGCTCCTGCTGTCGGGCGCCATGCGATGGGACATACGGCGACCGGACAAACCTTTCAACGATCGTTTCGTGCTGATCGCGGGTCACACGGTCCCGCTGGTCTACTGCACCCTCGCCGCGCTCCACGAAGCGCTGCGCCTGCGGCACGCCGAAACGGGCGACGCGCGCTACGCGGTGCGCCACGGGGAGCGCTGGACGCTGACGTGGGAGGACCTGCTCGACTTCCGGCGCCGCGGCGGTCTCGCGGGCCACGCGGAGTTCGAGGGCAAGACGCTGCTCCTGCGCTTCAACACCGGCCCCTCGGGCCACGGCTTCCCGGCCGCGGTGGGGATGGCGATGGGGCTCAAGCGCGCCGGCGCGGACGGCGTGCGCGTGTTCGCGATGGAGGGCGAGGGCGGGCTCACCACCGGCACGTCGCACGAGTCGATGAACTCCGCGTGGGGCCTCGGGCTCGACAACCTGGTCGTGATGCTCGACTGGAACGACTACGGCATCGACCCGCGGCCGGCCTCGTCGGTCGTGTACGGCACGCCGACGGACTGGTTCGCGCCGCACGGCTGGCGCGTCTACGGCGCCGAGGACGGCGCCGACTGGTCGTCGATGAACCGCGCGCTGCTCCAGG
>JABLTH010037427.1_pt1 | contig 12526 bp, 10 predicted proteins | sample 7875711 | NCBI WGS metagenome assembly JABLTH01 (sample SAMN14941262, study PRJNA633318) | bioreactor metagenome | isolation source: bioreactor | place: China | collected 2019-03-05 | reverse complement strand
CTCAGTATTAAAAGGAATGGGTGTATCAAGCGAAGCACAGCGCATCACCGGCGCATCAAGTAATGGAAAACAATGTTCACCAATCCATGCTGCAATTTCACCGCCAATACCACCAATCAAAGTGTCTTCATGTAAGATCAAAACTCTGCCGGTGCGTTTCACTGCTTCACGGATGGCGGCATAATCAAGCGGGGCCAGCGTACGCAGATCAAGAATATCAATGGAAATTTCAGGATGTTCGGCCGCAAAATCTTCTGCCCAAACAACAGCACTTCCATAAGCAATGATGGAAATTTCATCACCACTGAGCACATGCCTGGCCTTGCCGATTTCCACTTCATAATATTCTTCCGGCACTTCACCACTAACTGAACGGTACAGCGCCTTATGTTCAAAAAATAGTACGGGGTTGGGATCATTGATGGCTGCTATCAGCAAACCCTTTGCATCAAAAGGAGTGGAAGGATAAACGACTTTCAGCCCGGGTGTTTTGGTAAACCAAGCTTCATTACTCTGCGAATGAAAAGGCCCGGCACCAACACCTGCACCTGCAGGCATACGTATCACCACATCTGCATGTTGTCCCCAGCGGTAATGAATTTTTGCAAGATTGTTGACGATCTGGTTAAAACCAACAGTAACAAAATCGGCAAACTGCATTTCCATTACAGACTTATATCCTTCAAGCGATAAACCAAGCATTGCTCCAACAATAGCACTTTCGCAGATAGGTGTGTTGCGTACACGTTCTTTACCAAACTCCTGCACAAATCCTTCGGTGATTTTAAATGCACCACCGTATTCAGCAATATCCTGCCCCATCAATATAAGATTGGGATGATGGATCATGCTTTGCTTTAAGCCTTCGCTGATGGCATCAATGAAACGTTTATCGTGAATCGTGAATGCTGAGTCGTGAGTGATATCTGCATGATCAAGATGCTTTACTGGCGACTGACGACTGACGGCTGACGGCTCTGCAAACACATCATCCATCTCTTCTTCTGTATCAACAGCCATCGGCTTTGCCTTGTATGCTATCTGCAGTTCGTCTTCAATCTGTTGTTTCAATTCGTTGCGGATAGATTCAATACCTGTATCTGTCAGCACAGCTTCTTTCAGTAAAAAGTTTTCAAAATTTTTGATGGGATCTTTTTCTTCCCAGATGTTGAATAAATGTTTGGGAACATATTTTGTTCCGCTTGCTTCTTCATGACCACGCATACGGAAGGTCATACATTCAATCAAATAAGGTTTCTGGTATTTGATGCAGTAATCTCTGACGCCTTTGATGGTATCAAGAACGCTTAAAATATTGTTGCCATCAATCCTTACTCCATCCATACCGTAGCCTCTTGCCCGGTCTACAAGACCTTCGCATTTATACTGTTCATGAATAGGCGTGCTTAAGCCGTAACCATTGTTTTCAATCAAAAAAATAACCGGCAGGTTCCAGACTGCAGCAACGTTTAATGCTTCGTGAAAATCGCCTTCGCTGGTAGCTCCTTCGCCGGTAAATGCAAGTGATACTTTCTTTTCTTTCCGGAGTTTATAGGCAAGCGATACGCCATCGGCAATGGCCATCTGCGGACCAAGATGCGAAATCATTCCGCAAACATGATGCTCTTTGCTGCCAAAATGAAAGCTGCGTTCTCTTCCCTTGCTGTAACCTTCTTTATTTCCCTGCCACTGCATAAATAGTTTGTGCAGCGGCATATTGCGTGTGGTAAAAACACCGAGGTTGCGGTGCATGGGCATAATCCATTCGTCGGGCTCAAGTGCTAAAGTTGCGCCTACGGCAATGGCTTCCTGGCCAATTCCACTAAACCATTTGCTAATTTTTCCCTGCCTGAGCAATAAAAGCATCTTTTCTTCGATTAATCTGGGGAAAAGAAGACTCTTATAAATACTGATTAGTTCAGCGTTGGTAAGATGTTTACGTTCAAACAACATGTTAAATCAATATCGGGTGAAAAACAAAATCAAAATAATCATCATCACAATTGCAATCTTTTGCTGGCAGATGCCAACAGGCATCGTTGCACAAGTTAAGACAAACGACAGTTATCTCCTATCACTAAAAACAAATACGGAAGAATTAAAAGTGAGACAACGAGGTGGTGAATTACAGTTTTCTTTTCCCCGTCTTCAGTTTAAATCAGCATTGAAAATTGTTAATACCAATGGCTGGATGATGAAGGCAATTATGGTGGATGAAGGACTGGAAACAATTACAGTATCAACCAGCAATCTGCCCAAAGGAATTTATCAATGTGTGATTGAAAACCGCACTCAGAAATTTATGAAGAAACTGTTTGTGCAATAACTCAGGCGGTTTTATTCTTGTCCTCGTCTTTCAACACCATTTTGTGTACAATGGAATTGGCAAAGGAAAGACAGATGCTGAACAGCAGCGCATACCAGAAACCATCCACCTCAAATCCTTTTACAAAATAAGCATCGAGCAGAATAATACCTGCGTTGATTACAAACAGAAAAAGCCCCAGTGTAAAAATAGTTGCAGGCAATGTAAATAAAACCAGCAGCGGTTTTACAATCGCATCAAGCAATGCAAGTACAAAAGCAACGAGCAGGGCAATTAAAAAATTCCGGATGCTGACGCCTGGTAAGATATAAGCAAGTGCAAATGCATTTACGGCAGTGATCAGAACCTTTATAATAAATTTCATTTTAACGACTGAGTTTAGGGATTAAGAAGATATTCAGTCAATCACTATTCGTTCGTCTTTTAAAATTACGACGCAGAACCAGATTATTCATAACCGATTTATAAGCGGTAACGAAATGAATTTACCAGGAATCAATGTTTACACAACTACTAATTCATAAAAATCTTCAGGCTGCAGATATTTATTTGCCAGATCCTGCAATTCCTTTGCCGAAATCGATTTGATATTGTTGACAGAGTTGTAGAAATAATTTTCATCAAGTCCGTTGAGAATTAAATTTTTCCAGCGGCCAATGATATGAAATGGTCCGTCGAGATCACCAAGGATTGTACCGATCAGGTAATTCTTCACCAGTTGCAGTTCATCTTCTTCCACCAGTTCTTCACGCAGATCTTTCATTTCATTGTACACTTCAGTAATCGTTGCTTCACATACATCTCTTCCTGCCTCAGTGCTGATCATCCATGCTGTGGTTGAAATATGATTGAGAAGAAAACTGTGAATGCCGTACGTATAACCTTTGTCTTCACGGATATTACTCATCAGTCTTGAACCAAAAAATCCACCAAACAATGTATTCAGCACCTGTACTTTCTGAAAATCGGGATGATGACGGTTGGGGAATGGTCTTGCCAAACGAACAGCACCCTGCACACCATTGGGATCATTGCTGATGCGGTATTTCTTTTCAGCAGCAGGCGTTACAGCATGTTCAATTACCGGAACCGGTTTTTTGTTCAGTGGTAACTGACCAATAGTTGAATTGAGCTGCTGTATAAAATCTGCTGGCAGTAAACCTGCTGCAAAAATGATACAGTGCCCGTTTGAATAAAAGTTATTGTAATAATCAATTAATGTTTGCTGTTGCAATGCATCATAATCTTCCTTGTTGGAATACACACCATAAGGATGGTTTGCACCAAACACATATTCATCAATCAAACGGCCGGCAACAAAATCGCACTTCTTTAAGTTCACACTTAAACGTTGCCGCATGTTCTGTTTAAAAATATCCAGTTCGTGTTGCGGATAAATGGCATCGGTGATCATTTCAGCAATGACCGGTAAATGCTTTGCTAAATGACGGTTGATGCAGTGCAGCACAATATTGGCATTTTCGTTATAACAGCCACGGGTTAGATGTGAACCGTAGTAATCAAAATGCTCGTTGAGTTCAAACGCAGTTTTATTTTTTGTTCCGTTCTTGATTAAAAAGTTGGTAGCGGCTGCAACACTTTTCTGCTGTTCAAACCAGTTGCCTGCGCTGAACACAAATTCAACACTCATTACTTCCTGCGTACCTGCGTTTACAGCATACACTTCCACTCCGTTATCAAGAATGTATTTATCGTACGGTTTGAGTTTTAGTTCAAACTCCGTTGCATCTTTTATTGCAGGCGCTTCGCTGCGGTTTAAAGATCCTGTTACTGTACTCATCTTAATTATTTGCTAAGTAATACAGGGTATTACTGTTGTTTTCGTCAAAAATTGTTTTGCTTTCATCCAGCAGTTCCTGTGCGGTAATGCTTTGATACTTCTGCAGCTCATCATTCATGAGTTGAGCATCGCCCAGCAGTTCATAATAAGCAAGACTGTTGGCCCTGCTCATCACACTCATATCTTCAAACAAAATAGTGCTTTCGGTTTTGTTGATGACCTTCTGCAGTTCTTTTTCATCAACCAGTTGTGTTTTCATTTTTTCCACTTCTTCATTCACTGCTTTTTCTGCATCGGCAATAGCTACACCTTTTACTAATTTTCCTTCAATGGTGAGCAAACCTTTATCAATACTTCCAAAATGATAACAATCAATATTGCTGAATAATTTTTTTTCTTTCACCAGCGATTGATACAAACGGCTGCTGGCACCACCACCAAGAATATCGGTAATAAGATCAGTTACATAATAACCTCTTTCAAGCCTTGAAGGCATATGCCATGTTTTGTAAAAAGCATCCAGCGGAACATCGGCTTTAACTTCCAGTCTTCTTGCTTCGGTTTGTTTTGGCTCCTGCGGAATATTGCGAACATATTTTTCGCCCGATGGAATTGGCCCAAACCATTTTTCAGCCAACTGCAGCACCTGTTCTGTTTCCACATTACCCGCTACAACAAGAATAGCGTTCAAAGGTGTGTAATGTTTAAAGAAAAAGTTTTTTACATCCTGCAGCTGCGCTTCTTCAATATGCTTTAGTTCCTTTCCAATCGTCATCCATTTGTAAGGATGTTTTTTGTAAGCCATCTCCCGCATTTTATTCCATGCATCGCCGTAAGGCTTGTTGATATAATGCTCCTTAAATTCTTCGCACACAACTTTGCGCTGCACATCCAAACTTTTTTCGCTGAATGCAAGACTGAGCATACGATCGCTTTCAAGCCAGAAAGCTGTTTCCAGGTTTTCTATTGGCAACTGGCAATAATAATTGGTGAGATCGTTGGTGGTGTATGCATTGTTTTCGCCGCCTGCTAATTGCAAGGGTTCATCATAATCGGGAATGTTGATGGAGCCGCCAAACATGAGATGTTCAAACAAATGCGCAAAACCTGTGCGGTTTTCATCTTCATCTCTTGCACCTACATCATACAAAACATTTACCACAGCCATTGGAGTGGCGTTGTCTTTATGTATCAGAAGTTTTAATCCGTTAGAAAGAACATGTCGTTCAAAATTGACCATACCTTATCCTCGTTTTTTCAAAAAGGATTGTAAAATTCGGTAAAAAAGAAATGATGCAGGCAATTACTTTAAAATGCTGCCGATTTTCAGTTCGAGCATCATGGGCACACCGTTACGGAAAATGAGCACTTTCACTTTTTCTCCCACATTCTGGAAAAGTGCTTTGTACTGCTGAATATTATTGGAGAAATTATTGCCTACGCCAAAAATGATATCGCCAGGTAAAAAACCTGCTTTTTCTGCCGGCGATCCCTGCTGCACTTCGGTGATGGTTACTTTACTGTCGACAAAATAAAAGTTCATACCGGTGTACGAATAATCAAACGGCTCTTTCATGTGAGTGTTGGGCGTAAGGTGGATGGTGCGCTCGGGATAATTGATCACAAGGTTAAAACGCCGCAGCAAATCACTTCCAATTAAACCTGCAACATCGGGATAAGTAAGCACATTGAGTGTATCGCTGTAAATGTGTACAGGTATTTTTTTAAAACTGTACTTGCCGATTTTAGCTTTTTTTAGTGTTGTAAGCCGCATGTTGATTTTTCCTCCCAGTCCTTCCACCTGCGTGCTTACAGACTTTCTGTCTTTGGCAATAATGCTGCTGTCGGTTAAAAGCCGTTCAGGAAAAAGTATACACATGCCCGCCCCGGTATCAAAGTAGAAACTCAGTAATAATTTTCTTGCATCTGAAATTTCATGTTGCGTTACAGGAATTGATACAAAAGATGGTTTCAGAAAAGTGCCGCCGCCCGGATATTTATACTTACCGGGAGAGTAAACCGAAATAAGTTGCTTATCATAATCAAGCGCAACAATGTATCGGCGGAAGAAGGAATAGCCAATAATACCATCAACACGAAAGCCATATACTTCACTGAGGATTTCATAATCATTGATGTGGAAGTCAAGATTTTCAATATCCAGTTTTGGAAAATGTAATGTGCCTCCTTTGTAATAATGTATGTTCTTGATACCGCCAATTCCACGAACGGTACGGTCGCTTGGCTCCAGCGGAAGCCTGTAATAGAGAGCTGTAACAGTGTCTAACGAAATACCACCGCTTCCGGTATCTAAAATAAAATTCAGCGTGTCTTTAAAATCGTTCAATGTGCCGTGCAGCACAACAATTCCCCCGGTGAGTTGTTCAAACTTAAACGTGGTGATTAACCGTGCTGGCGGATAATCATAGTTTTGAGCGTTTAAATGAAGGCAGAGAAGCAGTAAGCATATCGTTTTGGCGAACTTCACAATTCAATTTAACTGAAACTGTTTGCTTAAACAAAGAAATTATGATGAACGCAGGATGCTGCTAACCGGCAACGCCGTACTTTTGCAGTTCAGAACAAAAACAGGTTTCATTAACAACTGATGTGCTGAATCCTTTGCCGTTTTCTCTGACAAGCATTGTTCTGTTTTTTAAATTATCCATATGAACCTAAACGAACTTTATCAAAAGGCTTCGAACTTTGAATTTCTTACTGTTGAAGAAGGAATGTACCTGTTTCAGCATGCACCGCTTACCGAGTTGATGTATGTTGCTGATGAGCTGCGCAAACAACAGGTTCCGCACGGAAAAGTTACCTGGCAGATTGACCGCAATGTGAATACAACCAATGTGTGTATTGCCAATTGTAAATTCTGCAACTTCTACCGCATTCCCGGTCACCCGGAAGCTTACATCACCGATATTGATACGTACAAAGTAAAAATTGATCAGACAATCAAGTGGGGAGGCGATCAGTTGCTCTTGCAGGGCGGTCATCATCCTGAACTTGGACTGGATTTTTATACAACATTATTTAAGCAGCTGAAAGAATTATATCCTGATGTGAAGCTGCATGCACTCGGGCCTCCCGAAGTGGCACATATCACCAAGCTTGCAAAGAGTACACACAGGGAAGTGCTCACAGCATTAAAAGAAGCAGGGCTTGATTCATTGCCCGGAGCCGGTGCTGAAATTCTGATTGATCGTGTGCGTCGTTTAATCAGCAAAGGAAAATGTGGTGCACAGGAATGGCTGGATATTATGCACGAAGCACACAAGCTCAACATCACTACTTCTGCAACCATGATGTTTGGTCATGTGGAAACATTACAGGAACGTTTTGAGCATTTGGTAAAGATTCGTGAAGTGCAGAGCCGCAAACCTGCTGATGCAAAAGGTTTTCTTGCATTTATTCCATGGACCTTCCAGGATGTTGATACATTGCTTTCAAAAATACGTGGCGTACATAATTTAACTACAGCCGAAGAATATATTCGTATGATTGCGCTGAGCCGTATTATGTTGCCGAATATTAAGAACATACAGGCAAGCTGGTTAACTGTTGGTAAAGAAACAGCACAACTGGCATTGCATGCAGGAGCAAACGATTTTGGAAGTATTATGCTGGAAGAAAATGTTGTAAGTGCAGCAGGAGCTCCGCATAGGTTTACATACAAATCTATCCAGGATGCAATCAGGGAAGGAGGATTTGAACCACAGCTCCGCACACAACAATACGAGTGGAGAGAGTTGCCACAGGTAATTGAAGAGCAGGTGGTGAATTATTAAGAAGTATAAGATGATTGATACAGGAGAACATGATTCATGTTCTCCTTTTTTATTTCATGAAGGATATACATGATTCGTCTTACCTTTCATTATTGTACATCCGTTCATTCATAATCGAAGATTTAAAATACAGCAGATGAAAAAACTACTTGCCTTTCTCTTACTCATTACATTGCACACATCGATAAAAGCAGGCATCCGGTTGCCAAATCTTGTTGGCAGCAACATGGTGCTGCAGCAAAACGCAACAGTGAAATTGTGGGGATGGTCTGATCCTGCTGAGAAAATTTTCATTACAACATCATGGAATAATAAAACCGACTCAGCTGTTGCAACAGGAAATGCAAAATGGGAGTTGAAGGTTCAGACACCTGCAGCAGGCGGTCCTTACACAATTACATTAAAAGGAAATAACACGATTGTATTAAGCAATATCATGATTGGCGAAGTATGGATTTGTTCAGGCCAGTCGAATATGGAAATGAATTCTAACTGGGGATTGCCTGATGTGAAAGAAGAATTACCCAATGCTGCAAATGATAACATCCGCTTTTTCACAATACCAAAAACAACTTCATCTTATCCGCAGGATAACTGCGAAGGCAGATGGCTGCAGTGCGATTCAAATACATTAAAAAGTTTCAGCGGCGTTGCTTATTTCTTCGCCAAAAAAATCAACAGCACATTGCATGTTCCTGTTGGATTAATCAGCACCAACTGGGGAGGCACTCCTGCTGAAGTATGGATGGAAGAATCGGTTGTAAGCAGTGACCCTGTTTTAAAAACAGCAGCAGCAAAATTAAATACTGTGCCATGGTGGCCTGTTACTCCCGGTGCTGCATACAATGCCATGATTGCTCCGTTAATCAATTATAGTGTTGCCGGTGCAATCTGGTACCAGGGCGAAAGCAATGTAGGTACGGCCGATACATATGCTCAACTGTTAACAGCATTAATAGGCGACTGGAGAAAACTCTGGAGCAAAGAACTTCCCTTTTACTTCGTGCAGATTGCTCCCTATGCATACGGAAACAAGTTTGTGTCGGCTATTGTACGTGAACAACAAACAAAAGTAATGTCAGTTCCAAATACAGGCATGGTGGTGATTACAGACCTGGTTGATAACATCAAAGACATTCATCCAAAAAATAAACACGATGTTGGTTACCGTTTGGCTGCATGGGCATTGGCAGAAACTTATCATCAAAATAATATTGCCTATAAAAATCCTGTTTACAAAAGCATCGAAATACAAAACGATAAAGCGGTTATTACACTTGACAATGTTTTAACGGGATTAACTGTAAAAGGAAAAGAAATCACTGAACTGTTGATTGCAGGTGCTGATAAAGTGTTTTATCCTGCAACAGCAAAAATCAAAAACAATCAACTTGTTGTTACTAGCAAACTGGTGAAACAACCGGTGGCTGTACGTTTTGGTTTCAGCAATAAAGCAATGCCCAATTTGTTCAGCAATGAAGGATTACCCGTGAACCCCTTCAGAACAGATGATTGGGAACTCGACCGTTCAGAAGAAAAATAGTTGAGATGAAAACAGCAGAACGTATTGAAGTAATCAAAGCAGATATTACAAAAGTTGCAGCTGATGCAATTGTAAATGCGGCCAATACTTCTTTGCTTGGAGGAGGAGGTGTGGATGGTGCTATACACCGTGCAGGTGGTCCGGCGATTCTTGCCGATTGCAGGAAGATTGTTGCCCGGCAAGGCGGTTGTAAAACAGGGGATGCCGTCATTACAACAGCAGGAAACTTACCGTCGACTTATGTAATTCATACAGTTGGTCCTGTTTGGAATGGTGGGAAAAATAACGAAGCAGAAAAACTGAAAAACTGTTACATCAACTCATTGCAGCTTGCTGCAGTGCATCAATGTAAAACAGTAGCATTTCCCAACATCAGTACCGGCATCTATCATTTTCCAAAACCAGCTGCTGCAAAAATTGCAATAACAGCAATTGCTGAATTTTTAGCAACAAACCAGTTGCCGGAAAAAGTATTCATCGTTTGTTTTGATGAAGAAAATTTTCTGCTTGCAAATGAAGAAGTAAAACAGTTACAGTAATTATTTATTTAGCCGAATACAAAATAAGATTGGATAAAAAACAATCAGCATTATCTGCCGGGTTCAGCAGTTTTAATTGTACATGATGCTGTTTGTTTTCCAGTTGATACTTCCATGCAATTTCATGCCGGCGGGTAGTAAAGCTCATTGGCAGCTTAGTTGTTTCAACCAGCTTTCCGTCAACAGATAATTCAACCAATGCAACAGCAGTTAATCCTTCATCATACACTGTTCCGGTTTTTGGTTTGTATTCGCCTCCAACAACAAACCCATTGCCGGTAAAATCAAAATTATATTCAGTGCTGAGGTTTTTACCAATCCATCTTTTTTCAAAAGGGTTCATGCCGGTAAAACTTTGTTCCCATTTAACAGCAACCGGTTTTTGTGTTTTAATAAAAATCTTATTACCATCAACTCTTCCACTATTACGTTTAATATTTTCAATAGCCTGGTTATAACTTAAACTGTAAACCTTGTTGAGCGATGTATGTGTGTATTTAAAATCAATATCCTCGATATCTTTCAATCCCATTTTCCAATAGGAAGGGATGGCATCATAACCCAGCATAGTGCCAAGTATTCCACCTGCAGTTGAAGGGTTGCAATCTGCATCCTGTCCTGCTCTTGTAGCTATCTCCAGTGTTTTGGAAAAATCTCCATTGCCGTATAAAAGACCAAGCACTACGTAAGCAGAGTTTACTGTTGCATCAATATTAAACTGCGAATACACACCATCGGGACAACCAATATCATCCGTCCACTTTCGCTGAATTTCAAACCAGGTGCGTTTCCAATCGTTGGGAAATTGTTTGTGCCATTTAATAACATCAGCAATGCATTGATGATATTTTGTGTTTACAGGAATTGTTTTCAATGCTTCATTTACCACAAACTGAATATCCGTTGAGGTAAATGCCAGTGAATACATCGCACCAATATAAACACCTCCATACCAGCCATCGCCATAGTTCATGATGTGACCAATTTTATCTGATATGGAAGAAGCGGTATTTGGCATAGCAGGCGACATTAATCCTGCAAAGTCTGATTCAATCTGGTAATCGATGCAATCAGCATGTGGGTTATTCATCCAGTAACCTGTTTGAGGTGGAGCAATTCCGTTTAATACATTATAACGTGCAGCCTGGTTTGCATGCCACAGCATATAACCTGCATTGGCCACAGCGTTTGCATGCGATGATGCAGGAGCATCTAACCCTTCTTTATCAAATACTTCAACAAATGTGATGTCCATATACAAGTCATCATAAATACCCGGCGCTTCAATCATTGACTTTTTTAACAGGCCATCATACCACTGCAGTTTCTGGTAATCGTTGATCATGCTTCCCTGGTAACGGAATTCAACAGGCGCACCATAGGTTACTCCAATGGTTTGTCCCGCCCAGCCGCCTTTTATTTTATCTTTTAATTTTTCGGCAGAGATTGAAAAAAACTGTTGAGACTTACAGTTAATCGCAAATAAAAAAAGCAACACGGCAAAAAGAAATGTTCTTTTCATACAATCGTTATTAAGACAGAATGACTTGTTTAAGAAACAAAATGTGATTGTTAAGGTAAACAGAAATAACGAAGTGGTGCGACTATCCACAGACGATATGTAATGAAAATAAAAAACCCCGGAATACCGGGGCTTATTATTGGCTTCAGAATGTTTTGTTTTTGTTTCTTGTCCGTGTTACTCTTTTGGGTACGAAGCCATCTTGGTTTTTCTGCCGGGATTAATCGGCGATATTGGATTTTTGGTTTTCACAGGGCCTTTTTAAAAACGGGCCTTACTGGATAATTGGATACGGTTTTTTAACTGGATTTGGATTTTTCGTCTCTTGATGATGTAAAACTACATTGCATTCTCATCTGCAAAAAGAAATTTGGCTTGTTGTTTTCAAAATGAAGTGTGAGCATGTGTAATGAATAAGTGCGCACACTTAACCGGTTTATAAACAAAACACTTTTTTGCTGCTTTGTGATCTGTTATATGCATAAAATACACAGAAAAGTGTTGATGATTTTTTACAGTATACAAATCGATTTTGTTTAATGAGCAGAAATAAAAAACCCCGGTAAACCGGGGCTTAATATTTGGGCTTCAGAAATTTTTTTGTTTGGTTCTCGTCCGTTTGTTAACGTTGGGTACGAAGCCGTTTTGGTTTTCAAATGCTGCAATTACAGCGGTATTGGATTTAATCGGTTAATCAAAATATGCATTTAAAGACGGGCTCTAAGGATGCTGGATTCTGACTTTCAAATGGTATTGGATTTTCTTGCTGATATAAACCTACTTCACATTTTTAGTTGTATAAAGAAAAAAGCAGAATTGTTTTCAAAATTGAGTGTCAACATTTGCAGGGCATAAGTGGTCTCACTTATTAACAGAATAAATCATGCCAGTTTTTAGCCTTTAAACGCTTTTTGGGGGAGAAGAAAGACAAATAAAAAACTCCGGAAATAACCGGGGCTTAATATTGGCTTCTTAGTTTTTTTGTTGTTTGGTCTTGTCCG
>JABLTH010052104.1_pt1 | contig 12529 bp, 12 predicted proteins | sample 7875711 | NCBI WGS metagenome assembly JABLTH01 (sample SAMN14941262, study PRJNA633318) | bioreactor metagenome | isolation source: bioreactor | place: China | collected 2019-03-05 | reverse complement strand
GCCCAGTTCCTGCAGGCGCTGCTTGAAGGCGTTGCGGCCGGAGAGCTTGCCCAGCACGATCTTGTTGGCGCTCCAGCCCACGTCCTCCGCGCGCATGATTTCGTAGGTGTCGCGCGCCTTGAGCACGCCGTCCTGGTGGATGCCGGACGCATGCGCGAAGGCATTGGCGCCGACCACGGCCTTATTGGGCTGCACCACGAAGCCGGTGATCTGCGAGACCAGCTTGGAGGCCGGCACGATCTGGGTGGTATCGACACCGACGTCGAGGTCGAAATAGTCGCGGCGGGTCTTGACCGCCATCACCACCTCTTCCAGGCTGGTGTTGCCGGCACGCTCGCCCAGGCCGTTGATGGTGCACTCGATCTGGCGCGCGCCGCCGAGCTTGACCGCCGCCAGCGAGTTGGCCACGGCCATGCCGAGATCGTTGTGGCAATGCACCGACCAGATCGCCTTGTCGGAATTGGGGATGCGCTCGCGCACCGAGCGGATCAGGCCGGCATAGCCTTCCGGCACCGCGTAGCCAACGGTATCGGGCAGGTTGATGGTGGTGGCGCCTTCGGCGATCACCGCTTCCAGCACGCGGCACAGGAAGTCCATGTCCGAGCGGCTGCCGTCCTCGGGCGAGAACTCGATGTCATCGGTGAACTGGCGCGCGAAGCGCACCGCCAGGCGGGCCTGCTCGTAGACCTGGTCGGGCGTCATGCGCAGCTTCTTCTCCATGTGCAGCGCCGACGTGGCGATGAAGGTATGGATGCGGAAGGAATTGGCCGGCTTCAGCGCCTCGGCGGCACGCGCGATATCCTTGTCGTTGGCGCGGGCCAGCGAGCAGATGGTCGAATCCTTGACGGTCTGGGCAATGGCGCGGATGGCCTCGAAATCACCATTCGAGCTGGCGGCGAAACCGGCCTCGATCACGTCGACCTTCAGTCGCTCGAGCTGGCGGGCGATACGGATCTTCTCCTCGCGCGTCATCGAGGCGCCGGGCGATTGCTCGCCATCGCGCAAGGTGGTGTCGAAAATGATGAGCTTGTCAGACATGGTGGGGCTCCTGGGCCAGTTTTGTGCAGTGTCGGCCTGCCTGCTGCCGGGATGTGCGGGCTGCTGAATGCAAAACGCCCCGGCGTGCAACAAGGCAGGCCGGGGCGTTTGAATCCTGTGTGGCTTCGCGCGAGGGCTCGATCGTCCTCTATCGTCCTCAGCGCGCACGCGTCCCGACCGGGTGGCCTAGTAGGCTACCTAGTAGGATGCGGGTGGAGAGGGCTTGGCGCGAAATCATGCAGAGCAATATATCCGGTTTGGCGGCCGCGCGCAATACGGAATTCTTGCCGAGGCCCCCGGGAAAATCCCGAGGCACCCGCCCCTTCCGCGCGCCCGGGGAACTCACGCTTTGGGCGGGATGCGCAGTTTCTGCCCCGGATAGATCTTGTCCGGGTTCGACAGCATCGGCCGGTTGGCCTCGAAGATGCGGTTGTACTCGGCGCCGTTGCCATAGGCCTCCTGCGAGATGGCCCACAGCGTGTCGCCCTTGACCACCGTGTGCCACTGCGACTCGGCCGACGCGACATGGACCGACATCTTGTCGTCGACCTTGTCCACGCCCTGCACATTGCCGCAGCACAGGATGATCTTCTCCCGCGTGGCCTGGTCCGGCGCCACGCCGAAGACCGTCACCAGTCCCTGCGAGCCGTCGACCTGCACGCTCAGGGCGGTGGCGTCCAGGCCCATCTTGCGGATGTAGTCCTCGATCGCGGCACCGGCGGCACGGTTGGCCTCGTCCGCCTTGGCGGCCGCATCGGCCGCCCCGCCGAAGAGTTTCTCTCCTGCTTCCTTGATGAAGTCCAGCACGCTCATGATGACCTCCTGATGGGGCTTGTGCACTACACGGTGAAGCTCCCGCCCCGGCAAGGCCGCGACGGGCAGGACCGCGGCGGGAAAACGAAGCCGCAGCGTAACCGATGCGCGGCCGTCCGCCTGCAAACAAAGGCAAAGACGGACGGCGCAGACAATACCGAACCCGCACGCCGGGCCGGACGCCGCCGCAGAACGGACAAGGGCGCCGCAGCGCCCTTGTTCCTCCAGTCCGGCTAGGAACCCTTGCCGTTGTCACGCACCCGTGCCACGCCCGGCTGGCCATGCAGCCCACGCCAGGCCCACAGTACATAGCCCGAGATCGCATAGACCACGAACAGGCCGAACAGGGCCACCGGCGGATCGGTGGACACCACCACGAACAGCACCAGCACCAGCACCATCACGCCAAACGGCACGCGGTAGCGCACGTCGAGCGCCTTGCCACTGTAGAACGGCGCGTTCGACACCATCGACAGGCCTGCATAGAGCGTGATGCCGAATGCCACCCACGGCATCCACAGGTCCTTCACCGACAGCTTGTTGTCGATCACCAGCCAGACGAAGCCGGCCACCAGCGCCGCCGCCGCCGGGCTCGGCAGCCCCTGGAAGAAGCGCTTGTCGACCACGCCGATATTCGCGTTGAAGCGCGCCAGCCGCAGCGCCGCGCAGGTACAGTAGACGAAGGCTGCCAGCCAGCCCCACTTGCCTAGGTCATGCAGGATCCACTCGTACATCACCAGTGACGGCGCCACGCCGAACGAGGTCATGTCAGACAACGAATCGTACTGCTCACCGAAGGCGCTCTGCGTGTGCGTGATGCGTGCCACACGGCCGTCCATGCCGTCGAGCACCATGGCCGCGAAGATGGCGATGGCGGCCACGTCGAAGCGCATGTTCATCGCCTGCACGATGGCGAAGAAGCCTGCGAACAGGGCCGCCGTGGTGAAGGCATTCGGCAGCAGGTAGATGCCGCGGTGGCGCGGCCGCACGAAGACCACGTCATCGTGCTCGTCCGCATCGTCGCGGTCGCCGTGCGGGCCGTAGCCGCCCGCGTCGCCGCGCAGCTGGTTGTGGCGGAACGGCCGCAGATGGGTCACGTTGCCGTTGCTGACGCGCTTGTTGCGCCGGTTGAATGCACCCATGCCGGTTCTCCTGTGCGCCGCGGCCGCTTACTGCTGCCCGCCTGCGACGTCGAGCTCGGCCAGCACGGTCGACGATGCCGACACCTTCTCGCCGATGGTCACGCGCGGACGCGCGCTCAGCGGCAGGTAGACATCAACGCGCGAGCCGAAGCGGATGAAGCCGTAGCGCTGGCCGCGCGAGAGGGTTTCGCCCACCTTCGTGTAGCACAGGATGCGGCGCGCCACCAGGCCGGCCACCTGCACCAGCGTGACGAGCTGGCCGTCGGCCGCGCGGCGGATCACCACCGCGTTGCGCTCGTTCTCGCTCGAAGCCTTGTCGAGGTCGGCATTGACGAACTTGCCGGGGAAGTATTCGATTTTCTCGACCGTGCCATCGATGCTGCTGCGGTTCGAATGAACGTTGAAGACGTTCATGAACACACTGATCTTCAGCGCCTCGCGGCCGGCGTAGCCGTCCTGCACCTTCTCCACGGCGACGATGCGGCCATCTGCCGGCGCCAGCACCGCGTTGGGCTGCTGCGGCACCGGGCGCGGCGGATCGCGGAAGAACTGCAGCACGAACAGCGTGATGATCCACAGCGGCAATGCCCACCAGAAGCCCGCGCCGGCGTTGACCAGCAGCGAGATGACAAAGGCGCCGGCCAGGAACGGCCAGCCTTCACGGGCGATCAGCGGATGAGGATAGTTCATGCAGGACTTGTGCGTTGAGTAAAGTCTGACAAGGATAACAAAAAGCCGTCCCGTCTCCGCCCGAATCGCCCCTCGAAAGCAGGGGGCATGGACGGGAGACGGGACGGCCATGGCCTGCGGGGCCTTGCCCCGCCTGGCCTGCCGGCTCGCGCCAGCTTAGTTCTTCGACTGGTCGACCAGCTTGTTCTTGGCGATCCAGGGCATCATCGCGCGCAGCTTCGCACCCACTTCTTCGATCTGGTGCTCGGCCGTCAGGCGGCGGCGCGAGATCAGGGTCGGGGCGCCGGCCTTGTTCTCGAGGATGAAGCTCTTGGCGTATTCACCGGTCTGGATGTCGGTCAGGCACTGCTTCATCGCCTTCTTCGTCTCTTCCGTCACCACGCGCGGACCGGTGACGTACTCGCCGTATTCGGCGTTGTTCGAGATCGAGTAGTTCATGTTGGCGATGCCGCCTTCGTAGATCAGGTCGACGATCAGCTTGAGCTCGTGCAGGCACTCGAAGTAAGCCATCTCGGGCGCGTAGCCTGCTTCCACCAGGGTCTCGAAGCCCGCCTTGATCAGCTCGACGGTACCGCCGCACAGCACGGCCTGCTCGCCGAACAGGTCGGTCTCGGTCTCTTCGCGGAAGTTGGTCTCGATGATGCCGGCGCGGCCGCCGCCGTTGGCGGTGGCGTACGACAGGGCGATGTCACGGGCGGCGCCGGACTTGTCCTGGTGCACGGCGATCAGGTGGGGCACGCCGCCGCCTTGCGAGTAGGTCGAGCGCACGGTGTGGCCGGGAGCCTTCGGCGCGATCATGATCACGTCGAGGTCGGCGCGCGGGATCACCGCACCGTAGTGCACGTTGAAGCCGTGGGCGAAGGCCAGCGCTGCACCTTCCTTGATGTTGGCGTGCACCTCGTTCTTGTACACGTCGGCGATCTGCTCGTCCGGCAGCAGGATCATGACCACGTCGGCGCCCTTCACGGCTTCGGCCACTTCCTTGACCGTCAGGCCGGCGTTGACCGCCTTGTTCCACGAGGCGCCATTCTTGCGCAGGCCGACCGTCACGTTGACGCCCGAGTCCTTCAGGTTCAGCGCGTGGGCGTGGCCTTGCGAGCCGTAGCCGATGATGGTGACGTTCTTGCCCTTGATCAGGGAGAGGTCGGCGTCCTTGTCGTAAAACACTTTCATGATTGTTCCTTCGCTTGCTGTCTATCTTGGTATGGATTGGCGGCGCCCCTGGGACACATGGCCCGGCGGGTCCGCACCGCCGTGGATACTGCGCCTGTGGTGCTGCTCAGACCTTGAGGATGCGTTCGCCGCGACCGATGCCCGAACCGCCGGTACGCACCGTTTCCAGGATGGCGGTGCGGTCGATGGCGTCGAGGAAGGCATCCAGCTTGCCGCCGTCGCCGGTCAGCTCGATGGTATAGGTCTTCTCGGTGACATCGATGATGCGGCCGCGGAAGATGTCGGCGGTACGCTTCATTTCCTCGCGCTCCTTGCCGACCGCGCGCACCTTGACCAGCATCAGTTCGCGCTCGATGTGCGCGCCCTCGGTCAGGTCGACCACCTTGACCACCTCGACGAGGCGGTTCAGGTGCTTGGTGATCTGTTCGATCACGTCGTCCGAGCCGGTGGTGACGATGGTCATGCGCGACAGCGACTGGTCTTCCGTCGGCGCCACGGTCAGGGTCTCGATGTTGTAGCCGCGGGCCGAGAACAGGCCGACCACGCGCGACAGCGCACCGGCCTCGTTTTCCAGCAGGACCGAAATGATATGACGCATCACAGGTCCTCCGCGCCGAGCAGCATTTCGGAGATGCCCTTGCCGGCCTGCACCATCGGCCAGACGTTTTCGGTCGGGTCGGTCTGGAAGTCCAGGAACACGGTACGGTCCTTCAGGCGGAAGGCCTCGCGCAGCGCGGGCTCCACGTCGGCGGTCTTCTCGATACGCATGCCGACGTGGCCGTAGGCCTCCGCCAGCTTGACGAAGTCGGGCAGCGCGTCCATGTAGGAATGCGAGTAGCGGTTGTCGTACTCGATCTCCTGCCACTGGCGCACCATGCCGAGATAGCGGTTGTTGAGCGCGCAGATCTTGACCGGGGTGTCGTACTGCAGGCAGGTCGACAGTTCCTGGATGCACATCTGGATCGAGCCTTCGCCGGTGATGGTCACCACTTCCTTCTCGGGGAAGGCCTTCTTGATGCCCATCGCGTACGGCAGGCCCACGCCCATCGTGCCCAGGCCGCCGGAGTTGATCCAGCGGCGCGGCTGGTCGAACTTGTAGAACTGCGCGGCCCACATCTGGTGCTGGCCCACGTCGGAGCAGACGAAGGCGTCGCCCTTGGTCAGTTCCCAGATCTTCTCGACCACGTACTGCGGCTTGATGATCTCGGAGTCGCGGTCATACTTCAGGCAGTCGACCGAACGCCACTTCTCGATCTGCTCCCACCACTTGGCCAGCGGCTCGCGGCGCGGCTTGGTCTCGCTCGCCTGCAGCTGCGAGATCAGCTCCTGCAGCACGTCCTTGACGTTGCCGACGATGGGGATGTCGACCTTGACCCGCTTGGAGATCGAGGACGGATCGATATCGATGTGGATGATCTTGCGCGCCTGCGAGGTGAAGTGCGCCGGGTTGCCGATCACGCGGTCATCGAAGCGCGCGCCGATGGCGATCAGCACGTCGCAGTTCTGCATGGCCATATTGGCTTCATACGTGCCGTGCATGCCCAGCATGCCGACGAACTGCTTGCTGGTGCCGGGGAACGCGCCCAGGCCCATCAGCGTGTTGGTGACCGGGAAACCGGTGAGCTGGGCCAGCTGGCGCAGCTCGTCGCTGGCATTGGCCAGCACCACGCCGCCGCCCGAATAGATGAACGGACGCTCGGCACCCAGCAGCAGGGCCAGGGCCTTGCGGATCTGGCCCGAGTGACCCTTGTTCACCGGGTTGTACGAGCGCATGTCGACCGCCTTCGGGTACTCGTAGCGGCAGGCATTGCGCGAGACGTCCTTCGGGATGTCGACCACCACCGGGCCCGGACGGCCGGTCGCGGCGATGTAGAAGGCCTTCTTGATGGTGGCGGCGAGGTCGCGCACGTCCTTGACCAGGAAGTTGTGCTTGACGATGGGCCGCGTGATGCCGACCGTATCGCACTCCTGGAAGGCGTCCTGGCCGATGGCGGAGGTCGGCACGTTGCCGGTGATCACGACCATCGGGATCGAATCCAGGTAGGCGGTGGCGATGCCGGTCACCGCGTTGGTGACGCCGGGACCCGAGGTCACCAGGGCCACGCCGACCTTGCCGGTGGCGCGCGCATAGCCGTCGGCCGCATGGACCGCTGCCTGCTCGTGGCGCACCAGGATGTGCTCGATCTTCTTCTGCTTGTAGAACTCGTCGTAGATATACAGCACTGCCCCACCGGGGTAGCCCCAGACGTACTCGACGCCTTCTTCGGCCAGTGCGTGGACGAGGATTTCCGCCCCGATCATTTCGGGTGCGGCGGATGAATTGCTGTCTGCGTGGGAGAATTCCGCGCTGGGCATGTTCATGTCAGTCCTTTGCAATTTTCGGCAAAAAATTGTTTGGATGCTCTCTGCCGGGCTTGTGGCACGGGTTCAAGCGGTGCGCGTCTGCATGGGAGACCGCCTCATAAGCGGCCGGATGAGACAACCACAGATGTCGTGTGAACGGGAGATGATACTGTATTGCATCAGCGCGGTCCACGGTATTTTCCGCGGCACCCGCGTGTCGCCGGCTGCGCCGCCACACCGGCAGCACACCTGTATTACAAAAGAGACAACGTGTCGGGGAGCCCGTTTTTTTGCTAGCATCGCTCCAATTTTGGATGTGCCGAAGGCCTCAGGCCGCACATCCCAGGCCGCAATAGCGCCAACCACGAGCCACCGTCTGCTTCTGCCTGCATGGCAACCGAACAGGAACTTTCTGATTTTCTCGCCAGCGTCGAGCGGCGCGACTTCAAGCAGGCCGTGTTTGCAGTACGTGACGACGAAGCCGCCCTGGACATCGTCCAGGACGCCATGATCAAGCTCGCCGAAAAATATGGCGACAAGGGTGCGGCGGAACTGCCGCCGCTGTTCCAGCGCATCCTGCAGAACACCATCCACGACTGGTTCCGCCGCCAGAAGGTGCGCAATACCTGGGTCACGCTGTTTTCCAACCTGCGCGACGACCGGGAAGGCGACGACAACGACCTGCTCGAGACGCTGGAGGCCGAAATCGGCAGCGAATCGGCCGAAAGCAGCGCCGACAAGGTGGAGCGGGCGCAGACCATGCATATCATCGAACAGGAGATCCAGCGGCTGCCTGCGCGTCAACGCGAGGCATTCCTGATGCGTTACTGGGAAGATATGGACGTCACCGAGACCGCCGCGGTCATGGGCTGTTCGGAAGGCAGCGTCAAGACGCACTGTTCCCGTGCCACGCACACACTGGCGCAGGCCCTGCGAGCGCGGGGGGTCCGACTATGAGCAGAAACGACAGAGAAATCCAGGAACGCCGCTTTGTACATGAAGTGCGCCAGGCCCTCGACGCCTCGGCGCAGGAGTTGCCTCCCGCGCTGAGCGAGCGGCTGGCCGCCGCGCGCCGCATCGCGCTGGCGCACAAGAAGGCAGAGGTCACGGTCAAGGTACCGCGACTGGCGCTGGCCGGCGCAGATGCCGCGCCCATCTTCGAAGAAGACGATACACCGTTGCACCGCGCCGGCAGCTGGCTGCGCCGGCTCGCGCTGCTGTGGGCGCTGATCGTGCTGGCCATCGGGCTGGTGGCGATCTACCAGTGGCAACAGCAGAAGCGCATCGACGAACTGGCGGACGTGGATGCCGCCATGTTGCTGGACGAACTGCCCCCGGCCGCCTACGCCGACCAGGGCTTCCACGTTTTCCTCAAGCGCGGCCAATAAGCCCGATGATCCGCCCCCACTCCGACGCTCCTCGTCGCCGGCTGGTTCTGATCGTGTCCGCAGGACTGGTCGCAGCCGCCGCCTGGGTGCTGAATCCGCCCTCCGCGCACGCGCAAGGCAGCGCACCGGCCGCTTCCGCGGCCGCCTCGGTGCCGGCACCCGCGCGCGGCGCTGCGCAGGCCCGTCCCAAGTGGGACGAACTGACCCCGGTCCAGCAGCGCATCCTGGCCCCGCTGCAACCCGCCTGGGAGAGCCTGGGCGAGCTGCACCGGCGCAAGTGGCTGCAGATCGCCGAGCGCTACCCGAAGTTCTCGCCGGCCGAGCAGTCCCGGCTGCAGGCGCGCATGACCGAGTGGATCCGGATGACGCCGCAGCAGCGCCGCCTGGCACGCGAGAATTACCAGATCACGCGCTCGCTGCCGGCGGCCAAGAAGGCCGAGGCCTGGGACAAGTACCAGCACCTGCCGGAAGAGCAGAAGAAGAAACTCGCTGCCGCCGAAACCCCGCACCACCCGGGAGCCGTCAGCGCCCTGCCATCGGCCAGGCGCCTGCCCGTGCAGACCGGCAAGCCGTTGGCGCGGCCGGCCGTGCCGGCCAGCGCGCCGACCGCCCCCACCCCGGCGGCGGCGGCCACGGCCAAGCCGGCGGCCAGTGCCGCCGTGGCCGAAAGCGCGCCCGCGCCGGCCTCGGCTCCGACCCCGCAGGCCGCCGAACCGGCCGAGCCTGCCACCGATACCGCGGCCACCACCCCGGCCGACGCGACCCCCCGCAACTGAAGCAGGAACACCCGGCAGGCCTGGCCTCTGCCTGCGGCCGCACGCGCCGCCGGCGCCCTTTGGCATAATGCCGCGATGCCCGCGATCCCCGCGGGCGGGCGCCTGCCGGTGCCCGACGTCCGCCCGCGCCATGACTGCCGCCACCTTCGCCGAACCGCCCGCCGCCAGCCGCTCACCGTCCCTGCGCCGCCGCCTCGCCTGCATGCTCTACGAGGGCGTGCTGCTGTTCGGCGTGCTGAGCGCATCCACCGCCGCCTACCTGGTGATCCGGCCCGGCCTGCGCGCATCGGGGCTGGATACGGCGCTGGCGATGCAGGCATGGAGCTTCCTGGCGATGGGCCTGTACTTCGTCTGGTTCTGGCAGCGCAACGGGCAGACACTGGCCATGCAGACCTGGCGCATGCGCGTGGAAACCGCGCAGGGCAAACCGCCGCGCTGGCCGCAGGCAGCCTGGCGCTATCTGCTCGCCTGGCTGTGGCTGCCGCCCTCGGCCGCCGTCGGCCACGCGCTGGGCCTGGTCAAGGGCCCCTTCCTGGCCGTGCTGGCCGCTGGACTGCTGCTGTGGGTGATGCTCGCCTGGCTCGACCCGCAGCGCCGCTTCCTGCACGATCGCCTGGCCGGCACCCGGCTGGCCGACCTGCGGCCGCCGCGGGCATGACGCTCTCGGCCAGCGCCCTGCGCCGGCTCGCCCTGGCCGGGCAGTTCGGCCTGGGGCTGGCCTGCGCCGCGGCACTGGCCCGCTGGGCCGGCTGGCGCTGGCCGGCGGCAGCGCTGGGGGCGGCCTTGCTGGCCGCACTGGTGCTCGGGCTGGTCGTGGCCGGCGCCTTCGCCATCTCGCTGTCTGGCGCGGGCGTCCCCGCCACGCGGCGCCCTGCCGTGCCGCAGGCAGCCGCCATCGCCCCGCTCGGGGCGGCCGCGGCACTGGCCTGCTACCTGTACGAATGCACGGCCGTGTTCCGCATGTTCAACTGGATCGAGCCCTTCCGCTCCAGCCTGTCCTTCGTCCCGCCGCACGCCGGCGCGCCGGCGCGGCCGCCACTGCTGCTGGTGCATGGCTACGCCTGCAATCATGCCGTGTGGCTCGACCTGCAGCCGGCGCTGGCGGCGGCGGGCTACGCCTGCGAGGCGATCGACCTCCTGCCCCTGTTCGACAGCATCGACAACCATGCAGGCACCGTGCTGGCGCGCATGCGCGCCATCCATGCGCGCACCGGCCAGGCACCGCTGCTGCTGTGCCACAGCATGGGCGGGCTGGCCGCGCGGGCGGCGCTGGTGCGCGGCCGCGCCGAAGGCGGCGCGCCCTGCGCCGGACTGGTCACACTGGGCTCGCCGCACCAGGGCTGCGCACTGGCCAGCCTGGGGGCCGGCGCCAGCGCGCGCCAGATGCGCTGCGACAGCGCCTGGCTGCGTGCGCTGGCCGACGCCGAAGGGCCGGCCGAACGCGCCCTGCTCGCCTCCGTGTTCAGCTGGCATGACTCCATCGCCGGCCCGGCCGGCACCAGTTGCCTGCCCGGCGCCCGCCACTGGCCGCTGGCGGGCGTCGGCCACGTGGCGCTGCTGCGCCATCCGCGCGCACGCGACGCCGTGCTCGCCGCCCTCGACGCCTTCGCCAGTGCCGCACCGCATGCTGCCGGCGCCACGCCGTCGGCACGCGCGCCGCGCAAGGCCTGATCGGAGTCCTCCCGGGAGACCTGGGGAGAGCGGTTGCGGGCCGGTCCCGGCCGCCCCGGTCTTCATGTGACATTCATGTTCTCGTCACGGCGCAGTCATGGGGCACTGGCTCAATGCAGCCATCGCCCTTACCGGTGCCGCCATGGTTCACGCAATCCGATTCGCCCGCGGCTGTCTCGCCCGGGCCGCGCACAAGCTGCGCGGCAGTGCTGCCGGGACCCCGCCCCTGCCAGTCGCGCTGGCCGCCTTCATGCCGCCCTCCGGGCTCGATGCCCCGGCAGCCCGTCCCGCCCCCGCCGCCACCCCCGCCCTCTCCGACGCCAATCAGCACGACGCCAGGCAAACCGCCCCGCACACGGTGCAGCGCTACCGCGCCATCTGGGTCTCGGACGTCCACCTGGGCACCGCGGGCTGCCAGGCCGACTACCTGCTCGACTTCCTCAAGCACAACGAATCGGAGCGGCTCTACTTGGTCGGCGACATCATCGACGGCTGGCAACTGCGGCGCGGCTGGTACTGGCCGCAAAGCCACAACGATGTGGTACAGAAGCTGCTGCGCAAGGCGCGCAAGGGCACCGAAGTGATCTACGTGCCGGGCAACCACGATGAGATGGCGCGGCAGTTCGACGGCCTCGCCTTCGGCGACATCACGGTGCGCGAGGATGCAGTCCACGTGACCGCCACCGGCCGGCACCTGTGGGTGGTGCACGGCGACCTGTTCGACGGCGTGGTACAGCACGCACGCTGGCTGGCCTACCTGGGCGACTCGCTGTACACCGTGATCCTGGCCTTGAACCGCCATTTCAACCGGGTGCGCGCGCGCCTCGGCTTCCCCTACTGGTCGTTGTCGCAATACCTGAAGCACCAGGTCAAGAACGCGGTCAACTACATCAACTCCTTCGAGCACGCGATGGTCGAAGAAGCGCGCCGGCGCGGCTGCGACGGCGTCATCTGCGGCCATATCCACAAGGCCGAGATCCGCGAGGTCGACGGCCAGCTCTATTGCAACGACGGCGACTGGGTCGAAAGCCTGTCGGCACTGGTCGAGACCATGGAAGGCGAGTTGAAGATCGTCTACTGGACCACCTTGCTCGACCCGCCGGCGCCGCCGCGCGCGCGCCGACGCCGCGCCGCCCTGCCCGCCTGAATCCCGCGCGGCGCCCGCCGGCGCGCCGCCTCCCCAGACCAACCATGTCCGCGCAGCAAGGCGGACCGATGCACAAGCGGCCAGCGCCGCGAGGAGCCAGCATGAAGATCCTGATCGTCACCGACGCCTGGGAACCGCAGGTCAACGGCGTGGTGCGCACGCTCAAGTCGACGCGCCGCGAGCTGGAGGCCATGGGGCACACGGTGGAACTGCTCACGCCGCTCGAGTTCCGTACCGTGCCGTGCCCTACCTATCCCGAAATCCGCCTGTCGCTGCTGCCCGGCCGCGCGGTCGCCGAACGCATCCGCGCCTTCGCGCCGGACGCGCTGCATATCGCCACCGAAGGTC
>JABLTH010058991.1_pt1 | contig 12536 bp, 12 predicted proteins | sample 7875711 | NCBI WGS metagenome assembly JABLTH01 (sample SAMN14941262, study PRJNA633318) | bioreactor metagenome | isolation source: bioreactor | place: China | collected 2019-03-05 | reverse complement strand
CGGCTCCTGCGGAAAGTCGACTTCAGCGCTCCAGTTGCAGCCGGTGTGGTCGGGCTGGTGCTCCCGCATCGCATGCAACTCGCATTCCCCGCATTCCGGATTGTTTTCGAGACACTGGTTCAGGATGGCCATCAGCTCCGATCTGCTCTTGGCGTAGCGCCGCATGTGTCACCTCGCTATGGTTATTCCGGGGCAGAGAAGGGATGCGCCGCGCCTTGATGTCGCCCCCGCAGGCGGACAAGACGTTCCCGTCGCCTATCGGCGATTCGATGCCCGGGTAACCAATCTAGGCAGGGTGACGAAGGCTCGCCAATTGAATCGGACTATGGAGCAACGGCTTTCGATCCCGCGGGATTGCGATGCTAAGGACGCTGCGGCGCAGCATGCGGCGGGGGCGCACTGGGCAGCAGACCCTCCCGGCGGGCGCTGCATCCGGCAGTCAATTCAGGCTGGGCTGGCTTAGCGCGGCCACGGCCTGGCGCAGGTAGTCCAGCAGGAGGTCGTCGATCCAGGTGCCCTTCTGCAAGCCGGGTTCCGCTGCCAGCGCGGTGCGGATCCTGCCCTGCGTGGCCGGGTCGTCGCCGGCGAAGGCGCGGAACAGCGTCATCCACTGGCCGGCCAGGCGACCCGCTTCGGGCGCTGTAGGGGGCACACCGCTGGCCATCAGCTCCCGTACCGCCGCGATCAGCGGCGGCCACGCGCGCATATTGGCCACATAGTGGGTCTTCAGGTGGGCGAGTTCGGCCGGAGTCAGGTATTTGCGGTAGAGCTCGATCTTGGTTTCGGCAAAGGCGGCCATGATGAAGTCCACCACCTGTGGCGTGACCCCGGTCTGCGCCTGCATGGCCGGCTCGCTGTCGTGCATGTGGTTGAGCTTGGCCATCAGGCCCGGGTTGCCGGCGGTGTCGCGCTCGAGTTTCGCCATCCATTCAATGGCGAGGTGCTGCGCCGCTTCGTCCTCGGGCGACCCGCCGGCGGCGAGCAGTGCCTGCGCCCGCGTTACCAGCGCGGCCCATTCGCGTTGTTCCGCCTGTCCGGCGCGGTAGAAGGGGAGTTGCTCGAGTTCCTGTTGAGTGAAGTATTTGTCGTACATGGTCATCAGTTCCAAGGTCGTCAGCCAGTCGGCCATCTCGGGCTCCTCTCCCGCCAGGCACTGGGCGTGCAGCCGCGCCAGGCGCTCGCGCAAGACCGTCGAATCGGCGATCTGCCGGTCCAGCTGGCGGATCTGCTGCGCAATGACGCTGGTGAGCGTGAGCGCGGGCTGCTCCAGTGCCGCGGCGATGTCGGCCAGCGAGACGCCGAAGCGCCGCAGCGCCTGGATCTGGTGCAGGCGCGAGACGTCGCGCTGGCTGTAGAGGCGGTAGCCCGAGTCGGATCGCGCCGACGGGACCAGCAGTCCGATGCTGTCGTAGTGGTGCAGTGTCCTGACCGTCAGGCCGCTGCGCCTGGCCAGTTCTCCTACTCTCAACAACATCGCAGGCTCCTTTTCCCGTAGGCGTGGAACGATGATGGTTCCTCACGTTGCGTGAGGCTCAAGGGGGTGGGGACAAAAAAGAAGCCGCCCGGCCGCAGGCGGCGGGGCGGCCGGGCAGCCCGGCGTCGCCGTGCCTACTGGCCCTGCATCCACTGCCCGAAGCGCACCATGTCGACGTTGCCGCCCGACACGATGACGCCGACCCGCTTGCCGCGGATGTCGACCTTGCCCTGCAGCGCCGCCGCGGCGGCCAGGCAGCCGGTGGGCTCGGCCACGATCTTCATGCGGCTGGCGAAGAAGCGCATGGTGTCGACCAGCTCGGCATCGCTGACCGTGACGATGTCGTCCACCAGCGTGCGGATCACCGGGAAGGTGTACTGCCCGAGGTGCTGCGTCTGTGCGCCGTCGGCGATGGTCCTGGGCGTTTCGATATGCACGATCTCGCCACTGCGCAGGCTGCGCTGGCCGTCGTTGCCGGCCTCGGGCTCGACGCCGATCACCCGGCAGCCGGGATGCAGCGCGCGCGCCGCCACCGCGCAGCCCGACAACAGCCCGCCGCCGCCCAGGCAGACCAGCAGCAGGTCGAGCGGGCCGGCGTCCTCGAACAGTTCCTTGGCCGCCGTGCCCTGGCCGGCCATCACGTGCGGGTGGTCATAGGGCGGGATCAGCGTGAGGCCGCGCTCGGCCGCCAGCTGCACGGCCAGCGCCTCGCGGTCCTGCTTGTAGCGGTCGTACAGCACGACCTCGGCGCCGTAGCCGCGCGTGGCCTCGATCTTCACTGCCGGGGCGTCTTCCGGCATCAGGATCACCGCGTGCACGCCGAGCAGGCGTGCCGACAGGGCGATGGCCTGGGCGTGGTTGCCCGAGGAGAAGGCCAGCACGCCGGCGGCCTTCTGCTGCGGCGTGAACTGGGCGATGGCGTTGTAGGCGCCGCGGAACTTGAAGGCGCCCATGCGCTGGAAGTTCTCGCACTTGAAGTACAGCGTGGCGCCGGTGGCGGCATCGGCGGTGGTGGAGGTCAGCACCGGTGTGCGATGCGCGGCGCCGCGGATGCGCTCGTGGGCGGCGGAGACGTCATCGAAGGTGATGGGCAGGGCGGTCATGGGCGATCTTCCGTTGGCAGGTAGGTATAGACGGTGGAGCGGGCGACCCCGAGGGTCTGGGCCACCTCGGTATAGGCGCGGCGCAGGTTGAGCAGGCCGGCGTCGGCCAGCTCGCGCATGGCCTCGCGCCGCTGTGCCAGCGTCATGCCCAGCGGCGTGGTGTTGCGCGCGGCGGCGAAGCGTTCCAGTGCGGCGCGCACTTCATCGGCGCTGCGCGGCGCCAGCGCTTCGCGCAGCGGCGGCCCGCCGCTGCGGGTCTGCATCAACTGGCCCAGGCTGGCCGTCACCGCGCCCAGCAGCGAGGTGTCGAGGTTCAGGCAGATGGCGGCCACGTATTCGCCGCCGCTGTTCTTCAGGCCGATCGAGGTGCTCTTGGCCGGCCGGCCGTCGGGAAACTGGTTGGGATAGTTCTGGATGACCTCGGGATAGCCGGGGTCGGTGATGCGGGCCAGGCCGATCTCCGTCGCCGGCTCGCCGACCTGGCGGCCCGACAGATTGTTGGCGATGGCCACCACCGCATGCTCCGGGCGGGTCAGGTCGTGCAACACCACCTCGACCAGCGGGGCAAGCGTCTCGCCAAGCGCCTGCACGATCTTGCGTGCCTCGCGCAGCAACAGGCGGTTTTCGTCGTCTCGTTCCATGGTTTGGACTTTATGTCAGGTGCTGACGAAGTGTCAATGTCGGGGCTGGGCGGCGGGAAAGCGCGGGATGCCCGGAGTACGGGCAGGGCGCAGGAAATATAGCGGGCGCACTCTGTCATGATGGGGCGGTGTCCACGCCAGGTGCTCCGGCGTAAGCCTGCCGTCGCGGCAGGTTATGTGATTGAGGCATCGCATGCGCCGGCGGGCGGAGCGACACATGGACCTGCGCCGAAGCGCGGCCGCTGCGCGCGCAGCCTGCATTGCCACCCCAGCATGAAGGAGACCCCGTGCCATTGAGCCCAGCCCCCTTTGCCCCGAAGCAGTACGCCATCGTCAAGGGCAGCCGCATGGCCTACCAGGACGTCGGCGAGGGCGATCCCATCGTCTTCCTGCACGGCAACCCGACCTCGTCCTACCTGTGGCGCAATGTGATGCCGCATTGCCGCGGCCTGGGCCGTTTGGTCGCCTGCGACCTGATCGGCATGGGCGATTCCGACAAGCTGCCGCAGTCCGGCCCGCAGCGCTACGGCTACGCCGAGCAGCGCGACTACCTGTTCGCCTTGCTCGACCAGCTCGACCTGGGCGAGCGCGTGGTGCTGGTGCTGCATGACTGGGGCTCGGCGCTGGGTTTCGACTGGGCCCGGCAGCATCCCGCGTGCGTGCAGGGTATCGCCTACATGGAGGCCATCGTTGCACCGCTGACCTGGGCGGACTGGCCGGAGAGCGCGCGCCGCGTGTTCCAGGGTTTCCGCTCGCCGGCCGGCGAAGAGATGGTGCTGGACAAGAACACCTTCGTCGAGCGCGTGCTGCCGGCCTCCGTGCTGCGTCCGCTGGGCGAGGCGGAGATGGCGGCCTACCGCGCCCCCTTCGCGCAGCCGGGCGAGGACCGCAGGCCGACGCTGAGCTGGCCGCGCCAGATTCCCGTCGAAGGCGAGCCGGCCGAGGTGGTCCAGGTGGTCGAGGACTATGCGGCCTGGCTGGCCGGCAGTCCGGTGCCCAAGCTGTTCGTCAACGCCGAGCCGGGCTCGATCCTCACCGGACGCCAGCGCGAGTTGTGCCGGCGCTGGCCTGGGCAGCGCGAGGTCACCGTGCGGGGCAGCCACTTCATCCAGGAAGACAGTCCCGACGAGATCGGCGCGGCCGTGGCCGCCTTCGTGCGGGCGCTGCGCAACTAGAACGCGGGCCGGCCGCAAGCAAGAAAGCCCGCTGGCAGGCGGGCTTTCTTGCGTGGCGGGCGGCGCCGCGCGTCAGAACTTGTGGCGCACGCCGATGCCGAAGGTGTCGCCCTGCTCGATGCCGGTGATCTTGTCGTAGTAGTAGGCGGCGTAGACGTCGGTACGCTTGGACAGGTTGTAGTCGTAGGCCAGCGCGAAGGTGTTGCGCTTGAAGCTGCTCTGGCTGTTGGTGGTCTTGTCGTAGGCGTACGAAGCCAGCAGGTTGCCGGCGCCGATGGGCACCGAGGCGCCGATCTGGCCGTTGGTGTGCTTGATGTCGCCGAAGGCGTTGGTGTTCACATTGGTCTTGATGTACTGGCCCTGGGCGAACACCTTGACCACCTTGAAGTCATACGACGCGCCGCCCTGTACCGCGGTCTGCTTGTCGAAGCCGGTCAGGAAGGCGTTGCTGGAGGCGGTCAGGTCGCCCGGCACGCTGTCGAACTTGACCTGCTGGAAGGCCACGGTCGCGGCGAACGGACCATTGAAGTACATCACGTTGCCGCCCCACTTGTTCCTGCCGGTGGCGCCGGGTTGCTCGCCGAAGGCATAGATGAAGTTGGCGGTGAGGCCGCCGAAGTTCGGCGTGGAGTACAGCACGGAGTTGTTCCAGCCCGAATCGCCGACGATGCCGGGATCGAAGACCTTGCTGTTGGCCGCCGAGAAGTAGGTGTGGAACACCATCGGCGAGAACACGTAGGAGTCGATCAGCGGGTTGAACAGGATCGTCGAGACGAAGTACGGGGTGGTGTTGCGGCCCAGCTTGACCGTGCCGTACTTGTCGTTCTGCAGGCCGACGAAGGCATTGCGGCTGAACATGGTGTCGCCGTTGAAGCGACCCATCGCGCCCTGGTCGGTACGGAAGAAGCCGTTCAGGTCGAAGATGGCCTTGGTGCCGGCGCCCAGGTCCTCGGTGCCCTTGATGCCCCAGTACGACGTCTGCATGCCGCCGGAGTTGGCGACCCAGGCGCGGTTGGTCGAGCCGGGGTTCTTGACGCCGCCGACGAACATGTCGGCCTGGCCGTACAGCGTGACGCTGGACTGGGCCATCGCGGTGCCGCTGAAAAGGGCTGCGGCCAAGGCTGCCAGCTTGAGGGCCGGCGTGAACTGCTTCTGCATGGTAAAGACCTCCGTGGTTGATCCTGTTTCGGAACGCTCTGTGTGTGCTGGACCCAGCAGGGTTCTTCTTCTGATTCGGCCGCCTGGATGGCATCGGATGGGGATCCGGCGGCTTCCTTGTTCGTTCTTCTGGCTCGCTGATGCAGGATGCGTTTTTTGGTTCAGCCGGATACTAAGTCGTTCAAGCGGAACTGTGCAATGCGGTGGATCTGGTTGATGCAAGTTTGCAACTCGACCGCCGGCTCGTTTTCCACGCGCTCGCCGAAGGCCGCGATGATGCCGGCACGGTCGTAGCCGCGCACGGCGAGGATGAAGGGGAAGCCGAATTTCTCGTTGTAGCGCTGATTCAGTGCCTGCAAGCGGGCGAATTCCTCGGGGCTGCAGCGGTCGAGTCCGGCGCCGCTCTGCTCGCGCGTCGACTCCGCGGTCAGCTCGCCGCGCACCGCGGCCTTGCCGGCCAGTTCCGGGTGGGCGCGCACCAGGCGGATCTGGGCGGCATCGCCGGCCGCGTCGACTTCGGCGCGCATGGCGTCGGCCAGCTCGGCCGCATTGGCGAACGGCCGGCGCGCGGCCACGCCCTGGGCCACCCAGGGCGAATGCTCGTAGATGCCCCCCAGCACGGCGATGAACTCCGCCTCGGGCATCGTGTTCAACTGCTTCAGGGTATAGGTCTGGCTCATGCTTGCTTGGCGGAAGTGTGGGGATGGTGCTCGGCCCAGTGGCGGGCAATGTCGACGCGGCGGCAGATCCAGACCTTGTCGTGGCCCTGCACGTAGTCGAGGAAGCGTTGCAGCGCGCGGAAGCGGGCAGGGCGGCCCAGCAGCCGGCAGTGCATGCCGACCGACAGCATCTTGGGACGGTCCAGCCCGGCCGGGTCGCCTTCCGCATAGAGCACGTCGAAGGCGTCCTTCAGGTACTGGTAGAACTGCTCGCCGGTGTTGAAGCCCTGTGCGGTGGCGAAGCGCATGTCATTGGTGTCCAGCGTATAGGGCACCACCAGGTGGGGCTTGCTCTCGCCGTTGCCCAGCGCGACCTCGGTCCAGAACGGCAGGTCGTCGCCGTAGTAGTCGGAGTCGTAGAGCAGGCCGCCGTGCTCCACCACCAGCCGGCGCGTGTTGGGGCTGTCGCGGCCGGTGTACCAGCCCAGCGGCAGCGAGCCGGTCAGGGACTTGATGATCTCCATGCCGATACGCATATGCTCGCGCTCGATGTTCTCGTCCAGGCCCTGGTAGTGGATCCAGCGCCAGCCGTGGCAGGCGATCTCGTGGCCCAGCTCGACGAAGGCGCGGGTCACTTCGGGATGCCGCTGCAGCGCCATCGATACGCCGAACACCGTGAGCGGCAGGCCGCGCTGCTCGAACTCGCGCAGGATGCGCCAGACCCCGGCGCGCGAACCGTACTCGTAGATGCTCTCCATGCTCATGTGGCGGTCGGGGTAGGCCGCCGCACCGATGATCTCGGAGAGGAACTGCTCGGAGCCGGGGTCGCCGTGCAGCACGCAGTTCTCGCCGCCCTCCTCGTAGTTGAGGACGAACTGGACGGCGATGCGTGCGCCGCCCGGCCAGCGGGCGTGCGGCGGCTGTCCGCCGTAGCCGATGAGATCGCGTGGATAGTGTTGGTCTTTCATCTGGGTCTTTTCACATCAGAGGACGGGCGGGCACCGGTGAAGCCCGGGGGCCTCCGCTGGCGCGGGGCAGCCCCGGTGCTGCGCGACGGCGGACGGGGCCGCCGCGCGCTTACTCGGTGCCGTGCGAGTTGGCGGCAGCGTGGCGCATGGCTTCCTCGCGGGACTGGATGCCGTTGTAGAAGAGGTTCAGCACGACGGCGACGATGGTGCCCAGCACGATGCCGCTGTGGGTGAACGGGTCGGTCCACTTCGGCAGGTACTGGAACAGGGTCGGCGCGAGCGTCGGGATCATGCCGAAGCCGATCGCGATCGCGACGATGAACAGGTTGTGGCGGTTGCGGTTGAAGTCGCAGGAGCCCAGGATGCGGATGCCGGTGGCGGCCACCATGCCGAACATCACGATGCCGGCGCCGCCCAGCACGAACTGCGGCACCGAGGCCACCACGTGGGCCATCTTGGGGAACAGGCCGAAGGCGATCAGCACGATGCCGCCGGCCACCGCCACGTAGCGCGAACGCACGCCGGTCACGGTGACCAGGCCGACGTTCTGCGAGAACGAGGTATAGGGGAAGGTATTGAAGAGGCCGCCGATCACGGTGCCCAGGCCGTCGGCGCGCAGGCCGTTGGTCAGTTCGGCGTTGCTTAGCCGCTTGCCGGTGATGTCGGCCAGCGCCAGGAACATGCCGGTGGACTCCACCAGCGTGATCAGCATCACGATGCACATCGACAGCACGGCGGTGAGCTGGAAGGTCGGCATGCCGAAGTGAAGCGGCGTGATGACGGCCACGTAGCTGGCTTCGTTGAGTCCCTCGAAGGAGACCTTGCCCATGGCCATCGACACCAGCGTGCCGACGATGATGCCGATCAGCACCGCGCAGTTGGCGACCAGGCCGCGCCCGAAGCGGGTCAGCAGCAGGATCACCACCAGCACCAGGCCGGCGACGGCGAGGTTGCCGAGGTCGCCGTAGGCGAGGTTGGGCACGTCCTTGACCACGCCGTCGATCACCGCGCGCACCGTGGGCTGGCCGCCGCCGGCCCAGTTGATGCCGACACGCATCAGCGAGAAACCGATCAGCGTGATGACGGTGCCGGTCACCACCGGCGGGAACAGCCCGAGCATGCGGCCCATCAGCGGCGCCACCAGGATGCCGAAGATGCCCGCCGCGATCACTGCGCCGTAGATGCCGAGCAGGCCCACGTTGGGATCCGAGCCGATGGCGATCATCGGAGCCACCGAGGCGAAGGTCACGCCCATCATCACCGGCATGCGGATGCCGAACTTCCACACCCCGAAGGCCTGGATCAGCGTGGCGATGCCGGCCGCGAACAGGTCGGCGTTGATCAGGAAGGCAAGCTGGTCCTTGGGCAGCTTGAGCGCGCCGCCGACGATCAGGGGAACGGCGACGGTGCCGGCATACATCACCAGCACGTGCTGCAGGCCGAGCGCGAGCAGCCTGCCCGAAGGCAACCGCTCGTTGGTGAGGTCCGTGGGGACCGTGGTGCTTGCGCTAGTCATCGAAGTGTCTCCTCTCCTTGGGTTTGGTGGGAACGCCGTCGCGCCGCGGTCTGCAACCCGGTCCCGCACTGCGCGCCCTCTGGGGGGACGCTGTGTCATGAGCAGGATTCGGGCCTTGTCGCGCAGGCCGCGTCATCTGGCGCGGCGGCGGGATCGACAAGGCGCTAGGTGGAGCGGCCCAGCACGCTGCGAAGGTCGAAGGTGCCCGGTTCGTCGGGCTGCACACGGTCCGCGCAGGCGCCAAGGTGGTGCGCCATGCGCGCCTGGGCGAGGGCGGCGTCGCCCTGTTCCAGGGCATCCAGGATCTCTTCGTGCTCGTCGAACGAGCAGGCATTGTTGCCGGGAGCTTCGACGCTGGCGATCATCAGCGTGGTACGCGAGACCAGGCGGCGCATCATGTTGACCAGCAGCGCGTTGCCCGACAGCTCGGCCAGCGCGGTGTGGAACTCGGCCGAGAGCCGGATCCAGGTCGGGCGGTCATGGCTGAGGAAGGCCTGGCGCTCGGCCGCCACCATCTTGCGCAGCGGCGCCACCACGGCGCGCGCATCGCGCATGCCGGCCACCTTCTCCAGCACGGCGCGCTCCATCATCTGGCGCAGCTCGAACATATCGTGCGCCTCGTCGGTCGACGGGCTGGCGATGAAGGCGCCGCGGTTCGGCTCCAGGTCGACCATGCCGTCGGCGGCCAGCCGCGACAGTACCTTGCGCACGGTGTGCCGCGCGGTGGCATAGATTTCGCAAAGCGAGTGCTCGGTCAGCTTGGTGCGCGGCGGCAGCCGGTGCTCCATGATCGCGTCGTAGATTTCGTGATACATGCGCTCTTCGACCGGGCCCTTGCGCGCGGGCCGTGCCGCGCTGGGGGCAAGGGTGTCTTCGGCACCGGCAATCAGCTTGAGATTCTTGGACATCGTGGCACCAGCTAAGGGGAGGGGATGCGGCCGCCGGGGGACTGCGGGAGGCGGATGGCGATCCGAAAATTGTTGACAATTATTTGGCTGTGCCTTCAATATTGTCAACAAAACAAAACCATGTTTTCGACAGGCAAGGGTAATCCCCGGATATCCGCCGGATTCCTCGGGTTATCCCTGATTTGTCAAACGGACCGGCCGGGCGCATCGTCGCCCGCAATCGGTTCAGCGCCGGGATGCGTTGGAAACACGTACCGAGCGGGCACCGGATTCCCCAATCCGGTGCTAGTGAAGGCAGCGGCGCCCCTCACAACCCACAGCCCTAAGGAAGACAGGATGGGACGCTTGACCACTCACGTGCTCGACACGGCAGCCGGCACGCCCGGACAAGGTATGTCGATCACTCTGCATAAAATTGTCGACAATTGCCGCGAAACCCTGAAGACGGTCGTGACCAACCACGACGGCCGCTGCGACCAGCCCCTGCTGGAAGGCGAGGCCTTCGCCCCCGGCGTGTACGAACTCGAATTCCATGCCGGAGACTATTTCCGCGCGCGCGGCGTGAGCCTGCCCGAGCCGGCCTTCCTCGACGTGGTGCCGCTGCGCTTCGGCATTGCCGATACGGGCGCGCACTACCACGTGCCCCTGCTGGTCTCGCCGTGGTCGTACTCGACCTACCGCGGCAGCTGAGCCGACGGCATCGGGAAACAGGAGACAAGTCATGGAAGGCTATATTCTCGACTGGGCCAATCTGCTGCTGCGCTGGCTGCATGTCATCACCGCCATCGCGTGGATCGGTTCGTCTTTCTACTTCGTCTGGCTGGATAACAGCCTGACCAAGCCCACCGCCGGCGACCTGAAGGACAAGGGTGTCGATGGCGAGCTGTGGGCCGTGCACGGCGGCGGCTTCTACAATCCGCAGAAGTACCTGCTCGCGCCCAAGCAGTTGCCGGAGAACCTGCACTGGTTCTACTGGGAGTCCTATTCCACCTGGATGTCGGGTTTTGCGCTGCTGGTGGTGCTGTACCTGTTCAATGCCAGCACCTTCCTGATCGACAAGAACGTGTTCGACATGTCGCCCGGCGCGGCGGTCGGCTTCGCGGTCTCGTATCTGCTGATCGGCTGGATCGTCTACGACTGCATCTGCCGCATCTTCGGCAAGAACGACGGGCTGGTGGGGGTGCTGGTGGCCCTGTACGTGGTGGCGGCGGCCTTCGTGGCCTGCCACGTATTCTCGGGCCGCGCGGCATTCCTGCTGACCGGCGCGATGATCGCGACCATCATGAGCGCCAACGTGCTGGTGTGGATCATCCCCGGCCAGCGCAAGGTGGTGGCAGCGCTCAAGGCAGGCCAGCCGGTGGATCCGATCCACGGCAAGCGCGGCAAGCAGCGCAGCGTGCACAACACGTATTTCACGCTGCCGGTGCTGTTCGCCATGCTGTCCAACCACTACAGCATGACCTACAGCTTCAAGTACAACTGGCTGGTGCTGGTGATGATCATGGCGGCGGGCGTCTTCATCCGCCAGTTCTTCATCCTCAAGCACAAGGGCAAGATCAACGTCGCCTGGCCCGCGGTGGGCGTGGCCCTGCTGGCCGGCGTGGCGGTGATGATCGCGCCGCAGCCGCGTCCCGCGGTGGCCGCCAGCGACGCCGACGGCGCCGCCAACCAGGTCAGCTTCGCCAAGGTGCAGGAGATCATCAACGCCCGTTGCGTGCAGTGCCACGCGGCCCAGCCGAAGATGATGCCGACCGCGGCCAAGGGGATCATGTTCGACTCGGCGGACGAGATCAAGTCGCACGCGCAGCTGATCTACCAGCAGGCGGTGCAGCAGAAGACGATGCCGCTGGGCAACGTCACGCAGATCACGGATGACGAGCGCGCGCTGCTGGGCCAGTGGTTCGAGGGCGGCGCCAAGACGGCGAACTGAAGGTGGCGGGCCGGCCCGGCGGGCCACAGCAGCCGGGTCGGCAGCGCCGACGCGCCAGGCGCGCGCCGCGAGGGCGCTGCTTGGCAGGAAGATCGGTGATCGACGGTCCGCCGGCCGTCCCCGCGTTCGCGCGGGGTGGCCGGCAGCAGGGCCGGAGAGGGTTTGAACGGGGCCTCGTGCCCCGTTTTTTTATGCCCGCAGCGGGCGTGCCGCAGGCGGCGGCACGCGGGCAGTACGCGAGCGGTACATTCAGCCAGGCTCAGCCGTGCCAGTGGCCCTTGACCCAGGCCCAGCCGCCGCCGGCCTCATAGCGCCACACCCAGTGGCCCGGCACCCAGAAGGCATGCGGCGTGGGCGCAACCGTGATCTGCTCGACGATCACCGGCGGCATCGGCGCCACCGGCTGCTCGACCCACTTGCCGTGCACCCACAGCCAGTCGTTGCCGGCCCACTTCCAGTGGCCGGGCACCCAGTTCCAGCCGTAGCCAGGGGCCGGGCCGCGGTCCTCGTGCACCGGTGCCGGCATGGCCCGCACGACCTGGTGCGGCGCCGGCTCGCGCACCACCACTGTGCGCTCGGTCACGCAGCCGCTCAGCGCGGCGGCGGCGGCCAGCGCGGCCAGGGCCGCCTGCGCGGCACGTGCGGCGCGCCGGCCGTGCATGGCCCGGCGCGGGCGTGTTGTCTGGTTCGACATCAATCCTTCTCCTCGTCAAGATTCGATCCGCCTGGGGCGGCGTGGCCGGCGGCCAGGCCGTTCCAGTGCTGCTTCCTTAACGGGCGAGGGGGAGGGCGGTGAGACAGCAAGTTGTAAGCGCACGTTTCCGCGCCGGCGGGGCCGGCGCGCGTGCCGCGCTCAGGCGCCGACGTCCAGCAGCGCCAGCACGCCCAGCACGACGAAGATGGCGGCGGCGATCTTGTGCACCAGTCCGATCGGCAGCTTGTCGTCGAAGCGGCCGCCCTGCTGCACGGCGGGCACGTTGGCCATCATCATGCCGAAGGTGGTG
>JABLTH010032374.1_pt1 | contig 12540 bp, 11 predicted proteins | sample 7875711 | NCBI WGS metagenome assembly JABLTH01 (sample SAMN14941262, study PRJNA633318) | bioreactor metagenome | isolation source: bioreactor | place: China | collected 2019-03-05 | reverse complement strand
TGCAGCTGCACGTTGACGCGCTGCATCAGCTCGGCCAGCGTGAGCTGGTGGTCGTGGCGCACCGACTCGCGCAGGTTGCGGATGCGGATCAGGCCCTGCACGAAGCGGTGGATCTCGGCATGGCGCCGCAGCAGCGTCCAGTCGAGCCAGCTCGTCGCGTCGTCCTGGCAGTAGGCGTTGTTGTTGCCGCGCTGGCTGCGCCGCATCTCGTCGCCCATCAGCAGCATCGGCGTGCCCAGCGAGAGCAGGTCGATCGCCATCAGGTTCTTCACCTGGCGCGTGCGCAGCGCCAGCACCGCGGGGTCGTCGGTCGGGCCTTCGACGCCGCAGTTCCAGCTGCGGTTGTCGTCGCTGCCGTCGCGGTTGCCTTCGCCGTTGGCTTCGTTGTGCTTGGTGTTGTACGAAACCAGGTCCTCGAGCGTGAAGCCGTCGTGGCTGGTGACGAAGTTGATGCTCTGCGCCGGTTCGCGCGGGCGCGCGCCGTAGAGGTCGGGGCTGCCCATCAGGCGGTCGGCCAGCGTGGCCACCGTGCCCTCGTCGCCGCGCACGAAGGCGCGCACGTCGTCGCGGAAGCGGCCGTTCCATTCCTTCCAGCGGTCGCCGAAGAAGCGCCCCACCTGGTACAGGCCGGCGGCGTCCCAGGCCTCGGCGATGAGCTTGGTGCCGGCCAGCACGGGGTCGGTCTCGATGTCCCACAGTACCGGCGGGTTGGCCACCGGCTGGCCGTACTCGTCGCGCGAGAGGATCGCCGCCAGGTCGAAGCGGAAGCCGTCGACGTGCATCACCTGCACCCAGTAGCGCAGGCTGTCCAGGATGAGGCGGCGCACCACCGAGTGGTTGGCGTTGAGCGTGTTGCCGCAGCCCGAGTGGTTGGCGTAGCGGCCGAAGCGGTCCTGCAGGTAGTAGGTGCCGTCGTCCAGCCCGCGCAGGCCGTAGGTGGGGCCGTGCTCGTCGCCTTCGGCGGTGTGGTTGAAGACGACGTCGAGGATCACCTCCAGCCCGGCGCGGTGGAAGGCGCGCACCATGTCGCGGAACTCGTCGCGCACCGCCAGCGGGTCGGCCTGCGAAGCGTAGCCGGCGTGCGGCGCGAAGAACGAGACCGGCGCATAACCCCAGTAGTTCACGCGCCCCGGCGGCGCGTCCTCGGGGTCGAACTGGAACACCGGCATCAGCTCGACCGCGGTGACGCCGAGGTCGCGCAGGTAGGGGATTTTCTCGACCAGGCCGCTGTAGGTGCCGGCGCGCGGCGCCGCCACGCCCGAACTGGGGTGGCGCGTGAAGCCGCGCACGTGCAACTCGTAGATCACGGTCTGCGCGAAGGGGCGGCGCAGCGGCAGGTCGCCCTTCCAGTCGTAGTCGTGGTCCTTGCAGACCACGCTCTTGGCGGCGCTGGCGTCGTTGCGGCCGGGCGCCGTGGCCGCCACGCGCCGGCCGCCGGGCGGCAGCGCGACGGCGCGGCCGTAGGGGTCCAGCAGCACCTTGTCGGCGTCGAAGCGGCGGCCGCGCGCCGGGTCGCGCTCGCCTTCGGCCCGGTAGGCGTAGAGCTGCCCGGGCTTCACGCCGCGTACGAAGGCATGCCAGTACGGCCCGCTGCGATGGGCCGGCGCGGCCAGCGGAATCACGCGCGCCGGCTCGGCGTCGTCGACGCGGTCGTAGAGCAGCAGGTCGACGCGGCGCGCGCCGCGCGAGTAGACCGAAAAGCCGGTGCCGGCCGGCAGCGGACGCGAACCCAGCGGCTGCGAACCGCCGGGCAGCACGTCGGCGCGGCGCGTCATGGCGCTCCTAGAGTTCGCCCCAGACTTCGCGCGCCACTTCCACCACGCGCTCCAGCTTGCGCCACTGGTCGTCGACCGAAAGCGCGTTGCCGTGGTGGGTGCTGCTGAAGCCGCACTGCGGGCTCAAGCACAACTGGTCCAGTGGCACCACCTTCGCCGCTTCTTCGATGCGGCGCTTCAGCGATTCCTTGCTCTCCAGCTCGCCCAGCTTGGTGGTCACGAGACCGAGCACCACGCGCTTGCCCTTGGGCAGGTGCCGCAGCGGCTCGAAGCCGCCGGCGCGCGCGCTGTCGAACTCCATGAACCAGCCGTCGACGTTCGTGCTGAACATGGCTTCCACCACCGGGTCGTAGCCGCCTTCGGCGACCCAGGCGCTCTTGAAGTTGCCGCGGCAGGTGTGGATGGTCACCACCATGTCGGCCGGGCGGTCGCGCAGCGCGGCGTTGATGACCTGGGCGTAGCGCTTCGGCAGCGCCATCGGGTCGTCGCCGTTGCGGCGGCAGTTGTCCTGGATCTTCGGGTCGCAGAGGTAGGCGAAGGTGATGTCGTCCAGCTGCAGGTAGCGGCAGCCGGCGTCGGCCAGGTGGCGGATCGCCTGGCGGTAGGCGGCCGCCACGTCGTCCCAGAACGCGTCCAGCTCGGGGTAGGCCTGGCGCGAGATGGCGGCCCGCCCGCCGCGCAGGTGCAGCATGCTGGGGCTGGGGATGGTCATCTTCGGCACGGCCTTCGCCACGCTCTTCAGGTACGCGAAGTGGTCGGCCATGATGGGCCGGTCGCACGCCACCTTGCCGGTGACGCTGGCGATCGGCGGCTGTTCCGACTGGCCCGCCACCTTGAACTTCTCGCCTTCGTTGGCGGTGAGGGTCACGCCTTCCAGCTGGCCGAGGAAGTCCAGGTGCCACCAGTCGCGCCGGAACTCGCCGTCGGTCACGGCCTTCAGGCCGATGGCTTCCTGCCTTCTCACCACGTCGGCGATGGCGGCGTCCTCGGCGGCGCGCAAGGCCTCGGTGCCGACGTCGCCGCGCTTCCAGGCGGCGCGCGTCTTCGCCAGCGCCTCGGGGCGCAGCAGGCTGCCGACCTGGTCGGCGCGGAACGGGGCTCGGGTCATCGGGCGGGGCTCCTCAGCGGCTCTTCTTCGGCCGCCCGGTCTTCACCGGCGCCAGGCGGTCGAGCGCGGCCACCAGTGCCGCGCTGTCCAGCGCCGCCAGCGCGTGCAGGCCGGCGCGCAGCAGCTCGCTCTTCTTGGCCGCGCGCTGGCCCAGCAGCGCGCGCGCCTTGAGCCTGGCGATGAGCTCGAAGTCGGCCGCCGGCATGGTGAAGCCGTCGCGCACCAGCGCCGGGTCCTTCTTCTCGGCCTTGACCTTCTTCGCGGCCGGCGCCGGCGGCGGCGCGGCGCTGGGTTTCTTCGCCATCGAACGCGGTGCCGAAGGCGGCGGGGCGGCCGGCGTGACGAGGCCGCGCGGGGCCGAAGGCGGCGGCGCGGCGGGGGTCACCAGCCCGCGCGCACGCGGTGCGGCGGTCTTCTTCGCCGGGGCCTTCTTCGCGGCGGCGGTCTTTCGGGCAGTGGCCATGCAGTCGTTCCTCCCGGGTTGGAAAACGGTTTATATGTTTTCGACCGGCCCAAGCCCATACGGGCCGGCCCCAAGCCGCCCACCCGTACCATGGCCGCATGAGCAAGCACCCCTTTCGTTCCATCGCCGTCGTCGGCGCCGGCGCCGTGGGCGGCTACTTCGGCGCCATGCTGGCGCGCGCCGGCCACGCGGTCACGCTGATCGGCCGCCCGGCCCACGTGCAGGCCATCAACGAACAAGGCCTGCAGCTGCGCCGCAGCGGCGCCGAGCCCGAGACCTTGCGCGTGCAGGCCGGCACCGAGCTGGCCGCGGTGCGCGGCGCCGGCCTGGTGCTGTTCTGCGTGAAGTCGCCCGACACCGACGCCACCGCGCGCGCACTGGCGCCGCTGCTGGACGACGACGCGCTGGTGCTGAGCCTGCAGAACGGCGTCGACAACGCCGACACGATCTCGCAGCACGTCACGAAGCAGTCGGTGGCGCCGGCGGTGGTGTACGTGGCCGCCGCGATGGCCGGCCCGGGCATCGTGGCCCACTTCGGCCGCGGCGACCTGGTGGTGGGCTCGCGCCCGGGCGCCGACGTCGGCGCGGCACGCCTGCAGGCCGTCGTCGACCTGTTCGCCGGCGCCCAGGTGCCGGTGAAGCTGTCGCCCGACGTCACCGGCGAGCTGTGGCAGAAGCTGCTGGCCAACTGCGCCTGGAACGCGCTCTCGGCCATCACCCAGCGCACCTACGGCGAGGTGGCCGCGCAGCCCGAGACGCTGGAAGTGCGGCGCGCCGTGGTGCGCGAAGCGGCGGCGGTGGCGGCGGCATTGGGCCGCCGCATCGACTTCGAGGCCGCGATGGCGGGCCTGGAGGGCATCGCGCCGGCGATGCCGAAGACCTACTCGTCCACCGCGCAGGACCTGGCGCGCGGCAAGCCGAGCGAGATCGACCACCTCAACGGCTACCTCGTGCGCCAGGGCGCGCGGCTGGGCGTGCCCACCCCCGTGAACCAGGCCCTGCTGGCGCTGGTGAAGCTGGCCGAGTCGGCGCGTTTGCCCGGGCACTGACAGAATCGGCCACTTCACCACCCCGAACGTCAGACCCCGCCCATGAACGCTCCGCTGCAGCTGCTGCCCGCGCTGGACGAGATCCGCGCCCACGAAGCCGAGATGGTGGCGATCCGCCACCAGATCCACCAGAACCCGGAGCTCGCGTTCCAGGAAACGGCCACCGCCGACCTGGTGGCCGAGCGGCTGCAGCGCTGGGGCTACGAGGTGCACCGCGGCCTGGGCACCACCGGCGTGGTGGGCACGCTGAAGGTGGGCAGCAGCACGCGCCGCATCGGCCTGCGCGCCGACATGGACGCGCTGCCGATCCAGGAAACGAGCGGCAAGCCCTGGGCGAGCAAGGTGTTCGGCAAGATGCACGCCTGCGGCCACGACGGCCACACCGCGATGCTGCTGTCGGCGGCGCGCCACCTGGCGGCGACGCGCCACTTCGACGGCATCCTGCACCTGGTGTTCCAGCCCGCCGAAGAAGGCTACGGCGGCGCCAAGAAGATGCTCGACGACGGCTTCCTCGACCTCTTCCCCTGCGAGGCCATGTTCGGCATGCACAACGCGCCGGGCAAGCCGGCGGGCAAGTTCATCGCCCTGCCGGGCTACGCGATGGCCAGTTCCGACACCGCCGTCATCAAGGTGCAGGGCGTGGGCGGCCATGGCGCGATGCCGCACCACGCGGCCGACCCCGTGGTGGCCGCCAGCAGCATCGTGATGGCGCTGCAGACCATCGTCTCGCGCAACGTGCCGCCGCTGCAGATGGGCATCGTCACCGTCGGCGCCTTCCTCGCCGGCGACGCGCCGAACGTGATTCCGCACACCGCCGAGCTGCGCCTCACGGTGCGCGCCTTCAGGCCCGAGGTGCGCGACCTGCTGGAGCGCCGCATCACCGAGATCGCGCAAGGCCAGGCCGCGGTCTACGGCTGCAGCGCCACGGTGGACTACCAGCGCCGCTACCCCATGCTCTACAACCACCCGAAGGAGACCGCCTTCTGCGAGCAGGTGGTGCGCGACTGGCTGGGCGAACCCGGCCTGATGGCCGACGAGCCCGTCACCGGCAGCGAGGACTTCAGCTTCTTCCTGGAGAAGGTGCCCGGCTGCTACATCTTCATCGGCAACGGCGAAGGCGAGAACGGCGGCTGCATGGTCCACAACCCGGGTTACGACTTCAACGACGCCTGCCTGTCCACCGGCGCCAGCTACTGGGTGCGGCTGGCCGAGGCGTACTTGAAGCCTGGTCGTTGACCGGCCCGAATTGTGCGATTCTACTGATTTACGGGGTCAGTTTAATGTGTCTCTTGTGTTTTGAGATTCGTTAAATTGCAAATGTGATAGCGTTCGGAGGTCCGGTCAAGACCCCGAATGCGGATGATCCCGATTCCCGACTTCGCCGCCGCGCAGGGCCTGCGGCACGCGCACCGCGGCTACGGACTGCGCATCGAGAGCGAGCTCGCGCTGCCCGAACTGCCGGCCGCGGCGCCCGCCGACGCGCCGGCCGACGTGCTGGTGCGCTTCGGCGCCGTCGAAGCCGAAGGTCCGGCCGACGGCTCGGCGCGCCGCGTCGGCCCCATCCTGTGGGCGCGCCCGGGCGCGCTGTGGCTGCAGGTGCCGGGCGTCGGCGGCTTCCGGGTTGAAGACGGCTGCCGCATCACGGTCGACCCCCAGCCCGGCGCCGACGAAGACAGCGTGCGCCTGTTCCTGCTCGGCTCCGGCCTCGGCGCGCTGCTGTGGCAGCGCGGCTTCACCGTGCTGCACGGCAACGCGGTCGAGGTGGGCGACGGCTGCCTCGTGTGCGTGGGCGACTCCGGCGCCGGCAAGTCCACGCTGGCCGCCGGCTTCGTGCGCCGCGGCCACGCGCTGCTGGCCGACGACGTGGTGGCGGTCGACGACGCCGGCCGTGTGCTGCCGGGCCTGGCGCGCATCCGCCTGTGGCAGGACATGCTGACCGGCCTGGGCATCGACAGCGCGCAGCTGCAGCGCGTGCGGCCCGGGCTGGCCAAGTTCAACCTGCCGGTGGCGCAGCCCGCCACCGCCGCGCGCCCGCTGCGCTGGCTCTACGTGCTGGGGTCCGACGAAGGCGACGGGCTGCGCATCGAGCCGGTCGAAGGCCTGCAGCGCTTCGCGCTGCTGCGCGGCCACGGCTACCGGCCGCGTTTCGTCGAAGGCCTGGGCCTGGCGGCGCGCCACCTGCAGGCCTGCGGCCGCATCGCCTCTTCGGCGCGCATCGCGCGGCTCACGCGGCCGCGCGCGGGCTACGACCTCGAAGCCCTGGTCGACCGCCTGCTCGAGGACGCCGCGCGCCATGGCTGAGGACGCCGCGCCCATTGTCTGGCTCGCTTCGTACCCCAAGTCGGGCAACACCTGGCTGCGCATGTTCCTGCGCAACCTGCAGGCCGGCGCCGCGGTGCCGGCGGACATCAACGACAGCGGCGAAACGCCGATCGCCAGCCACCGCGCCTGGCTCGACGGCGTGCTGGGCCTGTCCACCGCCGACCTGCTGCCGGCCGAGCTGGACCGCCTGCGGCCGCAGGTCTACGACTGGCCGCGCCGCGCCGGCGGCGCGCCGGCGCTGCACAAGATCCACGACGCCTGGACCGTGAACGACGACGGCGTGCCCGTCGGCGGCAGCGCCGCCCGGCGCGCGGTCTACGTGGTGCGCAACCCGCTCGCGGTGGCGGTCTCGCTGGCGCACCACCGCGGCTGCAGCGTCGACGAGGCGATCACGCTGATGGCCGACGCCGGCCACGCGCTCGCCGGCGACGCCGGCGCGCTGCGCAGCCAGGTGCGGCAGCGCCTGCTCGGCTGGTCGGGCCACGTGCGCAGCTGGACCGAAGCGCCCGGCCTCGCGGTGCACGTGATGCGCTACGAGGACATGGCGCTGCACCCCGGCCGCAGCTTCCGCAACGTGGCGCGTTTCCTCGGCCTGCCCGCGGGCGTGGAGCGCATCGCGCAGGCGGTGCGCTTCTCGCGCTTCGACGAACTGGCGCGCCAGGAGTCGGCGCAGGGCTTCCGCGAGCGGCCGACCGCGATGACGCGTTTCTTCCGCGCCGGCCGCACCGACGGCTGGCGCCACGAGCTCACGCCGCCGCAGGTGCGCCGCGTCGTCGAAGCGCACGGCGAGGTGATGGCGCGCTTCGGCTACCTGGACAACGTGGAAGTGCGCCGCGGCGGCTTCGCCTGCACCCTGGCATGAACGACCGCCCCGACACCCGTTGCGACGCGCTGGAAGCGTTCGGCCTCGTGCTGCCCTGGCCGGTGCCGGCCTTCGCCGCCGCCGGCGAGCTGGTGCCCGCGGTCGACCCCGCCTACCGCTTCGTGCCGGCGGCCTGCCGCGCCATCCTGGCCGGCTTCGCGCACGGCCGCCGCGTCTACCTGCACGGGCCGCACGGCAGCGGCAAGTCGTCGCACGTGGAGCAGGTGGCGGCGCGCCTGAACTGGCCCTGCCTGCGCATCAACCTGGACGGCCACGTCACGCGCGCCGACCTCATCGGGCGCGACATGGTGGTGCTGCGCGAAGGCCGCCAGGTCACCGAGTTCGTGCCCGGCGTGCTGGCCTGGGCGGTCGAACGGCCGGTCGCCCTGGTGCTCGACGAGATCGACGCCGGCCGGCCGGAGGTGATGTTCGTCATCCAGCGCCTGCTCGAAGGCGAAGGCCGCCTCGCGCTGCCGGAGCAGAACCGGGTGGTGGTGCCGCACCCGGCGTTCCGCCTCTTCGCCACCGCCAACACCGCCGGCCAGGGCGACGCCAGCGGCCTGTACGCCGGCACCCAGGCCATGAACCAGGCGCAGATGGACCGCTGGCAGCTGGTGGTGGAGCTGGACTACCCGGCGCCGGCCGAGGAAGCGGCGCTGCTGCGCGGCCGCGTGCCGGCGCTGCAGGCGCCGCTGGCGCAGGCCATGGTGCGCCTGGCCGGCCTGTGCCGCGAGGCGCAGCGCCAGGGCGAGCTGGCGACGCTGCTGTCGCTGCGCACGCTGCTGGCCTGGGCCGAGAACACGGTGCTGCTGGGCGACGTGGCCGAGGCCTTCCGCCTCGCGTTCCTCAACCGCTGCGGGGCGCACGAACGCGCGCTGGTGGCCGAGATGTTCCAGCGCTGCCTGGCGGTGGAAGCGGTGGCCCCCACGACCGCGAAGGCGGCCTGAAGGAGACCGCCCCGGTGGACGCTGCGCTCGCACAACGCTGGTCGGCCGTCTACGCCGGCGCCGCCGCCTTGCAGGGCTGGAGCCCGGCGCTGCAGCCGGTCGGGCCGGACTCGCGCGCCGCCGCCGACGCCCAGGCCGCCTGGCGGCGCTGGCACGACGGCGCCGCCGACGCGCTGTTCAGCGCCGCCGAAGCGCCCTGGTACGGCGCCGCCGAGCGCGCGCGCGTCGAGCACCGGGCCGCACGCGAGCTGCCGGGGCTGGCCTTGAACCTGAGTGGACCACGGGCGGCGCAACCGGCGCGGCAGGCGCTGGAGCGCGTCTACCGCCTGGCCCGCGTGGCGCTGGGCACCGACGCCTGCGTCGTGGTGCCCGCCGAAGACGCCGCCCTGCTGGCCGCGCTGCGCGCCGCCGCCGTGCACGCCGACGACGCGCTCGCCTTCGCGCGTGCACTGCAACCGCTGGCGAGCCGGCTCGCGCAGCCGTCGCCACCGCGCACCGCGGCGCGCCTGCTGCGCCTGCTGCAGCGGCGCGTCGCCCGGCCCGGCGCCGATCCGGCCCCCGGCGCCGATGGCGCCGAAGCGGGCCCCACGGGCGGTGCACCCTGCCCGGCCTTCGACACCCGCTGGGACGAGACCCTGCCCGCCGCCCGCTGCCTGCCGGCGAATGCCGCCGAAGCGTTGCAGGCGCTGCGCCGCGCCGACAGCGGCCGCGTGCAGCGGCTGGCGCGCGAACTGCAGCGCCGGCTGGCCGTGCAGCGGCCGCAGCGCTGGGCCTTCGAGCAGGAGTCCGGCCAGCTGGACCCGCGCCGCCTGGCCCGCCTGTGCCTGCCGGGCGCGCCCGCCAGCGTGTTCCGCACCGAGGCCGCGGCCCCCGCGGCGCAGGCCTGCGTGACGCTCCTGGTCGACCTTTCGGGCTCGATGCGCGGCGCGCACGCGCTGGCCGCGGCGCAGGCGATCGACTTCGCGCTGCCGGCGCTGGAAGGCGCCGGCGTGCGCTGCGAACTGCTGGGCTACACCAGCCGCCCCGGCCCCGCGAACCCGGTGCTCGAAGCCTGGCAGGCCGCCGGCCGGCCCGCCGGCCCGTGGCGGCTGAACGCGCTGCGCCACGTGGTGCTGAAGAGCGCCCACCAGCCCTGGCACGCGGTGCGCCAGCACCTGGCGCTGCTGCTCGACCCCGCGCCCGGCCAGGAGAACTTCGACGCCGACGCGCTGCACTGGGCCGCCACCCGGCTGGCGCGCCGGCCCGAGGCGCGGCGCGCGCTGCTGGTGCTGTGCGACGGCCAGCCGCACGACGCCGCCACCGTGGCCGCCTTCGGCCGCCTGCCGCTGGAAGAGCACCTGCGGCAGGTGATCGCCGACGTCGAGGCCGCGGGCCTGCGCCTGGCCGCGATCGGCACCGGGCCCGGCGCGGCGCGCTTCTACGGCCACACGCTCGCGCTGGGCGACCCGTCGCAGGTGGCCGAACGCCTGTTCGCCGGCCTCGCCGCGCTGCTGGCGCCGGAGGCGCGGCGGTGAGCGCGATCGGCGGCGTCGTCGACCTCGAGCGTGGTGCCGAGCGCGGCGCGCTCGAACGCATGCAGGCCGTGCTGCGACCCTACGGCGCCGACCACCAGCAGCTGTGGCTGCACGGCCCCTGCGGCCTGCTGCGCAACCTGCTGCGCACCACGCCCGAGGACCGCTTCGACCGCCAGCCGCTGGCCATCGGCGACCTCGTGCTCGTCTTCGACGGCCGCCTCGACAACCGCGACGAACTGGCGCACACGCTCGGCCTCGCCCCCGCGCTGGCCGCCACGCTGGCCGACAGCGAACTGGCGCTGCAGGCCTGCCGCCGCTGGGACACCGAGGCCGTGCACCACCTGCTGGGCGACTGGGCGCTGGCCTGCTGGGAGCCGGCGCGCCGGCGGCTCTGGCTGGCGCGCGACGCGCTCGGCTCGCGGCCGCTGTTCTGGCACCAGGCCGGCAGCCGCTTCGCCTTCGCCAGCCTGCCCAAGGGCCTGTTCGCGCTGCCGGGCGTGGCGCGCGTGCTCAACGAAGGCCGCCTCGCCGACCTGCTGTGCCTGCTGCCGCTCAAGGGCGACGAGTCCTTCTTCGAAGGCGTGCAGCGCGTGCAGCCGGGCCACCGCCTGGTGGTCGAAGGCGGCCGCGTGCGCGCCGAGGCCTGGCACCGCTTCGACGCCGGGCGCACGCTGCGCCTGAAGCGCGACGAAGACTACGTCGAAGCCTTCGGCGAACACCTGGAGCGCGCCGTCGCCTGCCGCTTGCGCGCCTGCGGGCCGGTCGCTTCGCACCTGAGCTCGGGCTACGACAGCAGCACCGTCACCGCGCTGGCGGCGCGTGCGCTGGCGCGCGAAGGGCGCGGCCTGGTGGCCTACACCGCGGTGCCGCGCCACGGCTACGAAGGCCCGGTGCCGCGTGGCCAGCATGCCGACGAAGGACCGGGCGCGCGCGCGCTGGCGGCGCGCCATGCCAACGTGGAGCATGTGCTGGTGCCAAGCGGCGGCGTCTCGCCGCTGGCCGGGCTGCAGCGCGACATCGAGCGCATGGACCGCACGCCGCTGAACCTGTGCAACACCGGCTGGGTGCACGCCATCCAGGCCGACGCCGCGCGCCGCGGCGTGAAGGTGCTGCTGATCGGGCAGATGGGCAACATGACGATCTCCTGGCCCGGCGAGACGCGCCTGCCGGCGCTGCTGGCGCGCGGCCGCCTGCCCACCTGGTGGGCCGAGGCGAGCGCGCTGCGCCGCCACGAGCCCGGCCGGCGCTGGCGCCACCTGCTGGCCGCTTCGCTGGCGCCGCACGTGCCGGGGCCGCTGTGGCGCGGCCTGCAGCGGCTGCGCGGCCGCGCGATGGCGCTGCCCGAGTACACCGCCATCCACCCCGACTTCCTGGCCGCCGCGTCCACGCGCGAACGCCTGCGCGGCAGCGGCTGGGACACCAGCTACCAGCCGCGCGGCGACGGGCGGCAGGTGCGCATCGACGTGCTGCAGCGGCTGGACAACGCCGAGCACCGCATCGCCATCAACGTGGAAGGCATGGAGATGCGCGACCCCACGGCCGACCTGCGGCTGGCCGAGTTCTGCCTGGCGGTGCCCGAAGAGCAGTCGCTGCGCGGCGGCCGCACGCGCTGGCTGCTGCGCCGCTACGCGCAGGACCTGCTGCCGCCGGAGATCACCGGCGTCGCCACCAAGGGCCTGCAGGCGGCCGACTGGCACGAGGCGCTGGTCGCCGCCGCGCCCGAGCTGCAGGCCGCGCTGGACCGCCTGGCCGGCCACGCGCGCGCGGCCCGCACGCTGGACCTGGCGAGCCTGAAGGCCAGCCTGGCGCGCCTGCCCACGCGCGGCTGGCACCGCGAGCAGGTGATCCGCACCTACCGCATGAAGCTGCTGCGCGGCGCCGCCGCGGGCGCCTTCGTGCGCTACGTCGAACCCGACAACCGCTGAACGCGGCCGGCGACCTTTCCACCCCCCGCAAGGAGACGACCCGATGAACTCCCCGAACCCCCAGCCCGGCGAAGCCGCCGAGGCGCCCGACCTGCCGGACGACGCGCGCCAGCCCTGGCAGCGGCCGACGCTGGTGCTGCTGCCCACGGCGGAGACCGCGACCTTCATCGGCGCCCACTTCGACATCACGTTCTCGTTCTCATGAGCGCCGCGCCGACCCTGGAAGCCGGCGCCCGCGTGGCGCGCCGCGACCACCTGCCGGCGGCCGAAGTCGACGGCGAGGTGGTGATGCTCGACGTCGAGCACGGCACCTACTTCGGCCTCGGCGGCGCCGGCAGCCGGCTGTGGGCGCTGCTGGCGCAGCCGCGTTCGCTCGACGAACTGGTGCGCCACATGGGCGAGGCCTACGTGGTGGACGAAGCGACCTGCCGCGCCGACGTGCGGCAGTTCGTGCAGCAGCTCATGGGCCACGGGCTCGTCGCGCTGCACGCGCATTGAAGACGATGGCGCGCCACCTGGCCCGTTTCGCCGCCCTGCCGGCCTTCGTGCGCGCCTGGTGCGTGCCGCTGGCGCTG
>JABLTH010030292.1_pt1 | contig 12547 bp, 12 predicted proteins | sample 7875711 | NCBI WGS metagenome assembly JABLTH01 (sample SAMN14941262, study PRJNA633318) | bioreactor metagenome | isolation source: bioreactor | place: China | collected 2019-03-05 | reverse complement strand
CTGCGCGTAGCCGGGTTCCCACCACCACCGGTGTTGTTCCTTAACCCTCCCACCCCCCGGCCGGCCCCGGGCACCGCCGGGGGCCGGCGCGCTGCCCGCCCCGCCCGCACCTGGCGTCTCCCGGTGGCCGCCGTGGTGGTCGCCGTCATCGCCCTGGCCGGGATGGCGGTGCTCCTGTACCCCACCGCGGCCTCCTGGTTCTCCCAGCTCGAGCAGTCCCGCGTGATCGCCAACAGCGCGACGTCGGTGGACGCCGACCGCGGTCGCGAGAACGAACAGCTCCGCCTCGCCCACGCCTACAACAAGGCCCTCGCCTCCGGCGCCGTCCTCGACGCCAATCAGCGCCTGCCCACCGGCGAAGGCAAGAGCAGCGACAGTTCGCTGAACTACGATTCGATCCTCAAAGACTCCGCCACGGGCGTCATGGCACGCCTCATGGTCCCCTCCATCGGGGTGGACCTGCCCATCTACCACGGGACCTCGGATGAGACCCTGCTCAAGGGCCTGGGCCACCTGGAGGGCACTTCGCTGCCCGTGGGCGGTTCCGGCACGCACTCCGTCATCACCGGTCACCGCGGCCTGGCGAACGCCACCATGTTCACCGATCTGGACCGCGTCAAGGAGGGCGACATGTTCAGCCTTTCGGTCGCCGGTGAAGTGATCAGCTACCGGGTGATCAACACCCAGGTGGTGGATCCGGATCAGACCAAACCGCTGCAGGCGGTCCCGGGCAAGGACCTGGTCACCCTCGTGACCTGCACCCCGCTCGGCATCAACTCCCAGCGAATCCTCGTCACCGGCGAACGGGTCACTCCCACCCCGCCCGCGGACCTCGAAGCGGCCGCCGCCCTTCCGACCATCCCGGGCTTCCCCTGGTGGGCCGTGATCCTCGTCGGCGGACTGCTGCTCGCTCTCGTCTACGTCTGGCGCAGCGGCTACGCGCCCCGCGTCAAGGCGGTGCAGACCGCCTCCTGAATGGTCCGCACGGCGGCCGACGGTTCCCCTGAGGGGTGGCTTGCGGCTAAGATCACATGCTCAGCAGCCAGCCGACCTGGCTCTCAGTATCCAGCGACGTGTACTGGCCATCCCCTGCCCCGAGGAAGCGCCCATGCCGTTGAACAACCCCTTGCCCTCCGCCGTCCCGAACCCGGCCGATCCCAGTGAGGAACTGGCCCCGGAGCTGCGTGCCGACGTGCGCCGGGTCTCCACGCTTCTCGGTCAGTCCCTGGTGCGCCAGCACGGGCCCGAGCTCCTCAAACTCGTCGAGCAGGTGCGCCTGCTGACCAAGGAGTCCAAGGAAGCCGCCCGCGGCGTCGGCGAGGCCACCGGGCCGTGGAGCGCCGACGACGTCGCGCAGCAGGTCCGCGAACTGCTCTCCTCCCTGCCGCTCGAGGAGGCGACCCGTCTGGTCCGCGCCTTCGCGTTCTACTTCCACCTGGTGAACGCCGCCGAGCAGGTGCACCGCGTCCGCGTTCTCCGCTCCCGGGCCGAGAAGGACGGCTGGCTCGCACGGGCCGTCACCGAGATCGCCGAACATGCCGGCACTGAGGCCCTCCAGGACCTGGTCAACGAACTCGACGTCCGCCCGGTGTTCACCGCCCACCCCACGGAGGCCTCACGCCGCTCCGTGCTGGACAAGCTGCGCGCCCTCTCCGACGTCCTGTCCGAGCCCACCGAGGACGGCACCGCGGCACGCAGCCGCCAGGACCGCCGGCTGGCCGAGATCATCGACCAGATGTGGCAGACCGACGAACTGCGTCAGGTCCGTCCCACCCCGATCGACGAGGCCCGCAACGCCATCTACTACCTCGGCAACATCCTGACGGGCGCCATGCCGGAGGTCATGACCGAACTCGGCGAGCTCCTGTCCGAGCACGGCGTCACGCTGCCTGCCGAGAAGGCGCCCATCCGCTTCGGATCCTGGATCGGTGGCGACCGGGACGGCAACCCCAATGTGACGGCCGAGGTCACCCGGGAGATCCTGCAGCTGCAGAACCAGAACGCGATCCGGATCGCCATCTCCCTCCTGGACGAACTGATCTCCGTCCTCTCCAACTCCACCGCCCTCGCCGGCGCGAGCGAGGAGCTCCAGGAATCACTCCGTGAGGACCTGGCGAAGCTGCCCGGCCTCGACAAACGCGTCCTCGAGCTGAACGCCCAGGAGCCCTACCGTCTCAAGCTGACCTGCATCAAGGCGCGCCTGCTCAACACGGGCCGCCGAATCGCCGCGGGCGGCGCCCACGAACCGGGCCGCGACTACGTCAGCACCGAGGCGATCCTGGCGGATCTGCGCCTCGTGGAGGACTCCCTGCGCGAGCATTCCGCGTCCCTGGCCGCCGACGGCGCGCTCGCCCGGGTGCAGCGTGCAGTCGCCTCGATCGGGCTCCAGCTCGCCACGCTGGACATCCGTGAGCACGCGGACCACCACCATGACGCCGTCGGGCAGCTGTTCGACCGCATCGGCGAGCTGAGCGGCCCGTACGCCGAACTCTCCCGCGAAGAGCGCTGGGACGTGCTGCGGGCCGAACTGGCCTCGCACCGCCCCCTCTCGGGCCACCCGATCGTGCTGGACGGCGCCGCGGACAACACGTACAACGTCTTCCGCGTCATCCGCCAGGCGCTCAAGGCGTACGGTCCGGACGTCATCGAGACCTACATCATCTCGATGACACGTGGCGCGGACGACGTCCTGGCCCCCGCGGTCCTGGCCCGTGAGGCGGGACTCGTCCAGCTGCACGGGGAGACCCGGTATGCCAAGATCGGCTTCGCACCGCTCCTGGAGACCGTCGACGAGCTGCGGGCGTCGGAGCAGATCGTGGACCAGCTGCTCTCCGACCCCTCCTACCGCGAACTCGTGCGGCTGCGCGGAGACGTGCAGGAGATCATGCTCGGCTACTCGGACTCCAACAAGGAGTCCGGCGTGATGACCAGCCAGTGGGAGATCCACAAGACGCAGCGCAAGCTCCGCGACGTGGCGCTCAAGCACGGCGTGCGACTGCGGCTCTTCCACGGCCGCGGCGGTTCCGTGGGCCGTGGCGGCGGACCCACCTACGACGCCATCCTGGCCCAGCCGAACGGCGTCCTGGAAGGCGAGATCAAGTTCACCGAACAGGGCGAGGTCATCAGCGACAAGTACTCGCTGCCCGAGCTGGCCCGGGAGAACCTGGAGCTCTCGCTGGCCGCCGTCATGCAGGGCTCGGCACTGCACCGTGCGCCGCGCACCACGGAGGAGGAGCGCGAGCGGTACGGCCAGGTCATGGACGTCATCTCCGACGCCGCCTTCGCCCGCTACCGCTCGCTGATCGACGATCCCGATCTGCCCGCATACTTCCTCGCCTCCACCCCGGTGGAACAGCTGGGTCAGCTCAACATCGGGTCCCGCCCGTCCAAGCGTCCCGATTCCGGGGCCGGTCTGGGTGGTCTCCGGGCCATCCCGTGGGTGTTCGGCTGGACCCAGTCCCGGCAGATCGTGCCCGGCTGGTTCGGTGTGGGCTCGGGTCTGAAGGCGGCCCGGGAAGCCGGTCTGGAGCACGAGCTCCGGGAGATGGCGGAGCGCTGGAACTTCTTCGCCTCGGTGCTGTCCAACGTCGAGATGACGCTGGCCAAGACGGACATGGACATCGCGAGCCACTACGTCGGCACCCTGGTCCCGGAGGAACTGCACCGCCTGTTCGACGCCATCCGCGCCGAACACGCGCTGACGGTGGCGGAGGTCGAGCGCCTGACCGGTGAGTCGGAGCTCCTCGAAGCCCAGCCCACGCTGCAGCGGTCCCTGCGCGTCCGCGATCAGTACCTGGATCCGATCAGCTACCTCCAGGTGGAGCTGCTGCGCCGCGTCCGCGAGGAGGCCGGAGCCGGGGAGTCGGAGATCGCCGAGACCCTGCAGCGCGCCATGCTCATCACCATCAACGGTGTGGCCGCCGGCCTGCGCAACACGGGCTGAGCCTCACGGCGCCCAGCGGCGCGGGGACCGGGAGACCGGGCCCCGCGCCCTCGTCGTACCGGCCGTCGTCCGGCCGGCTGAACTCACGGTCAGGAAGCGCGACGGCGGCGGGTGACCACGAGCCCCAGCACGGCGCCCACGAGCACACCGACCGCCAGGCCCAGCAGCGAGCTGACCCAGAACGGCAGGCGGGTGGTCTGCCCGGTGACGTAGCCGAGCCCGACGGTCCAGGTCGCCCACAGCACGCTGCCCAGGAGCGAGCACGCGACGAAGGTGCGGGTGGGGATGTTCGCGATTCCGGAGCCCGCGGACAGGACCAGTCGGCCGCCCGGCAGGAACCGCAGGCCGATGATCACGCCGTAGGTGGGGGTCCGTCCGGCGCGTTCCAGCGCACGGCGGATGCCCGCATGGATTTTCGCGGTGAGGCTCCACCGGTCCATGAGGTGCGCCAGGCGCCGCTTGAACAGCAGGAACACCGCGAGCTCGCCCAGGAACGACCCCAGCGCGGCGAGGGCCAGCGCCAGGGGGAGCGAGCAGTGCCCCTCGGCCGCGAGAGCGCCCGCCGCCACCACGAGAGCCTCGGACGGGAGCGGCGGGAAGACGGTGTCCGCCATCACGAGGGGGACGATCCACCAGTAGAGCGCGGTGCTCCACGTCGTGGGATCGGAGAAGTCCATGGCAACAAGGTACGTCACCGGGACCCGGGGTGGGGCCGGGAGCCCGTGGCGAAGGGCCGGTACAGTGGGCATCGTCCGCGGGTGAGGATCACTCGTCCGGAGATCTTTGGGGGGTATTTCCATGGGAAGACTGTTCGACGGACCGTGGCCGGTCCTGCTCATCATCGTCTTGACGCTGGGGGTCGTGGCCGCGCTCGTCATCCTCGCGGTGGTCGCCGGTTCCCGGCCCAGTCAGGACGCCGCGTATCTGGCCCGGCTGCGTGACGGGCAGCTGACCCTGGAGAGCCAGACGGCGTATCTGCAGGGGGTCGGGCACCGCACGCAGTCCCTCGTGTCGGGCGTGATCGGGCTGTTCGTGCTGGGAATCGTCCTCGGTCCCGTGGCGATCGTGCAGGCGAGCCGCGCCGAAGCACTCGGCGTGACGGCGACGGCGGGCAAGGTCCTCGGCTGGATCGGCGTCGGCTTCGGCGTGCTCTGGGTGCTGGGGTTCGGCATGGGCGTGGCCGGCCGTTTCGCGAACTACTGAGCTGAGGCTGGCCGGACCGAACCTGCCGGACCGTAGAATCCCGGTAAGGGTTCAGATCCGGCCGGCATTCGGCCCGCGGCGAGGAGGGACGGCATGTTCGGTTCCCGGAAGAGGAAGCTTGAAGACCTGGTCGAGGCGCTCAGGCCTGATCTGAGCCGGGAAGCTCTCGGCGTCGGTCCGGCATTCCCGGGAGTCGCGCCGAACCCCTATCTGAGCGGCGAGGCACGGAAACGCACCGCCGAACTGCGCAACGGTCTGCTCGCCCTCGGAGTCCTGGTCGATTGGCGCGAAGTGGGCGGCGAGGGCAGGCCCCGCGTCGTGCTCCTGTTCGACGTGGAGACAGCTGACGGGCTCGCGTTCCGCGGCATCGCCGATGAAGATCTGAGCATCACCGAGCTCACCCGGCTGGTCCCGGGGCAGACGATGTCCGTGCGCTACCGGCCGGCCGTGATGGATCACTATGTCGCTCTCGCCCGCGACGCCGACCCTGGCCGGGTGCAGGCGCTCGCCGAGGAGATCGGGCGCCGTCGGCGCGGCTGAGGAGCGGAGCGTTCGTCCTGTTCAGTGCCGGACCGCGGGGCGTCAGCCCCGCCGCGCCTCCGACAGCGTCAGCTCACTGCGGTATTCCACGGGTTTGCCGGACAGCGGATCGACGAAACGGATCCCCCGGGCCAGCAGCTGAAGTGGACGATCGTAGTCGTCCGGGGCCTGGTCCAGCAGCACAGGATAGAAGGGATCGTTCAGGATCCCCAGCCCCAGCGACGCCATGTGCACGCGCAGCTGATGCGTCTTCCCGGTGTGCGGCTCCAGGCGGTAGAGGGCGCGCCCGCGGGGGTGACCGGCGTCGTCGTGCGCTGCCGTCCGATGCGGCGGCTCGATGACCTCCACCCGTTCGATGCGCGTCTCCGTGTTCGGCTCACCGTCGACGACCTGCGCCAGCAGGTAATCGCGCGACTTGGTCATGCGGTTGCGGACGAGGGCCGGGAATTCCGGGTCCGCGAAGCCGTCCTCGGGGACGACGGCGGACACGCACTCGTACTCCTTCTGCACCTTCCGTTTTTCGAAGAGGACCTGGTACTTCCCCCGCGTCTCCGGATTGGTGGAGAACAGCAGCACGCCCGCGGTCATGCGGTCGAGGCGGTGCATGGGGATGAGGTCCGGGATGTCGAGCAGTTTCCGGAGCCTGACCAGGGCGGACTCCTGGATGTAGGTGCCGCCGGGCGTGGTGGGCAGGAAGTGTGGCTTGTCGACGACGAGCAGGTCGCCATCCTGGTGCAGGATGGACAGCTCGACCGGCAGGCGCTCCTCGGGTGGCAACGTGCGGTAGTACCAGATGAAGACGTGGTCGCGGAGGGGAGTGGTGCGGTCCAGGGGAGCGCCGGTCTCGCCGACGATCTCTCCGGCGTCGAAGCGGTCCAGGATCCCTTGCGGGTCGATGTGACCCCAGCGGTGCAGCATGTACTCCAGCGCGGTCTCCCACGGGCCGTCGTGCGGCAGGCGCAGGCGGGTGGCGTTGACGCCGTCGCGGACCGGCAGTGGGGATTTCATCACCGGGACAGTTTAGTCGGCCCCTCACGTCGGGTCGGTCGGCCTGTCGCTCGCATGACCTTGCACTTTCTCGGGCTTGCGGAGCGCGGAACCCCGAGAAAGTGCAATCTCAACCCGAGTGCACGGCGCATCCGGGGGCTCCCCGACGCGAGGACCCCGGCGTAGGCTGGCGCCATGAGCACTTTCAGGCTGGACCATGTGGGTGTGACCGTGCGGGATCTGGACGGGGCGATCGCGTTCTTCGAGGCGATCGGTTTCGAGGTGGAGGGCCGTGCCGACGTCGGCGGTCCGTGGGCGGATCGGGTCAACGGGCTCGACGGGACCCAGGTGGAGATGGCGATGGTCCGGCCGCCCGGCGGGGGAGAGGGGAAGCTCGAACTCACCCGGTTCATCGCGCCGCCCGCCGAGGGCGACTCCGGGGGCCGCCCGGTCAACACCTACGGCTTCAGCCACGTCTGCTATCAGGTGGATGATGTGCGCGACGTCGTGGCGCGCGCCGAGGCTGCGGGCTACGGTCTGGTGCGGGAACTGGTCAATTACCAGGACGTCTTCCTCCTGGCCTACCTTCGCGGCCCCGAGGGACTTCTGGTCGAGGTCGCCGAAGCGCTGTAGCGGCCGTTCCCCTCATCGACTGCTCCGTAGATGTCGTTTTGGACCCTCATAACGACATCTATGGAGCAGTCGATGGTTGGAGGGAAAAATATCCTTGACAAGAAAATTTGTCGGTGAGATCCTGGAGCGATGAAGGACATCGAAGTGATCGAGGATCCCCAGGTCGCGGAGGTCTCACTGGACCCGATGCGCTCGCGGATCCTGGAAGCGCTCGTGGAACCCGCCTCGGCGGCCACGGTCGCCGGGCGGATCGGGGCGCCTCGTCAGAAGGTGAACTACCACCTGAAGGCGCTCGAATCGGCCGGACTCGTCGAGCTGGTCGAGGAGCGGCGTAAGGGCAACATGACCGAGAGGGTCATGCAGTCCAGTGCCGGCTCCTACCTGATCTCGCCGCTGGCCCTGGCGTCCATGGCGCCGAAGCCCGAGAAGTACACGGACCGCTTCTCCGCCTTCTGGATGCTGGCCCTCGCGGGCCGGCTCGTCCAGGAGGTGGGCAAGCTGATCGCGGGAGCCGTCGCCGCGCGGAAGCCGTTGGCGACCTTCGCGATCGACGCCGAGCTCAGCTTCGCCAGCGCCCGCGACCGCGCGGAGTTCGCGCAGGAGCTCTCCGCCGTCGTCGACTCCCTCGTGGAGAAGTATCACGACGACGGCACCCCCGGCGCGCGCAGGCACCGCCTGGTGCTGGCGCTGCACCCAGAACTGAAGACCGGCGGGCAGCCCGCCACGCCGGCGCACGACATCACCGACACCCCGGACAAGGAGCAGGATCATGAGTGAGAATCGCGAATTCCGCATCGAAGCCACCACTGAGGTGGAGGCCACGCCGGAGCGGGTGTGGGAGGCCATCAATGACGCCACCGCCGCCTGGATGTTCCCCACGGACCAGTGGCCCGCCGAGTACCCCGTCAAGGAGTACCCCACGCACGTGATCTCGAGGATGGACGGCCCGGACGGGTGGTTCAACCAGCTGGAGAACACCATCGAGGCACTGCCGGGTGGCAAGTCCCGGATCCGCTATGTGCACAGTGGTGTCTTCACGGACGACTGGGACCAGCAGTACGACGGCGCCTCCAAGCACACGCTCTTCTACCAGCACACCCTGGGGCAGTACCTCAAGTACTTCGACGGTCAGCCCGTGGTCTTCACGGACGTCCAGGGCCCCGCCGCTTCCGGCGCACCCGACGCGTTCGACAAGCTCAAGGAATCCTTCGGGATCGCCGACGCACACGCCGGGGACAAGGTCGACGTGACGGTCCCGGGCGTCGGCGAGCTGAAGGGCGAGCTCGACTACGCCAATGAGTGGTTCTTCGGCATCCGCACGGGCGACGCGCTGTACCGCTTCTTCGGCCGGAACCACTTCGGTTCGGTGGTCGGCCTGACGGTGCACGACTTCTCCGGGTCGGGGGATTCCGACGCAACCGCCGCCGCGTGGGGCCGCTACCTCGAGGGTCTCTACGCCTGACCCTTTCGTCGCCCCTCACTCCCCATCGACTGCTCCATGGATCGACTGCTCCAGAGGATGCGCTTCCACGCCGATTCCGGCGGAAAACGACATCCTATGGGGCAGTCGATCTTTGTGGGGGGTGAGGGTGGGATGGGGCTCGGACGTGGGCCCGGAGCGGGGGCGTCAGGCCGCCCAGGCGCGTTCGATCGCGTCGAGTGCGGCCAGGTACTGGGCGTCCCGGTCGGCGGTCGGTGAGCCCAGGCCGGCCATCTCGAGGCTCACCATCCCGTGGACCTGGGCCCAGATGACGGCGGCCACTTCCTGAGGCGAAGCGTCGCGCAGGGTTCCCTGCTCCTGACCTGCCCGGATGGCGGACAGCAAGGGCTGCAGAGTGATCTCGGATTCCGGCTCGGGTGGGTCCTGATGGCCTTCCTTGAGATTCAGGAGGCCACCGAACATGAGCCGGTAGAGGGCGGGGTGGTCCTGCGCCCACTGGCGGTAGGCGATGCCCAGGGCGCGGAGCCCGCCGTCGGCGGCTGCCTTCTGCGCGGCGCCGAAGGAGGCGAAGCCATGGTTCACGACCGCCTGCAAGAGCTGCGCCTTGCCGCCGAAGAGCGAATAGATCGCGGTGGTCGAGGTGCCCGCGGCCGCGGCGAGGTCGCGGAGCGTGACGCCGGCCGGGCCGCGTTCGGCAACGAGGGCGGCCGTGGTCTCCAGGAGGGTGTGCCGGAGCTGATCGTCATGAATCACAGGTCTTGCCATGCCTGACATTGTTTCATAACCTTGTTTTGTAATAACGTTACCAAACGGAGGCGTCATGAGTTCCACAGTTTTCCCGGGTCGGTACACGGCGGCCCTGAAGGACGCGGCCGGGCAGGGTGATCCGACAGGGCAGGACGTCGGCGCGCGCGATGAGGTGACGGTGTTCCTCATCGGGATGCGGGCGAATCGCTGGTGGAAGCTGGGCCGCATCGCGCAGGTCACGTCCGCCATGCCGAAGATGCTCGCGCACCTGTCGCGCACGCCGGAGGCGGGCATGCTCGGTTTTCACACGTGGTTCGGGCGGACCACGATCATCCTCAGCTACTGGGAGAGCCCGGAGCATCTCAATCGCTTCGCGGCGGACCGGGAGGCTCCCCACCTCGAACCGTGGCGCCGCTTCATGAAGGAGCTGGCGGGAAGCGGCGATGTCGGGGTCTGGCATGAGACGTACCGCGTCCGCGCGGGTGATTTCGAGACCGTCTACAGCGACATGCCCCGCTTCGGTCTCGCCGCCGCCGCGCAGCACGTTCCCGTGGGGCGGGGGACCGGCACCGCTCGTGAGCGGATCCGGCACGGCGCCCCCACTCCCGGATCGACTGCTCCCTAGGATGTCATTCCGGGCCGGAATCGGCGGGAAACGGCATCGTGTGGAGCAGTCGATCGGAGGTGGGGTTGGCGAGCGGGTCAGGCGATCGCGACGGCGGGTGGCTCCGGCAGCCGCCGACGCAGGCCGGGGGTGCGGAGCAGCTGAGCCTGCGCGTCCTTGAGGGCCAGGACGCCCCGTTCGAGATCGTCGGCGGGAAGCGTGAACGGGAGGCGGAGGAAGTGCTCGAACGCCCCGCCGACGCCGAACCTCGGCCCCGCCGCGAGGCGCACCCCGCGCTGGGCCGCCAGGAGGGTGAGCGCCGCGCTGCTCACGGCCTCACCGTGGGCGCCCTGCCGCGGGAGTCGGCACCACACGGACAAGCCGCCGTCGGGGACCTCGGTCCGCCATTCGGGCAGGTGCTCCTCGAGGAGCGCGAGCAGGGTGTCGCGCTGTCCCCGCAACTCATTCAGCCGGGGGCCGAGCCCCGGCAGGTCGTGCTGGAGGATGTGCCGGCCGGCCAGCTGCTCGGCGACCGGTCCTCCCAGATCCAGCGGCGTCCGCGCCCGTGCCATGCGCTGGATGTTCTCCGCGGAGGACCGGGCCCAGCCGATGCGCAGCCCGCCCCAATGGGTCTTGCTGAGGGAGCCGATCGTGACCACGCCGGGCGCGTAGGACCCCAGGTGCGGAGGAGCGGTGCCGTCGAAGTCGATGTCCCGCAGGGTCTCGTCGGCGATCAGCACGGTGCCGGACGCCGCTGCGGCCCGGGCGACGCGGCGTCGCTGCTGGGCGGGCATGAGGCGGCCGGTGGGGTTCTGGAAATCCGGGATGAGGTATGCGGCGGCGGGTCGATGCCGCGCCAGAGCCGCCTCGAAGCCTTCGACGTCCCAGCCGTCCGTGAGAGGGAACGCGAGCGGGACGGCCTTGCACTGCCGGGCGCCGATCGCATCCAGCGCGTGCGGGTAGCTGGGGTGTTCCACGAGGACCCGGCTGCCCGGGGTCACGAACGCCGCAAGGGCGAGAGCCATGGCCTGCTGCGCCCCTCCGGTGACCATGACCTGGTCCACGGTGGTGGGCAGCCCCTCGGCGGTGAACTTCGCGGCGATCGCCTCGCGGAGCTCGGGGAGGCCGTACGAGTCGTAGCCGAAGCCGGGCAGCAGGGCGGGAAGCTCGCTGAGGGCCGCCGTGTAGGCCTGATGGACGGCCGCTCCATTGGCGGGGAGGCAGGCGTAGGCGAAGTCGACCACGCCGTGCGGGGCGCGGAGTCCCGGCGCGTAATCCGCGCGCGCCGCCCAGGGATCCTCCTCGCCGGCCCGGCTGGGGATGGAGGTGCGGGCGCGCGTGCCCTGTCCTGCGGAGAGGTAGCCTTCCTCGCGCAGTGCGTTGTAGGCGGCCGTGACGGTGGTCCGGCTGACGCCCAGGGCGAGTGCGAGCGTTCGTTCGCTGGGCAGCGCCGAGTCGAGCGGGAGCCTGCCGTCGAGGATGAGGAGCCGCACGACGTCGGCCAGCTCGCGGTACGCCGGTGCCGAGCCGCGGCGCCACTCGCCGAGAAGCCTGATGAAGACGGTTCCTGAAGCGGCCTGATGCATAAAGCCAGTATTCCAAAGTGGCTATGTTTTTCATAGCCACTTCCCGGGAGAGTGGAACCATGATGTTCCGAAGGATTTCTCAGCTCATTGCCGGACTGGCCTTGTACGGCTTCTCCATCGCTCTTTTCGTCCGCGCCGGACTGGGCACGGCACCCTGGGACGTCCTGCACCGGGGAGTCTCGCATCTGACGGGCATCAGCACGGGTGTGGTGATCATCGTGCTGAGCTTCCTGATCCTGCTGCTCTGGATCCCCCTGCGGCAGAAGCCGGGCTGGGGGACTCTTGCCAACGCCGTCCTGGTGGGGCTGTTCGTGGACCTGTCGATGCCGGTCATCCCGCAGCCGGACGGGCTGGTCTGGCAGATCCTGTTCCTGCTCGGGGCACTCGTGCTGAACGCTGTGGCCACGGCGTGCTACATCAGTGCGAACTTCGGCCCCGGCGCCCGGGACGGGCTCATGACGGGCCTGGCCCGACGCACCGGGTGGCCGCTGTGGCGGTGCCGCACTCTCATCGAGGTGACCGTCGTGGCCATCGGCTGGGCTCTGGGCGGCGTGCTCGGCGTGGGAACGGTCGCGTACGCCTTCGGTATCGGTCCGCTGGTGCAGTGGCTCATGCCGGTCTTCGCCATCCCTGGCGTACGCCGTGCGACCGTCGAGACGAACGACGGAGCAGTGGCCGAGGCGGTGGCGGTGCCGGTGCCGGTGGAGGCTGCGGCGTCGGTGGAGGCGGCACCGCCGGCGCAGACGATGCGGCCGGCGGAGGTCGGAGTGTCCGCAGTGGCTGAATCGGACGTGGAGCCCGTGGAGGCGTCCGCCGTCGAGCGCTTGCCATCGACTGCTCCGTAAAAGTCCCCTTCGGACCTG
>JABLTH010091846.1_pt1 | contig 12557 bp, 9 predicted proteins | sample 7875711 | NCBI WGS metagenome assembly JABLTH01 (sample SAMN14941262, study PRJNA633318) | bioreactor metagenome | isolation source: bioreactor | place: China | collected 2019-03-05 | reverse complement strand
TGGACAGCGGACAGGTGCTGCACGACCCGCAGGCCGCTTTTATCTCCCGCTACGCGCTGGGGCGCGACTACCACAAGGTGATGCGCACGCGCCTGCAACGCCTGTGCGACCAGATCACCGCGGCCATCGGCGATTTCGGCTACCGCGTGTTCACCGACAGCGCGCCGGTGGCAGAAGTCCGCCTGGCGGAAAAATCCGGGCTGGGCTGGCGCGGCAAACATACCCTGCTGCTGTCGCGCGAAGCCGGCTCCTGGTTTTTCCTCGGGGAAATCTATACCGACCTGCCGCTGCCGGTGGATGAGCCGCTGGAAAACCATTGCGGCACCTGCACTTCGTGCATCACGGCCTGCCCCACCGGCGCGATTACCGCGCCGTACCAGGTGGATGCCCGGCGCTGCATTTCCTACCTGACCATCGAACTGAAAGGCAGCATCCCGGAAGCATTGCGCCCGCTGATGGGCAACCGCATTTACGGCTGCGACGACTGCCAGCTGTATTGCCCGTGGAACCGCTTTGCCAGGCTGTCAGCAGAACCGGATTTCCAGGCCAGGCACGGGCTGGACAGCGCCAGCCTGATAACACTGTTTGGCTGGAGCGAAGAGGAGTTTGAACGCTTTACCGCCGGCAGCGCGATCCACCGGATCGGCCATGAGCGCTGGTTGCGCAATATCGCCGTGGCGCTGGGCAACGCGCCCGGCAGCCCGGAGATTGTTGCCGCCCTGAATAGCCGGGCGAACCATCCTTCAGCGCTGGTGCGGGAGCACGTGGCCTGGGCGCTGGCTAACGGACGCTCCTAACCATTGTTCGGGGTAAGCCGATGCCGGTTCACCACCGGCGGCCATGATTCCTTGCCGATAATCACGACACGATCGCCTTTATAGAGCTGCATGTAGTCGTATTTCAGCCCTGTGATGGGTTCGTCGGCATTGAAATACACCACCGCCTTGCCGTTGGGGTGCGCGGCGAACCACTGCTCAAGGTCATTGGCGCTGACACTTTCCGGCTCTTGCCGCAGCCGTCCCAGAAACTGGTATTGGCCGGGATACTTGCCTTCGTGCGCAATGGGGATGCCGCGGTCCTGCAACGTTTTAAGCTGCGCGGCAATGGGGCGTATGTCGTAAGCCAGGCCGGAACCGTGAAGAACGACGTAATAGATGGCAATCACCACCACCACGGCGCTGAAAAACGCCATTTTCCACACCTCTCCCACCAGATGCTTCACCGGCAGCAACAGGATCAGCGTACCAGCGATCAACGCCAGGCCGTCCCACACGGGAATTTGGCTGATCCAAGGCGCCACGGGATGCGTCTGCGCATACACCGGCAGGTAAATGATGAGTGCGCCCAGCGCGATCGTGACCAGCACCGCGGGCAGTTTGTCCACCCACCCGGTAAATTGCGGGGTGGTCACCGTTTGCAGGCTGCGTGCCAGCAACAAGGCAAACGCCGGGAACAGCGGCAGCAGGTAATGCATCTGTTTGCCGCTGACAAAACTGAAGGCGAGGAACACCGGCATCAGCCAGGCCAGGCAGAATCGCGTACCCATGTCCGGGCTTGCCAGGCAACGCCCCAGCCCGCGCCAGGAACTCGCCCAGAACAGCCAGGGGAAGAGCATCAGGGGCAGCAATGGCAGATACCACCAGAAGGGACGGCGATGGGCGAACGAGTTGACCATGCGCTCCGCCGTTTGCCCCCAGAAAATGGCGTTGCCGTAGGCTTCGCCGCCGCGAATTGCCGCCGGGATGGCCCAGGCCAGCGCGATCAACGCGCCCAGCAGCACCGCCAGCAAGATGCCGCCATACCAGTAGCGCTTGTTGGGCGCCCCGCCCCTGCCCCACCAGGACACCAGCACTGCCAGCGGCAGCAATTGCAGCAGGATAGTGGGGCCTTTTGCCAGCAGCCCGCCACCTATCGCCAGGCCCAACAGCAGCCAGCCTCTCATCGACCTGTCCTGGTATGCGCCGATGATGCCCAGCACGCCCAGCAGCGTGAAAAACGCCACCATCATGTCGAACATGGTGGCGGTAGTGAAAAACGTCCACAGCGCACAGCCGATCAGCACCACCGGCGCCATTTGCGCGACCTGGGGCAACCTGGGCCACAGCCTGGTCGCGAGAGCGGAAGTCAGGAACAGGCTACCGAGCGCGAACAGCGACGGCACCAGGCGCGGCCACCAATCATTCACGCCGAACACCGCCCAGCCGGCATTCATCAGCCAGAACAGCAGCGGCGGCTTGTGGCTGTAGGGAATATCGTTGAGGTACGGCACCAGGTAATCCCCGCGCAGCCACATATTCCAGGCCACGGTAACGTAACGCGTTTCATCGATGGGGATATAGGAACGCGCAGCCAGCGCAATCACGACCAGCAGCAGCCACAGGCCAACCAGGGCGATATGCTGGCCCTTGACCACTTCTAGTCCTGTTCCAATTCAGACTGCGTCTGGTTGGCGCCGTGGATCAGCATCAGGTTGCGCACGTAGACGATGGTGCCCGGCAACTGGCCGAGGATGATGACCGGATCAATGCGGTGCACACCGTAAGCCAGTACGGTCAACCCGCCCAGCAGGCTGAAATACCAGAAGCTGACCGGGATCACGCTTTTCTGGTGGCGCTCGCTATGGATCCATTGCACGATGAAACGCATCATGAACAGGGTCTGCCCCACCAGCCCGATGCCCAGCCACAACAGGTCGCCGGAGCTCATGCCGTGGAAATAGGCCTGTAGCTTGTCGGTCAGGTGCAGCAGGAAACTGAACTGCATATCCATCAGGGCTTATCCACGATTTCAGGCCGTTTGGCGCGGCGCTGCAGCCACATCACGCCGAACAGGTCGACAATGCCGACCAGCAGCCGATCCAGCGTGCCGTAGTTGGACACCCCGCGCTCGCGCGGCCGGTGGTTGACCGGCACCGACACCACGCGCCCGCCGCGGCGGATCACCAGCGCCGGCAGGAAGCGGTGCATGTGGTCGAAATACGGCAGGTCGAGGAATACGTCGCGCCGGATCAGTTTCAGGCCGCAGCCGGTATCCGGCGTGCTGTCGCCCAGCATGCGCGAACGCACGCCATTGGCCACCACCGAGGAAATACGCTTGATCCAGGTGTCACGGCGCGCGTGGCGGCGGTTGCCGCCGACCAGGTCCACGCCGTCGGCCACCGCCGCGATCAGTTTGGGGATGTCCGCCGGGTCGTTCTGGCCGTCACCGTCCAGCGTGGCGATCCAGTCGCCGCTGGCCGCCTTGACGCCGGTACGCACCGCCGTGCTCTGGCCGCAACTGAAGCGGTGATGCACCACCCGCAACTGCGGGCAGCCCCGGCCGATGTCGGCCAGCATGTGGGCGGTATTGTCGGTACTGCCGTCGTTCACATAAACAATTTCGTAATCCACCACGCCTTGCAGCGCGGCGCCGATTTCGTTAATGAGCGGAGCAAGGTTGTCTTGTTCGTTACGTACCGGAACAACAACGGAAAGCTTGTTGATTTGCATGAATTAAGCGACGGAAAATTTGCCGCATTATAGCCGAGATAGCCGCCCGGCGCGCAGACAACTCGTTCATGCTGCCGCCAGCGCCAGCCGCTTCAGTTCAGGCAGACATGAGCCGCACTCGGTTCCGCATTTGAGGCGGCATTGCACCGCGGCCAGGTCTGGCAATTGCGCCAACTCGGCATTAATTTCGTTTTCCGAGACATCCAGGCAATTGCAGACGATGCGCCCCCTGCCCCGCTTGCCAGTAGGCGGCGCGCTGACCGGCGCCAGCACCCATTGCCGCACCTCATTGGGGAAAGCATCCTGCAACATGATGTCTTTCAGCCATTCTGCCGCCAGCGTTTCGCCCAGCAGCCTGACCCCGGTCACCCGGCCGCCTTCCACCACCACGCGCTTGGAAATGCCGCGCTTGTGATCAACATAGCTCAGGCACGGCGCATCCTCGGTCAGGCCCAGCAACTGATCCAGCCGCTCGATCAACCCGGGCGCAACCGCCTCGGCGCAAGCGGCGCGCAGCACCAGCATGCCCTCGTCGCGCCCATACAGGCCGCAGCTGGCATAGTCAAATGCGCCGAGCAAGGGTCGCAGTGCCTGCAACTGCGCCAGGGCATCACCGCCGCGCCGCATCACCACCAGCCGCCAAGGCAGGTGCAGCTTTTCCACCTTGATGGCGGCATGTTTGAGTTCCGGCTGCCTAGAAACCGGGTCGAACACCCCGCTGGTCAGCGCATTGCTGCCCAGGCCGTTCATGAACCGGCTACCCCAGTGCATGGGCAGGAAGGTCTGCGTCGGCAGGATGTCCGGCGACTGCCGCACCCGCACCACCAGGCTGCCGCGCCGGCTGGTGGCTTTGACGATGTCGCCATCGGCCAGGTTGCGCCGCGCCATATCGGCGGCATTCATCGACAGCAGCGGCTCTTCCGCATGGTTGTACAACTGCGCCACCGTGCCGGTACGGCTCATGCCGTGCCACTGGTCGCGCAGCCGCCCGGTGTTGAAATGCAGCGGATAACGCGCATCGGTTTTTTCCGCCACCGGAATGTATCGCACATCGGCAAAACGCGCCCGGCCATCCTCATGCTGGAATACACCGTCGCTGTACAAACGTGCCTTGCCCTGGCCGGCGCCGGCGGCAAACGGCCATTGCTGCGGCCCCTGGCTGTCCAGCACGGCGTAGGACAAGCCGGTGATGTCCAGGTCGCGCCCGCGCGTGGTTGCGCGATGTTCGTTGAAAACATCCTCGGGTTTTTCATAGGGAAACAACGCCGCGGCATCACGGCCATTGGCCAGTTTCCGCCCCAGGCAGCGCGCGAACTCGACCGCTATTTCCCAGTCGGCGCGGGCTTCGCCGGGTGCCGCCACGGCGGCGTTGACATGGGTGATACGGCGTTCGGAGTTGGTGACCGTGCCTTCCTTCTCGCCCCAGGTGGAGGCCGGCAGCAGCACATCGGCATAGGGCGCGGTATCCGTGTTGCGGTAAGCGTCCTGCAACACCACGAATTCAGCGCGTTCCAGCGCCGCGCGCACCCGCCCTGCATCCGGCATGGAATGCGCCGGATTGGTACAGGCGATCCATACCGCCTTAATCTCCCCGCTTTCCATGGCATCGAACAGTTCCACCGCGGTTTTGCCGGGCTGGTCCGGTACGCTGTCCACACCCCACAACTGCGCCACTTCTGCCCGGTGTTGCGGATCGGCCAGGTTGCGGTGCGCCGACAGCAGATTGGCCATGCCGCCCACTTCGCGCCCGCCCATGGCGTTGGGCTGTCCGGTCAATGAGAACGGCCCCATGCCGGGCTTGCCGACCTGCCCGGTGGCCAGGTGCAGATTGATCAACGCGGCGTTCTTGTCGGTGCCGCTGGAAGATTGGTTCAAGCCCTGGCAATACAGGGACAGGGTCGGCCCGGCGCCGAACCATTTGGCGGCGGTGATGATGTCGGCTTCCGGGATGCCGCAAATATCCGCCACCATTTTTGGCGTATATCCGCGTACAGTTTCCCTTAATTTATCAAACCCTTGAGTGTGTGAGTTGATGTAGTTTATATCAACCAATCCCTCCCACAGCAGCACATGCAGCATGCCGTTGAACAGCGCCACATCGGTGCCCGGCTGGATAGGCAGGAACAGGTCGGCGCCCTGCGCGGTGTCGGTGCGGCGCGGGTCCGCCACCACCAGTTTCAGCGCCGGGTTGCGCGTGCGGGCTTCCTCGATGCGGCGGAACAGAATCGGGTGCGCAAATGCGGTGTTGGAGCCGACGATGAACAGGCAGCCCGCGTGGTCGATGTCTTCATAACACGCCGGCGGCGCATCGGCGCCCAATGTGGCCTTGTAGCCGGAAACCGCGCTGGACATGCACAAGCGCGAATTGGTGTCGACGTTGTTGGTGCCGACCAGCCCCTTGGCCAGCTTGTTGAACACGTAATAATCCTCGGTCAGCAACTGGCCGGAGATGTAAAACGCCACGCTCTCCGGCCCGTGCTGCCGGATAATGTCGGCAAACCGTTGCGCGGCATGCTCCAGCGCCTCATCCCAGGTTACGCGGCTGCGCTTGTCCTGGCGCGATGTGCGCAGTTCCGGGTGCAGCGCCCGCGCTGACAGCCTGTCTTCGCGCGCCGTCAAATGCAGCGTGGAGCCCTTGGTGCACAGCCGGCCGAAGTTGGCGGGATGCTCCGGATCGCCCCTCACGCCGACGATGCGATTGCCCTTCGACTGGATAATGACGCCGCAGCCGACGCCGCAATAACAACAGGTGGATTTGGTTTCTTGCATGGTCAGATATTCAGCCACACCTCGCCGTTTTCCACCCGTACTTCAACACAGGGAGTTTCACCAGCATCCGGCGCCACTGCCCTGCCATCACCCAGGCCGATATTCCAGCCATGCAGCGGACAGGCGACCTGGACACCGTGCACGATGCCCTGCGACAACGGCCCGCCTTTGTGCGGGCAAGCATCATGCAGCGCAAACACCTGGTCGTCCGCGGTGCGGAAAATGGCGATGTCGCCGCCCTGGCTGCGCTTCACCACGCGCGAGCCCTGTCTGGGAATGTCTTCAACTGCGACAATTTTCTTCCATGCTGTCATTTTTATTTCCTTACACCGCCAGAATTTCAAATTCGCGCCGCGCCTTGCTTGGCTGGGCACGCTCGGCCCACGGGTCCTGGTAGCCTTGCAAGGCATACAGCAGGCGCTCGTACAGTTCCTTGCGGTTGGCCGCGTCTTCCACCACCCTGGATTTGATGGTGTCCAGCCCCACGCGGTTGACGTAATGCACGGTGCGCTCCAGGTAGTAGGCTTCCTCGCGGTAAAGTTGCAGGAAAGCGCCGGAATACTCCATGACCTCTTCGTCACTCGCCACCTTGCACAGGAACTGGGCGACTTCGGTCTTGATCCCGCCGTTGCCCGCCACATAAAGCTCGTAGCCGGATTCCAGGCCGATCACGCCAATGTCCTTGATGCCGGCTTCGGCGCAGTTGCGCGGACAGCCGGATACCGCCAGCTTCACCTTGTGCGGCGACCACATGCCGAACAGCATTTTTTCCAGCTTGACGCCCATATCCATCGCCAGCTGCGTGCCGAAACGACAGTGCTCCGCGCCGACACAGGTTTTTACGGTGCGCAGGCTTTTGCCATAGGCGTGGCCGGACACCATGCCCGCCTTGGACAGGTCGTTCCAGATCGCGGGCAGGTCTTCTTTTTTCGCCCCCAGCAGGTCTATGCGCTGGCCGCCGGTCACCTTGACGGTTGGAATCTGGTATTTTTCCGTAACGTCGGCAATTGCGCGCAACTCACTGGGCGTAGTCAGCCCGCCCCACATGCGCGGCACCACCGAATAAGTACCGTCTTTCTGGATATTGGCGTGGGCGCGCTCGTTGATGAAGCGGCTCTGCGGGTCATCCAGCGCTTCGTGCGGCCAGGTCGAGATCAGGTAGTAATTCAGTGCCGGGCGGCAGGAAGCGCAGCCGGTAGGCGTGCGCCACTGCATTTCACGCATCACGCTGGGGATATCCAGGTATTTCTTGTCGCGAATCGCCTGACGCACCACGCCGTGGCTGTGGTCGGTGCAGCCGCACATCGGTTTGTCGCGGGTATCCGCCGGCTGGTAGGCGCCGCCGATGCAGGACGCCAGTATCTGCTCCACCAGGCCGGTACATGAACCGCAGGAAGCCGATGCCTTGGTGTGTTTGCGCACGTCATCCAGGGTGAACAGGCCTTTTTCCTTGATGCTCTTGACGATAGTACCCTTGCACACGCCGTTGCAGCCGCACACCTCGGCCGTATCCGGCATGCCGGCGGCGGAAGTCTGCCCCTTGTGACCGGCGTCGCCCAGATGGTTCTGGCCGAACATCAGGGTATCGCGGATTTCATGCACGTCCTTGCCGTCCTTCAGCATCTGGAAGTACCACGAGCCGTCCGTCGTATCGCCGAACAGGCACGCGCCGACCAGGCGGTCGCCTTCCAGTACCAGCTTCTTGTATACCCCGCTCACCTTGTCGTGCAGCACAATCTCGTCGGTATTGTCACCGCCCATGAAGTTGCCCATGGAAAACAGGTCAATGCCGGTGACCTTGAGCTTGGTGGAGGTCACCGAGCCAGTGTAGCGACCGATACCGAAACTGGCCAGGTGGGTGGCACAGACCTTGGCCTGCTCGAATAATGGCGCCACCAGGCCATAGGAAACGCCGCGATGCGACACGCACTCGCCCACCGCATAGATGCGCGGGTCATAGGTCTGCATGGTGTCGTTGACCACAATGCCGCGATTGCAGTAAATACCGGCGGCTTCGGCCAGCGCGTAGTTGGGGCGGATGCCCACCGCCATCACCACCAGGTCGGCGGGGATTTCCTGGCCGTCCTTGAAACGCACCGCCTTGACCCTGCCCTGCTCGCCCACCAGTTGTTCGGTATCTTTCTGCAGCAGGAACCTGAGGCCTTTTTCTTCCAGCGACTGCTGCAGCATCCTGCCGGACACCTGGTCCAGCTGGCGCTCCATCAGCCATTCGCTGCGGTGGATCACCGTCACTTCCATGCCGCGGATTTTCAGGCCGTTGGCCGCTTCCAGCCCCAGCAGGCCGCCGCCGATCACCACCGCGTGGCGATGCGCGGATGATGCCGCTATCATGGCTTCCACATCGGCAATGTCGCGGAAGCCAATAACACCCCGCAGGTCGTTGCCGGGAATCGGCAGCATGAACGGGTTGGAGCCGGTGGCCAGCAGCAGCCGGTCGTATTCCGCCTCGCTACCATCCGCGGCAAGGACCTTGCGCCTGACCCGGTCGATGCTGGTGATCCACTTGCCGGTATGCAGGGTGATGCCATGCTCCTCATACCACTCCCGGCTGTTGAGGATGATGTCGTCCACCGTCTGCTCCCCCGCCAGCACCGGGGAGAGCAGGATGCGGTTGTAGTTGGGGTGCGGCTCCGCGCCAAATACGGTGATGTCGTAATGGTCCGGCGCGATTTTCAGCAGTTCCTCCAGCGTGCGCACCCCTGCCATGCCGTTGCCCGCCATGACCAGTTTCATTTTTTTCATGGCACTCACCTCAGAATGCGTACATCATGGTCAGCCACAGCTTGTCGGTATCGCGCTTGCGCGTTGCCGCTGCCGCCGTGGCCCCCAGCAGGTCATCTTCCTTGAACCGGCCGTATTCCACCTTGCCGCTCCAGTTCTTGTCGTAGCTGTACGCGGCGGCCAGGTCGAGTTCCTTGCCGTACTGGTCGCCGGTGCCGACACCGGCCGGGGTGGTGAAGTTCTCATCCGACCTGAACACATGGTATTCGCCCAGCAGTTGCACATCCATCAGCTTGCCGCCGAACGAAACAAAGGTATCCTTGATACCGGTGTTGGGCGTGGTCAGGAACTGGTCTACCCAGCCCTGGAACAGGTGGTTGGTCCCCAACGGGGTCTGGAATGCGGACGCCCCGTTGTTGCTGGACAGGATTTCGTGATCCAGCCGCAGATACCAACTGCCGTACATGGCGCCACCGCCCAGCCGCAGGTAATAGGCGTCGATATTGCTGTTGCCGCCCTTGTAATCGCCCTGCTTGGCGTATTCGGCGGTATACAGCACTTTCCAGTCCGGGTTGATGGCGTGGGCGCCGTCGGCGCGCAAACCGAAGGTTTTGGAGGATGTCGCCTTCAGTGCCGCATTCCAGTCAATCAAGTAGCCGTAACCAACCAGGCTTTCGCTGGGGGAGATGCTGTATTTGAGGTTGGCGATTTCGATATTGGCATCCTGCAGCTTGGTGTTGATCTGCTTCACCTTGTCAAAATGCGCCAGGTAGATCGAGGTATCCGGCAGCAGACCCTTGTTTTCCAGCGCCACGCCGTCAAACACCTGCATTACCTGGCGGAATTCCACGTTGCCGATGAAGCGCACGTTATCCAGCTTGACCGACTGCCGGCCTAGCCTGAGCTTGGTATTGCGGATACCGGTCCACTCCACGAACAACTGGTTGATGTCGGTATTGTCGGGATCAACCACGCGCGGATAGGCGGCCTTGCCTGGCTCGGCAACACCGCGCCCGAAGTTTTCATAATCGTCGTTGAGCACGCCGACATTGATCAGCTGCGCGGCAAAACTTAAATTATGGTACGGCGCCGTCTGCCAGCCGATCAGGCTGCGCAGCGTGAAGGCGTCGGCGTTTTCCGCCTTGCCGTCCTGGTCCACGCCTTCATAACGCAGGCGGAAGCTGGTCAGGTTCTTGCCGCTCTTCACTGCGTCCATAAAGGTGTATTCGGCTGGGGGCGCCGCCACTGCCGGGGTCGCGGGAATGTCTTCAGCCATCGCTGGCAGCGCGGAGGCCAGCAACGTTGCGGCCAGTATCTTGTTCGAGTGTTTCATTACAGTCTCCTTGTATGCAGAAAAGTCAGGCGGCGATCTTGTGCGCATGGCGCTCGTAGAGAAACTTCAGTACCTCGCTGCGCAGCCGGTTGTAATGCGGGTCCTCGGCCAGTTCCAGGCGTTTGCGCGGACGTGGCAGCTTGACCTCGAGAATCTCGCCGACGGTAGCCTCCGGGCCGTTGGTCATCATCACGATACGATCCGAGAGCAGCACCGCCTCGTCCACATCGTGGGTGACCATGACCACCGTGCTGTTGGTGGCTGCGACGATGCGCATCAATTCGTCCTGCAAATTGGCGCGCGTCAGCGCATCCAGCGCGCCGAACGGTTCATCCAGCAGCAGCACCTTGGGCTCCATCGCCAGGGCACGGGCAATGCCCACCCGCTGCTTCATGCCACCGGAAATCTCCGCCGGGAACTTCATTTCCGCATGGCTCAACCCCACCATCGCCAGCGCCGCCCTGGTGCGTTCTACCAGTTGCGGCTTGCTGTCCTTGCCGGAGAACACCCGCTCCACCGCCAGGTAGACGTTGTCGAAGCAGGTTAGCCAGGGCAGCAGCGAGTGGTTCTGGAACACCACCGCACGCTCCGGTCCTGGGCCAGCGATTTCCCGCCCGTTGCACAACATCAGGCCGTTGCTGGGCAACAGCAGGCCGGCAATCAGGTTAAGCACGGTGGATTTGCCGCATCCGGAGTGGCCGATGACCGAAACAAACTCGCCTTGCTCTATGGTGAGGTCCACGTTTTTCAAGGCGACAAACGGCCCGCGTTTGGTATCGAATACCATGTTGATGTTTTCCAGCTGTACGTATTTTTCCATGATGATTTCCCTTATTCGTGGCTGAAGCGGCGGGCCAGCAGGATCAACCCCTGCTCCAGTGCCAGGCCGATAATGCCGACGACAAAAATGGCGATGATGATGTGCTCGACCACCAGGTTGTTCCATTCATCCCACACCCAGAACCCAATCCCCACGCCGCCGGTGAGCATTTCGGCGGCAACAATCACCAGCCAGGCCACGCCGATGGAAAGCCGGACGCCGGTCAGCACGTGCGGCAATACCGCCGGGAACAGGATTTTGGTGAACACCTTCCACTCCGACAGGTTGAGCACGCGGGCGACATTGAGGTAATCCGCCGGGATCGCTTTCACGCCGGTGGCGGTATTCAGCACCATCGGCCAGATGCTGGAGATGAAAATGACCCAGATCGCCGCCGGATTGGCCGCCTTGAACACCAGCAGCCCGATCGGCAGCCATGCCAGCGGCGAAACCGGGCGCAGGATGCCGACGATGGGCGCCGCCATGTCGCCCAGGATGCGGAAGCGTCCCAGCGCAAAGCCGAGCGGAATCCCCACCAGCGCCGCCATGCCGAAGCCGATGCCGACACGCGTCAGGGAATTCAGGATATTCCAGCCTATGCCCTGATCGTTGGGTCCGTTCTGGTAAAACGGGTGGGAAAATACCAATTTGGCCGCTTCCCAGGTTTTTGCCGGCCCCGGCAGGCTGGGCGTGTAGCGGGACAACAAGGCCCACAAGCCGATAAACAGCAGCACCCCGATCACCATGGGAATCCCATGCCGCAGGCCCAGTGTCAGCCATTCCGGGGCAACCGTGCGGCGGTAGCCGGTATGTTCCGGCACAGGCGCAGGCTCCACTTCTTTCTCCAGTTTCTGCTCCGCCACCACTTCCGGCTCGGTCAGTTTTAATGCGACCACGTTACTCATTTCGATCTCCTTGGCGTTGTCCACTCAGGCCTTAACCTTGAACCCGGCGGCATACGCCTTGGGGTCCTTGCCATCCCATACCACCCCGTCGATCAGCTTGGAACTGCGCATCGGGTCCTTGGGTACCGGCACTTTCAGCTGCGTTGCCGCTTCGGTGTACAGATCGATCCGGTTGACCTTTTTGGCTACTGCCAGGTAATCAGGATCGGATTTCAGCAAGCCCCAGCGCTTGTGCTGGGTCAGGAACCACATGCCGTCGGACAGGTACGGAAAGTTCACCTTGCCGTCGTCGAAGAACTTCATGTAATTCGGGTCCTGCCACTTCTTGCCATTACCATTGTCGTAATGCCCCAGGAAGCGCCCTTCAATCACTTCCTCCGGTGCGTTGACATAAGATTTGCCGGCAATCAGTTTTGCCACGGCAGCACGGTTGGTCGTGGCATCGATATACCGGCAGGCATCCAATACCGCCATGATCATGGCGCGCGCGGTATTGGGGT
>JABLTH010043398.1_pt1 | contig 12563 bp, 10 predicted proteins | sample 7875711 | NCBI WGS metagenome assembly JABLTH01 (sample SAMN14941262, study PRJNA633318) | bioreactor metagenome | isolation source: bioreactor | place: China | collected 2019-03-05 | reverse complement strand
GCCTGGCTCGAGTCGCGCCTGGCCTCCTACGCCCGCCGTCGCAAGCCCGTGATGGTGTTCTGCCACCACCCGCTGCCCAACACCGTCTCCGGCACCCGGAACGCGCTCTACAAGAGTGATTACCTGCAGGCCGACCGGCTCCTCAAGATCCTGGGCCAGTACAAGAACGTGTTCTTCTTCAGCGGGCACACCCACTGGGACCTGAACCTGTCCGACTGGGCCGTCCGCCGCGTGGTGCCGGGCACCGGCAACCCGGAAGGCTTCATGACCGTCAACACCGGCGCCATCCAGACCCTCTGGGAGGACGACGGCCACGGCGGCGAGCGCGCCCTGGATCCCCTGGAGGCCAGCGGCCTGCAGGTGGAGGTCTCCCACGACTCCGTGCTGCTCCGAGCCCGGGACTACCGGCGTCGGCAGTGGATCAAGGAGTTGCACGTCCCGCTCTCGTTCTGAGCTCTTCTTCCGGGCTCTTCTTCCGAGCGGCACGGGCCCTGGCCCGTGCCGAGTGGCGGCCCGCTCGTCGCATGGAGCAACAATGCTTCCGTGCGGGGGCGGGCCGTCCGTAGTCTGGCAAGGTGACCACCTCAACCAGCTCCGGAGTGAAGCGGCTGTTCGCCTTCCCGAATCCGGTGAACGAATACGCCGCCCGCTCCACCGCGGGGATCATCGTGGTGCTGAGCGTCGTCACCCTGGTCCTCGGCCTGACGGCCGGCTGGGGCTGGCTGCTCTGGCTCATCGCCCTGGGCTTCTGGCTCCGGGTGGCCGGCGGCCCGCGGTACTCCCCCGCCGGACGCCTCGCGGTGCACGTCATCGCCCCGCGGCTCGGTGCGCCACGCCTGGTGCCCGGCCCTCCGAAGAGGTTCGCCCAGACCATCGGCGCCGTGCTCTCGACTGCCGCGGCCATCTTCTGGACCGTCGGTCTCGCCCCGGTGGCGTGGGTCCTGCTGGGCTTGCTGATCGTGGCGGCGTCCCTCGAATCCTTCGCCGGGTTCTGCCTGGGCTGCTGGATCTTCGGCAAGCTCCAGAACGCCGGTGTCATCCCGGAGAGCGTCTGCGAGGCCTGCAACAACATCTCGCTGCGACGGGCCTGAGCCCGCCACTGTCCCCGCGGCCGGCACGCCGCGACCCGAACGCCGGACGGGCGCCCTCCGGAGGTTCAAGAGGGCGCCCGTCCGTCATAGCGCCTTACCCGCGGCGAGAGCGGCCGCTCAGTCGTCCCGGCGCTCCGCATAGACACGCAAGGCATCACGCACGAATTCCGCTCCGCCCTGCCCGCCGTAGTTCGCCGCGAACCGCGGGTCCGCCACATACATCTCGGCCAGGCCGAGCAGGTACTCCTTCGGAGCGCCGTCCGGATGCCCGGGCGTTCCGGGGATCCCCGAGAGCCAGGCGTCGTGCCGTGCCGCGAGAGCTTGCGCTTCGTCGCCCGCCGGGTCGACGCCGCGGGCCGCCGCGGCCGTCCAGTCGGCGCTGAGCCGCTGCTGGCGTTCCTGCCAGACGCGCCTGCCGTCCTCACCGAGACCGCGCCACCAGGCGTCCGAATCCGCGTACGCCTTGGCGCCCCAGCGCTGCTCGACCTCTTCCTTGTACTGCGTGTGATCGAATCCCTCGAACATGTCCTGTGCCATGAGCCGACCACCTCCTTTCACTTGCCTGATCGTGTGCTCCACCGCCTGGATCTGGCGGGCCAGCCGGTCCTGGTCCTGCCGCAGCAGTTCCAGGTGGCGACTGAGCGCCTCCGCCTGATCGGTCTGCCGGGACAGCACGTCGCCGATCGCCGGCAGGCCCAGCCCCAAGCCGCGGAGCAGGAGGATCCTCTGCAAGGTGAGTAGGGCGTCGCGGTCGTAATGGCGATACCCGTTGTGTCCCACCCGGCTCGGCTTCAGCAGCCCCACCTGTTCGTAGTGCCTCAGCGTGCGGCTGGTGGTCCCGGCCATGCGGGCCACTTCCTGGATGCTCCAGTCCTCGTCGTCCTCCATGATCACCAGCGTAGAAGTTGACGTTGCGTCAAGGTCAAGCGGGCGATCTGGAGAGCTCGACGGCGGCGCCCCGGCGTCGTGCCACAGAGCGCAGCGTGGGCCTCTAGCATTGCCGTTATGGGCCGGAACAGGAGAAGAACACGCAGCGCCACGAAGCGACGTCCGCACAACCGGGCGCCGAGCGCCGGTTTCATCGTGCATCTGATCGCCCAGCTGGGACTCTGCGTGCTGGGGTTCTTCCCCGTCGTGGTCGCGGAGAAGGACCAGAGCATCCTGGAGCTCCTGGGCCTGTGGTGCCTGCTGGGATCGGTGTACTCGGTGGTCATCCTGGTCCGCCTCAGCCGGGATGCCCGCACCATCCCGCCGGCGTCTCAAGCGGTGCCGGCCGCAGCAGAGCTCGCCCCCGCGGTCCGGATCCTGACCGTCGTAGCGACCGCGCTGGCGAGCCTGATCGGTCTCACCGCGGCGGCGCAGGTGCTCCTGACCCCGAGTTCCGTGGACGAGGACATGAGAATCTTCTCGAACGTGGTCGGCGTGTGGAGCATGCTGCTGTCCTGGGCCCTCATGCACTGGGGATTCGCCCAGATCTATTTCCAACGGCATTACGGGAAGACCGGCCCGCTGCTGCGAGTGCCGGGGACCACGACGCCCCGGATGGTGGATTTCGTCTATTTCGCCTTCACCATGGGAACCACGTTCGCGGCGTCGGACTGTGAGGTGCTGGACTCCCGCGGACGCTGGCTGGTCACCTGGCACTCGGTGCTCAGCTTCTTCTTCAACGGCTTCATCATCGTCCTGGCGCTGAACACGATCACCGGGAAATGATCAGGGGAAGTGAGCGGAGAGCTCACTTCCCCTGATCGGCGCATTCAGGCGCGTCCAGCGCACTCAGGCTAGACCAGCGCCGGCTGCCGAAGGCCCGTGAAGGTCGAGGAGTGGAACACGAGCGGGTCCACGTGCCCCTCCCGCACTTCGTGCCCATGCACACGCAGCAGCACGACGGCGTGATCCCCGGCCGGAACCTCCTGCTCCACCGAGCAGTCGAGCCAGAGTGCGGCGCCCGGCAGGAGCAGCGCACCTTCGCTGCTGACACTCACCGGGAGCCCGGCGAAACGGTCCCCGTCCTTGGACGCGATCTGCCGAGCCGCGTGCTCCTGATGGGCCGAGAGCACCGAGACGCCCAAGCGGGCGGACCCGCGCAGGACGGGCCAGGTGCGGCTGGAGTTCTGCACCGCGAACATCACGAGCGGCGGGTCCAGGGACACCCCGACCGTGAAGGTCGAGACCACGAGTCCCTGCGGGGCGCCGTCCACGAGGGCAGCGAGCGCCGCCACGCCACTCGGCACTTTGGCGAACGCGTGGCGCAGCTGGGTGCTGTCCGGATCACTGACGAGCGGCACGAGCGGCACCTCCCCCGAGCAGGACGGGCTGTTCCCCCACGGCGGTGCCGCCGCGGCTGCCGGGTGTGGCGGCGTCGTCGTGCTCCGCCGAAGCGTGGTGAGCGGCGAAGAGGTTCGCCGGGCGCGGCAGGCCGTAGTGCTCCCGCAGCGTGGTCCCCGTGTACTCGGTGCGGAAGAGCCCGCGCTCCTGGAGGATCGGAACCACCTCCCGGGTGAAGACGTCCAGGCCGGACGGCAGGACGGGCGGCATGATGTTGAAGCCGTCGGCGGCGCCGGTGGTGAACCAGTGCTCGATGCGGTCCGCCACCTGCTCGGCCGTCCCTGCGAAGGTCTGGTGCCCCCGGCCGCCACCGAGCCGGCCGATGATCTGCCGGACGGTCAGGCGCTCACTGCGGCCCAGCTCCACGATCAGGGTGCGGCGGCTCTTGTTGGCCTCGATCTGGGACTCCTCGGGGAGGTCGTCCGGAAGCTGCTCGTCCAGGGCCAGGCGCGACGGGTCGACGCCGATGACCCCGGCGAGGTGCCGCAGCGCGTGTTCGGGCAGGATGAGACGGTTCAGCTCCTCGTCGAGGGCGCGGGCCTCCTCCTCGGTGGCGCCGATGACGGGGACGATCCCGGGCAGGATCTTCACCGCGTCGGCGTCACGCCCCGCGAGCGCCACACGGCGCTTGAGGTCGGCGTAGAACTCCCGGGCGCTCTCGACGGTCTGGTGCGCCGTGAAGATCGCCTCGGCCCAGCGCGCGGCGAAGTCGCGTCCGCTCTCCGAGGAGCCCGCCTGGATGATGACCGGGCGGCCCTGCGGCGAGCGCGGCGCGTCGAGGGCGCCTTCCACCTGGAAGAACTCGCCGCGGTGCAGCACGGGGTGGACTCGAGAGGAGTCGCCCCACACGCCGCGGTCCTTGTCCCCCACGTGGACCTCGTCCTCCCAGCTGTCCCAGAGCTTCTCCGTGACCTGCAGGAACTCCTCGGCCCGGGCGTAGCGGTCGGCGTGGGCAGGCTGGCTCTCCAGGGAGAAGTTGCGGGCCGCCGCGTCGCCGGCCGTGGTCACCACGTTCCAGCCGGACCGTCCGCCGCTGATCTGCTCCAGCCCGGCGAAGCGGCGGGCCAGGTTGTACGGCTCGTTATAGCTCGTGGAGGCCGTGGCCACGAGACCGATCCGCTCGGTGACCGCGGCGATGGCGGCCAGGAGAACGGTCGGCTCGATCACGCCGTAGGGGCGCTGGGTGACGTCCCCGTGCAGCAGCGGTGAGTCCGCGAAGAACACGGCGTCGAAGTGCGCCTGCTCCGCGGTCTGCGCGAGCCGCTGGTAGTGCTTCACGTCGGTGGCGGCCCGGGTGTCGCTCTCCGGCAGGCGCCAGGAGGCCTCGTGGTGCCCATTGCTCATGAGGAACGCGTTCAGGATGAGTTGGCGTGGCATGGTGTTCCTTCCTCTTCAGACAGGTGGAGTGTTCAGCGGCTGGACTCGGCCAGGCGCCAACGGGAGAAGTGGCGTTCCAGGGCCACCAGAAGGTAGTTGACGGTGAAGCCCAGCACCGCGACGGTCAGGATGCCCGCGTACATGTCGGGGATCAGGAAACTCGACTGGGCATTCGTGATCAGGTACCCGAGCCCGGCCTTGGCTCCGACCATTTCGGCGGCGATCAGGACGAGCACGGACGCGGTGCCCGCCATCCGCACGCCGGTGAAGATGGTGGGGACGGCGGAGGGCAGGATGACCTTGAGGAACAGCCGCCCGCTTCCGAGACCCAGGGTCCTCGCGGCCCTGATGAGGAGCGGATCCACGCTCCGGGCGCCCAGGATGGTGTTGAGCAGGACCGGGAAGAACGCGGCGTACGCGACGATGCTGATCTTGGAGACCTCCCCGATGCCCAGCAGCAGGGTGAACACCGGCAGCAGTGCGAGCGCCGCGGTGTTGCGGAACACCTCGAGCAGCGGATTGAGGAAGCGGTCGAGCCCGCGGTACCAGGCGATGAGGAGACCGAGAGGGACGCCCAGGCCGACCGCGATGGCGAAGCCGCTCACCGACCTGCCGAGGCTGGCCAGCACGTGCTCCTGCCACTGTCCGGACTCGATGAGCTTGCCCAGTGCGGCGAGCACCTCGTGGAGGGGCGGCAGGAAGACCCGCGTGGCCTCGTCGAGGAACAGCCCCGGGCCGAATTCCCACAGGAGCAGGAACAGCACGATCGCTCCGGTGGACCAGAGCACGCGGCCCGAGACCCTGCCGATCGCGCCTGCCACCCGCCGCACGCTCGCCCCTGCGGACGACGCCGGCGCCCCCGCCCGCTCTCCCGGACCACCCGTCGTGGGACCGTCAGCCGTGGTCACCCCACCGGGAGTGTCGCCGGCCGCCGCGGGGGCGGACTGTGTGGACGCCGCGGAGCCGGCACCCGCCCCGGCGCGGTCCGCGACCCCGGCCGGAGCCGTCGTCGTTCCCGCCGCACCGGTGACCGGACCGGCGCCCGTCTCCGTCGCCGCCGTCGTGATGATCTCGTCGTTCACCGTGCTCGTGCTCATCAGGCCGCGCTCCTTTCACGTCCGGTGCCCGCCCCGGCCGAGACCCCGGCCGAGGCCCCCGCCGGGACCTCGTCCGGAGCCGAGCCGTCCGGGAGGATCTTGGCGTGGCCGGAGGCCTGAGCCCGCCGGACCTCGTCGTGCAGGAGTTCCCAGAGCAGGTGGCGCTGGCGGACGAAGGCCGGGCTGGACCGCAGATCGCCCTCGGCGTCCCGGTCCCCCAGGTCGATGTCCACGATCGTCTTGACCCGTCCGGGACGCGAACTCAGCACGGCGACCCGCTGCCCCAGGTACACCGCCTCCTCGATCCCGTGGGTGATGAAGATGATGGTCTTCCCGGTCCGCTGCCAGAGCCTGACCAGTTCGTCCTGGAGCTGTTCGCGGGTCTGGGCGTCCAGCGCCGCGAACGGTTCGTCCATCAGGAGGACGTCCGGTTCGTAGGCCAGGCTCCTGGCGATCGCGACGCGCTGGCGCATGCCGCCCGAGAGCTCGTGCGGGTACCGGTCCTCGAACCCTTCCAGCCCCACGAGCGACAGGTATTCGAGGGCCCGGGCCCGGCGCTCCTTCCGATTCAGGGACTTGCCGTCGAGCTGGCGGTCCTCCAGACCGAACGCCACGTTCTCCGCGGCGGTGCGCCACGGGAAGAGGGCGTACTGCTGGAACACCACGGCCCGGTCCGGACCGGGACCCGTGACGGGACGGCCGTCCAGGAGGACCTCCCCGCTGTCCGGCGAGGCGAGGCCCGCCAGGATGTCCAGCAGAGTGGTCTTGCCGGAGCCGCTCGGCCCCACGAGGGTCAGGAACTCCCCGGCCGCCACGTCAAGGCTCACGTCCTGGAGCGCGGTGAGGCGGACCCCTTCTCCGGACTTCGACCCCTTGCCGGGCCGCAGCCGGAAGGACTTGCTGACGTTCCGGAGGCTGATCTTCGGGGTGCTCATTTCTTGCCCTCCGTCCCGGTGCCCGCGAGCGCGTTGAACTCATTGGTGTAGTACTTGGACGGCTGCACATCCTTGTTGAGGATGCCGGTGTCCTTGAGCCAGGTGTTCCAGCGCTGGAAGTCCTCGTCCTGGATCGCGCCGTTCGCCGGGATGGCGATGCTCTTGAAGTACTTGAGGGTCGCGGTGCTCTCGTTGCGGTGCCGCTTGGTGATGATGTCGGTGAACCGCTGGATGACGGTGGCGCGGGGCGTGGTGCTCGCCCACTGGATCGCCTTGGCCACGCCGGTGGTGAAGGTGCGCACCGTGTCCGGGTTCTTCGCGATGAAGTCGTTCCGGAAGACGTACTGGCCTCCGGCGAACGCCCCGAACAGCCCGTAGTCGCTGAAGAGGGACCGCAGCCCGCCCGTGGCCACCGCGTTGTCCTGGAGGACGCCGCTGAGTGCGCCGGCGTCGACCTGTCCACGGCGGATCGCCTGTTCGGTGTCGTTCGGCGCGACCACCACGAGCTGGACCTGCTTGATCTCGTCCTTGCTGAGGCCGTTCTTCTGCAGATACGTAGTGATCACGGCGTCCGCGTGGGCGCCCAGGGTGTTGACGGCGATCTTCCGGCCGATCAGGTCCTTCGCGGTCTTGATCGGGCTGTCCGCCTTCACATAGAACCCGTAGAAGGACTTCGCGTCGGAGCCGTAGTAGTTGATCACGGCCTTGACCGGGGCGCCCGCCTCCTGGAGCTTCACGACGGCCCCGGCGAACGCGCCGCCGAACTCCGTGTTGCCCGTGGCCGCGTTCTGGATGCTGGCCGGGCCGCTGATGGTGTTGCCCACCCAGTCGAGCTTCAGGTCCCCCAGGTAGCCGAGGTCCGCCGCCAGCTCGGGCAGCGTGACGCTGTTGGCGCTGCCTTCGTAGCGGAGCGTCTTGACCTGGTCCTTCGCGCTCTGGGCCGTGGCGGCCCCGCCGCAGGCGCTCAGCACGAGTGCGGTGGCACTCATGATCGCGGCTGCGATCACAGTCCTGCTCACGGTTCTCTTGCTGGTGCGCTGGCCCACGGGGCTTCTCCTCGATTGCTCTGGCGGACCCGGTGGCCCGCCGTGTGGGAACCATCTGAGCAGAAGCGGAGCGGAATTTCGCGGGTCCGTTCACGGGAGGAAAGGCGGCTCAACATTGCGCGCCGGCCGAGCGTACGACGGCGGATGACGCCCGGCGTCGCCCCGTGAGCTTCGGCGCGGCGCACCGCACTCGGAGGAGGCGGACCGGCGGGCCCGGTGTGACGCTCCGTGGCGCACGATCACGCCGTGTGAAGCCGGATCACGGCGCGTTGCGCGATGCCGGCCGCACCCCGCGCCGCCCGATGGCGGAGGTTCGTGACGGAGAAAGTCGCTCCGTGACCCGGCTTCCGGAGACGGAAAAGGGGGCGGCCTGAAGCCGTCCCCTCGTCCACTCACACCCTGCTCTCACCAGTAATGCGCCACATCCACCACCAGGCGGGATCCTCCCCCCGGTCCATCCAGGATGAACGCCCGGAACGGCAGCCGGGCCCTCACACCCAGGCCGATCGACGTCTTGCCCTCGAAGGATCCGGCGAACGCCACCTGGCGGAAGGCCAAGTAGCCGGAGACGTTGGACAGTTCCCGGGGATTGGCCGGGGTGTAGCTCGCGGTCCCGTCCGCCCTGTAGGCCGGGTCGTTGACCACGATGTTCAGGAACGCCCCGCCGCGCAGCGGGACCACTTGCCCGCTGGCGATCTGCCGCACCTGAGTGACATAGCTGACGGTGAATCCTTTGGCCTTGCCCTGAAGGTCCACCACGAGGCGGTCGTAACAGGTCTGCTGGCCTGTCCGGACGTTCGTCACGGGTGCCGTGGACATGCCGCCGGCGCTCTTCGCCAGCGACCCCCAGGTGATGCCGCAGTACGGGCTGGCCTGCGCCCCTGCGGGGACGATCAGGCCGAGTCCGGCCAGCAGGAGAAGTGCCATCAGCAGCGCACGGATCTTTTTCATGACCGCTCCTCCGCAGAATGAACGCTGATAGGCCCACGCTACGCCGGTTCGTGCCTCCGGGATCCTGCCGGAGCCGCGATGAGCACTGGATCGTTAACCACCCCGGAAGGCCGAGTCCGAACAGTGATCCGGGCGGGGTCAGTCGTCTCCGCCGAGCTCGAGCGCATGCCAGCGGACGGCGGTCACCTCGGGGATCGGCACCACGGTGGCGATGGCCTTCTCCAGGGCGGCGTCGCTCCGTTCGGCCGCGCTGAGGACCACGGTGAGCTCGGTCTGCCCCTCCTGGATGTCCCGGGCCTCCACTGAGTGCACCGTGAACTCGGGGCGCTGCACGGCCTCCACCACGGCGGACCGGACGGCGACCTCCGCCAGGGTGCTGGAGCGGACCACGAAGTGGTACTCCGTGGCCACGGTCTCCCGGGCGGCCGGACCTCCGCGGCGGTCCAGCAAACGTCCCAGGGGACGCAGCAGCAGATTGGACAGCACGACGGCGAAGGTCCCGCCGAGTGCCGGCAGCAGCATCCCGCCCCCGGCGAGCGCCCCGACCGCGGCCGAGGCCCACAGCGTGGCCGCAGTGTTGAGTCCCGAGATCGAGGCGCCCTGCTTCATGATCACGCCGGCGCCCAGGAAGCCGATGCCGGAGACGATCTGCGCGGCCACGCGGGTGGGGTCCGCGCGTTCTCCCGTGAAACTGAAGGCGCCCATGATCACGAACAGGGCGGCTCCCAGGCTGACGAGGGCGTTGGTGCGCAGGCCGGCAGTGCGGGACCGGAGCTGGCGTTCGAATCCGATCGCGGCTCCGAGGCCCAGCCCGGCCACCATACGCAGGGTGAAGTCGAGGGCGTCCATGGGGTTCCTCCCAGTCTTCGGTGGCGATGCGGCACGGGGCCGCAGGACGGCGGAGCGCACGACGACGGCGGCCGGCGGCTCGGCGCGCTGCCGACCGCCGCCGTCGTGCGCTCCGGAGAGCGTGGCGAGGGCTCAGATCCAGGCGCCGAAGCGGCGGATGAAGAGCCGCTTCGCCAGCTGGACCACGCCGCAGTACGCGGCCAGGGTGAGCACGAGCCAGGGGAAGTACGTCCACGGCAGCGGCACCAGGCCGAGGCCCGCGCCGAAGCCGGTGAACGGCAGGACCAGCCCGAAGACGCAGACCGCCAGGGTCGCGATCAGCACGGGCAGGCTCGCCCGCGAGCGCAGGAACGGCACCCGCCGGGTCCGCAGGAAGTGCACGATCAGGGTCTGCGAGATGATCGACTCCACGAACCAGCCGGACTGGAAGAGCGCGGCGTGCTCGGGGGTGTTGGCCGCGAACACGAACCACATGAGGGCGTAGGTGCTGATGTCGAAGATCGAGGACAGCGGCCCGATGCGGGTCATGAACCGGGACAGGCTCTCGGCCTCCCAGACCCGCGGACGGCTCAGTTCCTTGCGGTCCACCCGGTCCCACGGGAGCGTCAGCATGGACACGTCGTAGGCCAGCCCCTGGATGAGCGCCACCACGGGGATCATGGGCAGGAACGGCAGCATGGCCGAGGCCACGAGGACGCTGAACATGTTGCCGAAATTGCTGGACGCGGTCATCTTGATGTACTTCATCGTGTTCACGAACGTCCTGCGGCCCTCGATCACCCCGGCCTCCAGGACCGTCAGATCCTTGTCCAGCAGGATGATGTCCGCGGACTCCTTGGCGATGTCCACCGCGGTGTCCACGGAGATCCCGACGTCGGCGGTGCGGAGCGCCGGGGCGTCGTTCACGCCGTCGCCCAGGTACCCGACCGTGTGGCCGTGCTCGCGCATCGCCTCGAGGATGCGGGCCTTCTGAGCGGGGTTGACCTTGGCGAAGAGCGTGGTGCGCTCCGCCAGTTCACCCAGCTGCTTCAGGTCCAGGGACTCGGTCTCCTGGCCGAGGACCACGTGGCCGGTGTCGAGCCCGACGTCGGCGCAGACCTTCTGCGCCACAAGCGCGCCGTCACCCGTGATCACCTTCACGGCCACGCCGTTGCGGGCCAGGCTCGCCAGCGCGGGCCCGGCGCTCGCCTTCGGCGGGTCCAGGAAGGTGAGGAATCCGAGCAGCGTCATGTCCCGCTCGTCATCCACGGTGTATTCGGTGCGCGGCAGATCCTCCTCCGCCCGCGGCCCATCCGCGGCAAAGGGGATCTCTCGGACCGCGACGGCCAGCACCCGCAGCCCGAGGGCGTTCTCGGCGGCCACCAGCTCTTCGATCGCCCGGCGGCGGTCTTCGGCGAGCGGCGCCGCGCGTCCCCCGGGCACCCGGCCCACGAGTTCGTGGGTGCACAGCGAGAGGACCTCTTCGACCGCGCCTTTCGTGACCACGGTGTGGCCGTCCAGGTCCTCGACCACCACGGAGAGCCGGCGGCGGGCGAAGTCGAACGGCATCTCGTCCACGAGCGTGTACGCCCCCGTGAGCCGGGGCAGCTCGTCTCCGGCCGCATCGAGGATGGCCCGGTCCAGCAGGCCGCGGAGACCGGTCTGGAAGTGGGCGTTGACCGCGGCCGAGAGCAGGGTCCGCTCGCTCGGGCGGCCCGTGCTGTCGAGGTGCTGCTCCAGGACGATCCGGTCCTCGGTCAGCGTGCCGGTCTTGTCCGTGGCGAGCACGTCCATGGCGCCCAAGTTCTGGATGGAGTTCAGGCGCCGGACGATCACCCGGTGCTTCGCCATGAGGTTCGCGCCCTTGGCGAGGTTCGCGGTCACCACCAGCGGCAGCATCTCCGGCGTCAGGCCCACGGCCGTCGTGACGCCGAACAGGAACGCGCTGGTCCAGTCCTTGGTCAGCCCGTTGATGATGAACACGGTGGGCACCATGATCAGCATGAACCGGATCAGCGTGGTGCTGACCTTCCGGATGCCGACGTCGAACGAGGTCTCGGGGCGGGTGCCGGACAGGGAGGCGGCGAGGGAGCCGAACGCGGTGCGGTTCCCGGTGGCGACGACCACGGCGGTCCCCGACCCGGACACCACCGACGTGCCCATGAAGCCGAGGTTGTCGGCGTTCAGGGGGTCGACGTCGTCGGACGCGTCACCGTCCGCCCCGGCCACGGCCGGCGGCAGAGGCTCTGCGCTCTTCTCGACGGGCATGGCCTCGCCGGTGAGCATGGACTGGTTGAGCTGGAGGTCCTTGGTCCGGAGGAAGCGCACGTCCGCGGGGAGCATGTCCCCCGCGGCCAGCGTCAGGATGTCCCCGGGGACGATCTCCTGGATGTCGAGTTCGCCGCTCACCGGCTTGCCGCTCACGCACCGGGTCACGGCCGCGGTGGTGGTGACCATGGCGCGGAGCTTCTCCGCAGCGTTCCCGGCACGGTACTCCTGCCAGAAACGGAGGACGGCGCTGATGGTCGCCATCACGGAGACGGTCAGCACGCCCTTGTAGTCGGGGCCGTCGGCCGGATCGGCCATCACGACGTCGGTGATGAACAGGACGCCCGCCAGGAACAGCAGGATCAGCACGAACGGATTCCCGAACGCCTTCACGAACTGGGTCACGGCCGGGGCCGGACGGTCGTGACGGATGTCGTTGGGGCCGAAGCGCTGCGTCAGCTCCCGGACGTCGTGGGTGGTCAGGCCTTCGGGGGCGCTGCCCAGGTGGCGCAGGGCGGCGTCCGGGGTCATCCGGGCGACGTCCAGCAGTGCGGTGGAGCGGCGGGCGGTGGCCTGCCGGGTGGTCTCGGAGAACGCGGTGCGCTCGGCGCCGCGGGTGAGGAAGGTCAGCATGAGGTACTC
>JABLTH010037715.1_pt1 | contig 12565 bp, 9 predicted proteins | sample 7875711 | NCBI WGS metagenome assembly JABLTH01 (sample SAMN14941262, study PRJNA633318) | bioreactor metagenome | isolation source: bioreactor | place: China | collected 2019-03-05 | reverse complement strand
GATGCGCCCCTCGTCCTCGGCCTTGAGGGCGTAGTAGTCGCCCACTTCCGGCACCATCAGCGAATGGGCGACGTAGCCGGGGCCCTTGTCGAACAGCCGTTCCAGTTCTTGTTGATGCAACGCCTCATCGAAGTAGGCGTCGACGGGCAGCTGAGTGTCAGCTGGCGCCAGTTTCAGCGCGGTGCTGAGATTGGACATTATCCCCACTCCCAAATGACAGGTGAAAGCAGTGAACAACCCAACCATCGAAACAAAGATCGATATGGGAAAGAGACGGACAGAGGCGGTGGGCACGCGGGGGACGCCACCTGGGTGGCGAGCCGGAAGAGGTGGCGCTCGCTTTTTCTGCCGAGCCCGGGATTGTACCCGAGCCAAAAAGTTAAGGGTCTGATTTTTTTGCCTTTTTAGCGAAAAAGTCGACCCGGGTCGTCATGGGGGTGCCGTTGTCGGCGCATTCGGAAAGACGACCGGAGCGCACAAGTCACTTTCCTCTCGTGGGGGCTCAAAGCTGCCCTTTACCGGCGTTTCCGCCATCGCGGGAGTCGGACAAGTCCGCGCTTTGGCGTAAAATCCCGGCTTCCCCTGTTGCAAGGCCAGACATGCCAAGAGAAAAGACCGCCCCGGTCCAGCCCGACGACGCCCCGGCGCCAGCAGCGCCGCCCGCCTCCTACGAGGCGGCCATGGACGAGCTGGACGCACTGGTGGCGAGCATGGAGAGCGGTGCGCTGCCGCTGGAGGAGTCGCTGGCGGCCTACCGCCGCGGTGCCGAACTGGTGCGTTACTGCCAGCAGAAGCTGGAGCGCGTCGAGCAGCAGATCAAGGTGCTGGAAGGCGAAGTACTCAAACCGATGGCCGAGGCCGGCACGCAGGCGGACACAGAATGAACGATTTCCCCCAATGGATGCAGGCGCTCGGCGCCAGGGCCGAGCAGGCGCTCGAAGCGGCACTTCCTGCCGCAGATACAATTCCGCACACCTTGCATGAAGCCATGCGGTATGCTGTGCTCGGCGGTGGCAAGCGGGTCCGCCCGTTGCTCGTGCACGCAGCCGGCGAAGTGAGCGGGGCCAGCCCCGAGGCCTGCGATGCGGCCGCCTGCGCGGTGGAGATGATCCACGCCTATTCGCTGGTGCACGACGACATGCCCTGCATGGACGACGACGACCTGCGCCGCGGCCGGCCGACGGTGCACAAAGCCTACGACGAGGCGACCGCGCTGCTGGTCGGCGATGCCCTGCAGACACAGGCCTTCGTCGTGCTGGCCGGGACGCCCGCGCTGGAACCTGCGGCACGGCTGCGCCTGGTGGGCGAACTGGCGCACGCCTCGGGCTCGGTCGGCATGTGCGGCGGTCAGGCGATCGACCTGCAGCATGTCGGTCGCGGGATGACGCTGCCCGAGCTGGAAGGCATGCACCGCATGAAGACCGGGGCGCTGCTGCGCGCGAGCGTGCGCATGGGCGCCCTGTGCGGCCGCATCGACGCGGCCGGCCTGGAAGCGCTGGACCGCTATGCCGCGGCGATCGGCCTGGCCTTCCAGGTAGTGGATGACATCCTGGACGTGACCGCGGATACGGCCACGCTGGGCAAGACCGCGGGCAAGGACGCCGCCAACGACAAGCCGACCTATGTCTCGCTGATGGGCCTGGAGCCGGCGCGGGAACTGGCAGGCAAGCTGCGCGACAGCGCCCACGAGGCGCTGTCGGGCTTCGGCGCGCAAGGCGCGCGCCTGGCAGGGCTGGCCGACCTGATCGTGCTGCGCACCCATTGATATGACAAGCCGGACGCGAGAAGCTGGCGGCCGAACCGAAACCATGACCTACGCACTGCTCAAGACCATCGACGACCCCGCGGACCTGCGCAAGCTGGACCGGCGCCAGCTGCAGACCCTGGCGGAAGAACTGCGCGCCTATGTGCTGGAGTCGGTCTCGCAGACCGGCGGCCACCTCTCGTCCAACCTCGGTACGGTCGAGCTGACCATCGCGCTGCACTACGCCTTCCACACGCCCGAGGACCGCATCGTCTGGGACGTCGGCCACCAGAGCTATCCCCACAAGATCCTGACCGGCCGCCGCGACCGCATGAGCACGCTGCGCCAGTGGGGCGGCATCTCCGGCTTCCCGCGCCGCGACGAGAGCGCGTACGACACCTTCGGCACCGCGCACTCCTCGACGTCGATTTCCGCTGCGCTGGGCATGGCCCTCGGCGCGCGCACGCTCGGCGACAAGCGCGTCTCGATCGCCGTGATCGGCGATGGCGCGATGTCCGCCGGCATGGCCTTCGAGGCCATGAACAACGCCGGCGTCTACAAGGACCTGCCGCTGGTGGTGGTGCTGAACGACAACGACATGTCGATCTCGCCGCCGGTCGGCGCGCTGAACCGCCACCTGGCGCGACTGCTGAGCGGCCAGTTCTATGCCGCCACCAAGAAGGGCATCGAGCGCGTGCTGTCGGTGGCGCCGCCGGTGCTGGAGTTCGCCAAGCGCTTCGAAGAACATGCCAAGGGCATGGTGGGACCGGCCACGCTGTTCGAGGAATTCGGCTTCAACTACATCGGCCCGATCGACGGCCATGACCTGAACGCCCTGGTGCCGACGCTGCAGAACATCCGCCAGCGCGCCCTGGAAGGCTCGGGCCCGATCTTCCTGCACGTGGTGACCAAGAAGGGGCAGGGCTACAAGCTGGCCGAGGCCGACCCCATCCTGTACCACGGCCCGGGCAAGTTCGACCCGGCCGAAGGCATCCGTCCGTCGGGCAAGCCGGCACGCAAGACCTACACCCAGGTCTTCGGCGACTGGCTGTGCGACATGGCTGCCGCCGACAAGCGCCTGGTCGGCATCACCCCGGCCATGCGCGAGGGCTCGGGCATGGTCGAGTTCGAAAAGCGTTTCCCGGACCGCTACTACGACGTGGGTATCGCCGAGCAGCACGCGGTGACCTTTGCCGGCGGCCTGGCCTGCGAGGGCCTGAAGCCGGTGGTGGCGATCTATTCGACCTTCCTGCAGCGCGGCTACGACCAGCTGATCCACGACGTGGCGCTGCAGAACCTGCCGGTGGTGTTCGCGCTGGACCGCGCCGGCCTGGTCGGCGCCGACGGTGCCACGCACGCGGGGGCCTACGATATCGCCTTCCTGCGCTGCATCCCCAACATGATGGTCGCCACGCCCTGCGACGAGAACGAATGCCGCCAGCTGCTGACGACGGCCTTCCATTTCGACGGGCCGAGCGCGGTGCGTTATCCTCGCGGCTCCGGCCCGGGCGCGGCGATCGCGCCGGCGCTCGAGCCGCTGCCGCTCGGCAAGGGCGAGGTGCGCCGCGAAAGCGCGGCGCGCAAGGGCCAGCGCGTGGCTTTCCTGGCCTTCGGCTCGATGGTGCAGCCGGCGCTGGGCGCGGCCGAAGCGCTCGATGCCACGGTGGCCAACATGCGCTTCGTCAAGCCGCTGGACGTCGAGCTGGTCAAGACGCTGGCGCGCGAGCACGACTACCTCGTCACCGTCGAAGAGGGTTGCGTGATGGGCGGTGCCGGCAGCGCGGTGCTCGAGGCGCTGTCCGAGGCAGGCATCGATGTGCCGGTGCTGCAACTCGGCCTGCCCGACCGCTTCATCGACCATGGCGACCCCGCCTTCCTGCTGTCGCAGAGCGGACTGGATGCCAAGGGCATCGAGACGTCGGTGCGCCAGCGTTTCGGCCTCGGCCAGGCGCCCGTCGCCGTGGCGACGCGCGCGGCCTGACGCCGCGCGCTCCCGGGATGCGGGGCGGCCGGCGCCATGCGCCGGCCGGATAGGCGGAATCAATCACCCGCATAGCGCGTGCGGGATTGGACCCCTCGCCGGCAGCCATGCCGGTTTTCCCTTAGAATCCCTTCCGTTCCGTGTTCGCAGCTGCGGGTTGGTGTCGTCACCCCATCCCGTGGTTTCACACTCGTTGCGTGGCATGTTGACTGCGAAAGTGCCACGACCGTAAGAATCACAACAAGCCATGCTGCGTGGTTCTGGAGGAAACCGGTAATGAATGACATCAATCCCGCCTTCGCGATGCCCGACGTGCAGTCGAGCCGCGACACGCGCCAGATCCCGATTCAACGGGTCGGCGTCAAGGGCGTCCGCTATCCGCTGTCGCTGAACACGCCGTCCGGCGTGCAGGCCACCGTGGGTACCTTCAATCTCGACGTGCACCTGCCGGCCGACCAGAAGGGCACGCATATGTCGCGCTTCATGGCGCTGCTGGAAGAGGAGCGCGCTCCGATCGACCTGCTCGCTTTCCGCGGCCTGCTCGACAAGATGCTCGAGAAGCTCGAGGCCGATGCCGGCCGGATCGAGGTCACCTTCCCGTACTTCGTCAACAAGACCGCGCCGATCTCCGGCGTGCAGTCGCTGATGGACTACGAAGTCACGCTGCTGGGCGAGGTGCGCGATGGCCAGGCCAAGGTGTTCCTGACCGCCCTGGTGCCCGTGACCAGCCTGTGCCCCTGCTCGAAGAAGATCTCGCAGTACGGCGCGCACAACCAGCGCTCGCACATCACCATGAAGGTGGAGCTGGCGGAAGACCTGCCGGTCGAGGCGCTGGTGCGCATGGCCGAGGAAGAGGCCTCGTGCGAACTGTGGGGCCTGCTCAAGCGCCCCGACGAGAAGTTCGTCACCGAGCGTGCCTACGAGAATCCCAAGTTCGTCGAGGACCTGGTGCGCGATATCGCCATGCGCCTGAACGCCGATGACCGCATCGTCGCCTATGTGCTGGAGGCCGAGAATTTCGAGTCCATCCACAACCACAGCGCTTATGCCGTGATCGAGCGCGACAAGCGCGTCGAAGAGCCGGCGCTGTAAGTCCGGCGGGCATCGCGGCGGCGCCGCGGCCAGTCTCCAGGCCCGAAAAAAGCCACCCGAGGGTGGCTTTTTTCATGGGCTCGGGGACCTGGGGGCGGGGGCGCTCAGTGCGCCGGCAGCCGGATATCGGCCAGTTCCCAGCGCGGCGTCACGCCATAACCGTAGTCGCGGCGCGCGAGCTGCGGTGCGGCCTGCAGGCGCATGGCGCCGGCGAAGGCGATCATCGCGCCGTTGTCGGTGCAGAAGGCCAGGTCCGGATAGTGGACCTCGATCTTGCGCTGGCGGCCGAGCGTGTCCAGCCGGGCGCGCAGCTGGCGGTTGGCGCCCACGCCGCCGGCCACCACCAGGCGGCGGTGCCCGGTCTGTTTCAGCGCCGCCATCGACTTGGCGGCAAGCACATCGACGATGGCGTCGACGAAGGCGCGCGCCAGGTTGGCGCGGTCCTGCTCGCAGACGTTGCTGCCCAGCTTGCGGCTTTGCGTCAGCACCGCCGTCTTCAGGCCGGCGAAAGAGAAATCGAGGTTGCCCGAGTGCAGCATCGGGCGTGGCAGCGCGAAGGCGCCCGGCGTGCCGAACTCGGCCAGTCGCGAGACTTCCGGGCCACCCGGATATCCCAGCCCGAGCAGCTTGGCGGTCTTGTCGAAGGCTTCGCCGGCGGCATCGTCCAGGGTCTCGCCAAGCAGGGCGTAGTCGCCGATGCCGCGTACTTCCATCAACTGGGTATGGCCGCCGGAGACCAGCAGGGCGACGAAGGGGAAGGGGGGCGGTGCGTCGGTCAGCAGCGGCGACAGCAGGTGGCCCTCCAGGTGGTGCACGCCCAGCATCGGCACGTTCAGCGCGAAGCCGAGCGCGTTGGCGACCGAGGCGCCGACCAGCAGCGCGCCGGCCAGGCCGGGGCCCTGGGTGTAGGCAATGGCGTCGATGTCCCGGCGAGTGCGCCCGGCCTGGTCGAGCACTTGCTGCAGCAGCGGCAGGACGCGGCGGATGTGGTCGCGCGAGGCGAGCTCCGGTACCACGCCGCCATAGTCGCGGTGCATGGCGATCTGCGAGTGCAGGGCGTGCGACAGCAGGCCGGCCCCGGTGTCGTAGAGGGCCAGCCCGGTTTCGTCGCAGGAGGATTCGATGCCGAGGACGAGCATGGGGAAAGCGTAGAGGTCGATGCGGGAAGGGTCGCGGCGCGGGCGCACCCGGGCCTGGCGAGGCCGCAGGGTAGCATACCGGCGCCAGCCGCGCTTTTCGCTACAATCTGCCCCTTCTTTGCAATCTGGGGAACCGATGGACGCAGCAGGTGCCGCATCGGCGGGGACGGCGCGCGGCGCGCGCCCCGCGGGACGCTTCGACGTGGCCGTGCTGGGTGCGGGCGCGGCAGGCATGATGTGCGCGGCCGTGGCCGGGCAGGGTGGCGCGCGCGTGGTCCTGATCGACCACGCCACGCGGCTGGCGGAGAAGATCCGCATCTCGGGCGGGGGGCGCTGCAATTTCACCAACCTGCAGGCTGGGCCGGCCAATTATCTGTCGTCCAATCCGCACTTCTGCCGCTCCGCACTGGCCCGCTACACCCCGCAGGATTTCCTTGCGCTGATGCGCCGCCACGGCATTGCATGGCACGAGAAGCATCGCGGCCAGCTGTTCTGCAACGACAGCGCGGAAGACGTGATCGCCATGCTGCGCGCCGAGTGCGACGCCGCCGGGGTGCGCTGGCAGACCGGCTGCGCGGTGGAGGAGGTGCGCCGCGAAGGCGACGATTTCCTGCTGCTGACCGCGCACGGCACGCTGCGCGCCGGCGCGCTGGTGGTGGCTACCGGTGGCCTTTCGATCCCCAAGATCGGCGCGACCGACCTGGGTTACCGCATCGCGCGCCAGTTCGGCCTCGGCGTGGTCGAGACCCGGCCGGGGCTGGTGCCGCTGACCTTCGACGGCCAGGCCTGGCAGCCGTTCGCGCCGCTGGCCGGCGTGGCCCGGGAGGTCGATATCCGAACCGGTGCCGGCAAGGCGGCGGGCAGCTTCCGCGAGGACCTGTTATGGACCCATCGCGGCCTGTCCGGCCCCGCGGTGCTGCAGATCTCCAGCTTCTGGCGCCCGGGCGCGCCGATCACCATCGATATGTTCGACGGCGAGGATGCCGCCGCCTGGCTGCTCGAGCAGAAAGGGGGCAGCCGCAAGCAGCTGGCCAACCTGCTGGCCGAGCGCTTGCCGGCGCGGCTGGCCGAAGCCTGGTGCGCCGCTGCCGGCCTGCAGGGTCACCAGCCGGTACGCGATATGACGGACAAGGCATTGCGCAAGCTGGGCGAGGCGCTCAACCACTGGCAGCTCGTGCCCTCCGGCACCGAGGGCTACCGCAAGGCGGAAGTGACGCTGGGCGGCGTCGATACCCGCGATCTGTCGTCAACGACGATGATGGCGCGCGAGGTGGCCAACCTCTATTTCGTCGGCGAGGTGGTCGACGTGACGGGCTGGCTGGGCGGCTACAACTTCCAGTGGGCCTGGGCTTCGGCGGTGGCCGCCGGGCGGGCGCTGGCCGAGGCGGCGCAGCACTCGCGCGGGGCCGCGTAGCCGCTCTGACGATGCGGTTCGGGGGAGTTTTTTCCTAAGGGTTTTCCCTCGATTTGGCCGGCCCGAAATTGCTTGCGCATGGCTCGGAGCCCGATGCTAAACTTACGATCTTCGTAAAACCGCTAGCCGCGCGAGTTAGCAAACTTCCATCCCCCACTGGCCAAATGACCACCATCCGCCTCAAAGAAAATGAGCCGTTTGAAGTCGCGATGCGTCGCTTCAAGCGCACCATCGAAAAGAATGGTTTGATTACTGAATTACGGGCACGCGAGTTTTACGAAAAGCCGACGGCCGAGCGCAAGCGCAAGAAGGCCGCCGCCGTGAAGCGCCACTACAAGCGCATCCGCAGCCAGATGCTGCCGAAGAAGCTGTACTGATCGCACCTCCTGCGTCAGCATCGAAACCCGCTGCGGGCTCGGCTCCGGCGGGTTTTTGCGTTGTGGCGGTCCGTCCGAAGGCGTGGCCGCCGCCCCCCTTCCTTTCCACGCCCTTCACTACGGAATATTGTCATGTCCCTCAAAGCCCGCATCAGTGATGACATGAAGGCCGCCATGCGCGCCCGCGAATCGGAGCGTCTCGGCACCATCCGCCTGCTGCTGGCGGCGATCAAGCAGCGCGAGGTCGACGAGCGCATCGAACTGGACGATAGCGCCGTGCTGGCGGTGGTGGAGAAGCTGATCAAGCAGCGCAAGGATGCCATCACGCAGTTCCAGCAGGCGGGACGCGACGATCTGGTGGCCAAGGAGTCCGCCGAGGTCGAGGTGCTGCAGGCCTATATGCCGGCCGCGCTGTCGGAGGCCGAGGTGGCCGCCGAAGTGCAGCGCGCCGTGGCCGAGAGCGGTGCCACCGGTCCGCAGGACATGGGCAAGGTCATGGGGCTGGTCAAGGCGCGCCTGGCCGGCCGTGCCGACATGACGGCGGTGTCCGCGCTGGTCAAGGCCGCGCTGGCGCCGAAGTAAGCCTTGGCCGGGCGGCGGCGTGCCGGACCCCCGCAGCGCATGTTGCGGGGGTTGTCGCGTTCGCGCCACAGCCACCTGGTTTGGCCGCAGATCCCGGGGAGATGCGGCATAGAAGTGCACAATTGTCTGCATTCCCCGGCGGGCGGCTAGCCCTGCACTACAATATATCGATGACAAGCGGAACGCCCTGTCCCGCTTGTGCGTATGCCACACCACAGAACGGGCCGCCGCGCCGGCGGCGGTCCCGCTCCTCAGGACGACGAACCGGGTGATTCCCCAATCCTTCATCCAAGACCTGCTCAACCGTGTCGATATCGTCGACGTGGTGGGAAAGTATGTGCAGTTGAAGAAGGGTGGCGCGAATTTCATGGGGCTATGCCCCTTCCACAACGAGAAATCGCCCTCCTTCACTGTGTCGCCGACCAAGCAGTTCTACCATTGCTTCGGCTGTGGTGCGCACGGTTCGGCCATCGGTTTCCTGATGGAGTATTCGGGGCAGTCCTACCCGGATGCCGTGCGTGAGCTGGCCCAGTCGGTCGGCATGACGGTGCCGGAAGAGCGCGATCGCCTGCCGCCCGCGCAACGTGCCGAGCAGCAGGCCCGCTCGCTGGCCTTGACCGAGGCCATGACGCGTGCCACCGAGTTCTACCGCCGCCAGCTGCGCGGCGCCCAGCAGGCTATCCAGTACCTGAAGGGGCGCGGCCTGACCGGCGAGATCGCGGCCCAGTTCGGCCTGGGTTATGCCCCCGACGACTGGCAGGGCCTGGAAGCCGTATTCGGCAGCTATCGCGATGACGCGCTGGCCGGGCCCCTGGTCGAGGCGGGCCTGCTGATCGAAAACGCCGAGCGGCGCGATGCCGACGGCAAGCCGCGCCGCTACGACCGTTTCCGCGACCGCATCATGTTCCCCATCCGCAACACCAAGGGGCAGGTGATCGGCTTCGGCGGGCGCGTGCTGGGGCAGGGCGAGCCCAAATACCTGAATTCGCCGGAAACGCCCCTGTTCAGCAAGGGGACCGAGCTGTATGGCTTGTTCGAGGCACGCCATGCGATCCGGGAAACCGGCTACGTTCTGGTGGTCGAAGGCTATATGGACGTGGTGGCCCTGGCCCAGCTGGGTTTCGCCAATGCCGTGGCCACGCTCGGCACGGTGTGCACGGCCGTGCACGTGCAGAAGCTGCTGCGGCAGACCGATGCGGTGGTGTTCTCCTTCGACGGCGATAGCGCGGGGCGCCGCGCGGCCAGGCGTGCGCTGGAGGCCTGCCTGCCGCACGTGGCGGACAACAAGACCATCCGCTTCCTCTTCCTGCCGTCCGAGCATGACCCGGACAGCTATGTGCGCGAGGAGGGGACCGAGGCCTTTGCGGCGCAGGTGCGCGATGCGATGCCGCTGTCGCGTTTCCTGCTGCAGGTGGTGACCGAGGAACAGGACTTGCGCCAGCCCGAGGGGCGCGCCCGGGCCCAGTACGAAGCCAGGCCGCTGCTGCAGGCCATGCCGGCCGGCGGCCTGCGGCTGCAGATCGTGCGTGAGCTGGCCGAGGCCACCGGCACCACGCCGGCGGAGATCGAAGCGGTGTGCGGCCTGCGCAGCGATCCGGCACGCGCTGGCCGCTTCGCCCAGCCGCGGCCGCGCGCCAAGCGCCAGGCTCCGACCGGGCTGGAACAGCGGCTGCTGCAATTGCTGATGGGCTACCCGCACTTCGCCGCGCGCCTGGACGAGGACAGCCGCGCCCTGTTGCTGGATGCCGAGCAGCCGCAGGCGGAGGTGCTGGCCCACCTGCTGGAAGCTTGCGGCGAGGTGCAGGGAGAAGTGAATTTTGCGGCATTCAGCGAGCAGCTGGCGCAGTCGCCGTATGCGGAGATCTACGCCAATGTGCGCACGGCGGTGCTGCGCGAAGAGATTGAAGAGGAACCTGCCGGGCTGGAATTCGATGCCGCAGTGACCAAGCTGCTCGCCGAGCCGCTGCGGCGGGAACTGGATGGTCTGGAGACCGCGGTGACCAATGGTGTCGCCGACGAAGCCGCCAAGGCGCGCATGCGCTGGCTGGTGGGCGAGATCAACCGGCGTCGCCGGCTGGGATGAGCGGCGCCTCGGCAGGAGGTGGGTAGTCAGGCGTGGCAGGGCTGCGAGCGGGGCCGTGCAATTGCTCTTAAGCCTTGATTTTTCAGGTGAATGCCTCACCTGACAGGAGGCCGGCAAGTAGCGACGTGCTACAATAGCCGGTTTGGATTGCGAGATCTTTCTTCCCAGTTCTGGTGAAAGTGAGCGTGCCAATGGCAAAGGCCAAAGCAACCGAAAAGGTTTCCACCAAGGCTCCCCAATCCGGGAGCGGCAAGGCGTCCACGAAGACGACGGCGGTACGATCAACCGCGCCGGTCGGGACGCAAGCCAGGCCTTTGCCAGCGAAGTCAGCGCGCGATGCCGAGGCGGCCGGGACGGCCGCGGCATCGGTCGCGACCACTGCAGCCGGAGCCCGCGCATCCAAGAAGAAGACACAGCCCTCGACTTCGGCACGCGAGAGCGGTGAAAACGCCGAGAGCGGCGTCCATGCAAGCGCAAACACGGGCGGCAGCCATGCCGCGCCTGTACCTGTGAGAGGCAAGAGTATCACCGTGGCGAAACAGCAGAATCCCGAAGTCGAGACCAAGCGTACGGCGGCCGCCGCAACCAAGGCCACGCAGGCCAAGGTGGGTGCCGCTTCCACCGCCCCCGCTGCATCCGAGCGCCCCGCCGCTGCGGAACCCAAGAAGCGCGGCCGCAAGCCCAAGGCCGAGATGCAGCACGACGACAGCACCACAGACGACGTGAGCGAAGAGTTTTACGAAGACGAGATGCGCGCAGCGGCTCCTGCCGCGGCGCCGAAGACCGAAAAGCAGAAGGCCAAGGACCGCAAGGCCAAGGAAAAGGCGCTGCTGAAGGAATTCGCCTCGACCCAGCAAGGCACGGAGGAAGAGCTCGAGGCGCGCCGCCAGAAGCTCAAGGCTCTGATCAAGCTGGGCAAGTCGCGCGGCTACCTGACCTATGCGGAGATCAACGATCACCTGCCGGACGACATGGTCGATTCGGAAACGATCGACACGCTGGTCGCCACGCTGAATGACATCGGCATCGCCGTCTACGAACAGGCTCCGGACGCCGAGACGCTGCTGCTCAACGACAACGCGCCGTCGGCCACCAGCGAGGAAGAGGCCGAGGAAGAAGCCGAGGCCGCGCTGTCCACCGTCGATTCCGAGTTCGGCCGCACCACCGACCCCGTGCGCATGTACATGCGCGAGATGGGCACGGTCGAGCTGCTGACGCGCGAGGGCGAGATCGAGATCGCCAAACGCATCGAGGCCGGCCTGAAAGACATGGTGATGGCCATCTCCGCCTGCCCGGTCACGATCTCCGAGATCCTGGCCCAGGCCGAGCGCGTCGCCAACGACGAGATCAAGATCGACGAGTTCGTCGACGGCCTGATCGATCCGAACGCCGATGCCGTCGCCGAGGCTGCCGCCCAGGGCGGTACTGCCGCCGACGAAGAGGAGCTCGAAGAGGAAGAGGCCGAAGAGGACGAGGAAGAGGACGAAGACGACGACGCCGGCGGCGCCGGTGCGTCGGCGCGCCAGCTGGAAGAGCTCAAGCTGGCCGCGATGGAGAAGTTCCGCGTCATCGCCGAGCAGTTCGACAAGATGCGCCGCGCCTTCGAGAAGGAGGGCTACAAGTCCAAGCCCTATGTGAAGGCGCAGGAGGCCATCCAGGCCGAGCTGATGGGCATCCGCTTCACCGCGCGCAACGTCGAGCGCCTGTGCGACACGCTGCGCGGCCAGGTGGACGAAGTGCGCAAGCTCGAGCGCGCGATCCTGAACATCGTGGTCGACAAGTGCGGCATGCCGCGCGCGGATTTCGTCGCCCGCTTCCCGGGCAACGAGACCAACCTCGAGTGGATCGGCGGCGTGATCGCCGACGGCAAGGCCTACAGCGGCATCGTCGAGCGCAATGTGCCGGCCGTGCACGAACTGCAGCAGAAGCTGATCGACCTGCAGGCCCGCGTGGTCCTGCCGCTGAAGGAACTGAAGGACGTCAACCGCAAGATGTCCGAAGGCGAGAAGCGCGCGCGCGAAGCCAAGCGCGAGATGACCGAGGCCAACCTGCGCCTGGTGATCTCCATCGCCAAGAAGTACACCAACCGCGGCCTGCAGTTCCTCGACCTGATCCAGGAAGGCAATATCGGCCTGATGAAGGCGGTGGACAAG
>JABLTH010030674.1_pt1 | contig 12567 bp, 11 predicted proteins | sample 7875711 | NCBI WGS metagenome assembly JABLTH01 (sample SAMN14941262, study PRJNA633318) | bioreactor metagenome | isolation source: bioreactor | place: China | collected 2019-03-05 | reverse complement strand
TGGTCCGTGCGGTGTCGCCTTCCACAGGACCGGCGATGGTCGGTGCATGGCGTCCTGTCATCGTTCTACCCAGCGACTTCGAGCAACGTTACTCCGCGGAAGAGCGCGCGTTGGTGCTGGCGCACGAAGTGGCGCATGCGGAGCGGCGCGATGGGCTGTGGGCGCTGTTCGCGCTCCTGTTCTGTGCCTTCTGCTGGCCCGGCGCGCTGGCGCTCTGGGCCCACCGCGCCTTCAGGCACGACCAGGAACTGGCCTGCGACGCGCGTGTGCTGCGCCGCGTTGCCTGTCGTCGCCGCAGCTATGCGCTGGCGATGTTGAAAACCCCGGCGTCGCGACTGGCGCTGGCGTCCGGTTGTTCGTGGTCGTCCCGCCATCCACTTACGGAGCGTATTGCCATGTTGAACTCGAACTTGCCCAGCCCTCTCGTTCGCCGTGCCGGCCTCGTCGCCATGTCCGCCGTGGCTATCGGCGTGACCGGTTTCGTATACGCCGCGACGGCGCCCGCGCAGCAGTCCAAGCTGTCCACTGCCCAGACGGTTGCCGAGTATCAGTTGGACATGTCGGTGGAGGTTTCCAGCGAACACGAAGGCAGTCGACATGCCCGGCGCGCCAATCTGGCGCTCTGCATGAAGCCGGGAGAGCAGGGCAGTGTGAGCGTGCACGACTGGTCTCTCGACGCCATCGTCACGCCGGGGGAGGCGGATCAGGTGCGCATGACGCTAAATCTCAAGGACGGTGCCGGCGCGGATCTGGCCTCTAGCCATCTCCAGGGCAAACTGGATGCTGCCGTGCACGAAAGCGGAGCCGCGCGAGACGGCGCTCACCAATACGTCATCGATGTCACGCCACGCGTGGGGTGCCCAGCCCGCGACCGCGCCAAGACAGCCCGCACAGGCTGAGTCCGGCACGGCGTCGCGCCGCGAAACGGCTGAGCTGCCATTCGGCTGAGTACGGCCGTTTCGCTGGCTATACTCGCCCCGTCCATCGGGGAGAACGACCGTGAAGTTGCATCGCTTGCTTGCCGCCCTTGCCATTCTGGGAGCGTCCGCCATGTCCCATGCCGCCACACCGGTGCTGGTGATCCACGGCGGCGCCGGCGTGATCAAGCGCGATATGAGTCCGGCCCGCGAGAAAGCGGTGCGGGCGGCGCTGACGCAGGCGTTGCAGAACGGATATGCCCAGCTCAAGGCCGGCAAGCCGGCGGTGGATGCCGTGACCGCGGCGATCACCGTGCTGGAGAACGACCCGAACTTCAATGCCGGCAAGGGCGCGGTCTTCACCCACGACGGCAAGAACGAGCTGGATGCCGCTATCATGGACGGCTATACGCTCAAGGCTGGCGCGATCGCCGGCGTGCATCGCGTGAAGAACCCGATCCTGCTGGCGCGTGCAGTGATGGAGAAGAGCTCGCACGTGATGCTGGTGGGCGACGGTGCCGAGGCCTTCGCGAAGGAGAGCGGCATCGAGCTGGTCGACCCGGCGTACTTCCGTACCGAAGAGCGTTGGCAGCAGTTGCAGAAGGCGTTGAAGGAAGACGCCGAGCATCGTGCGCATGAGGACGTGGAGACGGCCAAGCATTTAGGCACGGTCGGCGCCGTCGCGCTCGACACGCAAGGTCGCCTGGCGGCCGGCACGTCGACGGGCGGCATGACCAACAAGCGCTGGGGCCGCGTGGGCGATTCGCCGCTGATCGGCGCGGGGACGTATGCGAACAACGGTTGCGCGGTGTCGGGTACCGGCTGGGGCGAGTTCTACATCCGCACGGTCGCGGCGCACGAGATTTGCATGCGGGTGACCCAGATGCGCGTGCCGCTGAAGCGCGCGGCGGCGGAAGTGATCAATCAGGAAATCCCGTCGATGGGCGGCAACGGCGGCGCGATCGCGCTGGACGCCAACGGCAACGTCGCCATGCCCTTCAACACGGACGGCATGTTCCGCGGCTGGATCGCCGCCGATGGTACGCCGCACGTGGCGATCTACGGCGACGAGGACGACGGCACGGGCGATCCGTTGCCGGCGTCGGACAGCAGCGCCGAGTAAGGTGGGTTGTCAGGCCGGAGAGCTTGCTCCGGCTGAGCGTCTACGTTCGCGAAAAGCCGCGTGTGGGAACGTGCGTTGAGCTGTTCCGCTTCACCGCGCGCCATTCGCCTCAGCCCAGCCATCTCTCCGATGGGGACTGCCTCCGGGTCGCTCGGGGAAACAAGGCTGCTAAGGCACGATGGCTGCCAGCCTATCGGGTGTCAGCTGGCCGCTGATGCCGGCGCGAGTGCCGTCCGCGCGGATGATCAGGGTACGTGGCAGCTCGCCGCCCCAATCGGGGTCGATCAGGTAATTGATGCGTTCGGGCGTTTCGTCGGCATAGGCCCGCGAGGGCAAGGCATCGACGCCGGCCGCGCGCAGGCGCTGCGCAAGAGCATCCTTCTGCGCCACGCTGTCGGTGGCGATGGCGATCAGTTCGATTTCGCGCGGATGCGCGCGCTGCACTTTCATCAGTGCCTGCAGGTTCGACTCGCAGTAGGCGCAATCGAGCGACCACAGAGCCCGTACGCGTACGCCCCGGGCGGGTGGCTTGAGCAGGGCAGGGACGTCTTGCGCGTTCAGCGCGACGGGCCCGGCGGCATGCGCCGCGAAAGGCAGCACCAGCAGCAGGGCGAGCAGCGCGCGCCGCATCACAGCGTCTCCGTGGGCACCAGGCGGAAGCCGGCGGCGGTATTCCACGCCACGAAGGCCCGGCCATGCCACAGCAGCAGCTGCGGCGAACCGACCGCTCCGCCGCTGTTGGCGATGGGGCGCGGGTCGTCGAAGCTCGCGCCGTCGTCACGCGATTCGCGCAGCATGAGCGAGCTGCCCTGGATGCCGATCTGGTTCCACACCACCCATACCTGTTTGCCGCTCACCGCGACGTCCGCGTGCGTGGCGCCGGCGACAGCCATGACCTGGGCGTGCGCTGGCGGCTTGCCCGGTTCGAGATGGCCGTAATGGATGGTGGGGCGGTTCCTGGACTCGTACCACACGGCATGGCGCACGCCGTCGGCGCCGATGGCCAGGCCGGGGCCGTGATGCGGACAGCCGGCGATATGCCAGTCGTCGAAGGTCGCACGCTGCGGTTCGAGCAGGCGCGCGTCCGCATGCAGCACCGCGTAGGCGTGGTCGCGGATGTTGTCGCCGAAGATGCTGCGGTAGAACGCGGCGACCTCGCCCTCCGGCGTGAGCGCGAGGGCGATGCGGCAGCATTCGCAGGTTTCGTCGGCGAGCTTGCGTTCTTCGGCGAAGCTGGCGCCGCCGTCGGTCGAGACGCTGGTGTAGATCGCCGCCCCCTGGTATGGCTTGCCCTTCGCGGTGGCGGCTTCCAGGTCGCGCTTGTCGATCCAGGCCATCACGATGCGGCCCTGGCCATCGACCGCCATCGCGTCGAAGCGGTGGGTGATCTCGGCGCGGTCGTGGTGCACGTTGATCGGCGCGGAAAAGTGCGCGCCGCCGTCGCTGGAACGGGCGAAGCGCACGAAGCCCGTCCACGGCTTGGCGCGCGGCTGCGACCAGCTTATGTAGAGCTCGCCCTTCGAACCGAATGCGATCTTGGGGCGGTTCTCGCCTTCGGCGTAGATCGGTTCGGCGACGGCGTTGACGTCCGCCGGCGCACTGAGCGTGCGACCGAAATCGTCGGAATGGCGCAGCCGCACGTGGCCTTCGGCCGCGTCGACGATCCATAGCCGGCCTTTGCCGTCGATGGCGGCGGTGGCGCCGAGGTCCGGTCCCTTGGTCATGGTCATGCCCGCATGCGTATCGTGGCCCTCGTGAGCCGCGAGGTTGGCGGCGGAGAGGCAGAGCAGGAGGGCGATCGTGGTGCGCATGCGTGCCTCGCTTGTCAGTAGTCCCAGCGCACTTCGCCGAACCAGGTGCGACCGGCGTAGGGATGGTAGACCCAGTAGTGCTCGTCGGTCAGGTAGTCGACGCCGGCGGATGCCGTCCACTGTGGGGCGAATTTCCAGCGGAGCTTGGCATCGGCGACGGTGAAGCGGCTCACCGCGCCATAGGTGTTCACGAAGTCGCTGTTATCGAGCGAGCCGTACTGGCGGCCCGAGTGGCGTATCGCCAGCGAGGCATCCCAGGCCGGGGTCAGGCGATAGTCGGCCACGAGCGTGGCGCGCAGCTTCGGGATGCGCGGAAACCATTTGCCGTTGGCGAGCGGGTACTGGCGATCCTCCAGCGTCTTGGCGCGGTTGACGGCGACGCTGGCCTGCAGATCGAGCCCGGCCACGCCGATGTCCTTGAGCGCGAGTTCGCCTTCGATGCCGCGCACGCGCACTTTGCTCACGTTCTGGATGTTGGTGACGGTCGGGGTGACGGTGATGTCGGTCTGGGCATAGAGCGAATCGGCGATGCGGTCCTGGAATACCGAGACACGCCAATGGCCTTGCGCGAGCTGGCGGAACAGGGTCAGGTCAGTGGACCAGTCGCGCTCCGGCCGCAGGTCCGGGTTGCTGTTGACGATGGCGTTGGCGGAAAGGCTGCCCTGGAACAGCTCGTTGACCGTGGGATAGCGCACCGCCTTGCCGCCGGCCAGGCGCAGCTGCCAGTCCTCGGCGACGTCCCAGGCGAGCGCGGCCTTGGGCGAGAAATCGGTGCGTTGCCGGTCGGCGTAGCGCAGCGCGGCGGAGGCGTTGGCGCGCAGGCCGTCGTACGCGTGCCATTGTTCCCAGCGCCCGCCCAGAGTGAGCGTCCACGCGGGTGCGACGCTCCACACATCCTGTGCGTAAGCGGCGTAGGTGCGGGTGCGCCCGCCGAATGCGCTTTGCCGCGGGCCGTCGGCGTTCCCGCGCCAGTCGCTGGCCTGGCGCACGCGTGAATCCAAGACGTAGCGGTCGCCGTGCAGGCCGGCATACAGCGTGTGGTTCTCGCCGAGCGGCCCGGAACTGCGCAGGTCGGCGGTTTCCCAGCCGGAGCCGCCGAGGTCGGCGATCGTGCCCGGGCCGCCCAGCGGGCCGACCGGCGGCGCGAGGCTGGCGTTGCGCGTCTGCGCGCGGAGGAAGTCGTACTTGCTGCCCACGGCGGTCCAGCGCCAGCCGTTGTCGAGCCGGCCGTTCACCTCCACCCCGTAGAGCGCGTGTGTCTCGCGGGTGGCGGAGGGCGCCAGGCCGCTGGCCGGCAGTGTCCAGGTGCGGCCGTAGGCGCTGATCGTGCCCGTGTAGACCGGCTGTCCCGCCGTGTCGCGGATGAGGCTGCGCGTGCGGTCGTCCGCGTGGTTGTGCCAATAGCCGAGGGTAAGCAGTGCGGAGACGCGATCGGTGACATCCACGCCGACTTTCAGCTTGGCCTGGGTCTGCTCGGTGTGCTCGATGGTGTTGGCGCCGTAGACGAGGCGCGTCGAGCCGTTGGGATTGCGATCCAGCGTGGCGCCCTGCACCGGTACGGCGCGGCTGGCATTGCCGCCGGCGGTGGCGGTGGCGTACTGCATCGGCTGGCCGTCGTTGTCCAGCCGGTTCAACGCGAGCATCCAGCTCCAGCGTCCCTGTTTGTTGCCCAGGGTGGCGGCGATGTTGCGGCCGTTGTAACGGCCGCCCGTGCCATAGGCGTCGCCAAAGTCCTGGCTCATGAACTGCGCGGATGCGCTGGCGACCAGCTTGTCCGGCAGGCGCGTATGGATCAGTACGGTGGTGCCCAGCGAATTGCCGGGGTAGAGCGCGGAGTAGGGGCCGTACAGCACGTCCACCGCACCGATCTCTTCCGGCGCGACCATGCCCCAGCGCGGCGCGCCGTCCCAGCCGTTGGTCATCAGGTTGGAAAGCAGCAGGCCATCGGCGTAGACCAGGCTGCGTGCGCTCTGCAACGTACCGGCGTTGCGGCCGCTGATCACCGCGTTGGGGTCGCCGATGTAGCGCTTGCGCACCTGCAGATTCGGCGCGTACTTGAGCGCATCGGAGCTGTCGGTGACGTTGTGCTTGCGCAGTTGGTCGCGAACGACGCGCACCTGCACGCCGGGTGTTTCCGTCACTTGCGTGTCGGTGGCATGGACGTGGACGGTATCGAGCGTGGTCGATTGCTGCGGATCGGCGAATGCGTTCGCGGCGAGCAGGCCGGGAAGCGCCAATGGCAGCGCACGGAGACGAAACGGACGGTTCAAAAGGCACACCCTGGACCCAGGTCAAGGGTTGGCAGGATAGCCGGGGCTCCGTGACGAGGAAGGCGGCGCGTTGTCGCAGGACGCGCCGCGACGGCTCATTCCTGGTCCGGGCGCTCCCGCACGGGATGCTTGCTGAGCTTGCGCTGCAAGGTGCGTCGATGCATGCCGAGGCGGCGGGCGGTCTCGGAGATGTTGCCGTCGCATTCGGTGAGCACGCGCTGGATGTGCTCCCACTCCAGACGGCGCAGCGCGAGCGGCGCTTCCGGCGCATCGAGCACGTCGTCGTCGGGGTTCGGCGCCGAATCGCCATCGAGCAGCGCGCGCACCACGGCGTCGGCATCCACCGGCTTGGACAGATAATCGTGGGCGCCGCGCTTGATCGCCTCGACCGCGGTGGCGATGGACGCATAGCCGGTGAGCAGCAGCACGCGCATGTCCGGCACCAGAGAGCGCAGCTCGGGGATCAGGCGCAGGCCGTTCTCCTCGCCCAGCTTCAGGTCCAGTACGCAGTAGCGGGGATGGTGGCGGCGCGTGAGCGCGCGCGCATCGTCGGCGTTGCCGGCGGTGATGACTTCGAAGCCGCGCGAGCCCAGGGCCCGGGCCAGGACGCGCGCGAAGGTCGCGTCGTCGTCGATGATGAGCAGGGGCTGGGCGGGCTGGTCGGTCATGGGGCCTCCGGAGCGGGGTGCTGCGCGTATTGTCGCGCAAGCCTGACCGCGGAGCTCGGGGGCGCGGCGAAGTGTCCCGCGCCGCTCAGCCTTCCGGCCGCGCGCTCACCACCGCCAGCGGCAGGCGCAAGCGCATCTGGGCGCCGCCATCGGCGGTGTTGGTGGCGGTCAGTTCGCCCTGCAGGCGTTCGGCCGTGGCTTCGGCCAATGCCAGCCCGATGCCCAGGCCGGTCTGCTTGTGCGACTGGCCGAGCGACGCCGGTGCCCCGGTGGGAACGAAGCCGGGCCCATGGTCGGTGACCTCGAACTCCAGCCAGCCGCCCTCGCGGCGCGCGGCCAGGCCCACGGCCTGCGATTGGTTGAGCGACGACGCCTCGAAGGCGTTGTTGAGCAGGTTCAGCAGAGCATGGCGCAGGCCGGGCGGGGTGCGCAGCACGATGGCGCCGGCGTCTTCGTCCAGTTGCAGGTCCAGATCGGCTTCCGGGCGCAGCAACTGAAAGCGTTCCAGGCAGCCGTGGATGAAGCCGTCCAGCGTGGTGCACTCGGGCACCTGGGAGAGTTGGGCTTTGCCGAAGGCGACCATCTCGCGCAGGATCGTGCGGCAGCGTTCGACCTGACCTTCCAGCAGCATCAGGTCCTCGCCGAGCGCGGTATCGCCGGCGTGCTCGCGGCGCAACTCGGGCAGCAGGGTCCGCATGGTCGAGAGCGGTGTATTCAGTTCGTGGGCGGCGCCGGCCGCCTGCGTAGCGATGGCGAGGATGCCTTCGTCGCGCAAGGCGCGCTCACGCACGCGCTGCACCTCCACCTGTTGCAGGCGCACGGCGCGCGCCAGGCGATTGGTGAAGAAGCCCAGGAGCAACGCCGAGATGACGAAGTTCACGCCCATGCCGGCAACGTGCAGCGTGAAGCCGGAAGGTCCGAACGCGTGTTCCGGCACGGGCAGGGGCACGTACCACAGCAGCAACACCACATAGGCCACGCATGCGAGCATGGCGACCGCCAGGATCGCGCGCACCGACAGCGCGGCGGCGCTCAGCGCAATGGGCACCAGCAGCAGAGTGATGAACGGATTGCTGGCGCCGCCGGTGAAATACAGCAGATAGCCCAGCACGAGCGTGTCGGCGGCGACGTGGAGGATGGTCTCCCACTCGCGCATGGGCCACGGCTGGGACCGGCGCCAGGCGGCGAAGACCGCGAATACCGCCAGCGTGCCGACACCGACCAGCAGCGGCAGCAGGGGGATGTCCAGTTTCATCCACAGCGCGCCGACCAGGACGGCCACGCTCTGTCCGGCGATGGCGCAGATGCGCAGCCAGGCCAGGGTGCGGGTGAGGGCGGTGGGTCCGATGCGTTGCTGGGCGAGGGAGCGTCTCATGCGCGCAGTCTAGGGCCTGGGGCGGCGTGGCCCGCCGCGGCGATGGCGCGCAGGATGCGGCCTATCGGGCGTGGCCGCCGCGCAGTAGCCATGTCCTCGTCTCGGGCTCCCAGGCCGCTATGGCATCATGACGGGTTTGTGGCACACCCCGGCCAGCCGGCCGGAACAGCGGTCACCTCAGCGACGGACTTCATCATGGCTGCCAGCGGCATTCGCGGACCTAAGCAAATCTGGAACGCTTTCAAGTGGTCGATGAAGGGCTTGCGCGCCGGCTGGCGGCACGAAGCCTCGTTCCGCCTGGAGGCCTGCCTGGCGGTGGTGCTGATTCCGCTGGGGCTGTGGCTGGGGCACGGCCCGCTGGAGAAGATCGCGCTGGTATTGCCGGCCGTGCTGGTGTTGTCGGCCGAACTGCTCAACTCCGCGGGGGAAGCCGTGGTCGACAAGGTCAGCCCGGAATTCCACGAACTGGCCGGCCGCGCCAAGGACATGGGGTCGGCGGCGGTGTTCCTGCTGCTGGTGATGACGGCGTTGAGCTGGGTGCTGATTATCGGAGAGCGCTGGCTGGGCTGACTTTCGCCCGATTGCGCAGGTCCCTGCGGAATGCTGCAATGGGGCGTCCATCGGATCGGAGTCCCCTTTCATGAAATTCCTTCGCGCGATCGCACTGCTGCTGCTCGTCGCCGGCCTCTCCGGCTGTGGCTACAACGCCATCCAGCGCCAGGACGAAGCGGTCAAGGCCGCCTGGTCGGAAGTCATCAACCAGTATCAGCGCCGCGCCGACCTGGTGCCCAACCTGGTCAATACGGTGAAGGGTTATGCGCAGCACGAGGAGAAGGTGCTGACGGAAGTGACCAATGCGCGCGCCAAGGTCGGCACCATGCAGTTGTCGCCCGATGCGCTGAACGATCCGCAGAAGCTGCAGCAGTTCCAGCAGGCGCAGGGCGAGCTGTCCAGTGCGTTGTCGCGCTTGATGGTAGTCAGCGAGAACTACCCGCAGCTCAAGGCCGACGGCCTGTTCCAGAACCTGCAGGCGCAGTTGGAAGGCACCGAGAACCGCATTACGGTGGCGCGCAACCGCTACGTGCAGTCGGTGCAGACCTACAACTCGATGATCCGCACCTTCCCCAACAACCTCACCGCGAAGATCTTCGGTTACCAGGTGAAGCCGAACTTCACCGTGGAGAACGAGAAGGCGATCTCCACCGCGCCGACCGTCGATTTCGGCGCCAGCCCGCAGCCCGCGCCTGCCGCGACGCATTGAGATGAGCATGCGGCGCCTGTTCCGGCTGCCGTTCTTCCTGCTGGCCCTGCTGCTCGTCGCGGCAGGGCCCTCGCTTGCGCATGCCGATGAGGCGCCGCCGAAGCTCACGCGGCACGTGACGGACCTCACCGGTACGCTGAGCGCGCAGCAGGTCGATCAGCTCGACAACCAGCTGGTGGCGTTGGAAAAAGGCAAGGGCGCACAGCTGGTGGTGCTGATGGTGAGCAGCACGCAGCCGCAGGACATCGAGAGCTACTCGCTGGCGGTGGCCGAGGCGAACAAGGTCGGCCGCAAAGGGCCGGACGACGGCGTGCTGCTGCTGATCGCCAAGAACGACCGGCGTGTGCGCATCGAGGTGGGCTATGGGCTGGAAGGCGCCATTCCCGATGCGGCGGCGAACCGGATCATCCGCGAATATCTTGCGCCGAAGTTCCGCACCAACGACTACTACGGCGGCATCAGCGATGCCGTTGGTGCGTTGACTTCACTGATCAACGACGAGGCTTTGCCACCGCCGGTGGAATCGGCTCATCGCGAATCGCGAGGCATGGGTTTTCAGCAGATGCTGCTCATCGGCGTCTTCGTCGGCCTGTTCCTGCGCGGCATCCTTGGCCGAGCGCGAGCCTGGCTGCGCACTCCGCTGGGCGCGGCGCTGACCGGCGGCCTGCTGTGGCTGCTGGCCGCAACGACGGGCGCGGCCGTGCTGGGCGCCATCATCGGTGGCGTGATGATGTTGTTGCCGGCGGGCTCCGGACGCTCCATCGGTGGCGGCGGCTGGGGTGGCTTCGGTGGGTGGGGGGGCGGCGGTTTTGGTGGTGGCGGTGGCGGCAGTTTCGGTGGTGGCGGCGGCTTCAGCGGAGGCGGCGGCAGTTTCGGCGGCGGCGGATCCTCGGGGAGCTGGTGAGATGGGGCGCAGCCAACGTTTCTTCGCGAATCTGTTCGGCGGCTGGTTTCAGATGCGCCGCGCGTTTCCATCGGCCTTGCTGGACGACATGACGCACGCGATCGCCGAGGGCGAGCGCCTGCACAAGGGCGAAGTGTGTTTCGCGGTCGAATCGCGGCTCTCGCCCTGGGATGTGCTGGAAGGCCTCGATGCACGTCGTCGCGCGGAGCAGGTGTTCGCGCAACTGCGCGTGTGGGACACCGAGCACAACAGCGGCGTGCTGTTCTATGTGCTGCTGGCTGAGCACCGCATCGAGATTGTCGCGGACCGCGGGATCGCGGCCGCCGTACCGAGTGCGGAGTGGGATGCGGTCTGCGCGCGCATGCGCGAATGCTTTGCGCGGGACGATTGGCGTGAAGGCAGCCTTGCTGGTATCGCCGCGGCGCACGAGCTGTTGCAGCGGCACTTTCCCGGCAACGACAAGGCCCATCCGGACGAGCTCCCGGATCGTCCGGTACTGCTCTGACGATCAAGGCGGTATAAGCGTGCCTGTCGCGCGCTGAGCGCATTGGCTGGTGCGCAGACGGTCTTGCGGAGAAGTCAAAAAAAGGGCGGGCCCGCAGGCCCGCCCCATCAGAAATCCAGGCTCTCGCGAGCTCAGAACTTCTGGTTGTACGACACGTAGAAGTAACGGTCCATGTCGAACGCCGGGTTGTACGGCGGGCTGCCGTTGCCGGAGTTGGTCACGTTGTAGTAGTACGGGCCCTTCTTGTTGAAGATGTTGTTCACGCCGACGGTGAACACGCCCTTCCATGGAGCCGTGTAGCGGAACTGCGCATCATTAAAGGCCACCGAGCCCTTGCGGCTGACGCCGATGCCGACGAGGCCCGGAGTCACGTAGTTGGGCATGTTGCACTCGACGGTCGCGGTGTAGCAGCTGTCCTTCAGGCCGGAGAAGTAACGCACGGTCCAGCTCGCGCCGAACTCCTTGTAGTCCCAGTCCAGCTGCAGGTTGGAACGCAGGCGGTACAGGCCGATGGTGCCGCCATTGAGGTTGCCCGAGCCGTTGGTCATGAAGCCGACCGCATTGACCGGCACGGCGCCCGGACCGCTGACCGTCTCGTACTTGGTCAGGTAGGTGCTGTCCGAAGCGATGCGGAAGGTGCCGAAGCTGGTCTGCGGCAGGCGGTAGTGGATGCCGACGTCGTAGCCTTCGGTCTTGAGCGTGCCGAGGTTGGACAGGCTTTCGTTGAGATCGGTGATCACGCCGCCGGCGCCGCGGGTGAAGCGGCCGCAGAACGACGGATCGTTCTGCACGTAGCAGTAGTTCAGGATGCTCGACGCGGTGACCGAGGTGATGATGTTCTTCACGTAGATGTTGTAGTAATCCACGGTGAAGTCCAGGCCGGACACGTAGTGCGGGCTGTACACCAGGCCGATCGTGCGGGTGATCGACTGCTCCGGCTTCAGATTGGCATTGGAACCGGAGAGGAACGGCGTCGGAGTCTGGCCGCCCGTGTTGTTGGCGATCGGCTGGCCGGTGCCGTTGTCGATCTGGCGATAGTTCGCCGGCACGCCGGCGGCGGCGCAGCGGGCGGCCACGGTGGCGTTGCCGGCGGCGGCGCCGTAGGCGGAGTCGCACGGATCCAGGAAGGTTTCGAAGCTCTGGCCGCTGCCGGCGTACAGGTCGTCGATCGTCGGCGCGCGGAAGCCTTCGGCATAGGTGCCGCGGACCAGCAGATCCTCGAACGGACGCCAGCGGAAGCTGTACTTGTTGTTGGTGGTGCTGCCGAAGTTGCTGTAGTGCGAGTAGCGGCTGGCGACGTTTACGCCCAGCTCCTGCGCACCCGGCAGGTCGCGCAGCAGCGGCACGTCGAGCTCGAGGTAAGCCTCGTTGACGATGTAGCTGCCGCTGGTCGGATCGCTGGCCAGGTTGGTGGTCACACCGGCCGAATCCAGCGCGTCGGGACGGAAGCTGCCCTTCTCGCGACGGTGCTCGATGCCGCCGGCGATGCTGACCGTGCCGGCCGGCAGATCGAACAGGCCGCCGGTGAGGTTGGCGCTGAAGTCGTCCGTCTGGCTGGTCTGGCGGGCGGTGCCGATGTGGTTGATGTAGTTCCACACCGAGGCGGGCGTGCCGCCCGGACCGGCGAGAACGTTCCACGGCACGCAGCCGGCGGCGCGATCGGCGACGTCGGCGCAGGCGACCTGGCCGTCGATCATCGTGGTCGGGCCCAGGGCCTTCTGCGCGTTGGGCAG